>Ga0209018_1001765_pt1 | contig 16710 bp, 12 predicted proteins | sample YNPBryBLVA2012_FD_185814 | JGI IMG/M metagenome (GOLD analysis project Ga0209018, IMG submission 185814) | Anoxygenic and chlorotrophic microbial mat microbial communities from Yellowstone National Park, USA - YNP Bryant BLVA 2012 (SPAdes)... ...
ATGCGAAATTTTCGGGGAGAAAGCCGCCATATTTGGTACTTTGACGCTTTGCCTGCTACCATATATGGCGGTTAAACAAAATTGGCGAAAGTGCAGTTGGTAATTACCTACCCTGGAACAACAAGTATAGAAAATCTTGCCCCCCTTTGTCATTGCGAGCGAAGCGAAGCAATCTCCCAGCAAGCAAGGGGATTGCTTCGCCGCCTACGGCGGCTCGCAATGACAGGGGGGAGGTAGTTACGTTTTTTTGTGCAAGCGATCTGTGGGTTAGGCACTAACGAGGCACAGTTACGACGAGCCGCAAAAAGGTCCCGGCATTGTATTCCACCGCGCAACTTAATCTCGGCGAGCTGGTGATGCAAAACACACCCCAGGGGAGACGACATAGCTGCCTCCCCTGGGGTATCGCGTGTGCTTCTCTTACCTGACGACGAACGGCAAGAACACGATGAAGTCGCCATCGCTCGGCGGAGGCTGCCCCGTTGCCGTTGCCGGGCCGTGGAAGGTGCTTGCCCCCTGCACTTCAAGGTCTTCCAGTTGGTAGTAGTAGGCCGCGCCAGGGGTTACGCCTGTATCGAGCCACTCGTAGACTGCGCCCAAGACCGCGCCGGGATGCTGCGCGGGGATGAGTTCGGTGTTGATCCGCGTCCATGGCCCGCTGGGTGACGCGCTGCGGTATAGGTTGAAGCCAAGCAGGTCGAGCTCCGCGGCGGTCTCCCAGGTGACGCGGATGGCGTTGCCCTGCCAGACCGCCTCGAAGGCAGCAAGCGTGACGGCCGTGGGCTGGAAAATGGGGGTCGTGGCCGTATCCAGCCCATCGGCTAGATTGGTGTAGCCGGTGGGCGGCAGAATCTGCGCCATGTAGACCAGATCGCCCGTTGCCGTGAAGGCTACTATGCCTGTGACGGTAAAAGTGATAATGCCTCCCGGAGCCAGGGTGAGGGTTTGCGTGATGCCGTTGCTGCCACTCTCGCTGCCACAACTGGAACCGCTGCTGGCTACGCAGCTCCAGGTGACGCTGAGCAGCTCGTAGGGCAGCGTGTCGCTGATGATGGGGGAGATGCTGGTCACGCCGTTGTTGGTGATGATGATGGTGTAGGTAATCGGTTCCCCGGCCACAACGAAGTCGCCCTGCCCGCTGATTTCGAGAGGCACGTTGAGTACCGCTTCCAGGATGTTGCCTGCGCCGCTTTGTGTGGCGTACTCAATGTCGAAGCTGTTTTCGTACCGTGTGTCTGCCCGGTTGGCGAGCAGATTCGTCGTTGTGGCGACCACGGTGATGGTGATGTGATCCGTCGTCACCGTGCCGAGCCGGTCGCGGGCGGTGATTTCGGCGATATACGTCCCCGTCTGCGTGTAGGTGTGGCTGAAGTCGAGCGTCGTGGTGTACGGCGCGGGCGTGCTGCCGTCGCCGTAGTCCAGGGTGAAGCTGAAGGGCAGTTTGCCACACAGCACCGGTTCCATCACGAAAGGCACGCTGACGTTCACGTGAGTCAGGGTAGAAGCGAGCATGAAGGCGCGCAGGCCGTGATACTGCGCTTCCAGCCGATAGAGCAGGCCGGGATGATCCTTGCCGCCGTATTCAGGGTGGCCGCCGTGCGTGTTGCCGCTGAGACGGATGGCGAGCAGGTTGACGCCGGATTGCAGGTGGTCGTCTACGTTCCAGCTTGTGGCGCTGCCGCCGCCGTAGTGCGTGCCCACATAGCGCCCGTTGAGGTAGATGTCGGCGATGTCGTCCCCGGCAATCTGGAGCGTGCCGCTGGAAAGGTGCCCGTTGGGCGGCAAAAAGAAATACTGACGGAAGAAGCTGTAGTTAAGCTCCGCCTGCGCTGTGCGCGTTACCGCAACCCATGCGGCGCCTAGCGTCTCGGCTGACAACCAGTAAGATTCAATTTCATCGGGCGTGGTCACCGGTTCCCATCCGGTCAGGTCGAAGGGCGCGCCTTCCATGTGTGGATTCTCGTTCCAGCCGGTCGGCCCCATGGGGTTGTCGCCGCCCCAGTAGCCCCACAGGGAAGCGCACCCCTCCCAATCGCACCAGGAGCTGCTGATGGTCTGCGTGGTGGAGGTGATCACGACCGTGCCGGGAACGCTGGCGCGGCTCAACGTGGGGGCGGATTGTTCGTCCCCACCAGCTTCGGCGCTGATATCCACGGCAAAACTCACCTGTCCGCCGTTGCCCGGCGCTACATCCGGCAGTGTCCAGGTGATGATGCCGCCGCTTTCCACCCCGCCGCCAGTGATACTGCCGGAGACCAGGGTGGTATGCGCCGGCAGGCTGTCGGTGATGACGATGGCGTGGGCTACGGTGGCGCCATCATTGCGATAGGCGAGGGTGTAGGTGATGCGCCCGCCCACGTAGCTCTGCCCGCTGGCGGATTTTTCCAGCGCCAGCACCGGCCGCACGATGATGGCGGTGTGCAGGGTCTGGTTGTTAGAAGGATCGGTATCTGCGCCGTTAGCGCCATCATCCCCGATCTCGGCCCGGTTGACCGCCAGTGCGCCGGGCTGCGCTGTGCTTTTGACGGTCGCGGTCAGCTCGATCGTATGCGTCCCATCTACCGCAAGCGTGCCGATCTCCCAGCGCACGCGCCCTTGGGGGTCCACGATTCCAGCGGGATCGCTGGAGACATATTCCAGGTGGCTGCCGAGCGTGTCGGTGATGACGACCCCGCTTGCGCCCTGGCTGCCGGCGTTGCTGTAAACCAGCGTGTAGCGGATGGTCTGTCCCACATCCAGGTAATTGCCCGCGTACTGCTTCTGGATGACCAGGTCGGGGCGGGCGTCCACGGCCATCACGGCGGTGCTTTGATTATCGCCCTCCACCGGGTCGCCCACGCTGGAGGTGATGAAGGCGGTGTTGGCGATGTCCGCGACACCGGCGGGGAGCGCCTGCGCGATGCGCACGGTGAAGGTGATTTCACCGTTGGCGCCGGGCGATAAATTCCCCAGAGTGAGGCTGATCGTGCGCGAGGCGGCGATATATTGCCCGGCGTCGCTATCTGCGGCGTCGGTGAGATTGACGCCGTTCAGGTAGAGGCTGCCGGCGACGTAGTCGGTGTGTTCCGGGAGGGTATCGGTGATGACGGTGTTCATGGCCGTTTCCACACCCAGATTGCCGTAGTGCAGGCGATAGAGCATCGTTTCGCCGGGCAGTGCCGGGATGGTGGTGGGGAAGGCGTGTTTCTGCACGTACACGTCCGCGCCCCCTTGGGCGCTCAACACGACGCTTGAGCGATTGTCAGCAGAATCGAGATCCGGCTCGTTGCTGGTCACCTCTGCGGTGTTGGTGATGAGGGTCGTGCCAGGAGGTAGGGTGTCGGTGACCGTCACCCGGTAGCGCAGATAACCAGCGATGCCGGTGGGCATATTCGGCAGTTCGAAGATCAGGGTATTCTGTGTGATGTTGTAGGTGACGGTCAGCGGTAGAGATGCCCCGCCTGCAACCAGTTGTGCCCAGTTATCATACGTGGTATGCGCATCGAGCGTGTCGGTGATGCGCACGCCGGTGGCGATGGCACCGTGATTGTCGCCGATGTAGGTGTAGGTGATAGCGCCCCCTGCTGTGATCGGCAAAGAGTCTGCCGTAGCGCTCTTGAACAGCGTCAGGTCGGGATGAGCGATCACCTGCACGATGGCGGTGCGCTCGTTATTGGTGAGGTCGGCTTCGGGACTGTCGGTCCTGGCGGAAGCGTAATTGCTCAACGACGCTGGCCCATCGGTCAGGGGAATGGCGAGCTGCGCGGCCAACTGGAAACTCAACTGGTCTCCAGCATCCAGCTCGCCCAGCTGCCAGACCCAGGTGCCGCTGCCGCTGGGGGTTTCGGTGGGTGTTACGCCAGAGGTATCCCGTACGTAGATGGTGTCGGCGGGCAACACATCGGTGAGCACCACGTTGGTCGCGCTCAGGCTGCCCAGGTTCTGGACGGTCAGAGTGTAGGTGATGATTTCGCCCGGATAGTAAGTATCCCTGGCGGCGGTTTTGAGCACGTTCAGGTTGGCCGTCGGCAGGGCCAGGTTCTGCGTGTTGTTGCAGGCGGTCAGGGTGGGGGTTGCGCTTTGGGCCTGATAGCCGTCCTGGCTGGCGTATACTTTAGCCGCGCCGGCTGCGATGCGCTTCGCCGATGTGCTGCTGAAACTGTACGCGCCGCCCGCGCCGGTCGTTGTCGTCCATACCGTGTTGGCGGCATCAGTGAGCACAACCGTGGCGCTCACAATGGGCACGTCGGTGCCCTGGACGGTGACCGTCCCCTCAAGGCGGGTCGGGGCCAGGACGATATCCTGGGTGTTGACGACACCCTCAACCACCTGGGTCGTGAGTGTCTGCGGGCAATAGCCTGATGCGCTGGCGTGTACCGTGACCGGGCCGGCGTTGATGGGCGCGCCGGCGGTGGACGTAAAGGCGTACCGGCCCTCCAGGTTCGTGGTGGTGCTGTAGGTGTGGCGGGTCGTGCCCGTATCGGTGATGGTGACCGTGGCATCGGGCAGGGGCGTGCCCCCGGATTGTTCGGTGACCTGTCCGCGTAGAATCGTCTGCGTGTCTTTTGCGGTCACGGTCAGATTACGGATTTCGTGATAGTTTGTCGAGGCGCCGGTGGAGGCCGCAAAGCCCATTTTGAGCGTGGCTGGCGGTGCCTGAGGCAGGCGGTAAGGGCCAACGATGGTCTGGAGTGCGCCGCTGGCACCAAACTGGATTTTGACGGTGATGCTGTAGGTGCCGTTATCGGGTGTGATATCTATCTGGACTTTGCGGTAGCCCGACCCGTTGACATCGGGGCGCGTGCTCACATTGGGCACATCCAGCCTTTGGGGCGCTGTAGCGCCGGTCAGATAGGTGTAGCCGCTCATGCCGCTGCCCGGCCCGCGCACGGCCACTGCACTCGGACGGCGTCCAGGCCCGCCGCTGCGGCATTCGGTGGGATTGGAGAAGTTGCCGAATTCGTCAATGCCGATGCCCACATAGCCGCCGGTCAGGCCATTGATTCCGCAGCGCTGCGCGTAGCCGAGCGAGCCGCCGTAGCCGCCGGTCTTAAAGGTGCTGCTCGGTACGCTGCCGTCGTAAAGGAAGAATGTCAGCCCATCCGCGCCGGTACCGCCCCAACTCAGATATTCGAATGTGACGGGCAAACCACGGCTCGAGTCAAAGGCCTGGTTGTAGATGGCATAGCCCTTCTGGTTAGTGGCCTTGGAGGTCAGGCGCAACCAGCCGTCGCCCGCTGGGTCAATGGTACCGCCGGTGAGGATGGCATTGCCGCCGAGGATCCAACCCGACCCGGTAGTGTTGTAGCGGAAGCTCTCGGTGATGGGGAAAGTGTCGGCCAAGGCCGGCTGTGGGCCGGCAAGCAGCAAGGCGAGTACGACCAGAATCGCTGCGGCGATGACCAGGCTGGGTAATGGCCTTAGCATAGAAAGCCAATACGGATGATATTCTACCTTGTCACGCATCGTCATTCTCTCCTTTCTGAAGGGATATATCACTGATCACCCTAATCCCTCCTGAAGCCGACCTGCTTGCCTTGCGCACCTGGCTGAATTACCACGCTCAGTTGTTCGAACACTGCGCCCCACATATCCTGCGTATGCAGAAGGCCCTGCTCCAGGTGAATGTGCAACTCTCCCAGGTGCTGAGCGATGTGGCCGGGCAAGCTGGTCAGGCCATCATCTGTGCCATCGTGGCGGAAGCGTGACCCACTCGAACTGGCCACCTTGCACAACATCGCGGCGAAAAAGACGAAAACGAGATCGCCAAAGCCCTGACCAGCACCCTTCGCTAGACCCGCGACCGCGCCGAACAGGCGTTTTGCAAAGCGACGGCGCGGGTCTACGCTCGGATTGCGTTTTTGGCGTCTTCTATCGGCAGATGAAGGCCTATTGGCCCGACCCAGGCGGCAGTCGCCACTGCGCATCGGATTGCGCAGGACGATTACCGCATGTTAAAGGACAATTGGAAGAATACGAGGTCCCCTACCGCCAACAGCAGGTGCGTTACCTGTAGAGAAAAGCTGCCCGCCTCGGTCAACTGGCATCAGCGTAGTTGCTGTTTTGCAGGAGCACCTCACGATGGCGCGGCCATCATTTTCCCCGGAGGAAACAGCAGCACAGCCATCTGACTCACATTATACTCAAAATTGGCAAGCAAGCGGTAAAATTCGCATTGGCGCAGGCGCAAGCCTCCCTTACTGCCACCCTTCGACTGGCTCAAGGCAGGCATGGTTTCCGGCTGCGATGAGGTGAGCCAGATCAACCCACACACCGCCGGAGTAGACCTCGGCCCACACGAGACCATGGTCTGCGTGCCGGGCGATGAAAGCACCCAACTGGTACGCTGCTTTGGCAATTACACCACTGGCCTGTAGGTTGTTGCCTGGCCTGAAGAACATCACCTCGAGACGGTTGCCATGGAAAGCGCCGGCGTGTACTGCAGCTCTTCGAGACGCTCGAAGAGCTGCCTTGCGCTGTTACCTGATCAGCGTTTGCTCACCGCGGCGCCTCAATCCTTGATCGTTAGGCTGCGACCTTTTATGCTAGAATAGTGCCATGTCGCCTTTTCTCCAGTTCGCCCTTTTGCTCGCCATTCTGCTGTTCTTTACCAAACTCGCTGGCTATCTGAGCACCCTGTTGCGCCAACCTGCTGTGCTGGGCGAGTTGCTTGTGGGGTTGTTGTTGGGGCCTTCCTTGCTCGACCTGGTGCATCTGCCTGTGTTCGAAGATGAGTCGCTGGGGCATCTTGTCTATGAGCTGGCTGAAGTGGGGGTGTTGCTGCTGATGTTTGTGGCCGGGTTGGAGTTGCATCTCTCGGACCTGAGACACAACAGTAAAGCCTCGGCCCTGGCTGGAACGCTGGGGGTCATTGTCCCCGTTGGGTTGGGGTGGGGTGTTGGCCGATTGTTCGGTATGGGAGGGGAGGCGGCCCTGTTTCTGGGGTTGGTCTTGGGCGCGACGAGCGTGAGCATATCGGCGCAAACGCTGATGGAACTCAAGGTGTTGCGCAGCCGCGTGGGCATGGGCTTGCTGGGAGCGGCTGTTTTCGATGACATTCTGGTCATCCTGTTATTGTCCACTTTCTTGGCCTTGCTTTCCAGCAGTAATGGTCTTATCTCAGTGTTGTGGATTTTCGTCCGCATGATCGTTTTCCTGGGGTTGTCGGCAGCTTTTGGCCAATGGGTTTTGCCGCATGCGGTGCGGCGCGTGGCGGCTCTGCCTATCAGCCAGGGTGTGCTGACTTTGTCGCTGATTGTGATCTTTGCCTATAGTATTGCGGCTGAAGTTGTGGGGGGGATGGCTGGCATCACCGGGGCGTTTCTGGCTGGCTTGATGTTTTCACGCAGCCCGGAGAAGGAACGCCTGGAACGGGGGATGCACGCCTTGGCCTACGGCTTGTTCGTGCCGCTCTTTTTTGCCAATATTGGCCTGTCTGTAGATATCCATCAAATCGGTTGGGACACCCTCTCGCTGATGGTGGGGGTGATTTTGGCCGCGGTGGTTGGCAAACTGATAGGTGCCAGCGTTGGGGCGCGGCTGGCAGGTTTTTCGTGGCGCGAGGCCGTCCAGCTCGGTACCGGCATGATTTCCCGCGGCGAGGTGGGTTTGATTTTGGCTTCGGTGGGTGTCCAACAGGGTCTGTTTTCACCTGACATTTTTTCGGTGATCGTTGGCATGGTGCTGGTCAGCACGTTGATCACACCACCAGCCCTGCGGTGGCTCTTCGTCAACCCCCATCCGCTGCAACCGTCCGAAACAGTGCAAGTGAGCAAGGAGAGGAGCTAGATGTATCTCATTCTTTTTGTGCTCAATAACCCTGAGAAGCTGGACGAGGTGCTAGATGCCTGGGAGGAGGCTGGCGCTCCCGGGGCGACGATCCTCTACAGTTCGGGTCTAGGCCGTGTCCGGCTGGGCAACGGCTTCCGAGATGATTTGCCGATCATCCCCAGCCTGGATGACTTCGTCAAGCACGAAGAAACTCTCAGCCGCACTTTGTTTGCCATCGTCAATTCCGACGAGGTTGTGGATGCGATCGTGCAAGCCACACACCGCGTCGTCGGCGATTTGTCTCTTCCCCACACGGGCGTGATAGCGGTTTTGCCTGTGGCGCGCACGTATGGGTTGAGCAAACAAAACAACCATAACTCGCAAGCTTGATGCGAGTCAGGCAAACGGCACGAGAAACGGCGAGGCGGCTAGGCCTCGCCGTTTCTGTTGGGGTATCCCTCATCGGCTGGCGACTTGTGGCGCGAGATCGGCCAGCGGCAGGGCATACGCCTGCTCGCGTTCGAAGCGGAACTGTTGCGTGTAGAGCCGGTAGTAGTGGCCACGCCGCTTGAGCAGTTCGGCGTGTGTGCCTACCTCGGCGATACGCCCGCCTTCGATGACCACGATACGGTCGGCGCGGCGAATGGTGGACAAGCGATGGGCAATCACAAAGCTGGTGCGCCCGGCCATGAGATGTTCCATACCGCGTTGGATCAGTGCTTCGGTGAGGGTATCTACCGAGGAGGTGGCCTCGTCCATGATGAACAGTTCTGGCCGCGCCAGCACGGCGCGCGCCAGGCTGATGAGTTGCTTTTGGCCGGTGGAGAGCAAGTTGCCGCCCTCGCCCACATCTTCATCGTAACCTTTCTCGAAATTGACGATGAAATCGTGCGCGCCGGCCAGACGCGCCGCATCTTCGACTTCCTCATCGGTGGCGTCTAGTTTGCCGTAGCGGATGTTCTCGCGGATGGTGCCAGAGAAGAGATGCGGTGTTTGCAGCACCACGCCGATGCGCGATTGGATGCCGTGTTGGGTGTATTCGGTGTAGTCGCGCCCGTTGATGCGGATAACGCCGCGCTTTGGCTCGTAGAAACGACACAGCAGATTGACGATGGTGGTCTTGCCGCCCCCCGTCGGTCCCACCAGGGCAATCGTCTCGCCAGGTCTCACCTTGAGGGTGAAATCGCTCAACACGGGGGTGGAGTCTTCGGCGTCATCGTAGAAGAAATCTACGTGATCGAACTCGATCTCACCTCGCAGTGTGCCGGGGTCGCTCGCCCCAGGGCGATCCTGCACCGCAGGGGGCGTATCCAACAGCTTGAAGATGCGTTCTGCCGAAGCCACTGAATGCTGCATCTCGGCGTACACACGCGCCAGGTCTTGCACCGGCCACATCATGAAAGTCAGATACGACACAAAAGCCTGGATACCGCCGACGGTGATGAAGCCAAGCTGACTCTGCAAGCCGCCGTACCAGATAATGGCGCCTAGCGCCACTGCTGAGATAATCTGCACCAGGGGCAGAAAGAGCGCCGAAAGCCAGGCGGCGCGGTAACTGGCACGGTACATCTCGCCGGTAAGCTGGCTGAACTCTTGCAGGTTGGCATCCTCGCGGCCCAGCGCCTTGACCACCCGCACCCCGGAGATGTTCTCGTTATAGGCGCCGGTGATCTTCGAGTTGGCCTTGCGGGCAGCGCGAAACTCAACCAGGATTTTCTTGCGGAACTGGACAGCGATCACCACCAACACCGGGATGATGGTAAAGACAATCAAGCCCAGTTGCCAGTTGATGAGCAGCATGAACACGGTCGAGGTGATGATATTCATCAAGGCCCAGGTGGTGTCCAGCAAGCCCCAGGTAACCAGGTCGGCGACACGCCCCGAATCGGAGGTGACCCGCGCCATCAGACGCCCAACCGCATTCTGGCTGTAGTATGCCAGGGAGAGGTCCTGCAGGTGATCGAACATGCGCTTGCGCAAATCGTATTGGATGCGCTCGCCAAGCACCCCGGCGAGATAGATGAATGCGAAAACGCACATCGCCTGGACAAGGATGAAAATCCCATACAGCGCCACCAGCCGCAACAACACCTGGCGATCGCCCATGGCGATACCGTAATCCACGATGCCTTTGTTGATGTAGGTGAAGAACGCGTCCAGCACGGAGGTGAACGCCACCATCACCCAAAAGCCAACCACCCAGCGCCAATGCTTCATCACCAGCGCGGCAATGCGGCTCAGTGTTTTTCCGGTAAATCTGCCGGTAAATTCCTCTTCTTCCAATTCGATAGTTGCCATAGTTGCCTCGAGTCTCAGTTCACGTTTAGCGCCGGTTCTTTGTGAGCTACCGGCGTTAGCAGGTCTTCTGCCGTGTCATGGCCGTTGCCGCCTTCGGCGCTGGCGATTTCGCTGGCCAATTCGCTGTCAATGCGCGTCTGGATTTCGTAAATCTGCCGATACATGCCCGGCTGCGCCAAAAGCTGCTCGTGGGTGCCCATCTGCACGATGCGTCCCTTGTCCAGGACAACAATCAAGTCGGCATTCATCACCGATTGAATGCGGTGGGCAATGATGAACGTGGTGCGATTCTCCATGAGATGGACGAGCGCCTGGCGGATGCTGGCTTCGGTCTCGGTATCCACTGCCGAAGTGGAATCATCCAGGATCAGGATGCGTGGATTCTCGAGCAGGGTGCGGGCAATGGCTACCCGTTGTTTCTGCCCGCCCGAGAGTGTGACCCCTTTCTCGCCAACCAAGGTGTCGTAGCCTTTGGGGAAGGTGAGAATCACATCGTGGATGGCGGCTGCCTGCGCCGCGGCCTCGACCTCGGCTTGCGAAACCTGATGTCCTACGCCGTAGGTGATATTTTCACGAATCGAGCGCGAGAACAAGAACGGTTCCTGCTCGACGATGCCCACCTGCGAGCGCAGATAGGCGCGCGGGTAATCCTTCAATTCGCGGCCATCCAGGGTCAGGCTGCCGCTGGTGTATTCGTAGAAGCGCGGCAGCAAGTTGACCAGCGTCGTCTTGCCTGAGCCTGTCGAGCCTAACAACGCCACCGATTGCCCCGGCTTGACCTCGAAGGAAATATCCTTCAACACCGGCAAATCAGCGTCGTATTCGAAGGACACCTGGCGGAAGACGATCTCGCCGCGCAAATTTGCCTCGGTAAGCGCCTGACCATCATTCAGCGGCTCGATCTCCTGTTTGATGATCTCCATCACCCGGCTGTACGAGACCAGGCCGGTGGAGGTCTGCACGATCAAGCGGCCCAGGTTGCGCATTGGCCAAATCAGCCACACGACCAACCCCACATAGGCCAGGTAGGTGCCAACGGTGATTTCGCCGTCAATGGCCATCCAAGCTGCCGCCAGGAAGCCGCCCAACATCTGCGCTCCGCAAACAATATCCGAGAGCGGCCAGAACAGGGAATGCATCTGCAGCAGCTTCTTGCCCCGCAGGAACTTCTGCCAATTGTCTTTTTCGAACTTCTGGCGCTCGTAATCCTGGCGCGCAAAGGCTTTGACCACGCGCACGCCGGTCAGATTCTCCTGCAGTGTTGTCGAGAGGGCAGCCTCTTGCTCCTGGTAAGCCTCGTAGGCTGCAGTGACCTTTTTGAAGAACCAGATCGAGGTAGCAATGAGGATGGGAATGACAACGATGGACAGTAACGCCAATTTCCAACTCAACTGCCAGATAGCAGCAAAGTTGATGACAAAGATAATGGCGATACGTCCCACGCCAATGGCTTGATCGCTGAAGAAGCGGCGCAGCGCGTCCACGTCGGAAGTGCAACGCTCGATCAGATCGCCGGTAGGGGTTTTGTCGTGATACGTGAAAGTCAACCGTTGGATGTGATCGAACAGGTAGTCGCGCAACCGTCGGGTGATATTCTCAGCCGTGTAAGCGGCCAGGCGCCCAGAGATGAAGCTGAAGCCACCCTCGAACACCGCCAGCCCCACAAAGCCCAGGGCGATGATGAACAGTGTGGTGCTCAGGCTGCCCAGCAGTGCAACCTGCTGCTGAGCAAGCAAGACATCGGCAAAGTAACGCAAGAGCAGGTATGTAGCAGTCTTCGACAAAGCTGAAACGGCCAGCGCGGCTGTGGCAATGAGGTAAACCAGGCGGTAACCTGTCATCATGCGCCACAGCCCTGTCAGCTGGTGGCTCGTCAAAGCCCGACGGAAATCGTAAGGGTGAGGGGATGAGTGTGTGGGGGTCATCAAGAATTCTCCGTATTCTTTCCCTCTCCTGTCGTTCGGAGAGGGGAAGGCTGATAAAAAAAACGGCCACGGTGAGCGTCCGTGACCGGCGAAGGCACACTCAAAAAAACGGCCACGGAGCAGAAGCGCACCGTGGCCGACATTGACAGGTCAAGACCCTAACGGTCTACAGGCGCGCCTCGATAAGGCACTTTGGCACCGCTATCCAGAGACATGGTGCCAGGCCACAGGCGATAAATGTTGCCGACTTTCGACATGAGAGGCGCACTCCTTTCTTCAGAATGACAAGCCAACGCAGTTTATCATGCAAGTTCGGAAAGTGTCAAGGGGCGCACACGAGTCGTCGTCAGAGGCCGCCCTTGCCTGGTTTGCCGCACAATTGACAGCCACTAGATTATTTGCTAAACTATGCCTAGTTGTCAGACAATTTCCCCTCTCGAAGAAAAGCCTATGTCCACATTACTTGTCCGTCATGCTGAAGTGTTGGTTACAATGGACAACCATCGCCGCGAAATTGCTGACGGTGGCCTTTTCATACAGGAGGGTTTCATCGAGCAAGTTGGCCCCACAGAGCAGCTCCCCTCCTCGGCAGACGAAGTGCTCGATCTGGCAGGACACCTGCTCTTACCCGGTTTGGTCAACACTCACCATCATTTCTATCAAACTCTCACCCGCGCCGTCCCGGCAGCGCAGGATGCTAACCTGTTCGGCTGGCTCAAAACGCTTTATCCCATTTGGGGACGCATGACCCCCGATGAGATTTATATCTCCACCCAAACGGCTCTGGCCGAGCTGGCGCTCTCAGGTTGCACAACGGCTTCTGACCACCTTTATATCTTTCCCAACGGATGCCGCCTCGACGACGAGATTTACGCTGCCGCCGAGGTGGGGCTGCGCCTGCAGGCCTCGCGCGGCTCGATGAGTCTGGGTGAGAGTCAGGGCGGCCTGCCGCCGGATGACGTGGTCGAGAAAGAGGATGCCATCCTGCGGGATTCTCAGCGCCTGATTGAAACCTATCATGATCCAAACCCCGGCGCCAGGCTTCAGATCGTGTTAGCGCCTTGTTCGCCTTTCAGTGTGACAGGTCAACTCATGCGCTATAGCGCCTCGCTGGCGCGAGAATATGGCGTTCACCTTCATACGCATTTGGCTGAAACGGAGGATGAGCAAGTCTTCTGTATGCAAAAGTTTGGCTACCGCCCGGTGGCCTACATGGATTTGCTCAATTGGCTGGGGCCGGATGTGTGGTTCGCTCACTCGGTGTATGTGGATGACGCTGAAATCCAGCAATATGCCCAAAGCGGCTGCGGCGTGGCGCATTGCCCTACTTCTAACATGCGCTTGGCTTCGGGCATTGCCCCCATTGCCAGGATGTTGGCGGCTGGCGTGAAGGTGGGCTTGGGCGTGGATGGCTCGGCCAGCAACGACGGCTCGCATTTGTTGGCCGAAGCGCGCCAGGCCATGCTGGCGGCGCGTGCCCGCGAGGGTATGACAGGCTTCTCGCGTTCGGACGACCCCACGCGGAAATTGATGACGGCGCGACATGCCCTTGAAATGGCTACTCGCGGCGGAGCAGCGGTGCTCGGACGCACCGACATCGGCTCGCTCGAAGCCGGTAAGTGTGCTGACTTCTGCGCGGTCAACCTCAACCGCCTGGAGTACGCTGGGGCTCTCCATGACCCTGTCTCGGCGGTCGTCTTCTGCCAACCGGCGCGGGTGGACTATACCGCCGTCGGCGGGAAATTCATCGTCAAGGAAGGTCAGCTTGTGACCGTGAACGAACGCCAACTTGCAGAGAAGCATAACCGAGCTGCAAAGCGATTGCTGCAGGGCTGATAACGTTATACAACCTTTACCTGCCTGCGCTTACAAATACTTTTGGGAGATTGACCCAGCCGAACTGGTTGTTGAAGAACATCCTCGCTATGTCATCGAACGACTTGAAATAAAATGTTTGATGAAACCCTCCTCCAAACAACACGCCGTTAGCTGAGAGGTCGCTATGCCTTCTTCAATTGAACTCACTCGCTCATTGGTTGACGTTGCCATGGGGCGCAGCCCTGCCGACCTTGTCATCCGCGATGGTCAATGGGTGTGTGTGCAAACCGGCGAGATCATCCCTCACACCGACATTGCCATTGCTGGTGAGCGCATCGCCTATGTTGGCCGCGACGCTTCGCATACCCTTGGCGCCAATACCCGTCTCATCGAGGCTGAGGGGCGTTATCTTGTCCCCGGCTTGCTCGACGGCCATATGCACGTCGAATCAGGCATGTTGACCGTCACTGAGTTCGTGCGCGCGGTCGTGCCGCACGGCACAACCGCTATGTTCGTTGATCCCCACGAGATTGCCAACGTCTTCGGGCTGAAGGGGGTGCGCTTGATGATGGATGAGGCGGCTGTGCAGCCTATTCATGTCTGGGTTCAGGTGCCGTCGTGCGTTCCTTCGGCGCCGGGGCTGGAAACCCCGGGAGCGGTGATCGGCCCGGCGGAAGTGGCCGAGGCGATGCAGTGGGAGGGGATCATTGGGCTGGGCGAGGTCATGAATTTCCCCGGTGTTTTCCTGGGCGACGAGAAGATGCATGCCGAGATGGACGCGGCACGCCGGGCTGGCAAGGTGATTGGCGGCCATTATGCCGCCGCCGACTTGGGGTTGCCGTTTCATGGTTACGTGGCGGGCGGCCCAGAAGATGACCACGAGGGCACGCGCCTCGAGGATGCCATTGCCCGCGCCCGCCAAGGGATGAAGCCCATGCTGCGCTACGGCTCGGCCTGGCAGGATGTGGCCGGCCAGGTTGCCGCCATCACCAAACTCGGCCTCGACCCCCGTCATTTCCTCCTCTGCACCGATGATTGCCATGCCGATACCCTTGTCAACGAAGGCCACATGGACCGCGTTCTGCGCCATGCCATTGCTCAGGGCATTGCTCCCATGACGGCCATCCAGATGGCCACGCTCAACACAGCCGAACATTTCGGGGTGGCGCGCCATGTCGGGCAGATCGCTCCCGGCCGGTATGCGGATATCTTGCTGGTGGGCGATCTCTCTCAATTCCAGGCGGATATGGTCTTGGCAAAAGGCCGTTTGCTGGCCGATGGCGGGCGTCTCTTGTTTGCCCAGCCCCCCTTTGCTTATCCCCATTGGGCGACGCATTCGGTGCATCTGGCGCGTCCTCTCGTGGCAGATGACTTCCGCCTGTCTGTGCCGCCAGAACATGCCCTGCGCCAGACCTTGCAGGCTAACGTCATCGGCGTCATCGAGAACCAGGCTCCCACGCGGCGTTTGCGCTTCGAGGTGACGGTCACCAATGGCGAGGTGCGTGCCGATGTGGCGCGTGACTTGGCCAAAGTGGCCGTCGTCGAACGGCACCACGCCAGCGGGCGGATACAGGTGGGGCTGGTGCACGGTTTTGGCTTCGACGCGCCGTGTGCAATCGCCTCCACGGTGGGCCACGACTGTCATAACCTGATCGTCGTCGGCACTGATGATGCCGAGATGGCTTTGGCGGCCAACCGCCTGGCCGAATTGGGTGGGGGACAAATTGTGGTTAAGTCTGGTCAGGTCATTGGGCAACTCGAATTGCCCATTGCAGGATTGATGTCCAATGAGGCCGCCGAAGTGGTAGCGCGTAAAGCTGCCAGTGTGTTGGCCGGCTTTCGCGCCTGTGGCTGTACGCTGCAAAACCCGAATATGCAGCTCAGTTTGTTGGCGCTGGTGGTCATTCCGCAATTGCGCTTATCCGATTTGGGCCTGGTGGATGCCACTCAATTCCAATTTGTGCCGGTTCTGGAAGCCTAATGGCTTCGCCCGGACGTTTCAACTCCCATGACAAACTTGCCTTCTTCTACTTCACAGCGCTTGCATGAAATTCTACGCGAGATGATCGTTTCGTCTCCACCAGGGACGAAACTGCCCTCTGAGCCGATTCTGGCCAGCCGGCTGGGTGTTGCGCGCGCCACGCTGCGCGAAGCGATGCGTACCTTCGAGACACAGGGATGGCTGTACCGCCGACAGGGTTCGGGAACTTTTGTAGCGCATCCCTCGCGGGTGATCGAGACGGGTCTGGAAGTATTGGAGAGTATCGAGACGCTTGCCAAGCGGATTGGCCTGCGGGTGACGCTGGGGGATTTGCGCACCGAACGACGGCCTGCCACCGATGAGGAAAGCAGGGCCTTTGGGGGCGAGGCCGAACAGGAGGTGTTATGTGTCTCGCGGGTCATTCTGGCCGAGGGCCACGCCGCTGCCTATCTCATAGACGTTTTGCCGCTGGATGTGTTGTCTCCTGGAGAGCTATCGGAGGGTTTTACGGGTTCGGTCTTGGATTTGTTGTTGCGGCGCGGGACGCCTCCCCTGGCTCGTTCGCGCACAGAGATCAATGCCGTGATCGCCTCTCATGAGGTGGCGCGAGCCATGGGCATTCAGCGCGGCGATGTGTTGTTGCGTTTCGTCGCTTATCTCTACGATACCAGCGGCCGCGTGGTGGATTATTCTCACAGTTATTTCCTCCCCGGTTATTTCCGCTTTCACGTTGTGCGCCGGTTGAGCATTGCCTGACAATTGAGCTGTAAGGGGTTGAGCCAATGGTCAATGATGTGACAGAAATCAAGCGCCGTCTGGGCGTTTTCAACGAAGAAATCGTCCGTTTCATGCGCGACATTTGCGCCATTCCCAGCATGGACGGGCAAATCAAGGCTGTGGGCGAACGCATCCAGGCCGAAATGCGCAAACTCGGCTTCG
>Ga0209018_1001769_pt1 | contig 16682 bp, 16 predicted proteins | sample YNPBryBLVA2012_FD_185814 | JGI IMG/M metagenome (GOLD analysis project Ga0209018, IMG submission 185814) | Anoxygenic and chlorotrophic microbial mat microbial communities from Yellowstone National Park, USA - YNP Bryant BLVA 2012 (SPAdes)... ...
CAAGGTATCGTCCATCAAGAGCCCCCTTCGAAAATACGTTTGTCCACGAAGGTCACGAAGGAACACGAAGAAAAAATCTTCGTGAGTCTTCGTGTTCCTTCGTGGATATTTTCATCCGTCGTGGCGGGCAGTTACGCCCATGAACAACTCCTTTGAAAATATCTGCGATTGAAATCGCTGCGTGCGAGCCGTTGGCTGGTCGCTTGGCTCCGCAGGCGAAGGTACGCGTCCGCGCAGGCGGACGCTCAGCGGAAACGCTCGCCAGCGCCGATTTCAATCGGCAAATTTTCATCTGCCGTGGCGGCTGCGTGCGCCCACGCACAACTCCTTCGTCCTTCGTCTTCATCAACGATACTGAAAATGAGGTGACGCCAGAATCAGCGCGACCAGTTCTGGCAAGCGCGTCATCTCAAAGCGCGCCGACGCTTTGCCAAATGGCTCGATCAACTTTTGCCGATCCTGATCCGGCAAGGTGCGGTGCAAGAGATACTGGCTCCAGAAATCTACCACCTCGCCAACGGTGCGCGCCGAAACGTTTTTCATCGCGCCTGCCAAATCCACCTTGCCGCGCGGCACACGATTCGCCGCTGCCAGCAACGCAAAATTCCAGCGCGCCAACAACGCACTCGTGTTGATCCAAGCTGTCCCCACATCGGCATAACCATCCGGCGTGGAGAGCAGGAACAAGCCCTGCCCCATCACTTGCAGCGTGCGCGCCAGCGCGCGCGTATCTTCCACTTGGGCATCGAGCGCGCGCAAGGTCGAGACGACAAATTCGAACGGGCGTTTGATCTTTTGCCCAAACGAGTTTTTGAACTCGTCCGAGTGCAAAATGACAGACAAGACCTGTCGGATGTCGCCCTCGGTCTGCATGAACGCTTCCGCCGCGCGTTGGATGAGCGCGTCGGGCGGCGTATCGGCGACAAACCGCACAACGAGTTTTCGCGCAATAAAGCGCGCGGTGGAAGGATGCTTTGCCAGCACGTCAATCATCATCAGCGCGTCGTTGATGCCACCGCCGGCCGGCAAATCCATTCCCAGGATTCGTTTTTTGCCATCGTCGTGCTTTTTGGAATCAAATTCAAAAACGCCGGCGCCGGTCACATCGAGCGTGCCAGCACGGCGGGTGGGCAATTTGATGCCCCAACCGGTGAACGCGCGCGCCAACTCGGCAACGTCTTGCTGGGTGTAACCGCCGTCCACGCCAAGCGTGTGCAGTTCCATAATTTCGCGCGCGTAATTTTCGTTTGGCACGCCTTTGACGTTCAAACGATTGTCGAGGTAATCGAGCATCGCCGGGCTTTGCGCGCTGGCAAGCAGCAAATCCTTGAACTTGCCCAGGGCATAACGACGAATCACCTCGCGATCGTCCACCGTCTTGAGCCATTTGACTTGATCCTTGCCGATGAAAATCGAAAAGTGATTCGACCAAAAGTCCACCAGCACCTCGAACAACTGGCGTTGACTGAAGAGCGCGTGCCAGAGCGTTGCTTCTTGCAATTCGGCAATGACTTGTTGCGGCGTGGTCTTGGGATCGGGACGCGTGCCGGGCGCGGGCTGGGGATAGTTTTGCCAGAGTTCCGCCGCGCTCATTTTGAGCGTGGGATAGCGTTGCGCGAGTTGCGCCTCGAGGGTGCTATCGTCAATTTTTTCTGGCGCCAGTTGCTCCTCGATGTACGCATCAATGCCGATTTGCTGGACACGTTCGAAATCGCCAGGGCGCGGACCGAACGTGATGCGATTGAGCGCGGTGATAATCGGCTCGCTCTGCCCCAAACGACTGGGCGACGCCCAGTGCCAGGGATAGGTGCCGGTGTCGAAGCGTGGCAAAGCGGGCGGTGATTCATCGAGCGCGGTTGCCCAGTCGGGCAAGCCAGTGATCGCGGCAGCGAACATCGTATCTTTTAGAAAATCGCGGCGAGTGAGTTGCATAACCGTACCTCCATTTGGACAGTCCTATGATGCCGCGTTTTGGTTGATTTGTCAATAGGAGTGATGAGCAGCGCGCGCGTCTGCTTGCGCCTCTCGCTCGTTGTGGTATAATTTGCCCGGTACGAATTGCGAATTGCGAATTAGGAATTGCGAATTGCGAATCAGGAATTGCGAATGCTCGAACAAAATCTTGCGCTCGTCCAACAACGCATCGCGCGCGCGGCGGAACGCGCGGGACGTGATCCGCGCGACATTACGCTCGTCGCGGTGAGCAAGACGTTTCCCGTCGAAACGATTCTTGCCGCGTACGCGCTCGGCATCCGCCACTTTGGAGAAAATCGCATCGAGGAAGCAACGCAGAAAATTCCAACCGTCAACTCACGAATCACCCAATCATCCATCACCTGGCACTTGGTCGGTCACTTGCAAAGTCGCAAAGTCAAAGACGCGCTGCCGTTGTTCGATGTGATTCACTCGATTGACAGCGTCGCGCTCGCGCAAAAGATCGAGGCGCGCGCAGCCGCGCTGAACAAGACGCTTGCGATTTTGCTCGAGGTGAACGTTTCGGGCGAGGCGAGCAAGTACGGTTTTGCGCCCGCGCCGCGCGAGGAATTTTTCGAGGCGGTGCGCGCGATTCTCGCGCTGCCGCATCTCGACGTGCAGGGTTTGATGACGATTGCGCCCATCGTCGCGCAGCCCGACGCGGCGCGTCCGTACTTTGGCGCGTTGCGCGAACTGCGCGACGAACTGCGCGCGCGATTTCCCGACCGCGCGTGGCAACATCTCTCGATGGGAATGACTGACGACTTTGAAACCGCCATCGCCGAAGGCGCGACGATGGTGCGGATTGGGCGCGCGATTTTTGGAGAGAGAGTTTGAGGTTTCAGGTTCGGGGTTCAAAGTTCAAAGTTCGAGGTTCGAGGTTCACGCATCACGTTTCACGCATCACGCATCACGCATCGCAGGAGAAAACAATGGTACTTGTCATCCAACTGATTGACTTGATTTTCACACTACTCACGTTTGCAATCATCGCGCACGCGCTCTTGTCGTGGCTACCAGTTGATCGCTATGGCAATCCGTTTGTGCGCGCGCTCGACCAAATCGTCTCGCCGATTCTGGAGCCGTTGCGGCGCGTCGTTCCACCCATCGGAATGATGGACGTGACGCCGATCGTCGCGCTGATCATTTTGCAAGTGTTGCAAGCACTGATTCACAATCTACTTTTGGGGCTGTATTGATGAAACTCCACGATGTGCGCGCGCTCGTGATTGATGCCGATGGCGTGTTGTGGCGCGGGCGGCAACCCTTGCCGGGTGTCACCGCGTTTTTCGATTTTCTGCACGCGCGCCAGATTCCATACATCATCGCGACGAACAATTCCGCGCGTCCCGAATCCGACGTCGTCGAAAAACTCGCGCGCGTCGGGACACACATCGAAGAGCGCAACGTCCTCACATCGAGCCAAGCCACCGTGCTGATGCTGCCGCGCCTGGCGCCGCACGCGCGTCGCGTTCTCGTCATCGGCGGCGAGTGGCTGGGAATCGTAATGACACGCGCGGGCTATGCGGTCGTCGAGCAAGATGCCGACGCGGTGATCGTCGGGATTGATTGGAATTTGACGTACGAGAAACTGAAACGCGCGACGCGCGAAATTCGACGCGGCGCAAAATTCATTGGCACGAACGCGGACAAGACATTTCCGGCGGAGGATGGCATTGTTCCCGGTGCCGGTTCGATCCTCGCCGCGCTGGAAGCCGCGAGCGAAACCGCGCCGATCGTCATCGGCAAGCCGGAACGAACGATGTTCGACATTGCAGTCGAGAAAATGGGAGTCGCCCCAGAAGTCACTGCAACGTTGGGCGATCGCTTGGAAACGGACATCGAAGGTGGACATCGCGCCGGGCTGAAATCCATCCTGGTTCTGACCGGCGTCACCACGCGCGAGATGCTGGCGCACTCGCCGATTCAGCCCCACTGGGTTTTTGAGGACCTGGACGCGCTGCGCGCGGCATGGGAAAATGGCTATTGACTTTCACCGATAGGTTGAGTATACTTTCGGCTGTAACATTCCGCGACAAGAGGTAAGGAGTATGTTCTACTTTGATCCACTGTATCTGGTCTTTGCGGCGCCAGCACTGCTGTTGGCGATGTTCGCGCAGTGGAAGGTCAGTTCCGCTTACGACAAGTACACCAAGGTTCGCAACGCGCGCAATCTCACCGGTGTTCAAGTGGCACAATATTTGCTCCGCGCGAATGGTTTGAATTTGAATGTCAGTGGCACACCCGGCAATCTCACCGATCACTACGACCCACGCGACAAGACGTTGTATCTGTCGCAAGGCGTTGCGCAGACGCCGTCCGTTGCGGCGCTGGCGATCGTGGCGCACGAAGTTGGGCACGCGGTTCAGGACGCGCAGGGCTATCTGCCGATGCGTTTTCGTGCGTTCCTCGTCGCGCCCGCGAACGCGGGACCGTGGATCGGCTACATCTTGTTCATCATCGGCATCTTTATCAACGCCTCTGGTTTGGTGTGGCTGGGCATTGCGTTCTTTTCGCTCGGCTTGCTGTTCGCGCTCGCCACGCTGCCGGTCGAATTCAACGCGAGCAGTCGCGCGTTGCAAATGCTCCGTTCGAGCGCGCTCGTGGGGCAAGGCGAAGTGGATGCCGCCAAAGCGGTGCTGACCGCTGCCGCGCTGACGTACGTCGCGGCCGCCGCGCAAGCACTCTCGCAACTGCTGTACTATGTGTTCATCGCGCTGAATATGCGTAATCGCGACGACTGAGTTCATTTTCGATTTTTGATTGCGGGTTTTCGATAGATTGGAAATCGGCAATCAAAAATCGGCAATCGAAAATTGATTGATCTGCTGAACCTTAACAAAAACGAGTTGCGCGATTTTGTCGCGTCGTTGGGCTTGCCGGTGTACCGCGCCGCGCAAATCGAACGCTGGCTCTATCGCGCCCTCGCCACTGATTTTGATGCGATGACCAACCTGCCTGCCGATGTGCGCGCGCGGTTGAGCGAGTCCGCGCGCATCGGCGCGCCGCGCGCGATCGCGGAACGTTCTTCTGCCGATGGGTTGACGCGCAAGGCGTTGTTACAACTCGACGATGGGCAAACGATCGAAACGGTGCTGATGGTGTATCCTGCCGAAGGACGGCGCACGGTGTGCATCTCGACTCAGGTCGGCTGCCCGATTGGTTGCCCGTTCTGCGCGACGGGGCAAGCCGGGTACATTCGCAACTTGACGCCGGGTGAAATCGTCGCGCAGGTGTTGCATTTTGCGCGCGCGGTGCGCCCCGCTGTGTTGACGAATGTCGTGCTGATGGGGATGGGCGAGCCGTTGATGAAATTCGATGTGACGTGGCAGGCACTCGAATCGCTCACCGATGCAGCGCGCTTTGGAATGGGAGCGCGGCGCATCACCGTCTCGACCGCTGGCGAAATTCCCGGCATCGAACGGCTTGCGCGCGCGCCATTGCAAATCAATCTGGCGATCTCGCTGCACGCGCCGGACGATGCGCTGCGCGATGTGCTTGTACCGCTCAATCGCAAATATCCGTTGCGCGATGTGCTGCGCGCGGCGCGCGCGTACACCGAGCGGACGCGGCGGCGGGTGACGTTCGAGTACGCGCTGATGGACGGCATCAACGACAAGCCGGAGCAGGCGCGCGCGCTTGCGCGGCTGTTGCGCGGGGGCGGGGCAACTCCGCCCCTACTTTGTCACGTGAACCTGATTCCGCTGAACCCGACGCGCGCATCGCCGTATCGGCGTTCGCCGGAGGCGCGCGTGCGCGCGTTCGAACAAATTTTGCTGGAGGCGCACATCCCAACGACGCTGCGCATCGAACGCGGCATCGAGATTGCGGCAGGGTGCGGGCAGTTGCGGCAAGTCGGTGATACAAAACGGAGACGAAAGTAAAACATATGAAACCAAGCCAACGAACATTTGTGATTATCGGTGTTGTACTCGTAGCAGCGATTGTGTTGCTTACGATGGCTATATCCCAATGGACGACTCAGAACTCAAATGTCCAGAATATCGAAACAACTGTCGTGCGACGCGGCACGTTGATCGCCTCGGTGAATGCCACCGGTACCCTTAGCCCCGTGCGTGAAGCGCAACTGGCGTTTGGCACAACGGGCGCACTAATCAAGTTAGAGGTCAAGCCGGGCGATCTGGTCAAAGCGGGGCAAATCGTTGCCACGCTGGACACGCGCGAATTGGAATTGCAACTGGCTCAGGCGGAAGCCAGTTTGGCTGCCGCCCAGGCACGGCTCGATCAAATCAAAAATCCTTCGCCTGCGGATGTTGCCGCCGCGCAAGCCCAGGTGGCTTCGGCAGAAGCGGCACTGGCGCAACTCAAGAATCCCAATCCCAACGATGTGTTGATGGCAAAAGCCGATTTGGAAAAAGCCGCCGCCGCGGTCGCGCGCGCTCAAGCCGATTATGATCGCATTGGTGGCGCCTCGAATCCGATGATTGCGATGCTGCCCCAAGCCCTGGCTCTGCAGCAGGCAACGCTGGATTATCAAAAAGCGCAAGCCGCGTTCAACGCTCGTTTCAATCCCAGTGATAGTCAGATCAAGCAAGCCCAGGCCGCCGTGGAGCAGGCGCGCGCCCAACTGGCACGCGTCACCAATCCCAATCCCAACGATCTCAAAAGCGCGCAAGCCAGCGTGGATCAAGCGCGCGCGGCGCGCGATCTGGCACGCGTCCGTCTCGATTATGCCATCATCAAAGCCCCGTTCGATGGTATGGTCACGCGCGTGGATGTTGATCTCGGCTCAACGGTGCCGGCGGGACGGGTAGTGTTGGCGATTGCCGATGTGAGCGAGTATCGCGTCAAACTCAATATTGATGAAACCGAGATTGCTAAAATCAAAGTGGGACAAGATGTGACGATTAGTCTGGAGGCGTATCCCGGCGTCACCATCTCGGCAAAAGTGACCGATGTTGCCTCGAACGCGACGATGGTTCAGGGGGTGGTGAATTATGTGGTCACAGTATCGCTCAGTCCCAATCAAACGGTGCCACTCAAACTGGGGATGACCGCCGATGCGAACATTCTCATCGCCAATCGCGAGAATGTGTTAATCGTATCGAATCGAGCGATTCGCGCGGCGGGCAACAATCGGTACGTAACCATTCTGCGTGAGGATAAGACAACGCAAGAGGTCCAAGTCAAGACCGGGATGGCGAACGAGCAGGAAACAGAGATCGTCAGCGGCTTGAGCGAAGGTCAAGTAGCGATTATCCCACTCGTGCAACAAAATCTGCTCAACACCGGTTTTGGTATGCGCCGATAAACTGGAGTTGAACGATGAATGTGCTGGAAAGTGTACGGGTCGCCCTGCGTAGTTTGGGCGCCAATCGGTTGCGTTCCACGCTGACGATGCTGGGGATCATTATCGGCGTCGGAGCAATCATCGCGTTGCTTTCGATTGGGCAAGGCGCGGGTGCAGCGATTACCGAGCAAGTGCAAGGGATTGGTTCGAATTTGATTATCGTTCTTCCCGGTGCCGCGCCACGCCCGGGTTCATCGGTGTCGGTGGCTGGCACCATCACCCTTGCCGATGCGAACGCGTTGGAAGATCGCATCTGTTGTCCTTCGATTGCGGTCGTGGCGCCAGTGTATCAGCGGAGTGCACAAATTTCTAACGGCGGTTACAATACCAACTCTCAAGTCGTTGGCGTCACGCCAGCGTACGCACTCGTCCGCAATTGGCACACGGCGTCTGGCCGTTTCATTGATGAACGCGATCTGCAAACGGTCACGCGCGTCGCCGTGCTTGGCAAATCCACCGCCAGGACGTTATTTGGTAGCGAAGACCCGGTCGGCCAGTCCATCAAGATCAATCGTATTCCCTTCAAAGTGATTGGGGTGATGGTAGAAAAGGGTGGCACATCCATGTTCGGTGGCAGTCAGGACGACATTGTGCTCGTTCCCCTAAGCACCGCGCAACAACGCTTGTTTCGGTCTGCCGCGCAAACCGCGCAAGGCGCGCTGCGGGTAAGTTCGGTCCTGGTCTCTGCAGTGAACGAAAAACAAATTGATACAGCGACGGCGCAAATCACGCAGGTCTTGCGCGAACGGCACAAGATTCGCTATCAGCAAGATGACTTTACGGTACTGAGTCAAAAAGATTTGCTCGGCGCGTTGAATCAAATCACGGATATTCTCACGCTCTTTCTCGCCGCGATTGCCGCGATTTCGTTGCTGGTGGGCGGGATTGGAATTATGAATATTATGCTCGTCTCGGTGACAGAACGCACGCGCGAAATCGGGATTCGCAAAGCAATTGGTGCGCGTCGTCAGGACATCTTGCTGCAATTTCTTATCGAAGCCGTCACGATCAGTATGGTGGGTGGCGTCATCGGCATTTTGTTTGGCGCGACCGTTGGGATGGTGGTCAATACCACTGGTGTCATCAAGACGACACTGGATCCCACCTCGGTTTTACTCGCGGTAGGATTTTCGGTCGCGGTCGGCTTGTTCTTTGGCTTGTATCCGGCAGCCCGCGCGGCAAGTTTACACCCCATCGAAGCATTGCGTTATGAATGATTACAGAAAATCAGTGACTCGATGGGTATGACCAAACTTGCCCCCTCCATCCTCTCCGCCGATTTTGCGCGGCTGGGAGACCAAGTCAAAGAAGCCGAACGCGCCGGCGCGGATTACATTCACGTTGACGTGATGGACGGACATTTCGTACCGAACATCACGATCGGTCCCATTGTCGTCGCCGCGCTACGCCCGCACACGCGCCTGCCGCTCGACGTGCATCTGATGATCGAACAACCCGAACGTTACGTGGGTGATTTTGCGAACGCCGGCGCGGACATCATCACCGTCCAGCAAGAGGCATGCACGCATCTGCACCGCATCGTCGAGCAGATCAAGGGGTTGAATAAAAAGGCGGGTGTAGCGATCAACCCCGCGACGCCGATCAGCGTACTCGAAGAAATCTTGCCGTACGTGGACTTGGTGCTGGTGATGACGGTCAATCCCGGCTTTGGTGGTCAGTCATTCATCGAAACGATGCCGCGCAAAATTGCGGCAATGCGCCAAATGATTGACGCGCGCGGCTTGGCTTCGCGCATCGAACTAGAGGTGGACGGCGGCATCAACGCAACCGCCGCGCCGCGCGTCGTCGCGGCGGGCGCGCAGGTGCTGGTTGCCGGTAGCGCGATTTACAACGGCAAGACGAGCGTGGCAAAGGCAATCAAAACCTTGCGCGCGAGTGTACAATGAAAAACCAGCGACCCTGTTGCCGAGTCGCTGGTTCACAAAGACGCGCGCTGCCGCCTAGACATTTTTACTCAGCGTGCGCAAGCACTTGGCGCACACATTCAACTTTTGCTTTTTGCCCTGATACATCACGGTTCGTTTGCTGATATTCGGCATAAAGCGTCGGTTGACCGCATTCATCGCGTGACTGCGCCCGTGACCATAGAGCGGTCCCTTGCCACAGATATCGCATCGTTGAGCCATAGTTCATTCACCTCTCTTCAAAAGATTGCGACGATTGAAACGGGCAGGATAATACCACAATCATTGAATTTACGCAAGTCAGTTAGACCTCATCGAGTTCTTGAAATGTAACAACTCAGCCGTCGTGTCATTGCGAGCGAAGCGAGAAATCTCACTGTGGTCGAACGAGATTTCTCGGGGCGAACAGCGCACCTCGAAATGACGGAGTGAGTAGTTACCTTGAAATCGGTGGGGGCTGAAGGATGACGAATGGGAGAAGAAAATTATCCGGGACGCATCGAGATTTCGCCCAACGCGATTGCCAGTCTTGCCGGGCAAGCCGTGCTGGAATGTTACGGCGTCGTCGGAATGGCGAACAAGAATCTGCGCGATGGCATCGTCGAGGTGCTGAACCGCGGCAATCTGCGCCGCGGAATTGACGTCAAACTAATCGAGCGCGAAATCTACATTGATCTCTACGTGGTGATCCAATACGGCACCCGCATCTCCGAAGTCGCGCACGGCATTATGAACCGCGTCAAATACAGTTTGGAAAAAACGCTGGGCTTGCCGGTCGCGCAAGTGAACGTGCATGTGCAGGGTCTGCACATAGACGAGCAAGCATAGTATACAATTTCAGATTTAAGATTTAGGATTTACGATTTGCGCGGCATCCGTGAGCATATCGTAAATCACAAATCTGAAATCTGGTAGTGGTCAAATGAGAGTGATGTGTGGTTTATAGTTGCGTCATTTATGACGTCCGTGACAACCGATCACTCAACTCGACCACCACTTGAAATTTTACATTCGATTTTCGGGGGAAGTTTTGTCAGACGATCCGATCCAATCACACGCCAATCCATTGCCACCCTTGAAATCCATCGGCGGTCAAGAACTGCGCCAACTCTTTGCCGCCGGTACGGCGTGGCTCGAACAGCACGCGGCGTACGTGAACAGTCTCAACGTCTTTCCGGTGCCAGACGGCGATTCGGGGACCAATATGTTGTTGACGATGCAAGCCGCGCTCAAAGAAGTGGGCGCGTCGCCCGAACACTCCGCCGGCGCGATGCTCAAAATGATTTCGCACGGCGCGCTCTTGGGCGCGCGCGGCAACTCGGGCGTGATTCTCTCGCAAATCATTCGCGGCTTTGCGCGCGCCATCGAAAAGAAAGACACCATCACTGCAACCGATTTTGCGGCAGCACTCGTCGAAGGCGCACGCACCGCTTACAAAGGCGTCGTCAAACCGGTCGAAGGAACCATCCTCACTGTCGTGCGCGAATCTGCCGATGCGGCAACCCTCGCCGCCGCGCAGAGCGACGATGTGCGCGCGGTGTGGGTACAAACCGTCGAAGCCGCGCGCGCCTCGGTCGCCAAGACCCCACAGTTATTGCCGGTGTTGAAAGAAGCCGGCGTGGTAGACGCCGGCGGACAGGGCTTGCTGGTCATTCTGGAAGGCGCGCTCAAATACTTGAACGGCGAGCCGATGGAACTCGTGCCTGCCGGCGTCAGCGCACAAGCGCTCGAACAAATCTCGCGCGAAGAGGGCTGGGGATTCGACATCCAGTTCCACATCCGCGGCACCGACCTGGACGTGGACGCCATTCGCGACAAAATCGCCAGTATGGGCGAATCCGCGCTCATCGTCGGCGACGCGACCTTGATCAAAGTTCACGTCCACGCGCCCACGCCCGGCGCCATCCTCGACTATGGCTGTTCGCTTGGCACCATCACCAACATCATCGTCGAAAATATGCAAGAGCAGTACATTGATTTTATGGCGGGACAATCCGCGCGCCCTCCCATCACCGCCGAAGACATCGCGGGAATGACAACCGTCGCGGTCGTTTCCGGCGCAGGATTGGCGCGCGTCTACGAATCGCTTGGCGTGGGTCGAATCGTCACCGGCGGACAAACGATGAACCCGAGCATCCAAGATTTGTTGCAAGCGATTGATGCGGTCAAGACCGATCAGGTCATCCTGTTACCCAACAACAAGAACATCCTCCCTGCGGCAGAACAAGCCAAACTACTCGCCAAGAAACGCGTGGCAGTTGTGCCAACGCTAACAATGCCGCAAGGAATTGCCGCGCTCCTCGCGTTCAATTATCAAAGCGATTTGGACACCAACGTCAAGGCAATGACGCGCGCCGCGCAAAACATCCGCACCATCGAAATCACCAAAGCGACACGCTCGGTCAAACTCGATAGCATCGAAGTCAAAGAGGGTCAGTTCATCGGCTTGCTCGATGATGATTTGACCGGCGCGGGTGATGATCGCACCGCGCTCGTTCTGGATCTGTTAGCCCGCGCGCGCGTCGACGAATGTGAAATCCTCACCGTGTACTATGGCGACACGCTGACCGCGAACGATGCCGAAGCGCTTAGCGAAGCGATTCGCGAAAAATATCCGTCGCTCGAAATCGAAGTGGTGAGCGGCGGTCAACCGCATTATCATTTCATCATCTCGGTGGAATGATGAGGGAGAGCGCTCTCCCGGTGGACAAAACCCAATGCCGCGAGTAAAAATTCTAACGGACAGTACAGCCGATCTGCCACCCGGCGTTGCCGAAGAGTTGGGCATCACCGTGTTGCCCCTCACGATTCAACTGGGCAACAAGACGCTGCGCGATGGAATTGACGTGACCCCCGCCGATTTCATCGAGCGAATGGCGCGCGTGACGACGCCGCCCATCGTCACGCCGCCCACGCCTCAACAGTTTCAAGCGGCATACGCCGAACTGACCCAAGGCGGCAACGCGGTGGTCGCGATTCACGCCTCGAGCAAACTCAGCCAAACGTTTCGCATCGCCACGCGAACCGCCGCGCCACTACTCGGACGACACAAGATCGTCGTGATTGATTCGCAACTTGTCACCGTGGGCTTGGGCATGCTCGTGACTGCCGCCGCGCGCCTCGCCGCCACCGGCGCGTCTCTCGACGCCGTGGTACGATACGTGCGCGGAATGATCCCGCGCCTCTACATTGGCTTTTTCGTCGAGACGCTCGAGTTCCTCGAACGCGGCGGACGCATCGGCAAAGCGCAAGCCGTCTTGGGTACGATGCTCAACATCAAGCCGTTGTTGATTCTGGAAGAAGGCGAAATCGTCGCGCTGGAAAAAGTTCGCAATCGCGCCAAAGCGATCGAAAAACTGGTCGAGTTCGTCACCGAATTTACGCGCATCGAAAAAATGGTCGTCCTGCACGGCAACACACCGCTCGACGTGCAAGCACTCATCGAACAAACGACGCTCGTGTTACCCAATTTGGATATTTCGGTTGACCATTACGGTCCCGTCACGGCAACGCACGTCGGCACAGACGCGCTGGGCGTTGTCGTGTACGAAGGAATGTAGGAGCCGTCGCAATGTCCAACGTAAAAATTCTCACCGACAGTTTGGCAGACATTCCGTCCAACATCGTCAAAGATCTCGACATCACCGTTGTCCCCTGCACCGTGCGTTTTGGTTCGGAAGAGTACATTGATCGCGTGACGTTGTTCCCCACCGAGTTCTACCAAAAACTTGTGGCGAGTCCGGTGCTGCCCACCACAGCATTTCCCTCCGTGCAAATGTTCGAAGAAGCATATCGCAAACTCGCCAAGACGACCGAACGCATCCTGGCGATTCACACCATCGCGTCGCTGACTGGCATCTACAACGCGTCGCGAATGGCTGCCGAGACGATTCAAAACGCGCGCATCGAATTGATTGATTCCGAGCAGGTCAGTATGTCGCTGGGATGGCTGGTCATCCTCGCTGCGCGCGCGGCAAAAGAAGGCGCCACACTCGCCCAAGTCCGCGCTCTGGTGGAGAACGCCAAAACACGCGTGCACATTATCGCGATGCTGGACACGCTGGAATACGCGCAGCGCGGCGGACGGTTGGGCAAAGGCGCGGCGCTCGTCGGCAGTATGCTGAACGTCAAGCCGTTGGTGTCCGCCGTGCATAGCGAAATTGTCCCAGTCGAAAATGTTCGCACGCAAAAACGCGCCCTGGAACGCTTGGTGGAAATTGTGCTGGCTTCGGGACCCATCCAAGAACTCGCGGTCATTCACGCCAACGCGCTGAATCACGCGCAGACGTTACAAAAAATGCTCGCCAAAACCTTTCCGATGGATCAAATCGTGATGAGCGAAACGGGTCCCGTACTTGGCACGCACACCGGACCCGGCGCGGTCGGAATTGCCTGGCTCACCGGCAGATACTAAACCATTGCAGATTTACGATTTTAGATTTGGCGCTCCGCCCCTGCCGGGAAAATCTGAAATCTGAGGTTGGGATGGCATTGACGTTTAGTGATTTGGAACGCATACTTGTCAACGAGCAAAAGAAATGTGACAATCATCTGGTTATCGGCGGATTAGAAAAGTTCATTAACAATTTTACAGAGCGTCAACCCGACGAAGAACGCGCGCGCGCGGAACAGATTGCCCAAACGCTGCGCGGCTATGACACCGCAGCGCCCGACACGCGCTATGAGATGATCGAGCGCGCGCTCGCGCTGGTACGGCAAGAGAGCGCGCCCACCGCGCCGCCAGCGCAAACACCGCCCGCACCGCCACCCGAACCGCCCAGCGAATTCGAGGACGAGGAGGACGAAGAGGAAGGCGCCGAACGCGTCCCATCGGCAAAGAAAACGACGCGCGCGCCGATGGTCCCCACCGGTTTCGGCCTCGATGCGAGCATCACGCGCCTGCAAAACGTTGGACCGGCTCACGCCAAAAAATTACAGAAACTCGGCATCTACACCATCGGCGATCTGTTGTATCACTTTCCGCACCGCTATGACGATTACAGCCAACTCAAGACGATCAGCCAACTGGTCTACGGCGAAGAAGTGACCTTGCTCGTGACTGTGTGCGAAGCGCACACGCGCGAAGTGCGCGGCGGAATGACAGTGACCACCGTGCTGCTGGCGGACACGACCGGACGCATCAACGCCACCTTTTTCAACCAGCCGTACTTGCAGCAGCAATTCAAATCCGGTCGCCGCATCGTCATCAGCGGACGCGTGGCACATGACTTGGGACGGCTCACCTTCAAACATCCGGAATGGGAACCGTTTAGCCAAGAGTTGCTGCACACCGCGCGCATCGTGCCGGTCTATCCACTGACCGAGGGCATCACCAATCGGTGGTTGCGTCGCCTCATCAAGGGAATCGTGGAGTACTGGGCGCCGCAAGCCGCCGATCCACTGCCCGCCGCGCTACGCGCGCGCGAAAATCTGCTCGATGTGCCGACGGCGTTGAGCGAAATTCACTTTCCCACCTCGCTCGAACGAATGTATGCCGCGCGGCGGCGGCTGGCGCTGGACGAGTTTCTGCTGATTCAGTTGGGCGTGTTACGCCAACGGCAACGCTGGCGCGAGCAACCGGGACGCGCCTTGCGCGTGGACGAAACACTCGTCAAGAATTTTCTCGCCGCACTCCCGTTCCAACTGACGCACGCGCAGCAACGCGTCTTGGACGAAATTCTGGCGGACGTGCAACGCGCGCAACCGATGAGTCGGCTCTTGCAAGGCGATGTGGGCTCGGGCAAGACGGTCGTCGCCGCCGCGGCGATGCTCGTCGCGGTGGCGAATGGCGCGCAAGCCGCGCTGCTAGCGCCCACCGAGATTCTCGCCGAGCAACATTTCAAAACGCTCACGACGATTCTGGCGCAATACCCCAACCCGCCGCGCGTGCGGTTGCTCACCGGTGGGCTAAAGAATCGCGAGAAGGAACAGGCGCGCGCCGAAATCGCCGCGGGGGAAATAGACATAGCGGTTGGCACACACGCGCTCATTCAAGAAGATGTGACGTTCCACGACCTCGCGCTCGCCGTGATTGACGAACAACATCGCTTTGGTGTGGAACAGCGCGCCACCATGCGCGCCAAAGGGTATCGCCCGCATATCTTGGTGATGAGCGCGACGCCCATCCCGCGCACACTCGCGCTCACACTCTATGGCGATCTCGATCTCTCGGTCATTGACGAGATGCCACCGGGACGCCAAGTGATCAAAACGAAATGGCTCGAGCCGCGCGAACGCGAACGCGCATACGCCTTCATCGCGAACCAAGTGCAGCAGGGACGCCAAGCATTCGTCATCTGCCCACTCATCGAAGAATCGGAGGCGATTGACGCCAAGGCGGCAGTGGAAGAGTACGAACGACTCCGCCAGGAGATTTTCCCCAACTTGCGCATTGGCTTGATTCACGGTAAACTCAAGCCGAGCGAAAAAGAGGCGACGATGTCCGCGTTTCGCGATCACGCGCTCGATTTGCTCGTCGCCACGTCCGTCATCGAAGTTGGGATTGACGTGCCGAACGCGACCGTGATGCTCATCGAGGGGGCGGATCGGTTTGGCTTGGCGCAGTTGCACCAGTTTCGCGGACGCGTGGGGCGCGGCGCGCATCAATCGTACTGCCTGTTGCTTGCCGGCAAATCGGGCGTGACGAGCGATGAACGGTTGCGCGTCATCGAATCCACGCAGGATGGTTTTCGACTTGCCGAAGAAGATTTGAAACTGCGTGGACCCGGCGAATTTTTTGGCACGCGGCAAGCGGGCTTGCCCGATCTCAAAATTGCCAAATTGAGTGACGTGAAAATTCTGGAAGAGGCGCGGCGGATCGCACAGGAAATTTTTGCGCGCGACCCGGCGCTGCAGTTGCCCGAACATCAACTGCTCGCGCAACGCGTCGCGGAATTTTGGCAAAGCAAGGGAGACTTGAGTTGACCATCGCCATCTATCCCGGTTCGTTCGATCCCATTCACTATGGACACATTGACATCGCGACGCGCGCGGCGCGCATCTTCGACACGCTCATCTGGGCAGTGTATGATCGCCCGCTGAAGAATCTGCTGTTCAGCGTGGAGGAACGGATGGACTTTATGCGCCAAGCCGCGCAGGGCTATCCGAATATCCACGTGACGCCGTACCACGGACTCACGGTCGAGTTCGCGCGCAGTCAAGGCGCCACGGTGATGGTGCGCGGCTTGCGCGTCACGTACGATTTCGAGATGGAGTACCAGACCGCGCTCGCCAATCGGCAACTGGCAGAGGACATTGACACGATTTGTCTGATGACTTCGTTGCAGTACGCCTTTGTCAGTTCGACCACCTTGAAAGAGATTGCGTTCTTGGGCGGCACAATCAGCGACATCGTGCCACCGTACGTCGAAGCCGCCGTGAAACGACGCCTGGCGCAACTCGGCGACGGCAGCAGCGACAAGGTCAGTTTGGTTTCGTTACGCGAGTAATCTCCAACACGAAAGGGGATGGTA
>Ga0209018_1001770_pt1 | contig 16677 bp, 11 predicted proteins | sample YNPBryBLVA2012_FD_185814 | JGI IMG/M metagenome (GOLD analysis project Ga0209018, IMG submission 185814) | Anoxygenic and chlorotrophic microbial mat microbial communities from Yellowstone National Park, USA - YNP Bryant BLVA 2012 (SPAdes)... ...
GGCTCGCCGTCGCAGAAGACGACGAAGTTGCCAACATCGTTGTGGTTGTGGCTCTCCGCGTTGTGGCCGCCCTGTGCGGCGAGATAGAAACCGCGGTCCGAACCCTGCTGCATGCGCGCGGCGAAGACCTGCGTGCCGGGCAGGATGACATCGGCCACCAGCGGCGGGCGGGCCGACTGCGACGCCGCGCGGATGTCCTCGTAGTGGAACAGCGACTGAAGCGAGCGCCACATGGACTCGTGGACGGAGAGACGGCGCGGGTCCGTTTCCTGGCCGGCCAGCCAAGCCCCGAAGGCCACCATTTTCTCGTCGCGCACGCGCTGCCCGTAGCGCCACACAAGCACCGCATCGGGGGTCACCTTCGCCGAAGCGTCCGCAAAGTTCAAATACCACGGACCGGCGACGTGCGCGCGGTAAATGTAAGCGCCGATTTCGCGCACCAGCGGCATGTCATAGACGTCGATGGCGCCGCCGGAGGCCGAGCGCAGCAACTCGAGGGAATCGAACAACGACGCGCCGGCGCGGCTCCAATAGCCGGGGCCTTCATCGCAGCCGCCGTCGTCGTGGTAGACGTCGAGAAACGCATCGAGCGAGCGCACGATTTTGTGCAGCGCGGCCGTGCGGCGGTCCGCATCTGTCTCGACCAGCAGCACCGAGCTGAGCCAGTTGGAGTTGATCCACGGGTTCCAGTTGTTCACCGCGCGCGTGCCGCTGAAACCGAGCCACCAGAAATCGTTGCGTGCGAGCAGCGGATCGAGGATGCGGCGGCGGATCTCCATGTGGATGCGCGGCCGCACGAGTTTCGAAAGCCGGTCGAGTGGCGGGCCCAGCAGGTAATCGATCCACGCCAGCGTGGCCGACGTTTCGGCGGCGAACAGATCGACGATAGGCTCGGCCACATCGGGCAGCGTGTTGCCCGCCTTCTGCGCGCCGATGTGCGCGGGCACGCCCCAGAAGGATTCCTCGCACGTGAGCCAGACGCCGTCGAGCACGTCATCGAGGAACCGCCCCCGGCCGTCGATGCACTCGGCGAGTGCCGCCAGAGTCAGGCGGTCTCGGCGGGCGCGCCGCACACGCTCGTAGCGCGACCGGTTTCCGTTCCGGGCGTAGTCGAGGAAGAGGCTTGCGGGCAGCGAAGGCCAGCTCTGGCCGAGCTGTTCCTCGGCTGCAGTGACAATTGCAGTCTTCAGCTCGAGCGGCAGCGCCTGCCATGCCGCGCGTTCGTCCGCCTTCGGCCAGGGGCGCCAATCGGCGCGGGCGCGGATCGTGCGCCGCAACAGATCGGGGGAGATACGGCTCTGGAGCAACTTCTTTTCCGGAGGCGCGGGGCGGGGCTGCGCCAGCAAGGCTGCGGGAGCGGCCAACAGAGACCGGCGGCTGAAGTCGATCATGCGAGAAATCTATCTCAAATTCAGGGCTCAGGCAAAGCATGGATACTGAAACAGGATGAAGCTGGTGCTGATGGTGGGGCTGCCGGGCTCGGGCAAGACCACGTGGCTGGAAACGCAGGGCATCCGCGCGCTGTCGAGCGACCGCATGCGCGCGCTCATCACCGGTGATGAATCCAACCAGAACGTGAACCGGCTGGTCTTCCGGCTGATGCGGGAACTGGTGCGCATGCGCGCGGCGGCAGGTGCAGCGGAGACCTGGATCGACGCGACTTCGATCACGCGCCGTGAGCGGCGGGCATGGATCCGGCTGGCGGAACTGCTCGACTGCGAGGTGGAGGCAGTGTTTCTGGACGTGCCGCTGGAAGAGTGCAAGCGGCGCAACCGGCTGCGCGAGCGCGTGGTGCCGGAAGAGGCAATGGACCGCATGGCAGCGCGGCTCGAGCCGCCGCGGGTGGAGGAGGGGTTCAGCCGCGTGGTGATGATTTCCGGGCAGGCGGCGCAAACATAGCGCGCGATTCAGGAGACAGCGCGCTTTCGGCGCTGAGACAACCCCCAAAGCGTGGCAGGGACCAGCCCCAGCAGCCCGGAACACACCGCCAGTGTGCGCACCGGAATGCCGAGGTCGATCAGCTCTCCCGCTGCGTAGCTGACCGCGCTCATGGTCAGAAACAATCCGGCGAAATCGGCCGAAAACACGCGGCCGCGAAATTCGTCGTCCGTCATTTTGTGCAGCAGTGTGGTGGAGAACACCCACGCCATCGACGAGCCCGCATGGCCGATGGCGACATACAGGCAGGCGAGCCACAGAGCCGGCGCAAAGCCCAGGGCGGTGTAGGCTGCGGCTGTGATCAGAAAGGCGAAGAAGATGCCGGAGCGCATCTTCCGCTCGTCGTTCCTGGCCCAGTACCCGCTGGCGAATGACCCGATGAAGGCGCCCACGCCGCGGGCGCTGAACAGCAGGCTCATGCTGAGCGCGCCGCTGCCCTCGATGGGGAAGATGCGCTCGCCGAACACCGGCAGCAGCACCCAGTGGGCGCCGGTGAGCCCCATGCCGGCCTTGACGAGGAGCGTGGAGAGCCGGCCCGCGTGGCCGCGCACATACTGAATGCCGTCCCAGATGGGCTTGAAGTCGAACAGGTCGGCCAAGCGAAAGGGCGGGAGGTTCGCGGCGTGCGTCTCGCGCACGCGCATGCGCAACAGCAACAGAGCGGAAACGGCGAATGAGGCGGCGTTGATGGCGAAAACAGACGTCCGGCCAAACTTCCACAGGATCAGACCGCCGAGTCCGCTGCCCAGAGCCAGGTTGATGGCCCAAGTGGACGAGGACAGCGCGTTGGCCACCAGCAGCTTGTCGCGGGCAACGACGATGTTCGGGATCAGCGCCGTGCGCCCCGGCTCGAACAGCGCCCACATCACCGTCTCCGTGAACAGCAGGATCCAGACCAGCCACACCTTGTCAGCCGAGGACACCATCATCATGCCGAGCACGATGAAGATGCGCGCAATGTCGGCGGCCACCATGATGGCGCGGCGGTTGAGGCGGTCGTTGAGAACTCCGGCGGTGGGCGCCACCAGCACCTGCGGCAGCAGTTGCAGCACGACGGCGATGCCCACGCTTTCGGCCTTGCCCGTCAGTTGCAGCAGCAACGAGTAGACGGCCACGGCGTAGAGCCAGTCGCCCAGTTCGCTGACCACTTGCGCCAGCCACAGCAGGCGGAAGTCGCGGTTCTCGCCGAGCAGGCGCAGGTAGGCGGCGAAGGAGAAAGAGGGTGCCCCTGCTGCCTCCATGCGCAGCTAGTCCGTGTAGATGCCCATGCGCTCTTTGACGAGGCGGACGGTGGAGTTCGCCACGGGCGAGACGCGCTCGGCCGACTCGCGCAAAACGCGCTTGAGATAGCCCGGCTCCCCGGTGATCTCGCGGTAGCGTTGCTGGACGGGCTCGAGACCCGCGACCACGGCTTCCGCCACGGTTTTCTTCAGGTCGCCATACCGCATGCCGGCGAAATGGGAGCGGATCTGCTCGTCCGTCCATCCGGTGAACGCCTGGTGGATGGTGAGCAGGTTGGCCACGCCGGGACCGAGATTTTCGAAATCCACGCCCGGCAGCGAGTCCGTGGTGGCGCGCATGATCTTCTTGCGGATCAGCTCGGGCGGGTCGAGCAGCCCGACGGCATGGTATGCGTTCGATTCGGACTTGCTCATCTTCTTGGACGGATCGTCCAGCCCCATGATGCGCGCGCCCACGGCGGGCAGCCGCGTCTCCGGCATCACGAAGGTCTCGCCATAGAGGGCGTTGAACCGCTGCGCGATGTCGCGCGTGAGCTCGAGGTGCTGCGTCTGGTCCTCGCCGACGGGAACGACGCTGGCCTGATAGAGCAGGATGTCGGCCGCCATCAGCACCGGATACTGCAGAAGCCCGTCGCCGACAGACTCCTGCTTCGCCGCCTTGTCCTTGAACTGCGTCATGCGCTCGAGCCAGCCAAGCGGCGTGACGCAGGTGAGCAGCCAGCACAGCTCGGCGTGCGCGGGCACTGTGGACTGGATCACGATCGAGCTGATCGAGGGATCAATGCCGGCGGCAAGAAACAGCGCGGCAGTTTGCTCGATCTTGCCGCGCAGCTCGGCGGGATCCTGATACACCGTGATGGCGTGCAGATCGACGATGCAGAAGACGCACTCGTAGTCGTGCTGGAGGCGCACCCAGTTCTTCAGGGCGCCCAGGTAGTTGCCGATGTGGAGGTTTCCGGTCGGCTGAATGCCGGACAGAACTCTTGGTTTCATGCTGAAGTGAAAATGAAGGGCTCCTATTATCGTAAAGGACGGGCATGGACCAAGTAAAAATCGAGAAGTGGGTGTATGGCGGGAGCGCATTGGCGCGGACGGAGATGGGCGTCGTGCTGGTGCCGTTCGTGATGCCCGGAGAAACGGTAAAGCTCGGCGAGGCGAGGCGGCGGGCGGGGGTTGCCGAAGCGCAGGCAGCCGGGATTGTTGAAAAAAGCCCGGAGCGGATCGAACCCGCGTGCGCGGTGTTCGGGCGCTGCGGCGGGTGCCATTACCAGATGGCTCCATACGAGTTCCAGCTGGAGGCGAAGACAGCCATCCTGCGCGAAGTGTTCGAGCGCGTGGGACGGCTGAAAGCGCCGGAGCAGATCCGGGTGGTGCGCGGCGAGCCCTGGGGCTACCGCAACCGCGCGCAATTCCACTTCGGCAAGCACACGCTGGGTTACAAGATGGCGGGTTCGGACAAAGTGGTCGATGTCGAGGAGTGCCCTATTGCTGCACCGGCGTTGAACACGGCGCTGAAGGCGTTGCGCGTGGCGCGGCGCGACCGCCGCTTCCCGCGCTTCCTCGAACAGGTGGAGCTGTTCACCAACGGCGAGCGCACCATGGTGAACGTGCTGGAAACCGGCCAGGGGCGTGGCGTGGCGCGGGGCTTCTTCGCGTGGCTGGCGGAGCGGATCCCCGGCGCCGCCGACGGCGAACTGTTTTATGAAGCCTGCGGCGAGCGGTTCCGCGTCAGCCACAGGTCGTTTTTCCAGACCAACCGGTTCCTCTTGGAGCCTCTGGCCGAGTGCGCGCTGGAGGGCGCCGATGGGGGGGAGGGGCTGGACCTCTATGCGGGCGTGGGGCTGTTCACCCTCCCGCTGGCGAGGCGCATGGAGCGCGTGAAGGGCGTGGAGAGCGACGGCAGCGCGGCGCGCGACCTCGAGTTCAACATCGCCGCCGCCGGCGTCCGCGCCGAGGCCCGCCGCATGCAGGCCGAACAGCACCTGGAGAGTCTGACAAAAGCCCCCGATTTTGTTCTGGCCGACCCGCCCCGCGCCGGACTGGGCAAGCGGGTGGTAAAGGAACTCGCCCGGCTGCGCCCGCCCCGGCTGAACCTGGTGAGCTGCGACCCGGCGACGCTGGCGCGCGACCTCTCCGCTCTCTGTTCGGCCGGCTACGTTCTGGAGGGGCTGACGCTGGCGGACCTGTTCCCGCAGACCTACCACATCGAGAGCGTGGCCCGGCTGCGGCTGGCCTGACGGATCAGCGACCGCCGTTTGAGGATCCGTTGCCGCCGGGCGCGCGCACCGGGCGGGGCTCAAGCGCCTCGATCAGGGCGGGCGCCAAACCGGGATCCAGAGCCAGAGCTTTCTTCCACGCCTCCTGCGCCTCCTCCAGCCGGTCGAGAGACGCCAACGCGCCGCCGTAGTTGAACAGCAGGACGGCGCCGTCCGGATGCACGGCGAGCGCCAGCTGGTAAAGGCCGGCCGCGAGGCTGAATTCCCCCTTTTCCTGAAGCAGGGCCGCCACCGAGGCGCGCAGTTCCGCCAAAGACGGGTCATCGGATGCGGCGCCGAGCTGCACGGCCTGATCGAGCGACCGCCGGGCCTCTTCCATCCTGCCCGATTCTGCCTCGAGCAACCCCAGGCGAATCCAGCCCTGCACCGAGGAGGGCGCCGATTCCAGCACGCATTGGAGAGCCTCGCGCGCCTCATCGGTCCTTCCGGCGAGGCGGAGGGACTCTGCCAGCGCGAGCCGCGCTTCCACGTGACGGCCATCGACCAGCAGCGCGGACCGGAACGACTCCGCCGCCTCCCCGTACCGGCCCAGACGGAACTCGCACAACCCTGCCAGATACCACAGCTCCAGGAACGCCGGCGCAGCCAGGGCAAGCTCCCGGAAGGCGGCCAGGGCCTCTTCATAGCGGCCCTCTGCCAGATCGGCGTGGGCCAGGGCTTCGCGCGCGGGAAGCGACCCCGGGCTGACTGCGGAGACACGCAAGGCGAGCTGCCGCACCTGCGGCCAGTCCGCCGCGTCCAGAGCAGCCCGCAAAGCGTTCAGGAGAAGCTCCTCCTTCTGCGGCGCGGAATCGAGCAACGGCAGATACAGCGCGAGGGCCTCGGCATGCTTGCCCTGGAGCTGCAACGCTGCGGCCTTGCCGCATAGCGCTGGCACATAGCCGGGCCGGAGTGCCAGGCACTGGCCGAAAGCGGAGGTCGATTCGGCCGCCCGTTCCAGATGCAGCAGCGCCACGCCCAGCAGATACCACGCCTCGGCGTGCGAAGGAGCCAGGACGACGGCCCTCTGCAACGTCTCCGCCGCGGCCTGCCACTCCTTGAGCCGCACGTGGCAAAGACCCTCGTTGAAGGCAGCGTATGGATGATCCGGCACAAGTTCGGCCAGGCGGCGGTAGAGCAGCGCGGCGCGGGCCGGGTCGCCGCTTTCAAAGGAAAGCTGCGCGGCCAGCAGCAACGCGTCCGTGTTGTCCCTCGCCGCAGCCGGCTCGAGAGCGGCCAGCGCGGCAGCCGGCTCTCCGCGCAACCAGTGCCGCACTGCTTCCACCATGGACGGCTCGGCAGCGGCGCGGGCGGCGAGCCCCGCGTGCGCGGGCGAAGCCTCGAAGAGAGTCCGAACCAGTTCGTCATCCACGATCCAGAGCCAGGAGTCCGCGGGCAAGGGGATCATCTTCGAGTCAACCTCCAAAGGTGCCGCCGGGGACCTGCGCCACAGGCAAGCCGATGCCCGGAGAGCGGGCGATTGCATCCGAGGCAGGCCCAAACCGGTAGCCCGGGCGCAGCGGCGTCGAGACCGGCTTGGGCGCCAGCAGCGGCGGCGCAAGGGCAAGGGTGGAAAGAGAAACCAGCGGCGCCGGACGGAGGCCTTTGTCCGCGCGGCGCGGGCCGATGCTGAGCCGCCGAAGCGGCATCCGGTGCAAACGGAACGGTTGAACCGCTGAGCTCTGCTCGTTCAGCAGCGCCGGGGTGGCGCAGAATGACACGAGAACTGCGGCAGACGGCGCGAGGGCCGGGCGCGGCGCGGCCAGCCGCCGAACCGGCGCCCGATGGCCAGCGTGCGCCGGGCGACCGCGCCACACGGGAATGCAAGGCGACGGGTTCACGTCAAGAACCGGCTCGAGTCCCGGATGCATGACGCGGCTGCGCACTCCCCCTGCGTCTCCGGCGGAGACGGCCATCGCATCCGTCATGCCGGGGTCCTGCCTCGCTCCGGGCTCGAAAGAGAGCACCAATACGGAAAGGGAACCCTTCGCAGTGGCTGCGGAAAGCGTGTCGCGCGATCCGGGCGCGGATTCATGGGGACCGCCAGGACTGCGAGAGCCGATCGAGCCAATCTCGCGGTCGCCGCCTGCAGGATCTTCCCATTCCGGCGCGGGCACCATACCCGCCATCAGGAGCCTGGATGCAGGAGGGGCAGGGCGGTGCGCGGGAACGACGACCCGCCTTCGCGGCCGGAAGGGCGCGGAGCGAGAAAAGAGGACAAGCGGCGGGCAGGCAGGTGCTGCGTCAAGCGGCACAACTCCGGGCTGGGGCCAGTCCGGAACCGGGTCGAAGAGGTCTCCCTGCCCGGGTGTACTCAAGTAGCCGGCGGGCTCCGGCGCCGGTTCATCCGCAACGCTTTCTTCGGATACGGCAGCGGCAAGGCGTTCGCCGGCGCCGGCCCGCGGTGCGCCGGGGTCGTGCCCCGCATCAGGAGGAATCTGCGCGGACACATGGTCGATTCCACCCGTGTCCGTCTGGCCCTCCATCAGGCCTCCCGCCCCGGCAGGATCGAAATCCTTCGAAGGGTCAGCTCCTTGCAGCGGAGTCGGGGCATCCACATCACTCTGCTGCCCGGCCCTGGCTCTGAGCTTTTCCCTGTGCTCGCGAGCGCACTTGCCGGAGCAATAGGGCGCAGCCCCAAGAAGCCGGTGCAGCCATGGGAGCCGTCTTCCGCAGCATGCGCAGGTGAGCATCCAGCCGGTCACTCCTTCTCCCCGGTTATCGGCTGTTTCAGGCGGAATCTTGACGGTGCTGAGGCGGAAACCTGAGGTTCTCGCCACCCGGAACTGGCGTCCCCGGTGTGCTAATGCGCTTCATCCTGCCAGCCGATGGAAGAGGAGACGGGCCATGAATCCGTTTGAACGGCTGCGCGAAATCGTCACCGCCCTGGGGCTGTCCTCGGGAGACTCGGACCAGATGTGGTTCGACGGATCCAATCCGGTGTGCCGCGAGGCGGAGAGGATGCTGCGAGCCGGCCGTGGCGTCGAGGCTGAGGCGGCGTTCCAGCGCATCCTCACGGAGCCGCGGCATGCAGCGTTGGCAAAGAAACATCTGCCGCGGATCCTCCTGGCGCTGGCGGAGGCGCAGATCCTCCAACAGAAATGGGCGGAGGCGGAGCAGACGTGCGCGCGCGCCTGGGCGTTGCTCAGCGAAATGCGCTACCGCACCAACCCCGAGTTCCCCGAATGCTGCAGGTTGCGGGCGGAGGCTGCCAAGGGACGCGGCGCGCTGGAAGAGGCCCTGCGCTTCACCCTGCAGGGGCTGGCGGCTGTGGAAGAGCAAAAGACTCCGAGGCCGGTGGAGGTCGTCCGCCGCCGGATCGAGGCCGCCTCTCTGCTCCGGGAATTGAAACGCGCGGAAGAAGCCGAACAGCAGGCGGCCAAGGCCGTCGAGTACGCAGCCAGACATGCAGAGGGCGGGCGCTTTCACGGCGATGCGTTGCTCGAGTGGGCGCTTTGCCTCGCGGCGAACGGGAGGTTTGCAGAAGCCCGGGAGGCAGGCGAGAAGGCGGCCGAGATCCAGCGGGCAGCCTGCGGCGATTTCTCGAGTGAAGTGGCGGCCGTATACGAAAAACTCGGCGCCATCTGCCAGCAGCAGGGGGACTACCCGGCGGCCGTCTCCTGCCTGGAGAAGGCGCTGAACGTGAAAGAACACCAGGTGGGCGGGGACTCGAGCGAGTTTGCCCTGCTGCTGGTGGCCCTGGCGGACCTCTACACGCTGATCGGCCGGCTGGCCCCTGCGCTGGAACTGCTGCAACAGGCGGTGGGCAAGCTTGGCCCCTCCAAAGACAGCAACCTGGCGGGCGCGCTCGAGAAACTGGCCGCGATGTACGTGCGCACCGGCCGGTACGAGGATGCGGCGGACTGTTACCAGCGCGCCTTCGACTTCTGGTCCGGCGAACCGGACTTGTACGCGGAGCGGATGACGGCCAACCGCGAAGCGGTGGAAAGCCTGCTCCCTTGGCTGCCCGAACCTGAAACGCCGCCAGTTCAGGAGGCACCCGATCCAGGCATCTCAGTTCTAAGGCCCGAGAGGCAGCCGGGCGAACAAAGTGAACTCGCCGCGGCGCCCGTCCCAGGCGCCATGGCGGCGGGCGGCGCCGCGCCGGGAAGGTTCCCCGCGGGGGCGCCGGCCGGCGCCCCCGCGCCGCCACATACCCCCGCCGCGCAGCCTCTGCAGGCGTTGCCGGATCCCGCCCCGGTCCGGCCCGCAGCCGTGCCCGGAGTCAGCCTGCAGGCTCCGAATGCCGTGACTTCCGGATCGCTTCAGACGGTGCTGCCAGCCCCGGCGGCGACGGCTCCCGGCGGCGCACCTGCAACGCGCGCCACTTCTCCGGCTCATGCACCGCCCACCCGGCCGCAGGCGCCTGCCTTTGCCGGCAATGCCGCCGATTGCGGCGCTCCCGGCCCAGCCTCAATGGCCGCCTGCCTGAGTGCGTTGAACGGATCTGTGTCTGCCCAGAGGGACGTGAACGGATTCTGCGGTTGGGAGGACCTTGAGTTCGAGCCTCTGAACCGCTGAAGGATCGCCTTCCGTTTCCTGGCAAGGGGAGAAGATCGGAGATCCGGTGCAGCCTCCTGTGCCGGCCCGTCCTGGTGCCGCGTGCCTCTCACGCCGCCCGCGGCAATGCGGCTGACGGCGTGGGCATGCCGCGGCGCAGGCGGCGCAGCAACACCTCGGCGTAGTTCAACAGCAGCGCCAGCACCAGCAGCCCCGGCCAGAGGCGCAGCCTGGTCTGGAGAGACCGGCCCGCCGGATCGAACACCTCCCGCGGCTGCGGCTGGAAGCGACCGCCCGTATAGGCGGCAATTTGCTGCAACAGGGTGGGGTTCTCGCCATAGTCGGCCAGCTCGGGCTCGGGCAGGTACAGACCCACCTCCGGAAACGCGCGCGATTCCTCCAGCGGGCGCACGCGGAAGAGGCCGCGGCGCCCCCCAACCGGAACCACGGCCTGAAACAGCCCCGGAGCAAGCTTTTCGGCACGGACGGCGCGCCGGAACCCATCGGGCCCGAACGCGTACAACGTGGGCGCCTCGGCCGGCAGCGGCACGGCAGTCGACTGCCGGTATTCGGCCAGGAGCACGCCGCGGGCCGGGTCATGGCTGAGCGACGCCTGCCCGGGCTGTGCCTGCGGCAGGAGGTCGCGCAAGACGTTCGACCAGAAGCGGTCGAATCCGTTCCACGGGATCCACTGCGCCGCCCAGCGCGGCTTGGCGTCGGAGGCGAACACGGCGGCGCGGCCAAGCCCGTACTGCCAGCGGACCAGCAGCGGATCGGCCGCACCGGCAGAGGACGGCTGCGCGGGGATCGCCAGCAGAGTCTCGGCCGCCGGCTTGGCCGTAAAGCGCACGTAACCACGGAGCTCAGGGAGCGACTCCGGGGGCAGTCCGGACAGGATCTCGGCCTGCCGCAGCACGCGCGGCCGGAACGGACGCTCCACTGTCGTTGAGCCGGTGTGCTCCATCACGTCCTTGATCAGGATCTGCTCGAGCCCCGAAGGGTCGGTGAGGAAGTACGCCTTGCCGAGCGCCGCCACGGCGATGCGCTCCAGAAAGCCGCGGTTGACGTCCTGCCCCAGACCCACGGTGGAGATCGTGATGTTGTTCAGGGCGGCGTCGCGGGCGATCGTCATCGAGTCGGCCTCCTCGCTGATGCCGTCAGTGAGCAGCACGATGTGCTTGTAGACTCCCTGCGCGGGCAGCATGCGCTTGTAGGCCTCCGCCAGCGCGGGCGCGATCTGCGTGCCTCCGTCGGCGACGATGCCGGCGATGAGCCGCTTGATCATCGTCTTGTCCTCGGCGCGCCGCAGCGGCACGGCCCACTGGTGCGTGTTGTCAAAAATCAGGATGCCGATCTGATCCACCGGCTTCAGGTTCTCCACCACGCCGATGGCCGCCAGCCGGGCCAGCTCCATCTTGCGGCCTTCCATGGAGGAGGACTTGTCGACGATAAGGATCACCGACGAGCCTTCCGGGCTGCGCGGCGGGGCAATGGTGGCTGGCAAGGTGCGGTGCAGCGGGTCCGACTCCGGCTGCTTGCGCTCCGCATAGACGTTGCGCTCGCCGCCGATCACGAGCAGCCCGCCGCCTTGTTCGACGAACCGCTCCAGCCGCTGCTTCGCCGCCAGGGGGAGCGCCTCGAAGTCGTAGTTGTTTAGGACGGCGATCTGAAAGCCGTCCAGGCCGGCCGCGGGCAGCCCGCCTGCCACTGTCACATCGAACTGCGCCGCCTCCAGAGTCGCCAGCAGATTCCGCTCCGCGCCCGGCGGGTCCCCGGTGACGTAGATCACGCGCGGGCGGCGGACGGAGACGGCCTGCTCCAGACTCGCTTCGCCCAGCACCGCCGCGCGCAGGCGGAGCTGCAAGTCGATGGCGCCGGGCGTGGAGACTGAAGCCCGCACGGAGAGCTGGTTGGATCCCCGCTGCAGTTGCACGGCCGCTTTTCCGATCGTCTTGCCTTCCGCCAGAATCTCCAGTTCCGCCTCGGCGGCTTCGGGCGACTCCACGGAGAGCGTGACGGGAAACCGCTCGCCGGTGAAGGCCACCGAGGGCAGACGCGCGCTTTCCAGGCGCAGTCTGGGGGCGGGGCGGCCTGCCACAAGAAACGTGTCCACCGGAATCCCGAGCTCGCGCGCCTGCCGGGCGGCGCGCAGCGCCCATCCGGAGTTCTCGCGTCCGTCGCTGATCAGCGCGATCTTCGGCACCAGCCCCGGCGGGCTGGAAGAGATCGCCTCCCGCAACGCGGCCTCGATGTGGGTGGCACGCCCGGCCTCGCCGCCCGCGGCGCGCAGCTTCCATCCGGAGGCCGCCTCCTCCGGCGAGGGCAACCGCACGGAGCGCGCGAAAGGCATGACGCGCACGAGGTGCCGCCCGCGGGCCTGTTCGAGCGAGGAGAGAATCTCCGAGGCGCGCCGGAGGCCTTGCGGGGAGATGCTGGCGCTCGTGTCTGCAAGAACAGAAACGGCCATTTTTGTTTCATTCACCGGCAACCCGGGCTCGGCCAGGGCCGCCAGCGCCGCCAGGATGGCGGCCGCTTTGAGCGCCGGCGAAAGCCATCCGCCCGGCCGGAGGCGGTACACCGTCCACTCGGCTGCCAGCAGGGCGCAACCCAGCAACACCAGCCACTGCCAGAGGTCCCTCGGCCCCGGAGAGGAGGCGGCCCTTCCGCCTGCGCCCCGCGGCGTTCCGGCCGGCGGTTCCCATGCGGCAGGCGCCAGCGCAGGCAAAGAGAGCGAATAGACGCGCTCCATCGCCGGCGCGGCGATGCGCACCTGCGAAGGTGTGGGGGCGAAGCACCGCAATGTGCGCCCGTCCAGCGAGTACGGCAGTGGCTCGCCGTTTTCGCCGGTGACGCGCACACGCTCCCGCGGAGCAACCTCGGGCAGCTCCAGCGTTATCATGCCGGGCGCGGACGCCAGCACCTCCTGCGGCTGGAGCCTTGCCGGCGCAAGCCATCGCAAAACGCTCGCGAACAGCAAAGGCGCGGAGACGTGATAGCGCAGCGATGGCGCGCCGGGATGGAAACCCAGCAGCACGCGCCGCGGCGCCCCTTCGCGGGCGAGCGCTACCGGGCCTTGCGGCGTGGCCGCGAGCACCGAGTCGCCGCTCTCGGGCGCCAGCACCCGCGCTGCCTCCAGACGCACGTCGGAGCTGCGCAGATGGGCCGTCACCGGGTGCGCCGCGTTCCAGGCGGTGATCTGCGCGGAAGCCTGTCCCGGACGTACCAGCAGCGTGGGGCGCAACGGAAGGCGCGCGGGGTGGAACGAGTCAAGAATCACGACGTCCGCATCCGCGGCAGGATCGTATTGCGAGACCGGCAGGTATTGTGTGTCGAGCCGGGGATCGCTGGCAAGAAGCGGCCGCAGTGCGCCAGGGCCGTCCGTGAAAACCGCCACGCGGGCCACCGGGGGCGCGGGCAGTTCCAGGGTGGCGCGGTCATCCGAAGACACGGCGTCTCGCGCATCGATCCGTACATCCACCCAACCGGCCACGGGGGCGCGAAACTCGAACGCTGCAGCAGTCTCGCCATTGGCCGGCAACTGGAGAATCCGGCTGGCCACCACAGAGCCGCCGAAGCCGGCCAGGAACGGCACCGCGCGCGGCGCGGGACTGTAGTTCCGCACATGCGCCTGCGCCTCCACGCGCATGGGGTCGGCAGCGGAGCGGCGCAGGAGGACGCGCGTGAGACCGGCGTTTGGCGGCAGGGGCCGCGTGATGAGCAAGCGCAGGTTGGGAGGCGCCGGGAGATCCTCAGCGCCGGCCGCATGGAGCGGCCCGGCGTAGACGATCTCGCCGGCGCGCGCGGCGTGAAGCCGCAGCGCCTGCCCGGCGAGTTCGAACGCCGGAGCGAGGTCCAGCGAGGTGGAGGAGGCATTCGATTCGCGAATGGCCCGGACGGCCAAGTTCCTGTCTGTCGTGAACGGTGTGAGCGGCGTTGGCAGGGCATCGGCGCGAACCACCTGCACGCTGTCCTGAGCCGGCAGCGAGCGCAGCCAGGCGAGCGCCTGCCGCTTGGCGTCAGCTTCGATCTCGGGGATCTGCATCCACGACGAGCCGTCCAACAGCAGCACGTGCCAGGCGCCGGTCTCCTGGCGGGAACCCAGCCGCGGCTGCGCGATGGCCAGCAGCAACGCCGCCATCGCCAGCAGCTGCAGCAGCAGCGACCAGGGCTGATCGATGTGGCGGCGGCGCTTCTGCTCCAGCGCGCGCTGCGCCTGCTGCCAGAAACGCAGCGTGGACACGCGAACGCGCCGGCGGGCGCGAATCAGCAGGTACAGGGCGGCGGTCGCCGCCGAACCTGCGGCCAGCAGGGAGAGAAACTCGATCAGCGTGAGGTTGACGAAAAACATGGCTCACGCTCCCCGCGCCGCGCGTTGCAACTCCGCACCGGTCAGGTCGAGCGCCTCGAAGATCGCCTCGTCCAGCGGAACCGCCGTGGAGAATGCCGCGTAACGGCCGCCCGCCCGCAGCACCAGATGTTCGATGGCGGAGGCGTAAAGATCGAACGCCTCCGTGTAGGCCTGGCAGGCGGCGCCGTCCAGCGAGAGCTGCAACTGCGCGCCCGTTTCGGCGTCCTCGAGCGTCGTCTCCCCGGAAATGGCGGGCGCGCGCTCCGACTCCGCGTACACATGGACGGCCAGCAGCTCGTGTCCGAAATCGGCCAGATACTGGAGCGGCTTCAGCACATCGCCCTCGTCGAGGAAGTCGGAAAGGATCACCAGCAGCCCCGGCTTCTGATAGCCGGAGATGAACTGCCGCGCCACCTGGAGCAGGTCCGAGCGTCCTGCAGGCGCCAGGGCGGCCAGGAAATCGCTGACGGGGCCAAAGCGGTGGCGCCCGCCGCTGGCCACGTGCGGATCGCACAGCCGTTCATGGAAGGGCAGCAGGATCACCGTGTCATGCCGCACCATCGCCACATAGGTGAGCGCGGCGGCCAGCCGGCGCGCGTACAGGAACTTGTCGGGATCAGCGGGCGAGGGCGAGACGGCCATCGAGGCCGAGACGTCCACCAGCATACGGATCGGCGTACGCGGCTCGGTCTGGAACATTTTGAGGAAGAGCTTCTCCAGACGCAGGTAGGCGCGCCAGTTCACGGCGCGCAGGTCGTCGCCCTGGTGGAAGCGGCGGTGATCGAGAAACTCCAGCCCCGGCCCCGAATAGCGCGAGAGATTGCGCCCGCCCACCAGCCCGCGGAAGGACTTGTGCCAGCGCAGCGTGAGCCGCTCCAGGCGTTCCAGCAGGCGGCGGTCGAGCAACGGTTCGGCCATGATCAGCGGGGCGGCGCAGCGGCGGCGATAATCTCGCCGAGCAGCGTCTCGGGGGTGTGCCCGTCAGCGTGCGCGTCGAAGTTCAGGATGATGCGGTGGCGGAGCACCGCGGGCGCCACGGCGCGGACATCGTCGATCGACAGATGGGCATTGCCGCGCATGAAGGCGTGGACGCGCCCGCACTCGACCAGCGCCTGCGCGCCCCGCGGCGAGGAGCCGTACCGGATGTACTTGTCCGCCAGCGGGTGCGCGTCACGCGTGCCGGGCTGCGTCGCCAGCACCAGCGACACCGCGTAGTCGCGAACATGCGGGGCCACAATGACTTCGCGGCAGGCGCGCCGGATCGAGAGGATCTCCTCCCGCGCCATCACTTGCCGCAGATCCGGATCCTCCCGCTGGATGGTGCGCTCGACAATCACGTTCATCTCCTCGCGGGACGGGTAGTCGACGAGGATCTTCATCAGGAACCGGTCCAGCTGCGCCTCCGGCAGCGGATAGGTGCCCTCCATTTCGATGGGGTTCTGCGTGGCCATCACGAGGAAGGGCGATTCCAGCTCATGCGTCGTGGAGCCGGAGGTCACCGTGCGCTCCTGCATCGCCTCGAGCAGCGCCGACTGCGTCTTCGGCGTGGCGCGGTTGATTTCGTCGGCAAGCACGAGGTTGGCGAAGATCGGCCCCGGCTGGAACTTCAACGCCTTGGAGCCGCCTTCCAGCGTCTCCATGATCATGCTGCCCACAATGTCTGCCGGCATCAGGTCCGGCGTGAACTGGATGCGCGAATACTTCAGGTGCAGCACGCGCGCCAGCGTCCTGAGCAGCGTCGTCTTGCCCAAGCCGGGGACGCCCTCCAGCAGCACATGGCCGCCGGCCAGCAGGCAGATGAGCACGCCGTCGACCACCTGTTGCTGGCCGACGATGACTTTGCCGATTTCGGAGCGGACTTCATCGAGCCGGGCGACGGCTTCGGGCAGGGACGCAAGCGCTGGCACGCTTACATTGTAGGTCACGGCGGCGGCACGCCCCTTCCCGGGCAGCTCCCCTCGCAAACGGACTCTCCCGGGAAGGCGCCGCTCGGGACAGGCAGGGAACGGGGGAATCCGGGCGCCTGGGCGAGGCTGGGGCGACCGGGAAGCAGGGAAATCACCTGCTGCCCTCTTGCATTCCTGCCGTGACGGATGGATTTTCGATCCGTTCCCGGAGCGTCTTCTTCATGCATCAACCTCACTGACATGGAGCCTCTCCGGGCGCGGGTTATCAAGTTCTCTGTTGACGGATTCGGGTGCATTGTTGGCGGCCGTATCGCTGCGCCGGGCGCGCCGGTAGCGCTGGTAAGCGATGGCGAGGATCTGAGCGATCTCGGCGACAGCGTCGCGCGTCATGCGGTCTCGGAAATCCATGGGTGCCGGTCCTTCCGGCCCACAACGGCTTCCGCTTCGCGGCCTGGCGCGTCGTCTGGCTCTGTCAATAGATACTCAGG
>Ga0209018_1001772_pt1 | contig 16666 bp, 15 predicted proteins | sample YNPBryBLVA2012_FD_185814 | JGI IMG/M metagenome (GOLD analysis project Ga0209018, IMG submission 185814) | Anoxygenic and chlorotrophic microbial mat microbial communities from Yellowstone National Park, USA - YNP Bryant BLVA 2012 (SPAdes)... ...
CACGCCGGTCGCTTCGCCAGTGCCGCGCGCGATCGCTTCCGCCTCGAACGAATCCGTGCCTAGTCCCAGATGTCGCCCATGCTCTTCCGTCGAACCGAGCGGAACGATGATGCGATCATCGCGCGCAAGATATTCTTTGACTTGTTCCCACGACATTTCGGCGAGTAGATGCATTGTGCCTCCTGATGATCCGACCGGTGACGGATGACCGCCGACCGCCGTAACTTTTTTCGCGCGTGATTATACAAGCAAACGGAAAACTTGTATAATTCAAAGATGAAGGAGTATGAAGATGAAAAAAATCATTGTTCTCGTCTGTTTGTTTGTCTGCGGATTTGCCAGCGCGTGCCAACGCGGACAACTTGTGCGCGCGCCGGAACCAACCGCAACGCTTGCCGCGCCGACGACCGCGCCAGTACCCACGCCGACCGCACGCGCGACACCGACGCCACAAAAAATCGAAGCGAAAGCCGGCGCGAGTTATCTCGATGTGACATACTGCGCGCCGGAGGGAATCGCGCAAAAGATGAATGTGTTCTACCCCAGGCAATTGAACGACAAGCCAATGCCCATCGCGGTCTACGTTCACGGCGGCGGCTGGACGGCAGGCGACAAGGGGAGTGGCGCCGGCTCGGTGGATATGCAAGAGTTGCTCGCGCGCGGTTACATCGTCGCGTCGCTGGACTATCGGCTGGCGCCGCAGTACAAGTGGCCCTCGCAGATCACCGATGTGAAATGCGCGATTCGCCATCTGCGCGCGAATGCCGCGCTGTACCACCTCGATCCGAACCGAATCGGTGTGTGGGGTGGCAGCGCGGGTGGGCATCTCGTCGCGATGCTTGGCACGACGGACGCGCGCGCGGGCTTTGACGTCGGCGAATATCTCGAGCAATCGTCGCGCGTGCAGGTGGTCGTGGACTTGTTCGGTCCCGCCGATTTGCCGGCGATGCTGACCGGGCGCGCCGCGATTGTCGCGCAAATGGTTTTTGGCGCAACCTCGGACAACGATCCAATCCTCGTCAGGGCAAGCCCGGTGACGTACATCACGCCGGACGATCCGCCGTTCCTGATTTTGCACGGCGACAAGGACGTGGTCGTGCCGCTGGAGCAATCGCAAATTTTGTACGACAAGTTGAAAGCGAGCGGCGTCAACGCGACGTTCGTCATCGTCAAGAACGCCGGACACAGTTTTACCCCCAGTGGTGGCGCGATTTCTCCCACGCGCGCTGAACTATCGAAGATGATTGCCGATTTCTTCGACAAATTTCTAAAGTGATTTGTAATCGAGTTGTTACGCAATCGTTATGCAACTGTAACGCGCGATTTTTGTTATACGTGGTATAATCAGAGTGCCAAGGAACACCCCCTTGACTGGACGCAGCGAATCGCGGTTCGTACTCAACCCGGTCACCTAGAACTGCGAGGAGCGAGTGGTGAGACCGACCAGAGATAACCATCTTGGTCGGTCTTTCTATTTGTGTGGAGGTGAGGAAAGTTATGAAACTCGTTCGAGCAATTTATCCAGTTCTGGTTGCTGTGCTGATTGTATTGGCAGCAGCGGTGCCGGTGTTTGCCGCCGGTATTGTGATTGATGGCAACTTTGGGGACTGGGCGGGCAAAGCATCGGTGGTAGACACAGGCGGTGCCGATGACGAAAGAACCCCCTCCCGCGCTGACATCAACGAGTTTCGCGCGGATGCCACAAGCACTGGCTTGTATTTGCTGAAAGCGTGGGACGACACGAATTTCACAGGTGGGCAGGAGACGACTGCCGGCATCACCGTACAGACAGCAGGTGGCGCGTACTATCGCATCTACACAACGGCGCAAGGTAAATCCGATCCGCCTGTACCGCTCTCGTCTTTAGCCATCAAGATTTGCACGGATGCCACCTGCGCTAAACAAAACGATGTATGCAATGGAACAAGTTGTAACGGCGCTCTCGCCGGCTCGGCGACTACATGGGGAGATCCTTTTGAGAATATCAGAAAGCAAGCGCCTGACTGTAGCGGTGCAAACTGTGGCAAATACGATACCGTCGTTGAACTTTATATCCCGTGGGATCTTATTGGTGGCGCGCCGGGAGATAAACAAACGCTCTTTCTGAATTTTGGTTCGTATCCCAGTGGTCCTGCTCAGGCGCCAAAGGATGACGCCGAAAATGGCATAGCATGTCGGAACGAGAAGGGCACTTTTCAGTGTTACCCTGTCAACCCCACCGCCGTCACCCTCTCGTCGTTCGGTGGGCGTGCGGATGCCGCGCCGGATGCGTCGGCGGGCTGGATGTCTCTCGCGCTGATCGGTTTGAGTGTTGCCGGTGGCGCGCTCGTCTGGCAATTTCGGAGACGCGCAGCGTAAACGCGGACGTTGAACTGACTAGTTTCTGGGCGCGCTGATCCTCGGTTCGTTGCAATGCGGTCACCTAGAACTGTGGGGAGCAAGTGGTGAGACCGACCATGTTGAAGTACAATGAAAAATCTTTCCAACTTGGGAGGTCATGAATGTTAAAGGAAAAATTCAGCGCGGTTCTCATCGCGTTGATGTTCACGCTGTTGGTCCCGGCGACTTTGGTGTGGGCGGAGCCACCGCCCCCTGTTGCGCCGGCAGGCACACCGACACCAATTCCTCCGCGCAAGCCCAACGCGCCGGCGGCGGGAAATTGCATCACGAACGTTGGCAAGGGCACCTACATTCAAGGCACGGTCAACGGCACGTCTGGCTCGCATTGGGCAGGCGTGATTATCGTAACGATGGCGAATGGCGCGGTCGTCCAAGCGTTTTGCATTGACCTGCTGCATCCCACCTACCTTGGCGATTGTTATACGGTGGGCGGCGCAGCCGAGCCGCACGTCAATTGGCTGATGCAAAATTATCCGCCGGATAACACCAAGACCAATGAAGAGAACGCCGCGCGTCAAGCCGCTGTGTGGTACTTTAGCGATGGCTTTGTGATCACTTCGCCTGCCAGCATTGTTACGCGCACGAATCAAATCATTGCCGCGGTGCCAGCCAATCCATCGCCCAATCCCGATGTGCCGCAGTTGAGCATCAGTCCCGGCGCGATCATCTTGGGCAACGGCAAACCCTACACGTTCACCGTCACCGCCACGCGCGGCGGTAATCCAATCGCAGGTCAGGTCGTTTCGCTCACTACCGACTTTGGAACACTCGGCACGAATCAAGTCACGACCGGCGCGGACGGCACCGCGACCTTTATGATTTCCAACGCTCCCGATCATCCCGGCACCGCGCACATCACCGCGACGATGACGACCACCATTCCCGCCGGCACTGTGCTGAACGATGTTCTCCCGGAACGCCAGCAAATTATGTTCGGGTCAGGTGTGACCGCCGCACTCTCTGCGAATGCGATGGCATCGTGGTCGAATACCCCAAGTGCTGTCACACTCGCGACTTTCTCCGCCACCACGCCCACCTTCGATCCGGTCGCGTGGTTTGCAGAGATGTTGCGCCGCTGGATACGATAGGGGATAACGTAAAACAAATCTGCCTTACGTCAGAGGAGTCAACAATGGACAAACCCACAAAGACCGAGACACGGGTAGAGCAAACCCAGCCAGCCCCAAAACCTTACGAGGCGCCCGCGATTGTTCACCGCGCGCCACTCGAGGCAGTTGCAGGAGTGTGTACTGAATCGCCGGGCAAAGCGCCTCTGGGTTGCTCCGTTGGGTACAGCTGAAATCTGTGCCGCGTTCAGTGGAGGAGATTGCATCGTGGTTTCAAAATCGAATCGCATACTTGCCGCGCTGGTGTGTGGCGCGATTCTTGCGTTACTTGTAGAAATCGTTTGGGCGCAAACCCATTTCACCGAATATGCCAACAATCCGATTCTGGGACAAGGCGTGAGCGGCGGACCCAAGGCGTACTATCCCAGCGTTCTGTACGATAGCGCGAGTTTTGCTGGACACGACGGTGGCTACACTTCCACCTACAAAATGTGGTTTGACAGCGATTCCACAACTAAACTCGCGACTTCGATGGAATCACGTGGACGATTCGCGCGGATGTCAGTTTGGCGAACGTGCATCACCCCTTGGTCAAGTACTACGCGGCAGGATTTGCCGGCGCAAACAGCGGCAACAACCCTAGTGGCAGTACGATGTACTATCGGATGTGGTACTGGACCGGCACGATGTACTACACCGTCGCCGACCTGCGCTATGCCGAATCGAACGATGGCATCACGTGGTACAACGATCAGCCGCTCCAAAACGGTGCCGTTCCCATCGTCACCGGCACCTGGCCCGATTGGAATCGCGGCTCGTACGGTCCCTGCGATGTGTTGTACAATCCCAGCGCATCGAACAGTGGCACCGACTGGACCTTTACGTTGTATTACGATGGCACAACTGGCGGCACCGAAAGTATCGGCTTGGCATTTTCCAGCGACGGCATCACGTGGACCGGCTACGACGGCACCGGTGATGGTAAAGCCGATGCTGTGTTGACCGGCACGTTCAACGCTGGCGATTGGGATTACAACTATGTCAGCCGCGCCACCGTCATCAAGTATGCGAACGGCAGTTACGAGATGTGGTACTCGGGTGGCAACAACGCGATGCACGATGGCATCGGCTTTGCTACCTCGACTGATGGCATAACGTGGACACGCCGTGCGCGCATTTTTTACAAGACCGATGGTGTCACGTGGCGCGCCAATCGCACGTACTGCCCAATGGTCATTCGACAGTTTGGCATCTACAAAATGTGGTACGCCGGACGCAGCGCCAGCGGTCAATACGCGATCGGCTATGCGGTGGATGATGGCGCGACCGCTGTCACCCTCTCATCGTTCGATGCGCGTTCAGCGACACCATCCGATTCGAATCCGCTCGTTCTGGTGAGTGGTATGGGCGTTCTGGGAATCGGGATTCTCCTTGCGCGCCGGTGGCAGCGCACAAACTGAACAAATTAACAGAGACGAGTCATTGACCCGTCTCTTTTTTTTGCCATTGACAAAGCAGCGCGGTGATTGTAGAATGAGCGCGAAAGGTGCAGGGACATTCTTTCTATGCATCGAATCGTTCGCTTGGTCGGCGCGCTTGCCTTGTGGCTACTTGCCATCGCCGGCGCCATCGCAGTTGCGATGTGGCTGCGCTTGCCCACCACCGAAACGCGCGCGCTCGTCCTTCTCATCGCGTTCGTCGCGTTCTTTGGCGCGTTCCTTCCCGTTCTGCGCGCGCAACACCATCCTGACCTCTGATCTCTGACCTCTGGTCTCTGGAGCATACCGTGAATCAACTCACGCGCGCGTACACCTGGCTTGGCGTAATCGTGTGGATATTGAGCGCGTGTGCCGCACCGGTTACTCTAACACCCACGCGGCATCCCACGCCGAGCGCGACCAGCACCCGCGCGGCAACACGAATCTCGTTCCCCACGCCACTTGCTCCGACGCCATCGCTAACGTTGCCACGTCCCAGCACAGCAACACCAGTTCCACTCAGCGCGCCGCCGCCGACACCGCGCCCGCTCGAATTCGACGATGTAGACGCGCGCGCGCTCCTCACGACGCTCTTTCCCGATTTCAAGTTCACGCCCGATGCGGATGTCTTTCGCGTCAACGACAACCCCAACTGGACGATATGGATTACATCGCAGAGCGAAGGACGTTTTACGCAAGACGATCTGCCCGAACTTGCCGCGCTCATCGCCAACGATGTGCCGCGCGCGCTCGAATCGGAACGCGACGCGCCGCGCGGATTGTTCCTAGCGATTTTTCAGCGGCGCGCGGACAAACTCCACGTCGTGCAGCGCGCGTTTCCCTTTCCTACCGCGCTCGTCCCGCCCGCGTTCGACGCGCGCATCGAACGCGCTACCGATTTCGATCGCGACGGACGCAATGAATTGCTCATCGTCACCACCGTCGAGACCTGGGGCGTTTCGACTGCCGCCGCATTTTTGTACTGGTGGAACGATCAGGTGTTCGTTCCGATTTGGTCTGCTCCGCTTGCCGAAGACAACACCAGCGCGCTCAACCAGCCCGAGTACTATGCGACCGAAGCACAAGTGCGTTTCACGGATGTGGACGGCGATGGCTGGGACGAGATTATTTTGGATGGTCTGCGCGTAGATTTCGCGCGCGATGCTCAAGGACTGGCGGATACAGATCGCATCACGCGCCGCCGCACCTATCGTCAAGTGTATCACTGGAGCGGTGCGGTGTTCGTCCTCGACCCTGCGCGCGTAACGCCGTTACCCAAATAGTGAATTGCGAATGGCGAGTTGCGAGTTGCGAGTTGCGAATTGCGAGTTGCGAATAGCGAATTGCGAATGGTGATAGGCAAGTCATTTTGACATTCGTTCAAGCGCGTTTATAATAGGAGCAGACAGCCAATTGCCCATTTCCAATTTCCAATTTCCAATTTCCAATTTCCAACTTCCAACTTCCAATTTCCAACTTCCAACTTCCAATTCTCCAACTTGCAAGGAGGTTACCGTGTCGCGTTGGAATTCCGGCGAAATCTGGTTTGCGCTTGTCCTCATCCTGATCGGTGTCTTGCTCTTGGCGGGAAATCTGGGACTGGTCGCGTTCGATTGGAGTTTGGTGTGGCCCCTTGCGCTCATCTTTTTTGGCGTGTGGTTCATTTGGCGCGCCTTTCAACCCCTGCCGACAAGTGGCGCGTCTTATGGGATTGGAAGTTATTGCCCCGATTTGACCGGCAGAGCAATCCAAAACGAAAATTTCTCGCACGGTTTTGGCGATTTCGATCTTGATTTGACCCGCGCAACAATTTCCCCTGGCACCAACGTTGTGCGCGCCTCCATCGGCTTGGGCGATTTGACGGTGATGGTGCCGCGCGCGGTGGCGCTCCGCGTCAAAGCCAGCGCGGGCTTGGGAGATGTATCGGTTTTGACGCAGAAGGATGACGGCATCGGTCCAAAAATCGAATTCCAGTCCGACGATTACGCAACCGCCACAACCAAACTCGATCTCGAAGCGAGTGCGGGTTTGGGCGAAGTCCGAGTGATTCGAGGGGAATAAATGCGTGAGGCGTATGGCGCGCAAACGTGAACTCTCGCGCCTCGACTCATCAAAGGAGATGAACCAATGACGTACGAAAACATTATCGTTACAATCGAAGAAGCCGTGGGGTTGATTCAACTGAATCGCCCCAAAGTGATGAACGCGCTCAACCGTCAAGTGATGACCGAATTGGGGCAAGCGTTCGATGAATTCGAAGCGAACGAGGCGGTGCGCTGTGTGGTCATTTACGGCAACGAGCGCGCGTTCAGCGCGGGCGCAGACATTGACGCGATGAAGACCGCAACGCCGGTCGAGATGCTCAAGGGCAATTGGGTCGCGCAGTGGGATCGCCCGCGTCACTTCCCCAAGCCAGTCATCGCCGCAGTGAGTGGCTACGCGCTCGGCGGTGGCTGCGAGCTAGCGATGGCGTGCGACATCATCATCGCTTCCGAAACCGCGCAGTTCGGTCAACCCGAAATCAACATTGGAGTCATTCCCGGCGCGGGCGGCACCCAACGCCTCACGCGTGCCATCGGCAAATCCCGCGCGATGGAACTGACACTCACCGGCAAATTCATCAAAGCGGACGAGGCAGAACGCCGTGGCTTGGTTTCGCGCGTGGTCCCGGTGGAAACGTATCTCGAAGAAGCCAAAGCGCTCGCGCGCGAAATTGCCTCCAAGCCGCCCATCGCCGTTCGCTTTGCCAAAGAGTGCGTCAACAAAGTGTTCGAGTTACCATTGGGCGAAGGGTTGGATTACGAACGGCGGCATTTCTATTTCCTCTTTTCGACGCAAGACCAGCGGGAGGGAATGGAGGCATTCCTCGCGAAACGCAAACCGGTTTGGAAAGGTTTGTAGGGGCGGGGGTCATCCCGCCCCATACCTCGTCCCACCACGCGTAGGAGGAAAAAGCTTTATGTCTGAAACGAGTGAACCAGAACTCATTACCATCGTCGAAGGTCCAACGCCCGAGTTCCGTCTCGTTGCCGAGCCGTGGGCATTTTCGATTCTCGAAGGCGCGGCGCCATTCTTACCCGCCGCGTGCCAGGTGCGCTCGTTCAACGGCGACAAGTTGTTGGAACGCTGCCAGCGCGCGTGGAGCACGCATCGTCCCATTCTGTTGGATTATCGGCAGACGGATGGCTTGCGGCGCACGGTCGAAATCGTTGGCGCGCGCCTGGAAAAAATCGAAGGGATTGATGTGTTGAATCTGTGGGTTCGCCATCCGGTCGGCGAGATGCGGTTGTATTCAGGACACGATGATATTGAACCGGCGTAACGCGAAAAATGAGGTGTTTTTATGCCCTACTCCACTCTGCTCTACGAACAGACCGATGGCGTCGCGACGATCACCTTCAATCGTCCCGACAAGAGTAACGCATTCGACGATACGATGATTGCCGAGACGCTCGACGCGCTCAAGACCGTCGAGCGCGACGCGAATGTGCGCGCCGTCGTTCTCACCGGCGCCGGCAAGAATTTTTGCGCTGGGCAGGATCTGTCGCCGCTGCTACAGTACTATCAATCGGGGCAACCAATTCCATTCGGCGAGCATGTCCGCAAGAGTTACAACGTCATCGTCACCAAGATTCGTACCATCGAAAAACCGTTCTTCGCTGCGATCAACGGCGCGGCGGCGGGTGCTGGGCTGGGCATCGCTTGCGCGTGCGATCTGCGCTACGCCTCCGAACATGCCAAATTCCGCGCTGCGTTCGTCGGCATCGCGCTCGCGCCCGATTCGGCGGTCTCGTTCTTGTTGCCGCGCCTCATCGGCTGGGGACGCGCGCTGGAGATGGCAATTACCAACGAGCCGCTCGATGCCGCGCAGGCGTTGCAGTACGGCTTGGTCACGCGCGTCTGGAGCGCGGACGAACTGTTGCCCAAGACGCACGAGGTCGCGCGCCAACTGGCACACGCGCCCACGCGCGCCATCGGGCTGACCAAGCGCGCCTTCAACTACGCACTGACCGCGAATCTGGAAACCGCGCTCGAATACGAAGCAACGCTGCAAGAAATCGCCGGACGCACCCGCGATCATCGCGAAGGTGTGCAAGCATTCATCCAAAAACGCGCGCCAGAGTTCAAGGGGCAGTGAGATTGGAGCATCTATGCCACGCCGTGCCACACGCATTGACGATACACCCAATCGAGATGTGCTGGATGATATTTCGTTTGGGTTGACCAAAGCCGCGGTCCTCAAAGCCGCGATCGAATTGGAAATTTTTACGCGCATCGCCGAAGGACACCATACGATTCCCGCGCTAGCGCGTCTAGGCGGCTTGACCGAACGCGGCACGCGCATGCTCCTCGATGCGCTCGTCTTCATCGGCTTGCTGAGCAAGCAACATTCAGAGTACAAACTTGCGCCCACCGCCGAAGCGTTCTTGGTGAAAGGCAAGCCCACCTATTTGGGCGACGCGACGCTGGGCGATTTTGCGTGGGAGGCGCGCGGACAGTTGAGCCGCATCATCCGCACCGGTAAAGCCCAACCGCTCACCGCGTTCAGCGACGCGTTCGAACCGATTTGGGCGGGGCTTGCCGCCTCCGCGCTGGTGGATTGGCAAAAGCAACTCGAACGCGCCGATACGTTGTGGGACAAACTGGGCATCACGCCTGAAACCGCCAAGGGCTTGCGCGTGCTGGACGTCGCGTGTGGCGCGGGCATCACATCGTTCGCGCTCGCCAAGCGCCATCCCAGCGTGCGCGTCACCGCACTCGACCGCGCGATGGTGTTGCCTTTTACCAAACAAGTCGCGGATGCGATGGGCATCGCCGCGCAAGTGACGTGTGTCGTCGGCGATCCGTTGAATCTCGAAGTGCGCGCCGGCGCGTTCGATCTTGTGCTGTTCGGCAATCTCACCGGCTATGCCAGTCCCGAACAAAACGTCGGGATGTTTCGCAAGGCGTACGAAGCGTTGACCAAGGAAGGGCGCATCGTCATCAACGCGCCCATCGTGGACGAAGACCGCAAAGGTCCCGGCGAAGTGCCGATGGCTGGAATCGAAATGCTGCTGTTCAGTACCGATGGCGACACGTACACCTTTGCCGAATATCGCGGGATGCTGGAAGCCGTTGGCTTTTCCGAAGTGACCGCTTACAAAGACGAGTGGGGTTTGATGAGCGCGCGGCGCATCGAAACCCCGCCGCCGAAAAACGAGAAGAAAGAGTGAGTCCGATGGACGAACCAAACGACCCGAACCGATACACGCGGCGATACACAATTCTGGGCGTGTTGTTCGGGTTTTGTTTTCCACTTGTTGCTACGATTCTGGATGTTCTCCACCATCGCTTGCCGCTGACGTTGGAAAGTATGGCGTCTCGCCAGTCAGTGGAACCTTTGCATTGGATCATTGACTTGGCGCCGCTGATGTTGGGCGTGTTTGCGTACGTCGCTGGACGCCAGCGTGATCGAGTGGCGCGCATCGCCGCGCAACTCGAAGAGCGCGTCGCCGAACGCACGTTCGAGTTGGCGCGCGTGAACAAGCAACTCGAAAAAGATATTGCCGCGCGCGCCCAAATCGAACAAGCCCTCGCGCAAGAACGCAATCTCCTCCGCACGCTGATTGATACACTCCCCGATTTGATCTACGTCAAAGATACCGCCAGTCGCTACCTCTTGAGCAACACCGCGCACGCTCGTTTTCTCGGTTACGATTCGCCGGACCAGGTAATTGGCAAAGATGTCTTTGAGCTGTTCCCCGCCGATCAAGCACGCGTCTTTCGTGCGGATGACGAACGCGTGCTACATTCCGCGCAACCACTCTACGATCGCGAAGAGCAAGTGTTGGATCGGCAGACCGGCAAACTGCGCTGGAACTTGACGACCAAGATTCCTTTGCGCGATGCAAGTGGCACCGTTACCGGCTTGCTGGGCGTCGCGCGCGACATTACCGCGCGCAAACAAACCGAGACCAAACTGGCGCGCCGCAAACAATTTTTCGAGTCGTTGTTTATGAACAATCCTGTGGCGATCGTCACGCTCGGTCTGGAACACTGGATTACGGCGTGCAATCCAGCGTTCGAAGCGCTGTTCGGCTACACGACCGACGAGGTCATCGGACGCGAACTCGATGAGCTCATTTCGACGGGCGAGATGTACAACGAAGCCAGCACCTACACAACGCAAGTGATGAACGGCGAAATGATTCACGCGGTCGGCAAACGCCGGCGCAAAGATGGCTCGTTGGTCGACGTGGAAATTTTTGGTGTGCCGGTGTTGGTGGAAGGCGAATGCATCGGCGCACTGGGAATGTACCACGACATCACCGAACTGGTGCAAGCGCGCGAGCAAGCCGAAGCCGCGGATCGCGCCAAGTCCGCGTTCCTCGCCGCGATGAGTCACGAAATTCGCACTCCGCTCAACGGCGTGATTGGGATGACCGGCTTGTTGCTCGATACGCCACTCACCGCGCAGCAACGTCAATTCGCCGAAACGATTCGGTTCTCCGGCGAAAATTTGTTGACCATCATCAACGACATTTTGGATTTCTCCAAAATCGAAGCGGGACGGATGGAATTGGAGACGACCGACTTTGACTTGCGCCAAGTGGTCGAAAACGTTGGCGCGTTGTTCGCCGAACGCGCGTATCAAAAGAATCTGGAACTGGTTCTCTCGATTGATCCGAACGTCCCCACCACCTTGCGCGGCGATCCATTCCGCTTGGGTCAGGTTCTGACCAATTTGGTCGGCAACGCCATCAAGTTCACCGAGCGCGGCGAAGTGGTGGTCAACGTGACCAATGTGACCGACGCCGCGCCAACGTCGGCGCGTGTTCCAACGGTGCGGCTACGCTTTGCCGTGCGTGACACCGGCATTGGCATCACGCCCGAACAACAAGCGCGTCTCTTCAAACCTTTCTCGCAAGCCGACCTTTCGACGACGCGCAAGTATGGCGGCACCGGCTTGGGTTTGGCAATCTCCAAACGCTTGGTCGAATTGATGGGCGGACAAATCAGCGTGACAAGTCGCAGTGGGGAAGGGAGCACGTTCGAATTCACGGTGCCGTGCGCGCTCGGTTCACCGGACGCGCTGCCGCAATCGCTCGCGGCGGCAAATTTGCAAGGCGTGCGCGTCTTGATTGTGGACGACAACGCGACGAATCGAACCGTGTTGCATCATCAAGTTATCGCGTGGGGAATGTTGCCGCAAAGCGCGTCGAATGGAAAAGAAGCACTGGAGAAACTGCGCGCCGCTGCCGCAACCACTCCCTTTGAGGTCGTGCTACTCGATATGGAAATGCCGGAGATGGATGGCGTGACGCTCGCGCGCGCGCTGCGCGCCGACCCCGCGTTGCAATCGCTCAAGTTGATTTTGTTGATTTCGGTGGGGCGCATCGGCGGCGAGTCATCGGCGCAACAGTTGGGCTTGGATGCTGTGCTGGTCAAGCCGGTGCGTCAATCGGAATTGTACAACTGTTTGGTGATGTTGCTGGGCGTGACGCCAGCCGCATTGGGCGTGGAACGCGCTTTGCCGCGCGCAGCGAAGGAAGAAGGCAAGGGCGTGCGCGTCTTGCTCGCCGAAGACAACGCGGTCAATCAACAAGTGGCGGTGTTTATGTTGCAAGCGCGCGGCTATCAAGTGGATGTGGTGGGGAATGGCAAGGAGGTGTTGGACGCGCTCGAACGCGCGCCGTACGATTTGATCCTGATGGATTGCCAGATGCCGGAGATGGATGGCTTTGAAGCCACCGCGCAGATTCGGCGGCGCGAAGGCGCGGCGCGCCATACGCCGATCATTGCTTTGACCGCGCACGCTTTGCGCGGCGAGCGCGAAAAATGTATCGCGGCGGGAATGGACGATTACCTTGCCAAGCCGATTACGCCGGACGCGTTGTATGTGACGTTGCGGCGTTGGTTACCCAAGACAAGCGCGCCGACTCCAGAGCCGCCCGCGCCGCCGGTCGAAGCGCCACCCGAAGCCGCGGAGCCGATTCTCGATGCGACGGTGCTAGAGAATTTTCGCCAACTGCAAGAGCCGGGCGAGCCGGACGTTGTGGCGCAGTTGATTGATTTGTTCCTCCGCGAACTTCCCGACAAACTCGCGGCGGCGCAAGACGCGCTGACGAATCGCGATGCCGCGCGCCTTGCCAAAGCCGCGCACACGCTCAAAGGCAGCAGCGCGAATATCGGCGCGCGGCGCGCCGCGCACGTGTGCTTGGAATTGGAACAACTCGCCAAGGCGAATCGCTTGGACGACGCAGAGCAAACCTTTGCGCGTCTGCAGCAAGAATACGTGTACGTGCGTGACGCGCTCCAGCGCGTTCGCGCAGAGAATCGTGAATGAGGATACGATGGACGGTAGCCACTTACCACAAGTTACCCAAGACGAAAACGCGCGCGCACTCGCCGCGCGCTACGCGCCGATCATTCTCGCCGATGAACGCGAACCGTTCACAATCGTCGCGGTCGGTTACACGATTTTCGACCACGCCGACGCATCGCCGTCGTTTCCCAAACGCCGCATCGAAGTAGGGGCGGGGTCATCCCGCCCTGCGGGGTCATCCCGCCCTGCGGGGTCATCCCGCGCTGATGCTGTCGCGACGCGCGCTGTCGAATACGCGCTGTGGTGGGATTGGGACATTGAACACTTGTACGAACTCGAACACGTGTGGGTGTTTCTCGACGCGGATGGCACAGTCGTCGCGGTCGAGGCGAGTTGGCATGGCATGTTCGGTCCCGCGGAAATTGATGGCAAGCCGCCGCTCGAAGGTACGCATCCAGTTTTGCTCGCGCAGCCCGGCAAACATGCGATGGCGGCAACGCCAGAACCATTCGCCGAAATTCGCGAGTGGGCGGAGCAGGCGACGGGACGCGACGCGGGCAAAGAGGGCGTGCTGGACAACGGCTTGTTTCGCGGCAAGTTACACAAGACGCCTGAGAACGACGCGCGGGTGATGGCGTACTTGAAGCCGCGCGCGTTCACGCCCGCGTGGAATTTCACCAAACGATTTCCTGTCACGCGCGAGATGCTGCTGCCCTGGCCCGCGCTCGCCGAGTGGATTCCCGCGCGCGTCGCGTGGTGGCTGGGAAGAATTTAAGATTTCAGATTTAGGATTTATGATTTCTTCGCGTGGGAAAAATATTGCCAAATGACAAATCCTAAATCATAAATCTGAAATCTTAAATCGAAAATTGAGGTGACGAATGCCTCTGCTCGATCTCGAACTCTATCGCAAAGAAGTGGTGGTGTCGAATCAGCCACTCGTCCGCTTGAGCGTCATTGACGCGGGGCGCTCGCCCGCGGAACGAACGCTGTTGTTCCTGCACGGCTTCGGCGGATTCGCGATGCAATGGGAGCATCAACTCATCGAGTTCGCTGACCAGAGCCGCGTGGTTGCGCCCGATTTGCGCGGTCACGGCTTGTCGGATTGCCCGACGAGGGGCTACACGATGGACGATCTTGTTGGCGATGTGGAACGCTTGGTGGACGCGCTGCATTTTCCGCCCCAGTTCATCGTGCTGGGTCATTCCTTTGGCGGCGCGATTGCCGCGGCGTACGCGGTCAAGCATCCCGAGCGCGTCGAGCGACTCGTCTTTGTCAGCACCTCCGTTGATTTCATCCTCAGTCCGCTGCTGCGCTTGGCGTTTTACCTGCCGCTTGTCATCGCCGAGCCGATTCGCGCGATGTTTCCCAAAGCGCTGGCGGCACCCGCGTTCGTGTTGAAAGAGCTCTTTCATCACGCGCTCACCAAGTGGCGCGGGCAAGATGTTTTTCCGCGCGTGAGCGCGCCGTCGCTCGTCATCGTTGGTCATCGCGATATTGTCTTCAAGCAATCAGCGTACGACGCGGTGCCCGATCTGATTCCGAGCGCGCAGATCGCCAAGATTCCCGTCTCGGCGCACCTCGTGATGCTCGAACGTCCCGATGCGGTGAATCGCGCCATCACGCGTTTCATCGGCGCGAGCGCGGTCTCGTGGCGCGAAGGGCGCGCACGCGAAAAAGCCGATTTGGTCAAGCGACGTCCCTGGCTCAAGCATTACGAGCCCGACGTGCCATACACGCTGGCGTATCCGTCGCAGCCCTTGTTCCGATTCTTGGACACGGCGGCGCGGCATCATCCGCACACGCGCGCCATCGTTTTCTACGACCGCGCGCTGACCTATCGCGAATTGAACGACGCGGTCAATCGTTTGGCGAACGCGCTGATTCAACTCGGCGTGAAAAAAGGGGACCGCGTCGCGCTGCTGCTGCCGAACTCGCCGCAGATGGTGATGGCGTACTATGCCGCGCTCAAGGCGGGCGCGGTCGTCGTCAGTTTGAATCCGCTTTCGGACGCGGACGAACTGGGGCATCAACTCAACGATTCGGGTGCGGAGACGCTCATCGCGCTCAGTGTGTTTTATCCGCTCGTCAGAATGGTGCGCGCGGGTACGCCGCTCCAGCGCGTCATTCTCACGAACATCAAGGAATATTTTTCGCCGCTACGGCGCGCGCTGTTCCAAATCGTGCGCGAGGGACGCGAAGGTCATCGAATTGATGTGCGCGACGCGCGCGCCACTTTTGCCCTGCAAGACCTGCTCGCGCGCGCATCGAACGCGCCACCGACGATTGATGTGTCGCCAAATGATCTCGCGCTGATTCAGTATTCCAGCGGCACGACCGATGTGTCGAAAGGTGTGATGCTCACGCACGCGAACATTGTCGCGAACACCGCGCAGGTGCGTCACTGGATTACCGATGTGGACGAAGGCGCGGAGCGAATGTTGGGCGTGCTACCGTTTTCCCATTCGTACGGAATGACCGCCGCGATGAACGTGGGCATCTCGATTGCCGCGACGCTGATTTTGCTTCCGACGTTTTCGACGCGCGAGGTGCTGAACACGATTGCGCGCTATCGTCCCACCTTGTTCCCTGGCGTGCCGACGATGTACGTCGCCATCAATCATTTTCCGAATGTTCGCAAGTACGGTCTCAAATCCATCCGCGCGTGCGTGAGCGGCGCGGCGCCGCTGCCTGTCGAAGTGCAGGAAGAATTCGAGAAACTGACGCGCGGCAAACTGGTCGAGGGGTACGGCTTGACCGAAGCAAGTCCCGTCACGCACGCGAATCCAATTTACGGTCAGCGCAAGACGGGCTCGATTGGAATTCCGTTGCCCGATACGGACGCGAAAATCGTTGACTTGCAAACAGGCGCGGACGCGCCCAGCGGTACCATCGGCGAACTGGCGGTGCGTGGACCGCAAGTGATGCGCGGCTACTGGAATCGTCCCGACGATACCGCGCAAGTTTTGCGCGACGGCTGGTTGTTCACGGGCGATTTGGCGCGGATGGACGAGGACGGTTACTTTCAAATCATTGATCGCAAAAAAGATATGATTCTCGCGGGCGCGTTCAATGTGTATCCGCGCGATGTGGAAGAAGTGTTGTACGAAAATCCCAAAGTGCTTGAAGTCGCCGTGGCGGGTGTGCCGCCCGAGAGTGGTCAGCAATTCGTCAAAGCGTACGTCGTTTTGCGGAAAGGTGAAGTGGCGACACCCGAAGAATTCATCGAGTACTGTCGAATGAGATTGAACGAATCGGCGGTGCCGCGCCTCGTCGAGTTCCGCGATCAGTTACCCAAGACGTTCGTGGGCAAGGTGTTCAAGCGCAAGTTGGAGGAGAAGAGCCAGTAGGCGGGAGGCGGTAGGCGGGAGGCAGGAGGCAGGAGGCGGGAGGCAGGAGGCAGGAGGCGGGAGGCG
>Ga0209018_1001774_pt1 | contig 16638 bp, 17 predicted proteins | sample YNPBryBLVA2012_FD_185814 | JGI IMG/M metagenome (GOLD analysis project Ga0209018, IMG submission 185814) | Anoxygenic and chlorotrophic microbial mat microbial communities from Yellowstone National Park, USA - YNP Bryant BLVA 2012 (SPAdes)... ...
CCGGATTCTGCGCCGGCCACCGCGCCCTGTCGGAGGACAGGCACCGGCCTGCGAAATCGGGAAGTGCGTTGCGGAATCCGCGACAGGCTGCCAATGGGGAAGCCGATGGCGCAGACGGGCCGCATGATCTGCGGCCAGCCGGCAGCGAAGAAAATGCGCCTAGCGTCTGGCTTTCGATTGCAGACTGTATTCGCGCAACAGGATGCCAGTTTCCGGATCCAGGATGCGCACCCAGTAGAGGCCTTCGGGCAGGCCGCGCTCCAGGCGGATCTCCGCCAACTCCGCCTCTCGCTCCACCGAACCTTCGCTGACGACAATCCCTTCCCGGTTGGCGATGGTCCAACGGAACAGAGGCAGCGGCGGCAAGCCGCGCAGATCTGCCTTCAGCCTCAGGTCGCGGCCAGCGGGCACGGCTTCAGGGCCGGACTCCGCGCTGCGTTCCACTCGCAGCGGCACATCGACCGGGAGGCGCGGCTGCAACAGCCGAACCGTGAGCGATCCCCCGACCAGCACGGCAGCCAAGCCGGCTGCCAGGGCCCAACGGGGCGCGCCTCGCCGTCCGGGGTTTTCTTCGCCGTCCTCGCCCGGCTGGACTCCGGCCAGCATCTCCGCCTCGATCCGTCCCGCCGCGGCACGAACGGTGTCGACGTACTGCTCTTCGTCCTCCACCCGCTTCAGACACTCTTCGCACACCAGGAGGTGCTCTTCCACGGCCTCGCGGGTGACCCCCGACAACCGGTTGAACAGAAAGTCCTCGATCTCCTGCCCGGTCAGGCAGTGTTCGGGGGACCGTCTGGTCAACAGACCCTCCTGCTCACCATCCTCGTCCCAGTATAGTCCCGTCATCGCGGTCCCTCCCTGCATCGCACGGCGGCTTTCCCGGCTTCGCCTCCCCCCGAAGGAAGGGCGAAGATCCGGTTGGCTCATGCAGGTGCGTCAGATAGTGGGCGGCGCGAGAAAAAAATCTCACGGAATCTCGTGCACAGTGCGGGAGTATCTCGGGATCGGCGTGGACTCACGCCCGTCCAGGCCCGTCCGGCTGGGCCGGTAGCATTCGCTCCGGGCGGGCGCTCCGGCTGCGGGCGGCGGATCCCTGTCAATACGACCCGGAGGCGATCTCGTCGAACACCGAGGGATGCCGCACCGTCCAGCCGAAAAACCTTGCCGGCTTGGTGGATCCGGCTTTACAGCTCATAGCGAGACAGTCCGCCATCGGCCCCATCTGCGCCCGGGCGGCCTCCAGCGGCACATGTTCCACTTTGCCGGGCACGCCGCAGGCTTCCGCCACGGCTTCGGCAATCCGGTTCACCTGCTGCGGCATGCCGCCGCAGGCCACGAACAATTGCCCGCCCGCGGGGCGCAGCACGGCCCGGAGATAGAGGTCTGCCAGGTCGTCGGCGTGGACGCAGGACCAGTAGTTCTTGCCGTCGCCAATCACGCGGACTGCGCCGTGCGTGCGGGCATCGTGGAAAAACCCGGCCAGGAATCCACCATTGCGGCCGAAGACCATTCCCGGGCGGAAGACCATGGACCGGACGCCCCGCTCATTCGCCCCGAGGACCAGCTCCTCCACCGCCGGCCGCCACGCGACCAGCGGGGGCGGGTTCAGCGCAGCCACCTCGCCCAGCATGCGGTCGCCGGTGTCGCCGTAGACCCAGACGCCGCTCGTGTAAAGGAACGGCTTGCCCGATCCCTCGAGCGCCGCAAGCATCGTGTCCACGGCGGCGCGGTCCACCTCTCCGCCATTGGGTGTGAACGACATCGCCGTGTGAATCACCGCGTCGGATTCGCGGCACCCGCGCCGGAGCGCCTCGGAGTCCTCGAGCGAACCGGCCACAGCCGCATCGCCTCGCGCCTCCAGCTGGGCGGCTTTCTCCCCCGTGCGGGCCAGCCCGAGAGCCTGATGCCCGGCGGCGCGCAATGCTTCGCAGGCCGCGGAGCCGATGTACCCTGTGGCTCCAGTAACAAAGACCTTCATGACAGTGAGTCTAACGCGCCGCGGCGCACCGGCTCAGTCGGCGCGCCGCAATACCGTGCAGACGCTGGCGCAGACCGGCCCGCCAATGTTGAACGTGGCCGCCAGCCGGGGTTCCTGCACCTGAAGCGGCGCGGGCGCGCGGCCGGTGAGCTGCCAGAAGCACCAGCCGATCATCGCCACTCCGGTCGCCCCGACCGGGTGGCCCTTGGCGATGAGCCCGCCCGAGGAGTTGATGGCGCAGCGCCCGCCGACACGGGCATGGCCGTCCACCCAGAACTGCGCGCCGCGTCCGGCTTCGGCCATGCCAATCACCTCCGTGCCCAGGGCGGCCATCACGGTGAAGCAATCGTGGATCTCGGCGACATTGACATCCGCGGGCCCCGCGCCGGCCATCGAGTACGCCTGCTGCATGGCCCTCCGCGCCCCGGCCGGCCGCAACACATCCCGCCCGGCGCGGGCCAGAGGATCGGTGGCCTGGCCGTAGCCGGCCAGCTCCACGGCGTCCTGCCGCCGGACGCCAAGCCGGTGCAGCCCTTCCTCGGTGGCCAGGATCAGGGCCGCGTAGCCGTCGGTGATCTGCGAGCAGTCGTAGGTCTTCATCGGCAGGCCCTCCACCACGTGGCGGTTCACCCCCTCGATCCGCATCGCCTGCTCCAGGGTCAGCTCCACGCCCTGCATCTGCGCGTACGGATTGTGCCTTGCGCAGGCGTACTCCTCGACGGCGATCTGCGCCAGATGCTCCTCCGGAATTCCGTATTCCGCCATATACTGATGCATGATTTCCGCAAAAATGTGCGGAAATACAAATGTCTTTCCCGGCCTTTCGTCCGGATGCGCGTAATATCCCAGCACCTCGCCGATGCGCTTTCCGTCCACCTTCCCGTCCGCGCCGCGCATCTTCTCGTAGCCCACCGCAACGCCCGTCTCTCCGAGGCCGAGCTGGAGCTTCTGGGCGACGCTGAGCACCGCCTGCCCGCCAGAGGCGCAGGCGTTCTCGACGCCTTCGATCATCTTGCCTTCCAGCCCCGGCACGCAGGCCAGCAGCCCGGCGAGCAACCCTTGCTGGTTCAGGCTCTGATTGCAGGCGGCGCCCACCGAGGCGACGTCGAGATCCGAGGGCGGGGCGCCGGTTTCCGCGCACACGCCTTCCACGGCGGCACGCAGGATCTCCGGCACGGTCATGCCCATCAATTTGCCGAATTTCGACTGATGATATGCAGCAATATAGATCCTTTTCATCCGCATTTCCTCAGGTGCCGGTGACAATCCCGCCGTCGACGGACACCACGGCGCCGGTAATGAACGACGCTGCGGAGGAGGCCAGCCAGACGTAGGCCTCGGCGATTTCTTCCGGCTTCCCCAGCCGTCCGAGCGGCGTGTGGCGCTTCATTTCCTCGAGAACCTTCCCGGGCATGTTCCGGAGAATGTCGGTCTCCACCAACCCGGGGGCCACGGCGTTCACGCGGATCCCGTACCGTCCCAGTTCGCGCGCCCAGACCTTTGTCATGCCGATGACTCCCGCCTTGGACGCAATGTAATTCGTCTGCCCGAAGTTGCCGTACAGAGCGACGACAGAGGAAGCATTCAGCACCACGCCGCCGCCTTGCCGGATCATGAACGGAATCACGGCGCGCGTGCAGTGGAAGACGCCCTTCAGATTGACGTCCAGAACGCTGGAAAAATCCTCGTCTGACATCCTCCCCACGGCTGCGCCGTCGCGGCACTTCACCAGTTGTCCGTCCCGCAGGATGCCGGCGTTGTTGACCAGGATGTCGATGCGCCCGAACTTGTGGGCCACAGCCTTGGCGGCGGCGTCGACGGCTGCCGGATCGCGCACATCCACCTGGATTCCCAGCCAGTCGGAGGGACAATGCCCGCAAGGGGCGATGTCCCATGCGGCCACATGGCAGCCTTCGAGCGCAAACCGCATTGCCGTGGCATGGCCAATGCCCGCGGCTGCCCCGGTGACAACGACTACTTTGCCATGAAGCCCCGTCTCGATCATGCCTGCCCCTCCACCCGGCCATTTTATGGCAATCCCCGGGTTGGAACCCGGACAATTCTTGCTGTCAGAGCGTCCAGGCTCGGGCCATTTCTGCCCGGAACCCAGCTACGGGCGGCGGATGCCGCCGCCCGTCCCGCTTCAGTCCAGCCCGTGTTTCGTGCCGCAGATGGAGACGTCGATCCCCATTTCACGCAGCATGCCAGCCTTCACCGCCAGGGCGCGGTTGGCCGCCGCGGCATCCGGGGCGTAAGCCACCTGGATGTGATTGGCCTTGTGGCGCGCCATCATCTGGTCGCGCGTCACCCCGTACAGCACGGCGTGCATGATGGGCCACTGCGGGGTCGTGATCTTCCACCGGCGCTCGGTCTCCTCCCGCGGCAACTCCACGACTTTGGCGCGCCCCAGGTCAGCGCGCAACACGCCCGCATCGACGAAAATGCGGCTCCAGACGATTTCGCCGGGTTTGGAAATGCCCTTCAGCGTGCCTCCGCCGAGGCGGAAATACATCGGCGGTTGCCGCTCGCTCGACGCCCCCTCGTATCCGCCGATGAAGTGTTGCGGCGGCGCCGCGCCGGAGATCAGGAACACCCACACATATTCGTCCTGCCACGGCTCGCCGTAGCGCACATCGTGCAGCGTCGTCTCGGGATCATAGCCAAGCGCCGTCCAGATGCGGTTGGTCACCAGCGCGTCGAGCCCGGCGCACTCGTCCACCTCGTTGAAGTGGGGCAGGGCCTTGCCTTCGTACAAAATCCGCCCGTTGCCGCGGGCGCGCACCGGCGGCCGGTCGACATTGTTCAGCAGCCCTTCCGCCAGATCCGAGGCCGGCGCGAGGTCCTTCAGCCCCTGCTGGTACTGGATGCCGATCGTGTCGCAGCCGAAGTCGTCGGCGATCCGGAGGGCGGCGATGTACATCTTGCACTGCTGAAGGATCTGATCGTCGGTGAGGTCGGTCTCCGGGTCCGGTCCGGTGACGAACTTCATTCCCCTGGCATCGAGCCAGCGCCGGACCTCCAGGGCCTCGTCGTCGCTGACGGTGAGCATCTCGGCGTACAGCGCGGACTGTGAAAGACGCTCCTTGAACACCCCCGTGCGGTGCAACAGCTCGTCGGGGATGATGGCGTTGTACATGCCCATGCAGCCCTCGTCGAAGACGCCCATGATGGCCTTGTTGCGGTACAACTCCCGGGCCATGCGCGCGCCCATCTCTTCGCAGTCGCCGGGCAGGCGCACCGAGCCGAGCGGGCGCACGTGCCGCGTGTCGTGAACCAGCTTCTCGCCTTCCAGCCAGCGCTTCAGCCCGCCGAGGAAAAATTCGTCGTCGAAGTTCTCGCTCCAGAGCGTGGAATACGGGATGCCGGCCTTGGTCATCGACCCGTTCAGGTTCAGCATCCCCACCAGACCGGGCCACTGCCCGCTCCAGTTGGCCACGGTCAGAATGGGGCCCTGATGCGTGTAAAGGCCGTGCAGGACGTGGTGCGAGTATTGCCACACCGCTTCGACCACGATCAGCGGCGCCGTGGGCGGGATGCGGCGGAAGACCTCCATGCCGTACTTCTGGCTGTCGATGAAGCCGTGCTGCTTCGCCTCGTCATAAGGATGGCCGCGTTCAATGGAATATCCGAGGCTGCGCACAGCCTCCATGACCTTCTGCTCGGCTGCTTGCTGGGCGGGCCAGCAGACCTGGTTGGCCGAGAGGCGCAGGTCGCCGTTCGCGATGAGGATTGCCGTTTCTGCCATGCTCCTATTCAACCACAGGCGTCCGAAAACGGACGCCCCGTCAGGAGCGCGCCCGGCCCCGGAGGAAGCGGGCGCAGGATTGGCAGAAGGCGGCCTGCCGCACGTCGATCCGCTCTACCGTGTGGGCGCTGCTCATGACGCACCGCCAGTCGTCACAGTGGCGCAGCCCTTGCGTGTGTCCAAGTTCGTGCAGCAGCTCCTTCGTCAGGCGCTCCAGCAGCACCGGCGCGTTCGGCGGCAGGCCGTAGAATTCATCGCGCAGCCGGTGCGTGCTGACGATCGCCGCCGGCCCGGCCACCTGCGCCTCCCCGAAGACGAAGGTGAAGACGGGAACGAACAGGTCCAGCCCCGTCACACCAACCACCGCCGCGCCCGGCGGGTGGTGGATGGCGGCGAGCCGCGCCAGCACCGGGGTGGACCACGCCTGCCGCCGCAGCTCGTCGTAGCTGAAGGTGATGTCGAGCGGGACAGGCTCGATGTGGCAGGAGGCGCCCAGCAGACGCGCCGCCTCCGCCGCCAGCCGGTCCATCAGCTCGAGCGGGGGAAGCCCGTCCGAGTTGGCCAGCCCGAGCCGCACGAACATCAGCGCGTCGACCACGGCGAGCCTCAGCGGCCGGCGGGTTCGCGCAGGCCGTACTTGCGGATCTTGTTATACAGCGTCGTGCGGTCGATGTCGAGAATACGCGCCGCCTTGGACAGGTTCCAGCGCGTCTCTGCCAGCACGCGCTCGATGTGCGCCTTCTCGATATCCTCCAGGCGCTGCCCGGTAGCGACCGCCGGGCCGGCGGGATGCAGCTGGAAGGGGAAGTCCTCCGGCTTCAGATCCCCTTCCCGGCGCATCAGCAGGGCGCGCTCGATCGCGTTCTCCAGTTCGCGCACATTGCCCGGCCAGTCGTAGCGCATTAACAGGTCGAGGGTCTCCGGCGCCAGCCGCTGCGGCGGACGGTTCATCTGCCGCGCGAACTTCTCCAGGAAGTGCGCCGCCAGCAGCGGGGTGTCCTCCTTCCGCTCGCGCAGCGGCGGGATGTTGATGGCGAAGACGTTGAGGCGGTAGTAGAGGTCGGGCCGGAACAGCCGCTCCTCCACCAGCCTCTCCAGGCTCTTGTTGGTGGCGGCGATGGCGCGGAAGTCCACCTTCACCGGCATCGTGTCGCCGACGCGCACGATCTCCTTCTCCTGCAGCACGCGCAGCAGGTCGGTCTGCACGCGCAGGCTGATGTCGCTGATCTCGTCCAGGAACACGGTGCCGCCGTCGGCCACCTCGAACTTGCCCTTCTTGCGCGCCTGCGCGCCGGTGAAGGCGCCGCGCTCGTGGCCGAACAGCTCGCTTTCCAGCAGCGATTCGGTGAGCGCGCCGCAGTGGATCACCACCATCGGGTTGTAGCGGCGCGGGCTGAGCGCGTGAATGGCACGCGCCACCACTTCCTTTCCCGTTCCGCTCTCGCCGGTGATCAGCACCGTGGCGTCGGTGGGCGCCACGGTTTCCACCAGCTCGATCACACGTTTCATCGCCGGGCTCTGGCCGATGAGCCGGGTTTCCGGGAAGATCTCGTCCAGGTTCTCTTTCAGCCGCGACACTTCGCGCTCTGCCCGCTTGTGCGAGATCGCCTTGTTGACCAGGTGCACCAGCTCGTCCGGGTCGAAAGGCTTCGTGATGTAGTCGTAGGCGCCGTTCTTCAGCGCGCGCACGGCGGTCTCCACGCTGGCGAAGCCCGTCATGATGATCACCGGCATCGAGGCGTCGATCTCGCGCAGCTTCGCCTGCAGTTCGATCCCGTCCACTCCGGGCATTTTGATGTCGACCAGCGCCAGATCGAACCGCTGGCGAGAAAGCATCTCCAGAGCCGCCGCGGCGCCGGGGGCGATGGACACCTCGAAGCCTTCGCTCTCGAACCATTTGCGCAGCGAATCGCGGACCACGATGTCGTCGTCGACAATGAGGATGCGAGGTTCTGCCATCAGGCGCCTCCCTTCAGCATGGTTTCGGGTTCCTGCTCGGACTCCGGCGCCTCCAGGGGAAGCTCGACGATGAACTCCGCGCCCTGCCCCGGCGAGGAGTTCAGCCGGATCCTGCCCCCGTGGCGCTCCACAATGCCCTTGGCGACAGCCAGCCCGAGCCCCGTGCGGTGCGGGTCGTCCTTGGTGGAGAAGAACGGCTCGAAGATCTGGAGTTGCAGGTCCTTCGGGATGCCGGGGCCGTTGTCGCGCACCACGATCTCGATGCTCTGCCCCGCCCGGCGCGTCTCAACCGCCACCTCCCCGCCCCTGCCGAGCGCCTCCTGCGCGTTGACCAGCAGCACGATCAGCACCTGCTGGATCTGTCCCGGGTCGCAATCGATCTCCGGCAGCGATTCGTCCAACTGCGTCCTCAGCGCGATTTGCGAAAGCTCATACTGGTGAGCCACCAGGCGCATGGCGCGCTCCACCACCTGGTTCACCTGCACCCGCGCCCGTTGCGGCGTCGACTGGCGCGCAAAAGCCAGCAGGTTCTTCATCAGGTCGCCGCAACGGCGGCTCTCGCGTTCGATGATGCGCAGGTTGTCTTCCATCCGCCGCCGCGCGGCCTCGTCCAGATCGGGCTTCTGAAGATCCTTCAGCACCAGCCGCGCGTAGGTCAGCATCCCGAACAGCGGGTTGTTCACCTCGTGCGCCACGGTGGCCGCCAGCCGCCCCAGCGAGGCCATCTTCTCGGTGTGGATCAGGCTCTTCTGCGCCGCCTCGAGCTCGGCGGTCTTCTCGCGCACGCGCTCCTCGAGCGTGTCAGCCCACTCGGTCAGCTCCCGGTGTGTCTTCTCGAGGTCCTCCGCCATCTCGTTGAACGACTCGGCCAGCGCGCCGAGCTCGTCGCGGGAATGAACCTGAATGCGGTGGCCCAGGTCTCCTGCGGCCAGCCGCATCGTGCCGGCCACCAGGTCGTGCACGGGCCGGTGTACGAAGAACCACACGAAGACGATCGCCATCAGGCAGCCGATGACGGCCGCGCCAGCCGTGAAAGCGTACATCTGCACGCGGTGCTCGGCCAGTTGCTCGTCCACGGCATCGAGCGACAGGTGGGCGTCGATCACCCCCAGGATCCTCCGTTCGGGCGGGTGCGCGTGGCAGGCGGCCGTGCTGCAATCCGGGTGGTTCTCGATCGGCAGGATCACTGCCAGCACGCGGTGGCCGCCTTCACTGCGAAAGATGCGCGTGCGGTCCTTCCGCTGAAGGCGCGTAAGCGGCTGGGCCTGCGCGTGGCAGGCGTAGCAGGCCTCGGCCTGCTTGTCCACCATCGTGCCGATCTCGCCCGCTGCGGTGGAATAGCGGACCAGGCCGACCTCGTTGATGATCCGCAGCCGCCGGATGCCGGGTTCGCGGCCGATGTCGCGGATCATCGTGTACAACATTTCCTGATCGTTGCGCAGCATCGCCTGCCAGGCCGAAAAATGCACCACGTCGGCCACGCGCTGCGCCGAAAGCGACACCAGCGACTCCAGATGCCGCTGCTCGAGCCGCTGGTGCGCGAAGCTGAACAGGACGAAGCAAACGATCACACCCGCCACCAGCCAGGCGGCAAGCTTCGCCGCCAGGCCGAATCGCGGCAGGCGGACGGACCGGAACGTCACGGTTGCGCCTAGTCTCCGTGCGCCGCCGCGCCTTCCAGCGTGGGGATGCGCCCCCCGCCCTCGCCGGCCGGTGTTTCATGCTCCTCTTCAAACACCGGCAGGTAGTGCGCTGCCAGCTTGAAGATGGCGAAACCGGCGGCGATGATGGCCAGCGTCACCGCAATCTCGCTCCACTTGGGGGAGTAGCTGACGCCCGCAGCGCGTTCGATCCCCGTGACGCTGACGTTCATGCGGTTGGCCACGAATCCCAGCAGATACATCACCACGCCGAGATACACGGCCACAGGGTGCTGCCGCGTCTTCTCCCGGAAGAACATCAGCATCGGCACCGCCATCAGTACAATCTCCAGGCCGAACATCCAGCGTTCCAGCCCCGGCTGGTTCAGCGTGGAAAGCGCCCCGCGGTGGCTCAAGTCCATGAAACGCATCGTCAGATAAACGGCCGTGATCACCGCCAGCACCCGCGTCATACGGCAGATGAGGCCGTACTCCAGTTGCCGGCCGAACGCCTTCGAACTGTGCCAGCTCTCGAAAATCGTCATTGCCAGCCCGGTGGCCACCGCCGAAATGAAGAACAGCACCGGCAACAGCGGCGTCCACCACAGCGGGTGCAGCCGGTTGGGCATGATCAGGAACAGGCTGCCCAGCGAACTCTGGTGCAGCGTGGACAGGATCACGCCCGCGATGATGATGGGCAGCGTCACCGCCTTCATCACCTTCAGCGCCGTGTGCAGCTTGAACTTCTCCAGCACCACCGGCAGGAACTCAAGGAACAGCACGGTGGTGTACAGCGTGACGCACCAGCCTACCTCGAACATCACCGACCGCGGATTCCACATGATAAGCGGATGCCAGATCCGGTAGGGATGGCCCAGGTCGAACATCAGCGCCACGACCACCAGCAGGTATCCCAGGAACGCGGTGAGGATCGCCGGGCGGACCACGGCGTGATACGACTTGATGTTGAAGATGTGGACCGTCGCCGCCAGCGTGAACCCGCCGGCCGCCAGCCCGACGCCGCACAGCACGTCGAACCCGATCCAGATGCCCCAGGGGAACTGGTCGCTCAGGTTTGTCGATGCGCCCAGCCCGCCCCAGAACCGGAGGAACGTGGCATATGCGGCCGCCACCATGATGATGACAAACAGCACCCGCCAGAAATACCGCTTCGCCAGATCCATCATGGCCGGCCCTCCTTCCGCGCCACTTCCTCCTTCCGGTGTGCGAGCCAGTGGATGCCGCCCAGCAGCACCGTGCCCATCACCACGACGTCGGGGATGTGCTTCAACGCGGCCCACGTGTACTGTGGCAGCGCCGTCTTCTCGACGTTCACCGGATAACCGATCTGCTCGAACGGCACGGCCGACAGGATCAGCACCGAAGTGCCGCCCGCCTCCTCGATGCCGTAAATCCGCGGATAATACCCTTCCGGATTCTCCGCCAGCCTTTTCTTTGCCTCGGCGATCAGCTCATCGCGATCCCCGGAGATCGTCGCGCCCGTGGGACACGCCTCGGCGCAGCGCGTCGGTTCGTTCTTCGGGGCACGGTCTGCACACAGGTCGCACTTCCGCACATACGGCAGGCGCGAATTCCATTCATAGGTGGGCACGCCGAACACGCAACTCACCATGCAGTAGCGGCAGCCCATGCAGCGCTCGGGCAGATAAACGACCGGCCCGGCGGCGGTCTTCTGAAGGGCCGCCACCGGGCAAACCGAAGCGCACGCCGGATCCAGGCAGTGCATGCAGAGTTTTCTCGAATACCGCTCACCGTGGGTGCGAACCGCCGTCAGCTTGTGGGCCGAAGTCTTCTCCTCAGCACCGATCTTCTCGTCGTAGGGGAGATTCTTGCCTTCCGAACACGCCTGCTCGCACTGACGGCATCCAATGCATTGGGTGCTGTCGAAGAGAATTGCACGGGCCATGCAGGTTGCCAGCCTCCAGCTCCATTCTATATCAGAATTTCAGGTCTGATGTGCTGATTTTCTGCAATGAAGCCGGATTAACTCAGCAACAGGGCCTTGGCAGCCTCTTTCCATCGCTCCACAGGCAGGGCCGCCGTTGCATCCTTCGACGCCCGGCCGCCGTCGGCCGCCGTCGCGCCCGCAAATTGCGGCTGGAACTTGTAGAAGGTCTCGGCAGACTCGCGAATCCAGGCCGGAACCAGCGAACTCGGCAGCAGGTTGCGCGACGGGGACTCCTCATCCGGCGAGAAGACCGTCATCAGCCAGCCGCGCCCGTACGGATCCTCAAGCAGGAGCCGGGGATTCTCGGCCAGCTCGCGGTTCACTTCCACAACCTCGCCTTCCACCGGCGAGATCATCTCGATCTTCTCTTCGCCACGGAAGAACGCAAACACCTTCTGGCCTTGCCGCACCCACTGGCCGGGCTTCGGCAGTTCGACCCGGTCCACCGGGCCGGCCAGCACCGCCGCCAGCTCGTCGGCGCCCACGCGGTGAACGTTCTTGCGCTCCTTCTGCATCCAGGTATGGCCGGGATGGTACTTCAGATTGGCCGGGATGTGGAATCCGCTCAACACCTCCTGCCCGACTGCTGCGCGCTCGGCTTCCAGGGCTTCGGCGGCGGCAACCGGCAGCTTGTGACGGCTGAGAACCAGATCAATCGCGATGAAGACCGCGAAAGTTACGATGACGAGTAGGACGACCATGACTTTGCTCCTTTAGTTCCTTCGAATCTCTGGGCTGGCTCATGTGTTGCCAGCCTGCACCCTTTCCAAGGCATCTGCCGTGCCAAACCGATCAACGCGGCAATTGATTGAAAATAAACATTGAATCGAAAAACCCCTCACCCGTGCCTGTTGAATCATTCAACAGACATCCGACGCCTGTAACGTGGCTTCGCCCGTGAACTTCAGCCGCCTGAGGAAGTTAAGCGGACTGTAGAACTCTACGACACGGGCTGTTGCAGCTTTCATCACCGTCTGCCGGCAATATGACCAGCATTGCCTGCGAGCCGCCGACTCCCCATCTGGATCGCTATACGCAACGGACTCGCACGCCAGTCTCAAGGCTCCGCCTGGTCAATACCGCCTCGTGCGCAGAACACCGAGGCGAAAGACAATGGGGTGTAACAGGGAAGCCTTGGAAGGCATCCCCTTCAGTAGCCATGAAAGTCGCCCGCCCCCTGTTGGGGCTCCTGTTGGCCGGCGCGCCCGCGCTTTTCGCCCAGGCGCGTCCTCCCGAACCGCCCCCTGAGGACCAGGTCATTCGCGTCGACGTCAACCTGGTGAACCTTTTCTTCAGCGTCCGCGACCGCCGCGGCGGCTACGTCTCGACACTCACCCGGGAAGACTTCACTGTTTACGAAGACGGCAAGCTGCAGGAGATCCGCTACTTCTCTCGCGAGACCGACCAGCCTCTCACTCTCGGGTTGCTGGTGGACGTCAGCGGCAGCCAGGAGGCGCTGATCGAACAGGAGCGCAGCGCCTCCAGCCGCTTCTTCCAGCGTGTGCTTCGCCCCAAGGACATGGCGTTCCTGATCAGCTTCGGCGTCGACGCCGAACTCTTGCAGGACCTGACCGGCTCCACCGCCCTGCTGGCCAAGGGGCTGGAACGGCTCCGGCTGAACGCCAACGTCAGCGGGCTGTCGCCCACCGGCCCTCCCGTGCCTGTGCCCGGCGGTCCGCGCGGAACCATCCTTTACGATGCCGTGTGGCTCGCCTCCAGGGAGAAGCTCCGCGGCGAGGTGGGGCGCAAGGCGCTGATTGTGATCACGGACGGCGTCGACGTCGGCAGCCGCGTGAAGCTGGAAGGCGCCATCGAAGAGGCGCAGCGCGCCGACGCCATCGTCTATGTCGTGCTGTTCGAGGACCCTCGCTACACCTCGTGGCAGTACGGCGGCGTCTCCGGCGAGGGCGCCATGCGCAGACTCGCCACAGAGACCGGCGGGCGCATCTTCCGCGTCAGCCGCCGCGAAACGCTCGACGATATTTACGACACCATTCAGGCCGAGCTCCGCAGCCAGTATTCGATCGCCTACGCGCCCACCAACCAGGCGCGCGACGGCAGCTTCCGCCGGATCGAGGTCAAGTCTAAGAAGCGCGACTACCGCGTGCAGGTGCGGCGCGGCTATTACGCACCGAAGGAGTGACCTTCGGGGCGGCCTGCGGCCTTGCCGCCTGTCTCGCGGCCAAGGCTGGAAGCGTCACGCCGCAACCATGCGGCTGCGAAGCTGCAGGTAGCTGCGCACGGCCGTCTCGAGCGGCGGCATCGGCGCCAGGCCCAGCGACTCCATGCGCTCATTCGAGAGGGCGGAATACTTCGGCCGCCGCGCCGGCGTGCGGTATTCGCGTTCGTTCGTGGGCCGCAGGTCGGGCTGCAGCCCCGCTTCGGCGAAAATCAATCGGGCGAAATCAAACCAGGAAATGGGCGCGCCTCCCCCGCAGTGGATGACGCCGGAGATCCCCCGCTCCACGAGGTCGGCCGTGCGCGCTGCCAGCAGGGGCGCGTACGTGGGGCTGCCGGTGTGATCCTCGACCACGCGGATCGGCTTGCCCTCGCGTGCCAGCCGCAGCATCAGCTCGATGAAATTGCCCCGCGCCGTCTGCAGGCCGCCCAGACCGAATACGCCAGAGGTGCGGATGATCAGCGCATCGTCGAGATATGCGCGGGCGTAATACTCCCCGGCGAGTTTCGACACAGCATACGCGCCCAGCGGATGCGGCGGATCGGTCTCGACATACGGACGCCCCGAGGCCCCGTCGAACACATAGTCGGTGGAGTAGTGCACCAGCCGCGCGCCCGATTGCCGGCAGGCCAGGGCGATGTTGCGCACCGCCAGCGCATTCACCTGGAAGGCCGCCGCAGGCTCGCTTTCGGCCACGTCCACCTGATTGTAGGCGGCGGAATTCAGCACGACATCCGGCGCCACGCGCGCCACAGCCGCCTCCACAGCCTCGGCATTCGTGATGTCCACCTGCCGGCGGTCCAGGCCCGTCACTTCGTAGCCCCTCTGCCCGAACTCCCTCTCCAACTCCACGCCCAACTGTCCGGCGCAGCCAAATACGATGGCTCTCCTCATGCCTTGTACTATAGCGCGCACCCCGGCGGGAACGCTTTTTCAGGCATCGGGCTCATGGGAGTAGATCGCGTAGCCGATAAAAAAGGTAGGAGAATTATTGCAACTTTGATACACTTCAGTTACGTCTAGTTCAATCGGAGTGGCACGGCAGTGAAGCGATTTCTGCATCGCTCGTTTCTCCGTAGCCGCCGGGTCGAAGCGCTAAGCTGGGTGCTGCTGGCGACACTGGCGGTCGTGCTCGTCGTGTCGCTTTACGTCGGACTGCGCGGCATCGCCGCCTGAGGGGCCCCGGCCTTCGTCCAGCAACGCCTGCATCAGGGCGCGCAGTCCTGTGAGTGCATGCAGCACGCAATCGACCTCGACGCCGGCCACGAATGCGCCCTCTTCCGCCCGGCAGTGGATGATCTCGCCCAGGAACAGATCTTCCCGCGTCTCCACCTGCACGAGCGTGCCCGGCCGCAGCGGCAGCGGCATGCGGATCCGGGCCCCGCGGCCCGAGATCTCTTCCAACACCACCTCCTCCGGCGGCCCTTGCCGCGTCTCCCCGCCCTCTTCCTGCAGCGTGCGAAGCTCAGCCGGAATCCTCACCGGCGTCCGTCGCGTCGTTCGGCGCTCCATGCCCTCCATATCGGCGCGGAGCGCGGGCTTTCGAGCAAAGCGAAGAAGCGTTCACCCGCGCCATGCAAGCCAACAGAAAGCCGCCGCTGCGGCCACCGCCAGCAGTTCCAGACCCATCCGGGAGAGACTCCGCAGCCGGCTGCGCCCCTCGGCGCGCCGGGCCGCTCCCGTACCGGGCTGCTCCCGGGCAGGCTGTGGCGGCTCCACCCGCTCCGCCGTCTCGCCGGAGATCAGCACCGTTCCGCTCTCCCGGCTCTCCAGGGCCTTCAGACACCGGGCGCGCAGAACGGCAGGCATGGCGTCGAGGCTCTCGAACCTCTCCAGGCCGCGCCGCGTCGCCGCGAAGATCACCGTGTAACGGAAGCGGCCCGGCTTCGTTTCGAGGATCACCGCCCGCCTCCCGCCGCCGGCGTCACCCCCGCCGCTTGCGTATTGGAGCGGGCCGCCAGCTCCATTACACTCTCAATGAACCCCAGCGCCGCCTTCGACAGCGCCTTGTCCTTGCGGTAGACCAGCCCCAGCCGCCGCATCAGCGGCTCCGGCGCCAGGCTTACGGCGGCAAACTGCCCCGCTTCCACGCCCTCGCGGAAGTGCGATGCGGCCATGAAGGAGATCCCCATGCCGGCCAGAACGAACCGCTTGATCATCTCGGTCGAATCCAGCTCCATCGAGATCTGCAGCTCATCCTCCACCGGCTCCAGCCACTGGTTCAGCCTCGTGCGCGTGGCGCCGCCTTTCGGCAGCAGCAGCGGAAACGGCACGACGTCGCGAGGCGCCACCGCGGTTTTCTCCGCCAGAGGATGGGAGGCGGGCGCCAGCAGCTTGATCTCGTCCGTGTAGACATGCACCACCTGAAGCCGCTTCTCCTGCACAGGCAGCTGCGTAAAGCCGAAGTCTGCCAGGTTGTCCACCACGGACTCCACCACGTGCCGCCCGTAGCTGCGGTCCACCAGCAACTGCACGTTCGGGAACTTCCTCTTGAACGAACTGAACACTGAAGGCAGCACGTAGATGCAGGTGGCTTCATTGGCGGCGATCACCAGTTCGCCGCGCGGCACGCGTTCAAGCTCGTTGATCGCATCCTGCGCCTGCCGCCGCAGGTCCAGGATCTTCTCCGCGTATTCGGCGAAGATGCGCCCGGCGGGCGTCAGCTGGATCCTCGTGCCGAGCCTCTCGAACAGGCTGGCGTTCAGCTCTGTCTCCAGCTGCCGGATCTGCGCGCTGATGGCCGGCTGCGTGCGGTAGCACGTCTGGGCGGCCTTGGAAAAGCTCTTCAGCCGCACGATCTCCAGAAACGTGTGGAGCTGGTCCAGATCCATCGGCGTACTGCCAGACAGGGGCGGCTCGCCGCCCGGATACCCTCAATCCTAGCATCCGCCGCCGCTGGCCACACCCCGGCCGGTGGCGCCGGCCGCCACGGCAATTTCGAATTCCCGTCGATCCCGGCAGGCGAACACCTCCTCTCGGCCGCCGGTCCCTCGCTGCGCCCGCCTTTGCGCCTCCCGGATGGAGCTGCGGCTCTATCCTGCCATCGGCGTCGGAGCGCAGCTCGACCACAGGCAGTCAGCTGCCGCTGGAGCCCGGACAGCCGTCCAGGTTTTCCCCGCCCTGCCTCACGCCGTCGCACTCGACGCCCCGGATCCCGCGTGCGGCGCT
>Ga0209018_1001775_pt1 | contig 16636 bp, 13 predicted proteins | sample YNPBryBLVA2012_FD_185814 | JGI IMG/M metagenome (GOLD analysis project Ga0209018, IMG submission 185814) | Anoxygenic and chlorotrophic microbial mat microbial communities from Yellowstone National Park, USA - YNP Bryant BLVA 2012 (SPAdes)... ...
GCGAGGGGCGTTTGCGCGCCAGCGCGGCAGCAAGCTGGCGACACAGCGCGGCGTACTCGTCGTTCAAATGCTCCTTACACACCTTGTCGGTGAGCGCGACAATCGCATCGTACGTCGCGCGCATCTCATTAGGAACTGATTCAGTTTTTGCCATCATCCTTCTCCTTTTTTCACACATCACGTTTCACGTTTCACGCCTCACGTTTCACGCTTGACGTGATGTCGAAACTGTATTGCCCACACTGCCATTACCAGCATCACGCCGCCGCAACCGATGTAGATCGCGGGCAAGCCGGTGATCGGCAGCAGCGCGTACGCCACGAGCGGACCAATCGCGCTGCCGAGATCGCCGGAGGTGTTGAAGAGACCCAGATTCATCCCGTACTCTTCCTTCTTCGACAAATCGCCAACGAGCGCGGTGGAGAGCGCTTGCGTCGCGCCGTACGCCAGCGCGGAAACGATCGTCGCGAAAATCAAAACGCCGAGTTGCGACGCGGGCAAGAGTGCAGTACCAATCGCACCGGCGAACAAACTCAAAGCAAGCAAGCCCCAGCGTCCGCGCGCGCGATCCGACATTCTGCCGGCAATCGGCGCGCCCACCAGACTGATGAGCGTGCGCGAGCCAAGCAGCGCGCCGCTCAAACTGGCGATGCCGATGTGCAGCGCGCCGAGTTGCAATCCCGTCCCAAACGTTTGCTGCACAATCAACCCCAGCGTCGCCGAAACGACCCCAGCCGCCGCCAACCGATTGACACCCTGCGACGCGACCGTTGCCCACATCGCCGGCGAAAGCGCGCGCATGTTGCGCCAGAGCGAAACGCGCGCGCGGGGTAACGTTGTGACGGGACGCTGTTCCGCGCGCCGCGTCATCAGCGCGATGAGCGCGACGAACGCGCCGAACGCGGAAATGCTCGCGCCGATCCACAGCGCGCCGCGATAGCCCACGATGTCGGTTAACGCGCCGCCGGTGAACGATGCCAGCGCGGAGCCGAAAAAGAACCACATCTGAAAAATGCCGACCCACTGCCCGCGCGCCGTTTCGGGCGCCATTTCCAACACCAGCGCGTTGCCGCCAATCCAGATGCCCGACCACGCCAAGCCCCACAGCAAGCGCGCCAGGAGGAGCGGTGGCAAGGTGGTGCTTGTCGCGTACATCGTCGTCGTCAGAACGCCGAGCGCGAGTGAGCCAAGAAAGATAGCACGGCGATTTGGCAGACGGTCAAAGAACCAGCCCATCGCGTTATTCGTGATCAAGCGGATGATGCGGTTGATGCTGAGGATGACGCCAACAAAGCCGAGTGCGATGCCCGCATCGGCAAAACGCGTGGGCAGGACGGTGTACAGCGTCACGTCGCCCATCAGCGACAGTGCGGTGGCAAAACCGAGCGGGAAGATAGCCCAGGCGGCGGTGGAGGTAGTTTGCATCTGGTTTGGCTCTTGAAACGCATTGTATCCGAGATTATGGAATTTGCCAAACCCAAAGTGGAAATTTTGACCCAAAAAGTATTGACATTGCCCGAATTCTGTGGTATTCTGGTATACGGTATACCACGCATTGGAGGGAGAACCGCAATGGGGCTTGATCCAGGTCTGACTCTGGAAATTGATTTGTCTCCTCGCCGTCCGCTGCGCGACGAAGCATACCTCGTCCTCCGTCGCGCCATCCTCGCAGGTCAATTCAAACCCGGCGAACGCCTCGTCGAACGGGAAATTGCGGCAAAGATGGGCTTGTCCCGCAGTCCCGTCCGCGAAGCGTTTCGTCGCCTCGAACAGGAACGCCTCGTCACGGTCACCCGTCAAGGTGTCGTTGTCCAAGCCCTCGATCCGATCGAAGTAGAAGAATTGTATCAGGTGCGCCAGCACCTCGAAGTGTTGGTCGCCCAGCTGGCGGCGCGTAATCTGACCCGCGAGCATCGTTTGCAGTTGAAAGAGGTTCTCGCGCGTATGTCCGCCGCGCTAGCCGCTGACAATCAGACGCAGTTGGAAGTGGAGTGTACGCGCTTTCATCGCGCGCTCGCTGAGATTGCCGGCAATCGGCGGTTGGCGCGTTTGGTCACAGCCGTAGGGGAAGAGATTCAACGATTTCGTAGTTTGAATGTTCACCAAAGCACGCGCACCAAAGCCGTTGTGCGAGAACATCGCCAGATCTTTGCGGCGCTCGTCGCGCACGACGAAGCGCGCGCGGCGCGGTTGATGGCAGACCACGTTGCCAAATCGTTGGCGCACGCGCGGCAATTTATGTGAGCCAGACGAAGAGCAATGAAAGGGGGTGATCTTCCTCGAACTTGACAAACGGAATGACTCGTTCGGTGATTAAAATCTGCGAAGGAGGATGGAAATGTTCGGCAAGAGATTTGCGCTAGGGCTGTTGTTCGTGTTGATCGTCGTTGGCGTGACGGCGTGCGCGGGCGCTGGCGGCGGTTATCCGAGCAAGGCATTGGAAATCGTTGCGCCGGCGGGCGCCGGGGGTGGCTGGGACACGCTGGCGCGGACCGTGCAACGCTCGCTCGAAACGGAAAAATTGTACCCGCAACCGATCACTGTGGTCAACAAAGTTGGTGGAGGCGGTGGTGTAGGGCTAGCGTACATCTTCACCAAGAAAGGTGACGATTATGAGTTGGTGGTCTATTCACCGCCGCTGATCATCAACACACTCAACAAGACCTTTGAGAACAACTACAAGGAATTGACGCCGCTGGCTAAATTGATCACCGACTATCAGGTTGTGTTGGTCAAAGCCGATTCGCCGTACAAGACGTTGGGTGACTTGATGGCGGCGTTGAAAAAAGACCCCGGCTCGGTGAAGATCGCGGGCGCGTCCTCGCCCGGCAGTATGGATCATCTCTCGATTGCAAAACTCGCCAAGGCAGCTGGTGTAGAGCCGGGCAAGTTGGTCTACGTGGCGTTCAACGATGTAGGTTCGGGGATGGCAGCGCTGTTGGGCGGTAATGTCACGTGCATGTCCACCGGCGCGGGCGAATCCATCGCGCAGCTGGAGGCCAAGACGGTGCGCGTGTTGGGCGTCTCGTCCGCTGAACGACGCGGCGGCGCGTTGAAAGATGTGCCCACGTGGAAGGAAGCCGGCTACAATGTGACCTACGAAGTGTGGCGCGGCATCTTTGGTCCACCCGGTATGTCCGCCGAAGCCAAGAAATGGTGGGGCGAAACCTTGAAGAAAATGTCCGGCACCAAGACGTGGAAGGATTCACTCGAAAAACTGCAGTGGGTGGATGCCTACGCGGACGCCGACGCGTTCGCCAAGTTCTTGGCTGATGAAGAAGTGTCTTACAGAGAACTGATGACCGCGACCGGGTTCATCAAGTAAAGCAACATCAGGTAGGGGCGGCGTCGTGCCGCCCTGTGTGGGGCGGCGTCGTGCCGCCCTGTGTGGGGCGGCGTCGTGCCGCCTTGTGTAGGGGCGGCGTCGTGCCGCCTTGTGTAGGGGCGGCGTCGTGCCGCCCTGTGTAGGGGCGGCGTCGTGCCGCCTTGTGTAGGGCGGCGTCGTGCCGCCCTGTGTAGGAGCGGCGTCGTGCTGCCTTGTGTAGGGCGGCGTCGTGCCGTCTTGCGTAGGGGCGGCGTCGTGCCGCCCTGTGTCGGGGTGGCATAACGCCACCCCTACTGGGAGAAATGTCATGAAAGAAAATCGCATTGCCAGTGTCGTTTTCCTTCTTGTGGCGCTCGTTTACCTCGCGCTGGCATTTTTGACAATCCCCAAGCCGACGGTTCTTCAAATCCTTGGGCCAGATGTATTCCCCAAGATGATTGGAGTTGTGATGCTCTTCCTCGCCGGTTTGTACGTTCTGCAATCATTTCGCGGTGTAGAGCAAACCGATGAGGCGCGCGCGGCGATCATCGGCGCAGAGGAAAAACTGAGCGAGTACGTAGACGTTAAAACGATTGGAAAGATGCTTGCTTTGATGCTGGTCTACGTCTGGATATTCGACCCGCTGGGTTATCCGCTGGCGACCTTTTTGATGTTCGTTACGGGCATCCTCATTCTGGATCGCCGGCATTGGATGCGCGACACGATCATCGCTGTCATCGCGAGTTTCGGTTTCTATTTTGTGTTTTCGTTGGTGCTGCGCGTGCAATTACCGGCTGGACCGCTCAAGTGGCTGGGATTGTAGAGGAGGAAGACGATGTGGTTTTTCGATAACCTCGCAATGGGATTCAGCGTCGCATTGACGCCCATCAACTTGTTCTACGCGCTTGTTGGTGTGTTTCTCGGCACCATCATCGGCGTCTTGCCCGGCATTGGTCCAATGACCGGCATCGCGCTGCTCATTCCCATCACTTTTGGTTTGCCGCCTACCTCGGCGATTATCTTGATGGCGGGCATTTACTACGGCGCGATGTACGGCGGCTCGACCACTTCGATTTTGGTCAACGCTCCCGGCGAATCGTCGAGCGTCGTCACGTGCTTCGATGGTTACGCGATGGCGAAGCAAGGTCGCGCGGGCCCCGCACTCGCGGCGGCTGCGATTGGTTCGTTCATCGCGGGAACTTTTGCGACGCTCGTGTTGATGCTGATTGGTCCGTGGGTCGCCGCGTTCGCGCTCAACTTTGGACCTCCCGAATACTTTTCGCTGATGCTCGCGGGCTTGACCATCGTCACAAGTCTTGCCGGACGTTCGCTCGTCAAGGCGCTGCTCGCGACGACGATTGGCTTGGCGATTGCAACGATCGGCATTGATCTGCAGAGCGGCGTGCCGCGTTACACTTTTGGCAATCCCGAACTTTTGGATGGGTTGGAATTTCTCGTTGTCGCCATCGGTCTGTTCGCACTCTCCGAAGTGTTGGTCAATCTGGCGGATATGCGCCAGGCGGTGCAGGAACGGCTTGCCATCAAAGGTCCCTTGTGGCTCACGCGCGAGGATTGGGCGCGCGCGCTGCCTGCCTTTATTCGCGGAACGCTCTCCGGCTTTTTCGTTGGAGGCATCGCGGGCGCCGGCGCGGCGGTCGCCAGTTTCTTCTCCTATGGCATCGAGAAAAAGATGGCACAGCACAAGGACGAACTGGGCAAAGGCGCGATCGAAGGAGTGGCAGCCCCCGAAGCGGCGAACAACGCGGCGGCGGGCGGCGCGCTCATTCACTTGCTCTGTCTGGGTATCCCCGGCTCAGGCACCACCGCGATTATGCTCGGCGCGTTGATGATGCTGGGATTGCAACCGGGTCCCTTGCTCTTTCAGCAGCAACCTCAATTCGTCTGGGGCTTGATCGCGAGTATGTACATCGGCAATGTGATGTTGCTCGTGTTGAATCTGCCGCTCGTCGGAATGTGGGTCAAGATTCTCGACATTCCGCTGTACCTGCTCGTGATGTTCATCATTTTGTTCTCGTTCCTCGGGGTGTACACGATGAACAACAGCACGCAAGATTTGTTCCTGTTGCTCGTGTTCGGCATCATCGGCTATCTCTTGCGTCGTTTGGACATCCCTGCTTCGCCCATCATTCTGGGAATGGTGCTGGGCGATTTGATGGAACAGGCATTGCGCCAATCGCTTTTGATTTCGGATGGTAGTCTGGCGATCTTTGTGACGCGTCCCTTTTCGTTGTTCTTCTTGTTCCTCGCTATCGTTTCGATTACCAATCCGTACTGGAAATACATCGGCATCGGCTTGCGACGATTGTTCGGTCGCGCGGCAGTCGCATAGAATTGCAAGGTATGCCAATGAGCGATCGTTTCTCACAACTAATTGCCGACTATGTGACGACCTTGGACGACAGCGCGCTCGCGCCAGAGGTTGTCCACGAGGTCAAGCGTCGCGCGCTCGATTCGTTGGGCGTGGGGCTAGCGGCATTTGAAGATGACGCGCCGCGCATCGCGCGTGCGCTGGCGCGCCAAGTGCTACTACCCGATGGCGCGACCTTGCTCGGCATCACTCATCGCACCACTCCCGATCTCGCCGCGTTCGCCAACGGCGTGTTGGTGCGCTATCTCGATTACAACGATACGTACCTCTCGCTCGAGCCGTTGCATCCCTCCGATGTGATTCCCGCGCTGCTCGCGCTGGCGGAGACGCGTCACTCTTCGGGACGCGCGCTCATCACTGCCATCGCGCTGGCGTACGAAATTGGCGTGAACTTGTGCGACGCCGCAAGTCTGCGTCAGCACAAGTGGGATCACGTCAACTACATCGCGATTATGGTCGCGGCGGGCGCGGCAAAACTTTTGGGCTTGACGCGCGCGCAAACCGAACACGCGCTTGCGATCGCAACGGTGCCACACGCGGCGATGCGCCAAACGCGCGCCGGCGAACTCTCGATGTGGAAGGGCGCTGCCGCCGCAAACGCGAGTCGCAATGCCCTCTTCGCCGCGCTTCTCGCGGAACAGGGGATGACCGGCCCCTTCCAGCCGTTCGAGGGCGAGATGGGTTTTTGCGCGCTACTCACGCACGCGCCCTTCGACTTTACGAAATTCGCTTCCCTTGCTCAACACCAACCGCCGCGGCGCATCCTCGACACCTACATCAAAAAATATCCGGTCGAATATCACGCGCAGAGCGCGGTGGATGCCGCGCTCGAAATTCATTCGGAGGCGCGCGGCGCGGCAATCGTTTCGGTTCACATTGATACGTTCAAGGCAAGTTACGACATCATCGCCAAAGATCCAGAAAAGTGGCGTCCGCAAACGCGCGAGACCGCCGATCATTCGCTGCAGTACATCACCATTGTCGCGCTCGAAGATGGTGCGTTGACCGCGCAATCGTTCGACCTGGCGCGGATTCGTTCACCGCGTACGCAAGAATTTCTGGCGCGTCACACGACACTCGCGGAGAAACCGGAACTGACGGCGGGCTATCCCGATGGAATTCCCAACACCATCACGGTCACGTTGAGCGATGGGCGCGTGCTATCGCGCACGGTGCGTTATCCGCGCGGTCACGCGCGCAACCCGATGACTGATGACGAAGTGATTGCCAAATTCGAAACAAACGTTGCTGGACGACTCGCGCGCGATCAGGCGCGCGCGCTGCGCGACGCTGTGTGGAATCTCGATGCGTGCGCGGATGTGGCAACGCTTTTACCTTTGTGCGTGGTGAGTTGAGTATGGCTTGGTTACTGGCTGGAAAATCGAATCGGGGCGCGGCGATTTTGCGCGCGCGCTTGCAAACGCGCCAAACGTTCGCCGTGCCAGGCGTGTTCAACCCGCTTTCGGCTTTGCTCGCCGAACGCGCCGGCTTTGATGCGTTGTATCTTTCCGGCGCCGCGCTCGCTGCCAGTCTCGCTTTGCCGGACCTGGGCGTGTTGACGCCGGACGAATTGGTGAACGCGGCGCGCGCCATCGTGCGCGCTTCGCCTTTGCCGCTGTTGGTGGATATTGACACCGGCTATGGTGAGACGTTGAACATCGTGCGCTTGATTCGCGAGTTGGAGGAAATTGGCGTCGCCGCAGTGCAAATCGAAGACCAGGAGACGCCCAAACGCTGTGGGCATCTGGAGGGCAAGCATCTGATTTCGATCGAGGAGATGGTGGCGCGCTTGAACGCGATTCGATACGCGCGCCGCGATCTGCTCATCATCGCGCGTACCGATGCGCGCGGTGTGACGAGTTTGGATGATGCGATGGCGCGCGCTCGCGTGTATGCGGCGAACGGCGCGGACATTATTTTCCCCGAGGGCTTGCAGAGCGCGGACGAGTTCGCTGCATTTCGTCGCGCGGTGGATGTGCCTTTGCTCGCGAATATGACCGAGTTTGGCAAGACACCGTACCTGACGCTTGCAGAGTTTCAATCGCTTGGCTATAATTTGGTCATCTATCCGGTCTCGAGTCTTCGCCTGGCGGCAAAGGCGATGGCAGAGGGATACGCCACGCTGCGCGCCACCGGCACACTCGAAGAAACGTTACCGCGAATGTTGACACGTCAGGAATTGTACGACCTTATCGAATATGCCGCGCACGAAGCGATGGCGCGGGAATGTCAACGCACACATTGATTTTGGAGGAAAGGACACAATGCCTCGTTTGAATACATTTGGCGCGCGCGCTACACTCGGCGCGCATACGATTTACCGACTGGATCAACTGGCGAAAAGCGGTGTGGCGCCGCAACTGGATCGTTTGCCATTTTCGATTCGCATCCTGCTCGAAGCGCTGCTGCGAAACGAAGACGGCTATCTGGTCACTGCCGATGATGTGGAACGATTGGCGCACTGGAACGCAACTGCGCCAGCGCCAACCGAATTGCCCTTTATGCCGGCGCGCGTGTTGATGCAAGATTTCACCGGCGTCCCGTGTGTGGCAGACCTTGCCGCGATGCGCGACGCGGTCAAACAACTGGGCAAGGACCCGCGCAAAATCAACCCGTTGGTACCGGTGGATTTGGTGATTGATCACTCGGTGCAGGTGGACTATTTTGGCACCGCCGACGCGTTGCAGAAAAACGCGCAACTGGAATTTGAACGCAATCGCGAGCGCTATGAATTTTTGCGCTGGGGCGCGCAGGCGTTCCAGAACTTGCGCGTTGTGCCACCCGCGACCGGCATCGTGCATCAGGTCAATCTGGAATTTCTCGCGCAAGGGGTGATCGAGCGCGACGGTGAATTGTTCTTCGATACGCTGGTCGGCACCGATTCGCACACGACGATGGTGAATGGACTCGGCGTACTCGGCTGGGGCGTTGGCGGCATCGAAGCGGAGGCAGTGATGCTGGGGCAGCCGCTCTACATCGTCACGCCGCAAGTCGTGGGGTTCAAACTGACCGGCGCGTTGCGCGAAGGCGTCACCGCGACCGATCTCGTCTTGACCGTGACGCAGATGCTGCGCGCCAAAGGCGTGGTGGACAAGTTCGTCGAATTTTACGGCGCGGGCTTGTCCTCGATGTCGTTGCCCGATCGCGCGACGATTGCGAATATGGCGCCGGACTATGGCGCGACGATGGGCTTTTTCCCCACCGATGACGAGACGCTGCGCTATCTGCGCCAGACCGGACGCGCGCGCGCGGCAGACCTGCTCGAACGCTATGCCAAAGAGCAAGGTGTCTTCCGTACCGATACAACCCCCGATCCGATCTTTAGCGATACGCTCGAACTCGATCTTTCTACCGTCGAACCCTGTGTTGCCGGTCCCAAGAAACCCGAGCAACGCGTCGCGCTGCGCGATTTGAAAACGCGAATGCGGGACGCTCTGACCAAGCCCGTGATGCAAGGCGGCTATGGTTTGCCTCAATCTGAAATCGAAAATCGAAAATCTGAAATTCCCCACGGCTCCGTTGTCCTTGCCGCCATCACCTCTTGCACCAACACAAGCAATCCTTCGGTGTTGATTGGCGCGGGGCTGCTCGCGAAAAAAGCGGTCGAGAAAGGTTTGCACGTTCCGCCTCATGTCAAAACCTCGCTCGCGCCCGGCTCCAAAGTGGTCACCGAATATCTCATCAAAGCCGGGCTGATGCCCTATCTGGAACAACTGGGCTTTTACCTCACCGGCTATGGCTGCACCGTGTGCATCGGCAACAGCGGTCCCTTGCCCGATGCAGTGACGCGCGCGATTACCGAAAACAATCTGGTCGTCGCGGCGGTGATTTCCGGCAACCGAAATTTCGAAGGGCGCGTGCATCCACTCGTCAAGGCGAATTTCCTCGCGTCGCCGCCGCTCGTTGTCGCGTTCGCGCTCGCAGGGACAACCGACATCAATCTCGAAACCGAACCGCTGGGTATCGGCAAGGATGGCGCGCCGGTCTTTTTACGCGACATCTGGCCCTCGCCCAGAGAAATCGCGGAGACGATTGCCGCGTCACTCGATTCGGAGATGTTCGCGCGCGTCTATGCCAACGTCTTCGATGGCAATCCGATGTGGAACGCGATTCCGGTGAGTGGTGGCGATGTGTTTACCTGGGATCCGCAGTCCACCTACATTCAACCGCCACCGTTTTTCAGAGATTTGAGCTTAGAGCGTGGCTACCTGTCCGAGATTGTGGGCGCGCGCGTGCTGTGTGTTCTGGGGGACGGCATCACGACCGATCACATTTCGCCAGCGGGTAACATTGCAAAGAATTCGCCCGCGGGCAAGTATCTCATCGAGCGCGGCGTCACGCCGGAAGATTTCAATCAGTACGGCACGCGTCGCGGCAATCACGAGGTTCTGATGCGCGGTACGTTCGCCAACATTCGCATCAAGAATCTGATGCTGGGTGGTGAGGAAGGTGGCTACACGCTGTATTTTGACGAAGGACAAAGGACGAACGACGAAGGCGGTCGCATCGCGAAGATGGCGATTTACGATGCCGCGATGAACTATCAGGCGCGCGGTGTACCGCTCATCGTCATCGCCGGCAAAGAGTACGGCACCGGCTCATCGCGCGATTGGGCGGCGAAGGGTCCCGCGCTCCTTGGTGTCAAAGCCGTCCTCGCCGTTTCGTTCGAGCGGATTCATCGCGCGAATCTGGTGGGGATGGGCGTTCTGCCATTGCAATTCAAGCCCGGCGAGAACGCGCAAACGCTCGGTTTGACCGGGCACGAGACGTTCGACATTCTGGGTATTTCGGATGACATTCAGCCGCGCCAGGAACTCACGGTGATTGCGACGAATGAGCAAGGCAAGCGATTGGGTTTTCAAGTGATCGCGCGGCTTGACACGCCGGTAGACGTGGACTATTATAAAAACGGTGGAATTTTGCAGACGGTATTGCGAAACCTAATGAGCCAATAAGCCAATGAACCAATGAGCCAAATGAACGAATGACGAATGACCAATGACAAATGAACAAATGGTTTGGCACATTTGGCATCTTTGGCACATTTGGCACGTTTGAGGTATGAGATGAGTACTCTAACCGTTCCGAAAACCAGGTCTCCTGTGCGAGTGGAGCAAGTCGTTCGAGTGCCGTCGCTTAATCCTGGCGACTATCTTTCACGCGCCGAGTTCGAACGCATCTACGCGGCACATCCAGAGATTAAGAAAGCCGAATTGATTGAAGGAGTGGTCTACATGCCCTCACCTACTCGGATTACGAATCATAGCGAGCCACACGCGCGGCTCATCACCTGGTTGGGAGTATACGTTGCGGCAACGCCGGGTACAAGTCTCAGTGACAATGGCACCGTACGACTCGATCTTGAAAACGAGGTGCAGCCGGATGCATTCTTGCGTATCGCAACGGAGCGCGGGGGCAAATCGCGCCTCACCTCAGACGATTATCTCGAAGGTCCGCCGGAACTGATCGTGGAAATTGCTGCAAGCAGCGCGGCGTACGATATGCATATCAAAAAGCGCGTGTATCAACGGAGTGGGGTTCAGGAGTATCTCGCGGTGCAGATGTACGAGAGGCGGGTGGACTGGTTCATTCTGCGCGAGGGGGTGTACGCAACGTTATCGCCGGACGAGGCGGGCTGGCTAAAGAGCGAGGTCTTTCCGGGTTTGTGGCTGAACGTCACCGCATTCTGGGCAGGTGATCTGGCAACTATGTTGATCACCGTCCAGCAGGGTCTGGCATCGCCCGAACACGCCGCATTTGTAGCGCGCTTGCGCGGAGAGGAAAAGCAAGCTCAATGACCCAATCCAACCTGACCACAATGATCGGTTTTACGCTGTTTGGCGCGCTGATGGGTTCGTTTCTCGCATCGGCAGGATTTTTGATGTGGATTGTCAGCGAGACGGCGGGACTCGTCGTCGGTATCGTGTTTTTTGCGATCAGCGCGCTGGTGTTGACGCGTCGTTTCGCGCTCTCTCCCGTACTCGGTCTGGGCGGCGGATTGTTTTTGGGCGCGTTGATTGGCGCGCTGGTGGGCTTGGCGTTCAACAACGCGCGCCTCGCGCTGGAGATTCCGCTGGGTGTGGGCGGCGCGCTCGCCGGCGGCGCACTCTCGCTGATCGCATGGGGAATCGTTGGGCTGGCGTTTGGTGAAGCGGACCCCAAGACCAAGTTTCAACCGCGCTTTAGTTTTGCGATTGCGATGCTGTTCGCGTGGATCGTTGGATTTGGCAGCGCGTTCTTTTATCCGGCGCTAGCCGGTTGGCTGAATGGGCTGATGGTTGGCACCGGCGTTGGGGGCATCGCTGGGATGTTCGTCGGCTCGGCGATAGCGATGGAAGCCCAACGCCGTGAGAATCAGCGTCCCAAGAAACGCTGAAAAATGCAAAACCAGGTTTCGACGCGAAACCTGGTTTTGTTTTACACACCAGCAAAGAAATTCAACCAGATCCACAGCGCAATGACGAGGGCGACGCCAATGATCGCGAGCGAAACGAGGAGTGACAATACTTTGCCCAGCGCGCGGCGCCGGCGCGGCGGCGCGGTGGCGCGCGGGCTGGGCGCGATGCTAGTCGCCGGCGCGGCGCGCTGCGCGTTCTCGCGAATCTTTTTGATTCGCAACAACCACAACGCATCTTTTGCCGTTTGATTGTTGGGGTTGAGTGTCAGCACGCGCTCCAAACAAGCGATGGCATCATCGGTGGTCGGCGCGCAGCTGCCGCGCCAGTACCACGCCGATTCGTGTTGCGGATTCAGATTCGTCGCGCCGCGAAAGAACTCGTACGCGCGCGTGAGATTGCCGGTGCGCAAAGCGTGTTGCCCTTGCTCGAAGAACGACTCGGCTTCCGCTGTTTCTTCGCTCGATGCCGGCGCGGGCTCGGGCGTGACGCGCGATTTTGCCCACTCGAGCCCGGCGCGCGCCTGGGGATGCTCGGGGTTGAGGGCAAGTACTTGATTGAGACAGACAATCGTTTCGTTGTTGTCGGTCGTAACACCGGCGCGCCAGAGCCACGCCTCCTCATTCTGCGGATCGAGTTCAGTGGCGCGCTGCAGCAGACGATGCGCCCAGGGCTTTTGGCCCACTTGCGCGAGAGTGCGTCCCAGCGCCACCAGCACCGGCGCATCGGGGCGGCGCGCCCGCGCGATCCGTTCTTGCACGAGCGCGTCCAGTTCGCCTTTGGCTTCCAGATTTTCTGGCGCCAGCGTCAGCGTGTACGCCCAGCCGATGATGGCTTCATCGGGCGTGGAGGCGGAAGAAGCCAAGCCCGCCCACGCGCGCGCGTCGTTGGGTTGTAATTCGACCGCGCGCGCAAAGAAGGTATGCGCGCGCTCGCGGTCGCCTGCCACGCGCGCTTTTTCGGCGTGCCGCATCACCGTGTCGAAATCGCTCCACGGTTGGGCAATGATGGGAGTGCCTTGAATGGTCGAGTCGTTGGGCATAGTCCAGAATGTTGTCCTTGCGGCATTAGGTCGCGCGCTGTCGCGGCAAGCGGCCGTGCGTGTACACGCTGATCAGCGCGTCCACCATCTGCGGATCGAATTGAGTGCCGCGATGCGCGGCAATTTCCGCAATCGCTTGCTCGTACGTCAGCGCTTGGCGATACGGACGCGTGGAGGTCATCGCGTCGAAGGTGTCCGCCACGGTCAGCAAACGTCCTTCGATGGGAATCTGATCGCCTGCCAAGCCAAAGGGATAGCCATTGCCATCGTAGCGTTCTTGATGATACAAGATGTACGGCAACGCCGGGCGAAGGACGTTCACGCCCTTGAGCATTTGCGCGCCGACAACCGGATGTTGTTGCATTTCGGCATATTCGTCCGGCGTCAGTTGATCCGGCTTGCGCAGAATTTCGTCGGCGATGCCAATTTTGCCCACGTCGTGCAAGAGCGCGCCGATCTGGAGATTTTCGATTTGCTCGCGCGACCAGCCCAATTCGCGCGCCATCTCGATGGCGATGGCGGTGACGCGACTGGTATGCCCAGCGGTGTACGGATCGCGCGCTTCGATGGCGTTGGCAATGACGCTCACCGTGTCGGTAAAGGCGTGGCGCAGGTCGGAGTACAATTGCGCGTTCTCTAGCGCGATGCTACTCTGGGTCGCCAGCGAGGTGAGCGCCGCGCAATCGTCTTCCGTGAAGAGGGTGCCATCCAGTTTGTTCAACACTTCGAGAACGCCCAGCACGCGTTCTTTGGTGATGAGTGGCACTGCCAAGAGCGTGGTGGTTTGCAGCGTCGTTTGTTTGTCAATTTCTTTATAGTGACGCGGATCGTTCTGCACATTGTTGACAATCAGCGGCTTGCCTTCGCGGACGACGCTTCCCACGACGCCCACGCCGGGCGGCAGGCGCGTGCCTTGCAAGCGCGCGCTGGCGGGACCCACCACCACTTGGAAAATCAATTCATCGGTTTCTGGGTCAACCAGCAAGAGCGAACCCGATTCGCAGCGCAACAATTCGACCGCTGTTGCCATCACGGCTTGCAAAACTTCTTCCAGGCGCAGACTGGTGGAGAGCCGGCGATTGATTTCGATGAGATGTTCGAGGTGTTGCGCGCGTCGTTTCATCACTTGGCAAAGGCGCGCGTTGTGAATGACCATTGCCGCGCTGGCGCAGAACGCCGTGACCAGTTGCAGATCCTCGTCGGTCAACGCAGGCGAGTAGACGATGCGATGCAGATTCAACACGCCGAGACACTGGGACGTGCCGGCTTGCCAATCGCGCACCACCAGCGGCACGCAAAGCGAAGACCCGATGGCGTGTGGCTTGGGAAATGCCTTGGGATATTGCGTGGGGCTGACTGGACCCGCCAAGAGCAAGGGGTGCGCGTACGCGGCGACCCAGCCCGCTACGCCTTCGCCGATCTTGATGCGCGTGGTCGCAACGATGTGTTCGGAAAGGTGCGTGCTGGCAACGATGCTCAAATGGTCAGCGGTTTCGTCGCGCAGCATCAGCGAGCCGCCGTGCGCGTTGACGAGGTGCTGCGCGGTGGCGAGAATTTCTTGATACAGTTCGTGCTCTTCGCGCGTGGCATCGAGTCGCGCGCCTGCCGAGTACATCGCGATCAGATCGGCATAGCGGCGTTGCAGACGCGCGGACAACTCGCGCGCGGTGACCGCTTCGGGCATCGTTGGCGGTTCGGGCAAGTTGTCGAGCAAGGGCTCGTTCCCACCAGTCAGCAAATCGGTTGGCTCGCTCATGTTCAACAGTACACGATTTGATTCGTGCCGCGAAAGTGCGCGGCGCGTTGCGCTTCTTGTGCCATCGCCAGCAGGTCAAAGATCGAAGTACAACCATTGCGCGGATATGAGCAGACGCCCAGTGAAGCAGTGATTTGTAGCGCGCCGATGGTGTCGGAAAAACGCAGCGCGTTGATCTCGACGCGTAATCGTTCCGCCACGCTCCGCGCGCCGTCGCTCTCGGTCATCAGCAACAAGATGGCAAACGCATCGCTCTCGTAGCGTCCGACCAGATCAATCGAGCGAACTACGTTCATGCAGACCTGCGCCACAGCGCGCAAGACCTGATTGCCCACACTGTGTCCGTGTTTCAAATTGATGGACGCCAGATCATCAATGTCTATGACAATCGCGGTGATGGGTTGGTTGTAGCGCCAACTGCGGCGAAATTCGCGGTCTGCCATTTCCAGAAAGGGTTCGCGCTTGAGGACGCCGGTCGTGGGATCGGTGGAGATGAGGCGGAGGTTTTCTTCGCGTACGCGCGCGAATTCGATCGCCAATGCGCCGTGCGCGGCGAGGAGTTCCAACTGTGCCATCTGGGTCGGTTCGAGCGCATCGCGTTGCAATGGATACAAGATGAGCGCGCCGACGCATTGCTCGTTGGAACGCAGCGGAATTCCCAAGGCGTAGGAGGCATCGTCCAGCGATTCGAGCAGCGCACTCGTTTCGATCAAGAGACGCGCGCGGAAGGTATCGCTGACGCGTTCCATCAGATCGCGCCTGGCGCTCTCTACATTCGGCGCGCCGAATGTGCTGAACACCTGAAAACCGCTCGAGTGGGCAAGCAAGACGATGGCATTGGACGCGTGGCATACGCGCGCGCTCGCCGCAGCCAGCGCTTCGAGTGTTACGTTCAAAGGTTGCGCGCTGACCGATTCGACCAGGGGGATGAGTAATTGGGTCAAAGCGTCAGGCGCGGGCGTCGGCGCGTAGACAGGGGGCTGGGCGCGGTGGGTGTGCGCGTGGATGATGGCGTGGCTCAACGCAGCAAAATCGTTGAGCGGTTTCTCAAAGTACGCGAACGCGCCTTCTTGTATTCCTTGTTCGGCTGACGACGTACATTCATCATCGCACAACAAAATCACCGGCGTGGTTGGACTGCGTTGTTTGATCGCGTGCAGAATCTCCAAGCCATCGAGAAAAGGGGGGGCGATGCCGGCGATGACTACATCGTAGCGTTCGGGCAAAAAGCGCGCCAGTAAATCCGCACCGTCGTTGGCGAGTGTAACTTCGTGCCCCAGTTGTTCCAGCGAGTAGCGCGCAAAAACACCAAAGGCATTGTCCGCATCGGCGAACAGCACGCGGATTTTTGGATTGACAGTATCCATTGGGCGTGTTTTCCTCACCGCAATTATACAACAAAAAACGCAAAGCGTAAATGAGCGGGTTGGAGTTGCAGGGGTTGTCACGTGGCGCAGAATGTGATAGAATCGCCGCGAGATGGCAGAGGTTGCGCAAGACATACAGGCGCGCAAGGGCTGGATGATTTTGAGCGGAGCGATTGCGGCAAACATCGTTCTCTGTGGCGTACTCGTTTGGCTTTTCAACCTGACATTCGATCAGCCCAGCGAGTTGGAGGTTGCCCCGACGGACGAGTTCACCGCGACGCACGCGCCAACGGCAACTGTGTTTTGGCAAGAGACGATGACGCCAACGGCAACACCGTTTCCGCCGGTGACGGATACGCCGCCTTTGCCCACGCCCTTGCCGA
>Ga0209018_1001776_pt1 | contig 16633 bp, 12 predicted proteins | sample YNPBryBLVA2012_FD_185814 | JGI IMG/M metagenome (GOLD analysis project Ga0209018, IMG submission 185814) | Anoxygenic and chlorotrophic microbial mat microbial communities from Yellowstone National Park, USA - YNP Bryant BLVA 2012 (SPAdes)... ...
CACAAGGCCTGTGCGCTGGGACGCTACCCTCCTGCTCGTCCACCTGTCCGATCACGGTCTGATCCCTGATGATCGGCGGGAAGAGGCCTTGGACGTCCTCGTGTCGCTCCTGCTGCATGACGAGGACCGCGATGTACAGATGGCAGCCGCCCGCGGGCTTGGTGGCATCCGGGATGTACGGGGTCTCCGAGCGCTGATCGCAAGCCTGCGACAGAAGGACTTCGGCATCGCCTACGAGGCCGAGCGGTCGCTGATGAAGCTGACGGGACGCGGCTTCCGGTTTGACGCGGACGCTTGGCAGGAGTGGCTCGACGCCACGCCCAATCCATTCGACCGCGCGAACCGAGCGGCCTCCGCACCCGCGCCGTAATCGCACCCCCGGTTGCCCCGTCGTCCCCACCGCCGAAACACGCGGTTCCGGACCCGCAGCGGCGCAACCCCCTCCGGAACCCTCGAGTCTCATATGGCTCCGAGAGGCCACAGGAAAGGCGCGTTCGAATGCACGGCCCGGCCCCTCACTTCGACCTGGCGCGGCGCCGCACGGTCATCTGGCCGTGGCCGTCGTCGCCTCCCAGCACCGGCCCCCCATACCCAGCCGGCCCAGGACGATCTCATGAAACTGCCGCGCCACTGCCTGCTCCGCCTTGACGACGACGTCGGCGCCGAGCCGCGCAGCCTGCATGCCGACGGAAGAGTACATCGTCCGCGCGATGATGTAGACGCGCGGGCTGAGCCTTCGGGCCGATTCCGTGGCTCGCAGGACCGCTTGTTCATCCGGAATGGTCAGCGCAAGGATCGTCGCACGATCGATGCCGGCCCGCCGCAGCGTCTCCTCTTCGGCGATGTCGCCTTCGATGATCGTCCGTCCGAGCGCCCGTTGCGCCGCAATCGTTTCCGGATTCGTGTCGACGATGCTGTAGGCTACTCCATAGTGATCGAGGACGTCCGCAACGCAGCGCCCGGGGAGCCCGAAGCCCGCAATGATCACCGGGCCCTGATCCTGCGGTCGGACCTCGTTCGACGGGACAACCACGCGAACCGCCACCCGAGTCCCCTCGGGCCAGGCCACCGGCACGTCCAGCCGGATCCGCCCGTCATGATAGGTGCCGATATGCTCTTCCGCTCGCGGTTCGCCGTCAGGCATGCGGTGCCTCGCGCCAGAACGACAGCCCATTACACCGGCGCCGAGCCTTCCACGCAAGGCGGGACACGATCAAGGCACGCGAATGATGTCTGCCACTACCGGCTCGGCCACCCGTTCGTAGTCGGCCCGGAGCATCCGGATGGACACGCTGTGCGTCCCCGCCTGAAAGACCACGTACTCGTTGTCCCTCAGCGTGCGATCCATCAGGGTCGGCAGCCCGTACGGCTTGCCGAACGGAGGTTCGGCCCCCAACTCCACATCCCGGAAAATGTGGCCCAGCTCGTTCTCGCTGGCCAGGCGCGCCGATTCCGCGTTCATCGCCCGCGCCACTTTGTCAAGGTCCACTCGACGATGCGCTGGAACCACGCACAACACGTACGTCGCCCCCAAGCACACGAGCACCGGCTTCACGACGTTCTGACCCGGTGCGTGGCATTCCTGGGCCAAGTGCTGTGCGTCAAAGACCGGCGCGTGGTGGTGCACTTCGAATGGCATTCCATGACGGCGAAGGACCGTTGGAACTTCCATAGCGTAACTCCTCCCCGCAGGACCTGACGTGTGGCTACACCGCACAACTCCAACCGGTGTGCAGACGCTTCGTCCCTCGCTATAAGATTATAAGCAGGGTATCAAGAAAGGCCAACTAATGTCGACGGACCACCCGCCTTTCTGTAAGCCATCCTGTTCCGTCCGGCCCATCTGCCCCGCTCTACTCGTGCCGATACTTGACCACCCACGGATCGCCGGTCTCTTCCTGAAAACGCCGGAGCCGATCCCGGCAGGAATCCAAGACCGTCCGCACGCTGGGGTCGCCCGCCAGGTTCCGGCTTTCGGCAGGGTCGCGAACCACGTCGTACAGCTCCTCCCGGGGGCGCTGAAGGAACTGCGACACCGGCCGCACCCCCATGAGCACGTCTCTGCGCTCCAGGATGCCCTGCCAGGTCCGCGAGTCGAACAGGTCCGAGGCGTGCGGGTACGGCAAGGGGTACGCCAGGTTGAGGATGTACTTATGCGTTCGCGTGCGGACCGCCCTCATGGGGTAGTACATCGTGATTTCGTGGAACTGGTGGGAGGCAAACACCACGTCCCAACCCGGGGGATTCTCCTCCCCGAGAACCGGCAGCAGGGACCGTCCGGCAAGCCGGTACTTGGGTGCCGTCACACCCGTCCACTCGATCACGGTCGGCGCAATGTCGGTCCAACTGACCATGGCTTGGCTGACGAGCCCCGGGCGCTTCAGCCCCGGCGCCCACACCAACAACGGAAGATGTATGCCCGAGTCGTACAGAGTCGTCTTGGCCCCTGGAAACGGCATCCCGTTGTCGCTGAGGTAGATCACCAGCGTCTCCGCCTCACGGCCGCTCTGGCGAAGCGCCTCCCGCACCATCCCCACGCCCTGATCGAGACGGCTTACAGACTGGTAGTACTCGGCGAGCTCCTCGCGGACCTCCGGCCGGTCGGGCAGAAACGGAGGCACCACGACATCACCGGCCCCGTAGCGGGTCTCTACAACCCCGTCATATGTCGTCTCGTTGGCGAACCCCGTCCGGGCCCGGTGGCTGTCGGTGAACCCGACCAGGAGAAAAAACGGGCGGTCGGGTGATGTCTCAAAGAAGCGCCTCGCCGCTGCGGCCATCGCGGCCACGTTCCGAGCCCCCTGGAAGGGGCCGCTCGGCCTCTCCTCGAATGGGTAAACCTCGTCCGGGCCCAGGTGGTACTTGCCGATGATCCCTGTTCGGTAGCCGGCCTCCCGAAGCAGACCGGGAAGGCTCCGAACCCACGGATGCGTGCTCTGCTTGTGCTCGGCGTGCTGAAGGCCGTACTGCCCGTTCTGATGCGTGTGAAGGCCCGTGAGTATCACGGACCGGCTCGGGCTGCACGAAGAGACCGTCGCGAACGCGTTCGCGAACCGCACGCCCTCGCGGGCGAGTCGGTCCAGATGCGGCGTTCGAATCCGGGGGTTTCCGTAGCATCCTGCATCAAGGCCGTGATCGTCGCCGATCATCAGCAGCACGCTTCGTCTGGCCGCGTCCGCCGCCTCCGCGCCCGCCGCCGGCAGCACCACCGCGGCCGGCCCGATGAGCCAGAGAACGGCCGTTCGAAAAAACCGACGCGGGGTTCCGAGGCCGCCGCTCATGAAGAACGCTCAGCGCTTGGTGTCGTCGTCCTCGAGCATGTCTTCCAGGGGATTCTGCTCGCCGCTGGCCGTGAGCTGCTCGAGCGCGCTGATGGGATCCACGTCTCCCGGCCCCTCGCTGAAGAGATCATCCTCGTCAATCTCGGTAATCTCGGTCCGCGCCGACGAGTCCGCCGGCGCCGATTTGCGGGGTGCCGGCACCGGCGCTCGGCGCTCCAGCCGCGTCTTGACCGCACGGAGGTTCGCCGGCTGGCCGTCAATCTGAACCGTGAAGACCACCGGACCGATCACCACGTGATCGCCCGGCGTCAGATCCCGCTCGGTGATCCGCTCATTATTGACATAAGTCCCGTTGGCGCTGCCCATGTCCCGGATCGTTGCCGTCGATTCACGGATGATAAGCTGAGCGTGCTTTCGAGAGATCTCGGCGAGCGGAATCCGCAGGTCGCAATCATCCTGCCGGCCGATGAGCGTAACGCCCTCGCCCAGCGGGAAATCCTTCCGCTCACCATTCTCCTTGAACATCACCAGCCTGACGTCCATCGCGCTGACCTCTTGCTGTCCTCAAGGACGCCCACAGACATGGAACTCGCGGGCGGCGGCTCGCCGGATCCGTCGCGACGATCCGCCCCATCGATTAGTCTAATCCCCGCCGCCCGACCGGGTCAACCCGGTTGCGCAACCGATTGAAACACGGAGCGTTATACTTTCCACCGGAAGGCCCCTCCATGAAACCGGCCGGCCTGTACATCCACATCCCGTTCTGCATGGCCAAGTGCCATTACTGCGACTTCTTCTCCGTCCGGCCGGCTCCCGGCCGGATCACACCGCTCGTGACCGCCCTGGTCCGGGAACTGGCGGCCAGTCCGATCGAACGGGAGGGCCTGCCCGTGCGGAGCATCTTTGTCGGCGGAGGAACCCCCACAGCACTCCCGTCGGGCGAACTCGGACGGCTGTTCCGGGTACTCAACCGCTTGAACCGCCGGGACCACCCTGCGGAGTTCACGGTAGAAGCCAATCCGGCCACTCTAGATGAAACCAGGATCTCCATACTCCGCGATTCCGGGGTAAACCGTATCTCCTTAGGCGCCCAGTCGTTCAATCTGGTCGAGTTGGACACCTTGGGGCGGATTCACGGCCCGGAGGACATCCTGCGAACGGTCGATCTCGTTCGGCGGTCCGGCATAGGACGCCTGAATCTGGACCTCATCTTCGGCATCCCAGGCCAGACCCGCGCCAGTTGGGGCCGCTCCCTGGCCGAGGCGATCGGCACCGGCGTCGAGCACATTTCCTGCTACGCCCTCACCTATGAACCCGGCACCCTCCTCTACGAGCGGCGAACCCGCGGGCTGATCCAACCCCCGGACGAGGAACTCGAGGCCGCGATGTACGAGCAGGCGATCGACACACTCACCGCCGCCGGGTTCGATCAATACGAGATAAGCAACTTCGCCCGCCCCGGGGCCGCGTGTCTGCACAACCTCGGATACTGGACGGGCGAGCCGTACATCGGGATCGGCCCCTCGGCGGCCGGTTACATCAACGGCCATCGCCTCCGCAATGTGGCCGATGTGGATGAGTACGTCCGCCTGGTGATGGCCGGCGAATCTCCTGTGATCGAGCGAGAGCGGCTCAATCCCCGTCGCCGGGCCGGGGAGGCCGCGATGCTGGAGCTTCGCCTCTGTGCGGGTATCGATCGCGAACGATTCCGCGAACGGTTCGGCCACGACCCGGTGACTCTGTTCGGCGACGCGATCGGCGTCCACACGGCGAACGGGCGGATCACCGTCACCCCCACCCACGTACGACTGACCCGGGTCGGGCAGTTGGTGGCAGACGCCGTCATCGCAGATTTCCTGTAGTTTTGCCCCACCTGTAACCGCTCAAGATGAGAACGTCGGGCTCGGGGAAGTGTGGCGCCTGCCTCGCCGACCGCCCGCAGCCGGGGCCGCCCGGGTGCGGCCCGTGGCAGGCGGGCCCGGACCACCAGCGTCCGACCGCCGGAGCAGGGGGTTGACATCGTGCGGCATATGCGCCCTAATCCTGCGGCCATGGCAGTGCGCCGGGGGTCGGGCGGCGTGGTGATGGCGTCAACGGGAACACACAAGGAGGACTGCGGATGAATCTGTTGCTCCCGAACACGTTGGCTCAGATAAGTGAGTACTTCACGTGGTGGCAGGGCATCCTGCTGATCATCCTCATCGGCCTGATCATCTTCTACTGGCAGTACAAGAAGAAACAGTATTGATCCGGAAACCGGCCCGCGCGGGACATGTCCCGTGCCGTCGCCAGGATTCTTCAGAGCCGGGCCGTAGCGCCTATGCGCACGGCCCGTCTTCTTTGGGACGACCCCGACGACTCTGCCACCCCGCCGCAGCGTCATCCCCGTACAAGCGGGAATCCAAGGCTCTGCCACGTTGTGGACCCCGCTTGTGCGGGGTGACCGAAACGGCATCGCGGAGGCGCGGGCAGCAAGCGTGGACACGACGGATCGGCGCCGCTCGTTCCAAGAGGGGCGCGCGGACGGCTTATGGCCGTCGGCCCGAACCTGACAGCAGATACACCCCCACGCTCCGGGGAGCGACGGACCCTTCGACTACGGCCGAATCACCATCCCGCCGCCACCGGGCCGGCCGGCCGGCCCACAGGTCTCGGACGCCCCATCCGGCCGGCAGGTGGGTCCGCACCAGGTCGCCTTCGATCTCCGCAAGGCCGGCGTTGTACACCGTAAGGATCACCGCATCCGGCGTGCTGAACCGATTGGCATACAGATCGGTTTTCAGCGTCGGCACCAGCGGCTCGCAGTCGCGGGAGCGGAAGACGGCCGCGTGCTCACGCAGAATGGCGTACGCCCGCTGCGCAGTGGCACCAAACCCGGCCGTATACCAGGAAGCCCCCCTGCCCTTGAGCCAAACCGCCAGCCCATGAAACACGCACAAGTGCAGGTCGTCCTCGCGAACGGGGATCGGACGGATCCCGTAGCCGACCATCTCGATCGGTACGATCTCCGGTCGAACGTACCGGAAGAGCGGCAGCTTGGTCGGGTGCTGCGGCTCCTTCGCCCCGACCATGCCGTAGTTGAACGCCCCGTCGATCCACCCCATCAACGAATCGCAGGGAATCTGCTCGATATAGATCGCCGTCTTCGGGCTGCGCTCATCCAGCCGGGATCGGATCGTCGCGAGCATCCGGCCCTCTTCCGCCAGCGGGTTTGATGGGACGGGGTGTCCGTGCGCGGGGGACCAGCACGCCTTGTCCGCGCCGCCGAAGCCGAACTCATCTACGTAGACTGCGTCGGCCCCGGTCGCCGCGGCTACGTCCGCCACCGCGGCCGAGAGCTCCTCCCGCCAGGCCGCCACCCCCGGACACACGAAGAACTCCATCTGGCCCGGCCACCATAGCGGGCGGCCCCTCCGGTCCACGAGCTGCCACGCGGGCAAGGCTCGCTCGGCCAAGGCCGACCGCCGATCGACCAGATACCCCTCGAAGTACAGACCGACCTTCACCCCCCGCTGATGCGCCTGCTCCACGCCCCGGCGAAGTTCGTCGAGGCCCCCCAGGTCGTTGGTGCGATAGTCCCCGACGCGGCCGGTCCGCTCGTTATAGGCCCAACCGGAGATGTCAATCATGTCCACCCCACCGAACACCGCCAGCGTCTCGCGAATCAGTCGCTGCGGGGTATACCGACGGGTCGCGATATCGAACAGGTAGTCTGTCCCTCCCAGCGGATAGTCGCGGCGGCAGTAGAACAGCTCGCGGAAATGCGACGACCCGGCGTTCTCCCCGTCGCCGGTCCCTGCGCACCGGTACCGCCGGAGAAGATCGTGCCAGTCGCCGACGTGCGCCAAGAGGACGGCTGCCGGTAGATCAACTCGCCCGCCGGCCGGGATCCGCACGTCCGGAAAACGCACGGCCCAGGATGCGCCGTGTTCCGCCTGGTGAAACCGATACGTGTGGGACGTGGTGCCGGCATGCTCGACCAACAGCCCCAGGCCCCCGCCCGCCCGCGGCGCAAAGACGTCGATCAGCCGCAACGGCCACGCACTGCTGTAGGCCCTCTCGATCTCGATCGGGCCGTGGTCAACAATCGTGCTCCGCGTGCCGAGCAGATACCAGCGGTCCTCCGGGTCGTCCGAGATCCGCACCCCGTCCATGCGGGCCACGTCGAGGTCTACCCGCCACTCCGTCGGACTCCGGTTGATCAGGGAGGGCGTCATCCGCAGCTCCGCATCGCGCGCCTCGACCCGCACGGACAACTCACGCCCCCCCGTTTCCGCGGCCGACCAGCACGCGTCGAGGGAACCATCCCGAATCGCCACCGAACTCAACCGAAGCGGAATCGACGGGCGCTCCTGATCGCCGATCCCGAACACGGGGGTACCTTGGCCCTCCGGAACGATCTCGCGGCCCACCGCCGAAAGGACGAACCGCTCCAATCGCATCCCTTCTTCAACGTCGAACACGACATCGAACCATGCGGTCTGCACCGCAACCTTGCCGCCCACCCGGCCGATAGCGGGGGATCGCGGCGGTGGCGCAGCCGGTACAGCCGATCCGGCCCGGCGTTTCACCGCTCTGGGGTACACCGCGGCACCGTCGCGGCGAAGGGATGCCGCGAGTACGAAGACCTGACCGTAGGTGGCCGCCTCCTCGATACGAACCGAGGTGAGCAACCGGTTCCGGTCGACCGGCACGACGTAAGCATCGGGTCCGCCCTCGACCGACCAAGCCCGCCGGCGCAACGACCACGGGAAGAAGCGTTGCACCGTTCCGTCCTTATAGGCCAGCCGTACCATGAGCTCATGCGGGGATTCAAAACCGCGTCGCGGCGGGAGCGGCCCCTGGGCGAACGCCGGCGCCGCACTGCCGAAGACCCGTGCCATCAGCAGCAGCGCCAGCTCAGATCCCTCCCATTGCCCCCGCAGTTCGACGGCATCGGCCTCCATCACTCCCGTGGCCACAGCCACCCGGTCAGCCGGGGCCGTCAGAAATGGAACCCCCGCAACCCGCACGCGCTGCGCTGCCGGCCACGGCCCTGAACAACCTGCGGCCCGCGCAAGACAGTCGGCCGAAACGGTCTTCTCGGCTGGCAGTGCCAGAGGCTCCCAAAGCCCGATTTCGGGCACGGCAAGGTCCTCTGGGCGCAAGCAGTCCGTCCACGAGCGCGCCGACGGGCGCGTCTGTGCCGGCTCGCGAGGCTCCGAAGCCCAGAACCCCACGAAGCGTAATTGAAGCCGGCCGCCCCCGTCCGGAGCCGTGACCCTCACCGATATCCTGGCGATCCGGTCGGTCTTCGCTTGTGCGGTCAGGTCCAATACGATTCGTTCCGTGCCGGCGGGCAACTCATCGCGTACGCGATCCCCGCTGGCCAGGGGGTTTTCCGGGTTCAGAGCCCCCGGCGTCACCGGGCCTGTCGAGTCGTCGCTGAGCTCGAGTTCCGCCCGCGTCCCGGGCGAGAGCCGGTAACGAACCTCCACCCAGGGAAACGACGCGATCCACACCGGATTGGTCGTCCGCGTCCAGCTCATCTCCCCGCCCGGGGCGCCAATCTCGAAGACAGCACCATCCGGGCCGAATCGCGCTGCGGCCCCGGCCTGCGCGGCCCGGGCCCCCCGCGGCTCGGCATGCCAGCCCCGGTCTGCGTCGAACCGATCAAACCAACCCAGCGCCACGGGCTCGCAGTCCGCCGCCTTGCCCGCCGACCACCACCCGATGGCCAGAAACGCGACGAGCGCACGCACAGAAGTGATGCCTCCGAAGGCCCCCTCAGCCGGTCACGCTTGGGCCGAAACCGTCGCGAAGTAATGATCGAGAAACTTCTCCGACCGGACCTCCGAGGCCACCCGGTGCGGCGCAGGACGAACATTGGGGTCGAAGGCGGTAAAGCCCGCCAACCGCGGGCTCTGAAGCTCGATCTCCACGCGCCCTTCCACGTAATCGCACAACCCCGGCTCGAACACGATCGCCGCCGCCAGGGGATCGTGGAAGATGATCTCCGGTCGCTGCCGGAACCAGACCTCGGCCATGTCCAGCACCGCACGCAGGGGACCCTTGGAGAATCGACGTCGGCACTCCTCGGCGGGCATGCGGCACCGCGTCGTCACGTCCAGTCCGATACAGGTTACGCTCGGCACCTCGGCGGCGAACACGATCGCCGTGGCGTGCGGATCGAGCATCGCGTTCCACTCCAGCGGCCCGTGCTCAAGGCCCTTGTGAAGGTAATGCCCGGCCATCATGACGTGCTGCTTGAGCAGCGTGGGGATCTGCGGGTCGAGGGCGTAGAGCAGGCCCACGTTCGTCAGCGGGCCGATCGAAAGCAGCGTCACCTCACCAGGCCGTGACCGGATCGTCTGCCGCAGAAAGTCCACGGCCGCATTTGGAGCGAACGCTTCGCGGTGAGCCCACTTCGCAAGGACCCCCCCCTGATGGGCCACCGGCTGGCGCTGGCGGACCAGCATCGGGCGGGCCGCGCCGCTGTGGATGGGCATGTCCGTGCGTCCGAACGCCCGACACAAAGCGTCCGCGAGCATGGCGCGCTTGTCCGGCTCGCCGGTGACCGTCGTAATGCCGAGCAGGTCGCAGCGGGGCTGACTCAGCAGGTACGCCAGCGCGACGGCGTCGTCGATGTCGCTTCCGATATCCGTATCCAGCAGAACGGGGATCCTGGTCATCATCCGGGCTCCGCAGCAGGCTCAACAAGGGCGGATTAGAGCCGCTGACGACCCCGGTGGCAACGGGGCCCCTGCGACGTCACAGGATCCTGGGCAGGCCCGGCTGCCGGGCCCGCAGGTCCTCCCAGCCCTTGCGGACCAGCCCGAGCCCGTACACGCAGAACTCGAACCGGTCGCTGAGGCGGTGCAGCACACCACCCGGAGGTTCGTCCTCCGGAGTGCTGAGGTCCGAGGCAATCGCGTACGATCGCTTGCCCTGCTGAAGGTAGTCGATCAGGTGGTCCTTCCGCCCGGGGGCCCGCAAATGCCGAAGCCCCTCGGGATAGACACCCGTCCAGAACAGCGTGAAATCCCCGATGTGCTTGTGGACCAGTCGCTGACGCTCGTGCACGGGCATCGTTGGATCCACCCTCGCCTCGGTGACCATCTCGGCCACCTCCTCGATCCGCCGCCCCGACGCGTCCCGAAATGGGAAGAGACGGTCCATATGGACGAAATCCACGAGCAACTCCGAAAGATACTGCGTGATCTGAGGATCGCACATCCCCAGATCGGTGTAGAACGCGTGCTCAACCAGCCCGGCAAAGAGCCGCCGCAGCGGATGCGACTCCGGCACTACCCACTTCATCCAACCGACTCCTCACCAGCCCCTCTCGCGAACCCTTCGTCACCCTTATTATACCCGCCGCACCCGCCCCCAGGGCGCCGTCCAAGGGCCGGTTCCTGCGGCGGCGCGGGTGCTTTCGGACCGGCCTTCGCTCCGTCCCGACGTTGACGCGAAGGCCCTTTCCGGGTACAGGTAAGACCGCTTGAACGGTGAGAACGTACCCCAGCCGGTAACCGGCAGTCCTTCCTTGGCCACAAGCTGGAGTCTCGGGTGAAACGATATCTGTCGATCGTGATTGCGGCCGCCGCAACGGTCCTTCTCGTCGGTATCGTCTACATCACCGCACCGGCCGCGGAGAGTCCGCGAACCCGACTGGAACGCGACGTGGACCGCGAACTGGCCAAGGCCCGCCGCCTCCTGGCCGGGTACGACCCTCTCACGGGGATGCTCAGGGCCGCCGAGGAGCGTCTCACGGGCAAAGGCGGGCGTCTCGAGGCGACGCCCGAGAGGATGGCCCGGTGGTCCCAGCAGTGGGAAAAGATCGTCTCTTTCGCCCAGCAGGACCAACCCGTCCCGCCAGTCGCGCCGGAGGTCCAGTCCCGCCTGACCGAGGCGAACAACCTGTACCAGCAATACACCAACAGGACGGCGCAGCTCCCCACAGGGCCGGCCGGCGACCCGATCGCCGCCCGCAAGGACCTTGAGGACTGGCTCGCACGCAACGACAGGCATCTGGCTGATGCGATCCGCATCGTCGAGGCGGCCCTCAACATGATCGCCCAGGACGGCGACCAGGCCATTACCGGCAGAGATGTCCCCGAGGCAGGCCGTCTCCGCGCGGTTCTGGCCTACCACCAGGCGGAAGCCCTCCGGCGCAAGGCCCTCCTGCGGCGCACCGACGTGGAGGAACTCAGTCACCGGCTTGCCACGCTTCGAGCCCGCTGGATCGCTCTTATGGGCGAGCTGACGTCGGCCCAACAGCGTCTGGGAGTAGCGCGGTCCCTCCCGGCGACCACGGGGGCCTCGTCCCAGCCTGTCCCCTCGGCCGACCGAAGCCCCCTTCTGGAGCGGCTGTTCGGCTCACTCCGCGGGACCACGCAGAGCGCTGCTCAGCCGCCGGCACCCTCGCCGGACCAGGCCCCGACAACGGAACCCGCCACCCCCCAGGAGACCCAAATCGCGTTTGCTGTACGCCCTGTCGGCCCGTCCCTGCCGGAGCGGATCGCGCAACTCGAGCGCGAGCGGGCCGCCACCATCGAGAAGATCGGGCAGTCCCGATCCCGGATCGAGACCCTCACACAGCAGATCGCCACCATCTCCGAGCAGATCAAGACCCTGCGGACCAAGGCAACCGATGCCGAGCGGAAGATGGCCGAGATGGAGACCGGAGGCTTCGACCCGGTCCGGGCACCCGCCACGAGCCAGAGACTGGCCGAATATGAAGCACTCTCCAGGGTCAGCCGCGAGTCCTCCCGCCAGGCCGACCTGCTGGAACACGGTGGCTACGCAAACGCTCGACTCGTAAGCGACGACGAACAGTGGCACCAGGCCAGGGTGCTGCCCGCCGACGCCAACGCACCCCTCGCGGCCCAGAGCTCTCTGCGTGTGCTGCGACACGAGCTGACTGCGGCAAAGACCGAGCTGGAGGGCGCGGAAGCTCTGCTCAAGCTCCAGGAGGACGCGATCAAGGTGCTCAAGGTCCTCCACGAGGAAATCACCTCGCGACTCGGCGGACTCAAAGGCCAGGGCGGCCGGGGGGTGCCCGGCCTGACGGCCCGGCACGCCGAACTGAAACGGGAAATCGAACAAACCCTCGAGCAGATCGAGACCGCCGCCCGGGAAGCCGACGAGCACGAGAGGGCGGCGATACAGGAAATCGACATCGGTCTGGAACACGTGCAGCAGGCCAGGAGCGCGATGTCCAGGCGACAGGACGAAGCCCGCTCCGCCCAACCCGCCGGGGGCGAACCGGACCCGCGCCTCCAGAAGATCGAGCAGGAAGCTTGGCGAACAGCCGAGCTGGACGCACTCGCCGGCGACCTTCACATGCTCAAGGCTTGGATCCACCACGAACGCAGCAGCGACGCCCGCAGCCTCGGAACCGCCCGGCAAACGGCCGCGGACATGGGCTTCAAGGCCGATCCCCAGGCGGCCCAGGCGGCTGCCGACGCCGAGGTCGCTCCGGCCCGAGCGGCCGCTCAGTCGGCCGTCCAGGCATATCAGGATGCCATGCGCCCCAAGGACGACTGGACGTACCACATGAATCTGGCCGCGGCGTACTACCTCCTTTCCCAACTGACATCCGGGCCTGATGCCACGCGCTTCCGCAACGACGCCCTTCGCGAGTATCGGGAGGGAACAGCGGGCCAGGAGGACAATCCTGATCGCCGCGTGTATGTCCGCCGTGTCGAGTCGCTCCAGCGTGCCCAGGCTGCCGCGAAGTGACGAGCGCTCTGCACCGGGTAGACCGGACACCGTAGCCTGTCCGGCCTGCCTCCGAACATGCGTGCCGTCGTGACGCTCCGCGACAGACGGGCACGGACCCGGCCTCCCACGGCCCGCCTCCGACGGATGCCGCGGGTTGCCCTGTCAGGGTCACGGGGTATGAATGACCGTCGATTGCCCGTCGCCGTCTTGTGCGCCCTGATGCTGGGGACCCTCGCGGGTCCGGCCCGCGGGCACCCGCTCGGCAACGACACCATTACCCACTTCAGCGTTCTCTACATCTACCCCGATCGCATGGAGATAGACCTCCTGCTCGACATCGCAGAAAACCAGGCCTTCGTTTTCCGCCAGACCGAGATCGACGCCGACGGGAACGGGGAAGACACGATCGACGAACAGAAGGCCTGGCTCGAGCAGAAGGTCGCCGAGTACCTGCCGTATGTGACCGTTCGCCTCGACGGCCGGCCCCTGACCACCGAGGCCGTCGGCGGGCTGGCCACTGCCCCGGCCGCGGCGGCCGGCAGCGATTCGCCCAAGCGGGTGGTCATGAAGATCCCCGGCGTGGGCGGGTTGCCGACGTACCGCCTGCTGATCCGCTATACGGCGGCGCTCCCCCCGCTCGAACCCGGGCGTCGGTACACGCTCGAATACTCCGAGGCCACCTACCCGCAGACGCCCGGCCTCAAGCGAGTGATCATCGAACGCCCCACGGACATCCGCGTGCATGAGAAAGACCGCGCCTACTGGGACGAGGGCCCCGATCCGTTCATCTACGAGTTGTACGATCCATCTAACGTCCCGCAGGAGCGCACCGCGCGAATCGTCTTTTCCCTGGGCCGGGAGAGCCCACCCGCGGAATCCCTATCGGCCGCCGGACGGCAGCCGCTGGCACCCTGGACCAGCTTCACCGACCCCCGCAATGACCCGGCGGCCTTCGACAAGTACCGGCGACAGGCGGGCCGCGTCTCGGACCTTCTGGCCACGGGAGTCTCGGTCCCGACGCTCGCGATCATCGCCGCGCTCTGTTTCGCCTATGGGGCGATGCACGCGCTGGCGCCGGGCCACGCCAAGACCATCGTGGCCGCGTACCTGATCTCGCTGCGCGGAACCTACTGGCACGCCATCCTGCTGGCGATCATCGTAACCCTGACCCATACGGCCCTCGTCGTAATCGTCGGGCTCGTGTTTCTGGAGGCCAGTCCCAGGGCCGGATCACGCCTTCAGCTCTGGCTCGGCGTGACCGCCGGCATCATCATCGCATGCATGGGCGGATGGCTCATGTTCCGCGCCGTGACGGGGCGGCTCCGACACCACGACCACGAGCGCTCAGCCGACCACCATCACAAGCACCTTCACTCCGACGAGCCGCACCCTCCCGGTCACACGCACCCCCACAGGCACACCCATGCCCACAGTCCCGGACATGGGCACGACCATCCCCACGAACCCGCTTACCCGACCACCCGCCGCCCCACATCGCTCCGCGGCTGGCTTAGGGTGCTCTTTACGCACAGCCACCCGCAGCCGCCGACCGGCAAGCCCCTCGACCGCCGCCCCGACGAGTCCACGGATGGGACAACACACAGCGTGAGGCTCGACTCCGCGGACCGGGACCGACGCGACACCGCCCCGCGTCTGACCACCGCTTTGATCCTCTGGCTGGGCATCAGCGGCGGCATCGTGCCCTGTCCGGCCGCCACCTGGATGATGCTCGCGGCCATCGCTCAGGGGCGCCCGGCTGCGGGCCTCTTCGCCGTCGGCGTCTTCAGCCTGGGCTTGGCCCTGACGTTGATGGCGATCGGGTTCGCCGCGCTGTCGAGCCGCCGGGTTGCGATGCAACTCATGGGAGAGGAAGGCTCGCAAAAGTGGCTATTGGGGGTGCTGCCGACGCTGGGCGGGGCGCTCTTGGCTGCCTTCGGGCTGGTGATCGCGGCTCACTACGCCTACCTGATCCTCACCGGATCACCGCTCATCTCCTGGCTGGGCTGACGGTGCGCGCAAGCCAGACCAGCCCCGCGCAGCCCTGAGGGCGGTTCCAATGCAAGCAGTACCGGACAAGCCAGCTGATACTATTTTTCTCCATTCGGATAATCATACTACGCTGCTCCCTGATATCACCGGCACTCCCTAATCCAGTCCTTGCCCTTGCCCCGTCCGACGGGCACAATACCTGGCATGCGCGGTTACTCCCTCGTGAGCCTTACGATTGGGGTGTTCTACGTCGCGGCCGTCTTGGCTGCCATCGGCGGCATCTCCATCGGGGCTTGGCTCTGGTCGTGGGTCGATGAGGTCGGTCGGGCCCGCGCTGCCGGGTTACCCGTGCCCGCCCTGCTGGCGGGCTTTGCCCCGGCCGACCTGACCAGCAACGCCGTCGTCTTTGCCACCGGGGGGGTCAGCGTGGGTCTCTTCTTCGGCTTCGTGGCTCAGCTTCTGTCGATGTTGCGGAACCAGGCCGTCGACAGTGCCAAGCAGGTCCAGCTCCTCCGGGAACTGGTGGCCCTCCACGAGCAGGAGATGTCGGCCATCGCGGCCCGCCGCGTGGCGCCCTGTGAAGGCTGCGGCAAGCTCGCCGGTGTCGAGCGGCTCGAGTCCGGCCAGTGGGTATGCGTCGAGTGCCGTCGGGCTGTCCGGACCGCCTGATGGGCCGCCCCGCGGAACAGTTTCCCCTTCGCTCCAAGGGGGTAAGCGTCTCCCCGGGCGTGGGTATCCTGCAGGCGGGATAGGGTCGCTCGGGTTCCAGACGGCCGTGAAGAACGAACACCCCTGAGCCGAGTGGGCGCAGAGGATGCCGCGCATCTCATCCACGAGCCTCCGACGCCCTGCCACCGCTACGCCTCATGTGGACCCCGCTTGGCCGTCAATGACGCAATCCGGCCACCGGGGCCACCCTCCTGTCGGTCGAAGACGCAGCCGAGCATGCCCTTCTGTGGCCCACTTCCATCGTCACCGGAAGCAAGGATGCACCGCCACCCGCACACCGACCGCAGCATCTTGCCCCGCGTTATTCCCTAAGCGTCGTGTGAACGCCGCGTCGCGTACGGCGAAGCGGTGGCACGCGGATTGCGCGCGTGCGGAGAGCGGGAAGAAGAGGAATCACTCCGCCGCCTGCGGGCCGGAGGGCGGCGCGACCGGTGGGTGCCCGTGGCGGGAGTCTGGACCCCGCTTTCGCGGGGGTGACGATCGGGGCCGGGGATGGCGGCTGGTGCGGGGGTGGCGGTTGGGGTGCGGTCGCGCTGGGGTGACCGCGGGGCGTTGACTATCCGTGTCTGTCGACGGCTGTGCGACTTCGTGGACCCCTGCTTTCGCGGGGGTGACGGTACGGGGCGTGATGGATCGTCAAGGGCGCCAACGCGGCCCCACCGTCATTCCCGCGCAAGCGGGAATCCAGAACCCGCCCCCGCCCTCCGTCATTCCCACGCGCGGCAAGGCCCGACACAGCCCAGCCCCCGCCCCCTCGTCATTCCCGCGCAAGCGGGAATCCAGGACAACGCAGCCGCGCGCGGCGGGAGTCTGGACCCCCGCTTTCGCGGGGGTGACGATTCGAGGCGTGACGGATCGTCAACGGCGTGAGCGCGCCCCCGTCATTCCCGCGCAAGCGGGAATCCAGAACCCGCCCCCGCCCTCCGTCA
>Ga0209018_1001777_pt1 | contig 16622 bp, 15 predicted proteins | sample YNPBryBLVA2012_FD_185814 | JGI IMG/M metagenome (GOLD analysis project Ga0209018, IMG submission 185814) | Anoxygenic and chlorotrophic microbial mat microbial communities from Yellowstone National Park, USA - YNP Bryant BLVA 2012 (SPAdes)... ...
CGTAACTTCAACATTTGCCCCGTCCTGCGCACCGGCTTCGGGACTTCGGCCCGCCCAGGCGGCCATCCACGACCTACAATAACATCATTCTACGCCGAGTGCCAAGATCGAACACCCGAATGCCCAGCGGCGGCTGAACATCGGCTGCGCCTTTCACCGCGGCACCAACTCGCCCGATAACTGCGTGCCCGCCCCCCCGGCCTGACCGCCTCGGCTCATCCACCTCCCTGTCCTTGGACGGGAGAGGGGTCGCGGAAGCGGCTGGCAGCGGCGTTTGGGGGCCCTCAGGCCTGGCCGCGGCTGGAGGGCGGGGCCACGGCGGCCGGGTTTCCGATTTCCCGACGATTTGCCTCCGGAATATTGCTGCCTACGATCGGCCAAGTAGCCGAGCAGCATGAGTGGCTTCGTCTTCCCAAGGTGGACCAACGCCATCCGACCTGCGTTGGGGGCTGTGTTGGTTGTCGTCCCCATTTACGTCGTCCTCTTGGCCGCATACGGTGCTTCGCCCCTCACGACCGACGTGGGCTACGCCCCCATTCAGCCGGTCCCCTACAGTCACGCCCAGCACGCCGGAAACCTGGGCATCGACTGCCGCTACTGCCATACGGCCGTTGAGCAGGCGGCGGCTGCCACCCTCCCGCCGACGCAGACCTGCATGAACTGCCACGCGACGATCCGGTCGGACAGCCCCAAGATGATCAAGGTCAAGGAGAGCCACGCGACAGGGATGCCGATCGAGTGGGTTCGCGTGCATGACCTCCCCGACTACGTGTACTTCGACCACAGCGCTCATGTTCGACGAGGCGTCGGGTGCGTGAGTTGTCACGGCCGGGTGGACAAGATGGACGTGGTCCAGCAGGTAAAGCCCCTGAGCATGGGCTGGTGCCTGGACTGCCATCGGAACCCCGATCCGCATCTGCGTCCGCAGGAGTACATCACGTCCATGGATTGGGCCCCGGAAGACCCGGTTGCGGTCGGCAGGCGGATCCGTGAGGAGAACAACATCCGGCCGTCGACGGACTGTTCGACCTGCCACAGGTAGAAGGGACCGGTGCGGTGACGGATCAGCGATCGGGCAGCGAACGACGCGATGGATGAGAACCGCTCCAAGTACTGGCGTAGCCTGGACGAGCTGGCGGCAACGCCCGAGTTCCGCGCGTTCGTCGAACGGGAGTTTCCCCAGGGCGTCCCCGACGGGCTGGAGGGCCCGTCCCGGCGTCAGTTCCTCAAGATCATGGCCGCCTCGTTCGGCCTGGCCGGTCTGACCGCCTGCCGCTGGCCGCAGGAGACCATCGTCCCGTATGCCCGCCCCGTCGAGGGGCGCATACCCGGCGTGCCCGTGCAGTACGCCACGGCGATGGAGCTGGGCGGCGTGGCCGCCGGCCTGCTCGTCACCAGCTACGATGGACGCCCGATCAAAATCGAAGGCAACCCGCTCCACCCGTACAACCGTGGAGCCACCGATGCCATCACCCAGGCGACCGTCCTCGATCTGTACGATCCGGATCGCAGCCGAACTCCCGTCCTGCGGCAGGCAGGTCAGGAGTTGCCGCAGGACTGGGCCGGATTCGAGCAGTTCGTATCCGGGCATTTTCCGAAGCTCGCCCGCGAGCAGGGCGAGGGGCTCTGCATCCTGAGCGAGGCCTCCTCCTCGCTGAGCCTGGCCGATATGCGTCGGCGGCTGCTCGCGTCTTTTCCCAGGGCCAGGTGGTTCGAGTACGAGCCGATCGACCGTGACAACGAGCGCGCCGGCACCGCCCTGGCCTTCGGCAGGCCTTGCCGAGTGCATCTGGCCTTGGATAGGGCGGAGGTGATCGTGGCCCTCCAGGCCGACATCCTCGGATCGCACCCGGCAGCCCTCAGGTACGCGCGAGACTTCATCCGGACGCGGGCCACCGCCGACGAAGGGCGGATGAGCCGGCTTTACGTGGTGGAGAGTACCTTCACGCTGACCGGCGCGATGGCCGACCACAGGCTGCCGCTGGCCGGCTTCAAGACCTGGCCCCTGGTCGCGGCGATGGAGGCGACCCTGGATGGTCGCGAGGCGACCGCGGACCTCGAGCCCGCGGTTCTCGAGTTCCTTTCGGCAGCGGTGGCGGACCTGCGGGAGCACATGGGGCGTTCGGTGGTGGTGGCCGGACCGGGCGCGCCGCCCGAGGTGCACGCCCTGGTCTGCGCCATCAACGCGGCACTCGGCAACGCAGGCAAGACAGTCGCGTACACGGCCGAGCCGGATGCCGAGCGTCCGTCGTATGTGGAGGCCATCCGGTCCCTGACGGAAGCGATGGGGCAGGGGCAGGTCCGGACGCTCGTCATTCTCGGAGGCAACCCGGTCTATGACGCGCCGGCCGACGTGGGCTTTGCGGAGGGGCTTTCGAAGGTCCCCACGAGCATCCATCTGAGCCTGTATGACGACGAGACCTCGCGGGCATGCACGTGGCACGTCCCCCGCGCACACTACCTCGAAAGCTGGGGCGACGCCCGCGCCTACGATGGAACGATCTGCACCGTCCAGCCGCTGATCGAACCGCTTTACGGCGGCAGGACGCCCGTTGAGTTGCTCGCGCTGCTCATCAACGATGAGCAGCGGAGCGGCTACGAGATCGTCCGGCGGGCGCTCCGCGATCGCCTCGGATCGCAGGACTTCGAAACGGCCTGGAAGAGGCTGCTGCACGACGGCGTGCTGGCCGGCAGCGAGTTCCCGCGGGAGGTCCCGTCCCCGGTGGCCGCCGGCCTCGAAAAGGCCCGGCAGACCCTGCGTTCGACGCCGGCGGCCGGGCGCGAGGCAACCGAGCTTGTGTTCCTGCCGTCCCCCTCGGTTTACGACGGTCGCTTCGCCAACAACGGCTGGCTTCAGGAGTTGCCGCACCCGATGACCCGGATCACCTGGGACAACGCGGCGCTCGTAAGCCCCCGCTTCGCGGAACGGCTCGGCTGCCAAACAGGCGATGTGATTTCCATAGTGGCAGGCGGCGCCACCGTGGAGGCCGCGGCTTTCGTCCTGCCCGGCCAGGCCGACGATTCCATCGGTCTGGCCGTGGGCTACGGACGCAAGGCGGCGGGACGCGTTGGCACAGGCGTGGGGTTCAATGCGTATCCGCTGCGTACCACGGCGGCGATGCACGCCGCCCCGGTGCGCGTTGCCGTCACCGGTCGGTCGTACCGGCTCGCGACAACGCAGGACCATCACATGATCGACACCGTGGGCGCGCGGGAGCGGGCCCGGCGGATCGGCGGCCCCGGCGAGGTCGGCGAGATCTACCGGGAGGCGACGCTGGAACATTATCGGCGCCATCCTCACTTTGTCCGGGACGGTCACCCGGGTGCCGGTGCGCACCACACCGCGGCCGCGCCCCGGGCCGACCGGGGCCCGACCGGGACGACCGCACCCGCCCTTTCGGCCCAGCTCTGGGAGGAGCCTGGGGAGCCCGGAGGGCACAGATGGGCGATGGCCATCGACCTGAACCGGTGCATCGGATGCAGCGCTTGTGTGGTCGCGTGCCAGGCGGAAAACAACATCCCCATCGTCGGCAAGGACGAGGTGGCCCGCGGACGGGAGATGCACTGGATCCGCGTGGACCGGTACTTCCGCGGGGCTCCCGAGTCGCCGCAGTCGGTGCATCAGCCCGTGCCCTGCATGCAGTGCGAGAACGCGCCTTGCGAGCAGGTGTGTCCCGTGGCCGCCTCCGTCCACGATGCCGAGGGGCTTAATGTTCAGGTGTACAACCGGTGCGTGGGCACGCGGTACTGCTCGAACAACTGCCCTTACAAGGTGCGGCGGTTCAATTTCTTCAACCTGACCGGCGACGTTCCCCGGACCACGCAGATGGTGTTCAACCCCGAGGTCACCGTCCGCAGCCGCGGAGTCATGGAGAAGTGCACCTACTGCACGCAGCGCATCCAGGCCGTCAAGATCCGCGCCCGCAACGAGCGCCGGCCGATTGCCGACGGCGAGATCGTGCCGGCGTGCGCCCAGGCCTGCCCGACCGAGGCGATCGTCTTCGGCGACCTGAACGATCCGGACAGCAAGGTGGCGCGGCTCCATGCGCACCGGCGGGCGTACGCCATGCTGGAGGAGCTGAACGTCCGGCCGCGGACGCTGTACCTGGCGAAGGTCCGCAACGAACGCAGCCCCGAGCGGTACGTTCCGGGCGGGGACGGCTCGGCCGGCGGGTAGCAAGGCGATGAGCACGCGCGCGATGGAGATTCTCGACAACACGCAAGCCGATCCGACCCGGCGGGCGCCCCTGGTGCTCGGGTTGGCGGACTACGCCGCGGTCACTCAGCGCGTCTGCGGGGTCGTGGAACGGCCGCGTCCGCCCCGGGGCTGGTACGTGGCCTTTGCCATCTCGACGTCTCTCACCGCCGTTCTTCTCGCGATGATCGCCTACCTGTTCGTGCGGGGCGTGGGCGTCTGGGGGCTGAATGTACCCGTCGGCTGGGCGTTCGATATCACCAACTTCGTGTTCTGGGTCGGCATCGGGCACGCGGGCACGCTGATCTCGGCGATTCTGTTCCTGTTCCGGCAGGAGTGGCGCAACAGCATCAACCGCTTCGCGGAGGCGATGACGATCTTCGCCGTCATCTGCGCGGGCCTGTTTCCGGCCATTCACGTGGGCCGCGTATGGTTCGTCTACTGGCTCCTGCCCTATCCGAACCAGATGCAGATGTGGCCGCAGTTCCGCAGTCCGCTGATCTGGGACGTGTTCGCCGTCGGGACCTACATGACGGTGTCCCTGCTGTTCTGGTACGTCGGGCTCATTCCCGATCTGGCGACGCTGCGGGACCGGGCGGCGACGCGTCTGCGCCAGATCGCCTACGGCATCCTGGCCCTGGGCTGGAGGGGCTCGCAGCGGCACTGGCACCGGTACGAACGCGCGTACCTGCTCCTGGCGGCCCTGGCGACGCCGCTGGTGGTGAGCGTGCACTCCGTCGTCAGCTTCGACTTCGCGACCTCGGTGCTGCCGGGCTGGCATACGACGATCTTCCCGCCCTACTTCGTGGCCGGCGCCATCTTCAGCGGCTGTGCGATGGTGGTCACGCTGATCGTTCCGGCGCGGCAGTACTTCGGGCTCCGCGAGCTCGTGACTCTGCGGCACCTGGAGAATCTCAACAAGCTGATTCTGGCCACCGGTTCCATCGTGGGGTACGCCTACGCCATCGAGTTCTTCATGGCCTGGTACAGCGGCAACCCCTACGAGAGGTTCACCTTCGCCAACCGGGCGCTGGGCCCGTACGCCTGGGCGTACTGGACGATGGTGACGTGCAACGTGGTCCTGCCGCAGCTCTTCTGGTTCAAGCGGGTTCGGACCAGCCTGCCGGGCATGATGATCATCGCTCTGCTGGTCAATGTCGGGATGTGGTTCGAGCGTTTCGTCATTATCGTGACTTCCCTGAGTCGCGACTTCCTTCCCTCGGCCTGGGGATCGTACCGGCCGACCTGGGTGGAGATCCTGACGCTGCTGGGCAGTTTCGGGCTGTTCTTCACGCTTTTCCTGCTCTTCATCCGGTTTCTGCCGATGGTTTCGATGGCCGAGGTGAAGGCGATTCTGCCGGCCGCGCGGGTCCACCGGGAACATCGGACGGACCGGCAGGCGGATGCGGGGGGACGCACGCAAACGGAGAGTTGCCGTGAGTGACGATTCCCTTGGCCTCAGGCAAGTTCCGCGACCGGTCGGAGCGCCCTACGGGCTGCTGGCGGAGTTCGACTCGGCCGAAACCCTGTTGTCGGCGGCGCGGAGAATCCGGCAAGCCGGTTACACCCGATGGGATGCGCACAGTCCCTTTCCGGTGCACGGGCTGGATGCCGCGATGGGCATCGGCCCTACGCGCCTGCCCTGGATCGTGCTGGCCGCCGCCATCGCGGGTCTGGCCGGCGCCGCAGGGCTCCAATGGTGGACCAGCGCCGTGGACTATCCCCTGCGGATCAGCGGCAAGCCCTTCTTCAGTCTGCCGGCGTTCGTGCCGGTGATGTTCGAGCTGACCGTACTGTTGGGGGCCTTCGGGGCATTCCTCGGGATGCTCGTGCTCAACGGGCTTCCGCGGTTCTATCATCCGGTGTTCCGCTGCGAGCGCTTCCGGCGGGCGACGGACGACCGGTTCTTCGTAACGATCGAGGCGTCCGATGCGCGGTACGATCCGCACGAGACGCCGGGGTTCCTGATGTCGCTCGGCGCGGTGCACGTCGAGGTGCTGGAGGACTGAGGGCGTGGCGAAGACGGGCCTCCTGATCGGGCTGATCTTCTTCCTGCTGAGCCTGCTGCCCTTTGCGCTGATCGCGCGGGCACGGGCGCAGCGGTCGGACCGGCCGCGGGTGCACCTCATCCTGGACATGGACAACCAGCCCAAGTTCAAGCCGCAGCGCGCCAACAGCCTGTTTGCCGACGGCCGGGCCATGCGGCCGAAGATCGCCGGCACGGTCGCGCGCGGCGAACTGGAGCTCGACGACCATCTCTACCGCGGGATCGAAAACGGGCAATGGGCCGAGACGTTTCCCCTCCGGGTGGATGAGCGGCTCCTGCGGCGCGGCCGGGAACGGTTCGACATCTTCTGTGCTCCCTGTCACGGGATCAGCGGCTACGGGGACGGCATGGTCTCGCGGCGGGCCGATGAGCTTCAGGAAGGCAAGTGGGTGCCGCCGACGTCGCTGCACACGGATGCCGTGCGACAGCGGCCGCCGGGCCACCTGTACAACACCATCGTCAACGGGATCCGGAACATGCCGGCGTACGGCCACCAGATCGGCCTCGAGGACCGATGGGCCATCGTGGCCTACGTGCGGGCGCTGCAACGGAGTCAGAACGCCCGTCCGGAAGATGTGCCCGAGGAGGCGCGCCGCCTGTTGCGTTGAGGGCTGCCGAGTGAGTACCGCGCGGACATCGTGGGAACGCGAAAGCCGTCACTCCGGCGAGGCGGCCGGTCGCCTCGTCGCGTTCGCGGGCGGGATCGGCCTCCTGTCGCTGCTCGGCGGGGCGGGGCTGACGCTGCCGGCGGAGGACGGGGCGCGGCGGTTCTTTTTCGCCTACCTGGTGGGCTTCGCGTTCGTTCTGAGCCTTTCGCTGGGGGCCCTGTTCTTCGTGATGCTCCAGCACCTGACGCGTTCGGGATGGAGCGTCGTCCTGCGGCGGATTGCCGAGCTGACGGCGGCGGGGCTGATCGGGCTCGCTGCGCTGGCCGTGCCCGTGCTGCTGGGCGCCGGTCGCCTGTATTCCTGGGCGCAGCCCGCCCACGCCACCGACGCCCTACTGGCTTGGAAGCGCCCGTACCTGAACGTGCCGCTGTTTGCGGTCCGGATGGCGGGATACTTCGCGGTCTGGGGGATTCTCGCGTGGTATTTTCTGCGGCGATCGACGCAACAGGACCGGACGGGCGAGCCTTCCCTGACGGTGCGCATGGAACGCGTCAGCGGTCCGGGGATGCTGCTTTTCGGGCTGACCGTGACGTTCGCGGCCTTCGACCTGATCATGTCCCTCGACGCTCACTGGTTCAGCACGATCTTCGGAGTGTACTTCTTCGCGGGCAGCGCGGCCTCGTTCTTTGCCGCCCTGACGCTGGCGGCCATGGGGTTGCAGCGGGCCGGCCGTCTGGTCCGCGAGATTACGGTCGAGCATTACCACGACCTGGGCAAGCTGCTCTTCGCGTTCGTCTTCTTCTGGGCCTATATCGCGTTCTCCCAATACATGCTGATCTGGTATTCGAACATCCCCGAGGAGACGGCGTGGTACCTTGCGCGACAGACCGGCCCGTGGCGGCACGTGGCGGCGGCGCTGATCCTGGGACATTTTGCCCTTCCGTTCGCAGGCCTGCTGTCGGCGCGATGCAAGCGACGACGGGCCCACCTGGCATTCTGGGCGGCGTGGGTGCTCGTGATGCACTGGCTCGACCTCTACTGGCTGATCATGCCGGTGGTGAGCCCCGGCCGGCTCGGCTTGGGGCTGGCACAGGTTGCCACGCTGGTCGGCATGACCGGTCTGTGGCTGGCGGGAATCGCCTGGTGGGCGCGGGGCGTCCCGCTCCTGCCGGAGCGCGACCCGCGCCTGCCGGAGTCGCTGGCGTTCGAGAACGCGTGAGATGAGCGAGCGAGCGGAACAGGATCTGAACGTACGGCTGATCGTCCTCGTCGGACTGGCGGGGGCGCTGCTGGTCTTCGTGGTGATCGTGGCCTTGGAGGCCTGGTTCTACAGCCTCGAGGACGCCCAGGTCTACCGGAAGGTGATCGAGCCCTCGCCGGAGCCTCTGGCCCGAGCGATGGCCGATCAGCAGATCCAGATCAGCAGCTACCGCGTGATCGACCCCGCCAGGAACGTGATCGCCATTCCGATCGAGCGGGCGATGGAGATCGTGGCACGTGAGGAGGCGGCCGCGGCGGCCACGCGGCCGGCCGCCACGAGGAGATCTCATGAACGCTGAGGGGCGGACCCTTCTTCGGGCGGGGCTGGCCGGGTACCTGATCGCCGCGGCAGCCGGCCGCGCGTTCGGCCAGCCCAACGACGCAGTGCCCAAGGAGACGGAGGGCGTCGGGGTCACGGAGCATCCCGGCGCGGTGCTGCCGCTGGAGCTCATGTTCCGGGACGAGAACGGCCGGGACGTCCGTCTGAAGGACTACTTCGCGGGCTCTCGGCCGGTGATCCTCACACTGAACTACTACCGATGCCCCATGCTGTGCACCCTTCAGCTCAACGGCCTGGTCGACGCCCTGCGACGGATGGAGTGGACGCCGGGCCGGCAGTTCGAGATCGTGACGGTAAGCATCGATCCGCTCGAGACGCCGCCGCTGGCGCGGCTCAAAAAGCAGAACTACATGAAGGAGTACGGCCGCCCGGAGGCGGCCAAGGGGTGGCACTTTCTGACGGGCCGCGAGGAAAACATCCGCCGGCTGGCGGCAACGGTCGGGTTCGAGTACCGCTACGACCGCGAAACGGACCAGTACGTACATGCGGCGGCGCTGTTCGTGTGCACACCGGAGGGGCGCGTCTCGCGGTATCTCTACGGAATCCTCTATGATCCCACGACGCTGAGGCTCTCTCTGGTAGAGGCGGCCGAGGGCAGGACTCGCTCCACGGTCGACCGCATTCTGCTGTACTGTTTCCACTACGACTCGGCGAAGGGAAGGTACGCGCCGGCGGCGATGAACCTCATGCGGGCCGGAGGGGTCGCCACCGTGCTGATACTCGGCGGGGTGCTCGCCGCCTACTGGCGGCGCGAGGCGGCCCGTCGAAAGGCATCGAGCGGGGCTGCCGCGGCGGGCGGCTGATCGGCATCGGAGTCATGGCAACGGCGACGGGAACAGGACTGCTGGCGCAGGGCGGCCCCACCTTCTGGATGCCGCCGCAGGGCTCCACGGGGGCCTCGGCCGTCGACTGGGCGTTCTATCTCATCTATTACATCGCCGTCTTTTTCTTCCTGGTCATCGTCGGTCTGACCGCGATCTTCGTGGTCCGCTACCGGGGGCGCCGGGGGGCGCGGCCGGAAGGCGCTCCGAGCAGCCATCTGGCTGTGGAACTCACGTGGACCCTCATCCCGACGGTGGTCGTGATCGTCATCTTCACGGTCGGGCTCGGCGGCTTCATGGACATCAGCTTCGCGCCGTTGAACGCCTACGAGATCCAGGTGGTCGGGCAGAAGTGGAAGTGGTTTTTCCAGTATCCCAACGGGTACGTGGACTCGGATCTGCACGTCCCGGAGGGCCGGCCGGTGCGGCTGGTTCTCTCTTCCCAGGACGTGGTTCACAATCTCTACATCCCGGCGTTCCGCGTGAAGATGGATGCGGTGCCCGGGCGGTACACGAAGATGTGGTTCCACGCCACCCGGCCCGGAGAGTACGACCTGTACTGCGCGGAGTACTGCGGGACGGGGCACTCGGACATGGTCGCCCGGGCCGTGGTGCACCCGGCGGGTCAGTTCGAGAAATGGCTCGAGAGCGCCGGGAACTGGGTCGAGGCGGTGCCGCCGGCGGAGGCCGGGCGCATTCTGACCGTCGGGCGCCCGGACGGGTCCGGCGGGCGCGGCTGCACCCAATGCCACCGGGTGGACGGGCAGGCGCACATCGGCCCGCCCCTTAACGGCCTGTTCGGGCATGAGGTGACGCTCGCCGACGGGACGCGGGTCGTCGCGGATGAGAACTACCTCCGGGAGTCGCTCATCGATCCGCAGGCTAAGATCGTAGCGGGCTACCAGGCGGTGATGCCCACGTACAAGGGGCGGCTCAAGGAGCGCGAGATCACGGCCATCATCGAGTATCTCAAGAGCATCGCCGGCCCCAGGGAGCCGGCGCGGGGAGCACAATGACGAGCATTGCAGGCCATCCCGGAATCGCAGGCCGGATCGCCGAGGCCGGCGCGAACTACCTCAGCGAGCGGCGGGGGATTCTCTCCTGGGTGTTCACGCTGGACCACAAGCGCATCGGCGTGATGTACCTGGTCTCGATCCTGTTCTCGTTCCTGCTCGGGGGCGTTTTCGCGCTGCTGGTCCGCACGGAGTTGCTGACGCCGCGCCGGACGATCATGGACGCGGACACGTACAACCAGATGTTCACGCTTCACGGGGTGGTGATGATCTTCCTCTTCATCATCCCCGGGATCCCGGCGGCGCTGGGCAACTTCGTCCTCCCGATCATGCTCGGGGCCAGGGATGTGGCCTTTCCGCGGCTGAATCTCTTCAGCTACTACCTGTATGTCCTCGGGGCGGTCTTCGCCGTGCTGGCCATCGCGACCGGCGGGGTCGATACGGGCTGGACGTTCTATGTCCCGTACAGCACGACGACGAACACAAGTGTCACGGCCGTCGTCCTCGGGGCGTTCATCCTCGGTTTCAGCTCGATCTTCACGGGAATCAACTTCATCGTGACGATCCACAAGCTGCGTCCGCCGGGGATGACGTGGTTCCGGATGCCGCTCTTCCTGTGGGCGTTGTACGCCACGGCGATCATCCAGGTGCTGGCCACGCCCGTGCTGGGCATCACGCTGTTGCTCCTGGTGGCCGAACGCCTGCTGCGGGTCGGAATCTTCGACCCGGCCCTCGGCGGGGATCCCGTGCTGTTCCAGCATTTCTTCTGGTTCTACTCGCACCCGGCGGTCTACATCATGATCCTGCCGGCGATGGGGGTGATGAGCGAGCTGGTTTCGACCTTCAGCCACAAGCCGATCTTCGGGTACCGGTTCGTCGCTCTGAGCAGCGTGGCCATCGCCATGATCAGTTTTCTGGTCTGGGGCCACCACATGTTCACGAGCGGGCAGTCGCCGCTGGCCAGCATGATCTTCAGCTTTCTGACGTTCATGGTGGCGATCCCCTCGGCCATCAAGGTCTTCAACTGGGTGGCCACGATGTACCGGGGAGCGATCGACCTGAAGACGCCGATGCTGTATGCGCTGTGGTTCCTGTTCCTGTTCGGGATCGGCGGTCTGACGGGCCTGTTTCTCGGGGCGCTGGCCGTCGATGTGCACGTCCACGACACGTACTTCGTCGTGGCCCACTTCCACTACACGATGTTCGGCGGCGTGGCCATGGCGTTCGTCGGCGGGCTGCATTACTGGTGGCCGAAGATCACGGGCCGCATGTACAGCGAACTGTGGGGACGCCTGGCGGCGCTGCTGGTCTTTGTGGGCTTCAACCTCACCTTCTTCACGCAGTTCGTCCTGGGAACGCACGGCATGCCGCGGCGGTACTACAACTACCCCGCGCATTTCACGAGCTATCATCAGCATTCGACCCTCGGGGCCTATCTGACGGCCGCCGGCTTCTTCCTGACGGCGGGCTACCTGATTCACTCGCTGTTCCGCGGGCGGCGGGCGCCGGCCAACCCCTGGGGCGGGGCGACACTCGAGTGGCAGTGCAGCTCGCCGCCGCCCGCTCACAACTTCGACCGGCCCCCGCCGGTCGGAGATCCGTACGACATGTCGCGGATCCGCTACGATGACGCGATCGGCGGATATGTGACCGCGGAGGTCGCAGAGCCGGCCGGCGCCGGCGGAGGTCCGGGCCGGTGAAAGGCGAAGCGATGCTGCCGGCGGTCCGGAGCGCAGCGGCGCCCGCAGACACCGCGCATCCCGGCGCGCCGCGGGTGGCACACCATTTCGCGACCCCCGTGCAGCAGTTTGAGTCCGCCCAACTGGGCATGTGGCTTTTCCTGGCCACCGAGGTGCTGCTCTTCGGGGGCCTGTTCTGTGCGTATGCCGTGTACCGGGCCGCTCACCCCGAGGTCTTCATCTACGCGCACCGGTTCCTGGATGCCCGCCTGGGCGCTCTGAACACGGTCGTGCTGGTCTCGAGCAGCCTGACGATGGCATGGGCCGTACGCTGTGCCCAGACCGGTCGGCAACGGGGGCTGGTCGGTCTGCTGGCGGCGACGCTGCTATTCGCAGCTGCGTTCCTGGCCGTCAAGTATGTCGAGTACGAGTCGAAATGGAGGCACGGTCTGCTCTGGGGCAGGTACTACCATCCGGCGCACGGACACCCTGCGGGCGACGCCTCGGGGCAGGCCGGGACCGGCCAGGCCGGGCAGGAGCCCGCGAACGCGTCGGCTCCGGGCGATGAGCGGCCCATGGCCGCCGGGCCCAACCAGTCCCCGGCGACGATCGCGGCGGGCGCCGGCCCGCCTTCGCGCGGCGGGCCTGTGACGTTGGGTGGGGCTGCCGGGCCGGGGGCCACCCCGCCCGCCGAGGCAACGCGAATCGCGGCGTCGGCGGCCGGCCCGCGGGGACTGGCGTGGCATCTGCGCCGGCCCGACAGCGGGCGGCACGACGAGCCGCGGAACGTTCAGATCTTCTTCGCCGTGTACTTCCTGATGACGGGCCTGCACGGCCTGCACGTGATGGCGGGAATGGCCGTGATCGCGTGGCTTCTGGTGCGGTCGATCCGGGGGCATTTCGGCCCCGGGTACTTCGCACCGGTGGATCTGGCCGGCCTGTACTGGCACGTCGTGGACGTGATCTGGATCTTCCTGTTCCCGCTGCTGTATCTGATCCACGGGTGACTGTCATGCGCGAAGTTCCCGCTCAACCTGTTGAGGCCGGCCCGGGTCAGGGGCGTGCCCTCGGTCATGTGGTTCCCCTGAGGGTGCTGCTGGGGGTGTGGGCTGCGCTGGTGGCGCTGACGGTCGTGACGATCGCCGCAACCCGCGTGGACCTCGGCGGACTGAACCTGTGGGTGGCGCTGGGGATTGCGACGGTGAAAGCGGCGATGGTGGCCCTGTACTTCATGCACCTGCGCTACGACCATCCGCTGAATGCGATCGTGTTCATCGCGGCCCTTCTCTTCGTGGCGGTGTTTGTGGGCATCGTCATGCTCGATGCGGAGGCGTACCAGCCGACGATCCGGGAATACCAGCACCAGACTGTCACGCCGGGGCGCTGACTCGGACCGGCGCCGACCGCGGCAGACATGGGTGTCCGCGTGCGACCCGCCTGCTGGCCAGCCGGGAGGCTGCGCCCACGGCACCCGGGCCAACGCACACTTCTTCAAGGGCGAAGACGAGTCGCGGGGGTGGGGCGACTTCCACGCCGCCATCGGCCAGGCCCGCAAGGCCCGATAGTGCGGCGGTGCGATGGCGAAGCGGGGGGTCCTCGCACGCTATGTCGCGAGTTCGCGGGCTGCGTGCTGACGCCGTGCAGTGCGGGATGGGATTACTTCGCACTTGGCAAGACTTCTGTGATCCTCCGGTTGCGCAGGTTGGCGTCGATGAGACGATCAACCTCTACACGGGAGTATCTGACCGCCTTCCCATCAAGCGGTATCACCGTGATGTCCACTTCACAATGGCTGCCCAGACCGAAATGGACCTCCAGCGCGCCGCCGCTCTTGTAACTGTGACTGGGGTGGACCGTCCGCATTGCAAGGGGCTTGGCGTTTGGCTGATCGGCCCGGCCCGCCGCATAGACCAGGACACGGGCGCCGATCAGTTCGGCGTCCTTGACGCCGCTGAATCGGACGCGCAGCCAGTGGTTCTTGCGAGCACCGTGCAGGCCGGTGTTCCAGTAGACCTTGCTCTCATAGCGGTCCATGCTCAGCGCCAGGCCGCTGTTGTCAGGGTCGGCAGCGAAGATCAGGTCGAGGAGTCCGTCGTTGCTGAGGTCGGCGGCCTCGCCGCAGATGCCTGAACCATCCAGACCGCGGAAGGTGGTCAGCTCAGGCTCAAAGGTGCCGTCGCCACGGTTCATGAAGAGCGTTGCCCGCGATGGGGGGTTCTGAGTCTCGCTGCGGTCCAGCACGACGAAATCCACCCAGCCGTCGTTGTCGAAGTCGCCGAAGACGGCATCCGCGAAGTAAGGTCGGCGGTCACCGGGGTCGATTCGCGCCAGCGGACGGGCTCTGGGCAACGGTGCGTCGAAGAATCTACACCAATCGCGGTACAGCCAGTTCAACGCCGACAGCCCAGCCGTCTCCGTGGCCTCCTGGAACTGGAAGCGGCCCCGGTTCCGCCAGAATCGGCCGGTGACGTACTCCGCACGGGGGGCCCAGCCGGGTGAGGCCGGGCCGACGGCCAGCACGTCCAAGAGGCCGTCGTTGTCCACGTCGGCCAGCGAGATGTAGGGCAGACCCGCCTCCGCCGGTACCGCGCGGTGCGGAGTACGTCGCCACGATGTCCAGCAGGCCGTCCCTGTTCAGCTCCGCGATGGCCAGGCCGTTCATGCCCTCCCGGATGCTGGTGAACCCCGGCACTACGATGCTCTCAAAGAGCTGCCCGCGCCCGGCGGCGTCGCGCGTGGCGTCATTGTCGGGCATCTTCTTGAGCGGCGGCTCACCCGGTCCGCGCTCGGCGATCTGCTCCGTGTGAGGCTGCCGCCGGCCGGTGCCGCCGCGGTAGTAGGCCATCGCCTCCCCGATGGTGACGAAGCCGTCGCCGTTCTGGTCCAGCCGTCGGAATAGGGCCGGCCGATCCACTTCCTCGCGGGCGAGTTTCCCGTCGCCGTTGCGATCCAGTTGCCCGAATCGTTCGGCCAGGCCGCCTGTGGCAGGGCGAGTCACCTCCTGTGCCCTGCAAGGCAGATCGACACCGCTGCCAAGCACGCGCTCGTGATACCTGATCTCCTGGTTTCTCCTCGACCTTGGGCAACGTCGAGGCCGCCGGCGCGGTTCCCGCGGGCCGTGGGGCCGTGGGTCGAACCCGAGGCGGGCAGGTTTTGAAGAACTGCCAGATGACCTCCGGCCCATTGAAGTCGCGGCTGGTCTTGCCCATGAACGCCTCGGGCAGCGCGCCACCGCCCGGTTCGCCGGGCATGGTGTGTCCGCCGCCTTTGACAAGGTAATACACGACCCTCACACCGTCGCGTCCGGCCGGCCAGCGGCGGACTTCCGTGGTGGTTCCGTCCTTCGGGTCCAGGTCGGGCAGTTGTTCGACCTGGGGCTCGCCGGCAATACCGTTGTGGGCGAGATACTTCTTGAGCATCTGCTCGGTGGGGATGACGCGCCCGCCACGATCCGAGCCGGCAATCGCTCCTCCGCCAATGGGCACCAGCGGGTCGGCCTCGCCCTGAATCACCAGCAGGGAGATCGGATGGCTGGGCTGGAACGTGGGAGCGACCGGCTCGGCCAAGCCGCCGATCACAGGCGCGATCCCCGCGAACAGGTCGGCCGCCTTCGCGGCCAGGTAATGCGAGAAGATGCCGCCGTTGGAAACACGGTGGCGAAGATGCGGGAACGGTCGATCGGATACCGCTTCTCCAAGTCGTCGACAATGGCCCGGACGAACCTGACGTCGTCCACGTTCTCGGTCTGCGCGGGGATCCTGGCCGCCTGACGGCCGTCGTTCCAGTGATTCTTCCAGCCGCTGGGGTAGACGGCCAGGAGGTTCTCCTTCGCCACCATCCCGCGGAATCCCCTGGCCGCCACACGTTCGCCCCGGCCGCCTCCGCCATGGAAGAAGAACACGACGGGAAGCTTGTCCCTGGGCCGTTCGGGCGCCTGGACGACGTACGTCCGCTCGCGTCCGTCCACGGTCAGCTTGTGCTCCGTTTGAACGACGCCGGCGTCCTCGGATGTGGCCGGCATGGTCCGGCGGGCGGCCGCCGCCCGTTCGAAGCGGGCACGGACTTCGTCTGCGGTTACCGCACCGTCCCTGTCGGCGTCGAGCCGGTCGAACGCCTGGGGAATCTCATTACGCGACAACTTGCCGTCGCCGTTGCGGTCGAGTTGCCTGAATCGCTCGGCCAAACTGTCTGGGGCAGGGCGGGGCGATTCCTGCGCAAGAACCGGCAGGCAGACAATGCCCGCCACAATACAAGTTGGCGCGAGGGTGGCCCTCATGGCTTCTTGCTCAGTACGTCCCTGCCGGCGGGGCGGCTTGTTGGGCCCGGTGCCTTCCGAGCCTCGTCCAACGTCACCGCACCGTCGCCGTTCTGGTCCAGCCGTCGGAACAGGGCTGGCCGGCCGACCTCCTCGCGGCTGAGTTTCCCGTCACCGTTGCGGTCCATCTGCCGGAAACGCTCCTGCACGCCGCGACCTAGCCCGCGCTGGCCGGGTTGGGTTGTCGCGCCGCGACCTTCGGTACGCGAGTCCTGGCGAATCCACTTGGGGGCCTGGAGTTGGGCATTCCACTCCTGCCAAGCCCTCTCCAGTTCCTCGACCTTCTCGGGCATCTTCTCAGCCAGGTCCTTCGACTCGCCGATGTCGTCGGCCAGGTTGTACAG
>Ga0209018_1001778_pt1 | contig 16621 bp, 14 predicted proteins | sample YNPBryBLVA2012_FD_185814 | JGI IMG/M metagenome (GOLD analysis project Ga0209018, IMG submission 185814) | Anoxygenic and chlorotrophic microbial mat microbial communities from Yellowstone National Park, USA - YNP Bryant BLVA 2012 (SPAdes)... ...
GCGACATTGCGCGTGTCAATCCAGTGCGGATAGAGCAGAATCCACGCGTGCTCCACATCGCCGACGCTTGTCGCAAAGCCGCGAATCACCGCCGCGACCTCGGACGAATTCCACGACGCGCGCCGATAGTTCGCATCGAAATCCACGAAATAGCGCAAGTAATTCGCGCGCCCGATGAGCGCGAACAGCATCACGATTGTCACAACAGTTGCCGCGCGTCCCCACCCGAACTCGGCGAGCAAGGTGCGGCCCGCGCGCCACACCCACGCGAGCGGTAGCGCGACGACGATGAAGACGAACGGAATCGCGCCGCCCGCGCGCACGACGCTGGGATTTTCGTTGGGGAACGCGAGCGCGAGCGCGGACGGCAACAACATTATCGCCAGCCCACCCAGCACAAAGGCGTACGCGTTCTCGCGATAGCGCGCGAGGCGATAGAGCGCGTACGTCACTCCCAGCACGAACAACCCGCCCGAAACGTAATCGAGCGCGGGATCGTTGGGGAGCGCGTTGGGCCACGCCGCGTCACTCGTCCAGTTGAACATCAACGCCACGTTCACCAGATTACTCGCAAACACATCGAGCGGATCACTCACCGTGACCTGACCTTCACCCACGAGACGCGTCGCCGCGCGATACCACGCCATCTCCGGTCGTTCGGTCATATAACGCACGAGCGGCATCACAACGAAGAGCGCGAGCGTGAACATCAACGCGCTGTTGACGATGAGCGATCGGGTTTGCGCCAGCGTCAAGCGATGCGTCCACCACCACCAAACGATGAACACGATGACGAGCGCGGGCACCAGGCGAAACGCGTTGTAACCGAGCAAGCCGAGTCCCAGAAACAAGCCCGCCATCAAAAAATCGTTGCGGCGATTCGACTTGAGCGCGCGGAAGAGAAAATACACCGTGGGCGCGACAAAGACCGGGGTGAACGGAAATCGCAAGCCCATTCGCGCAATCGTGAGGGGCCACTTGGCGATAGCAATCAAGAGCGCGGCAAAGAGCGCGACATCGTCATCGAACAATTCGCGCGCCAGGAGAAACGTGAACGGAATGACCAGCACACCCATCAACGCGGTGATGAGTTTGAGCGACATATGGTCAATCGGGTGACCGGTCAGTTTGATGAACGCGGCGGTGAGGTAAAATTGCAGCGGCTCGCGCCCCGTGTTCCGCTCGAAGAAAATCGGCGCAAGTCCGCCATTGACCACATCGTTCACATCGAGCAGTTTCTCCGCGTGATCGCTCGTCATCTCCGCCGGCGTCGCGTCGAGATCGTGATAGTAGAACGCGATGCCGACCGCCATCACGCCTACCAGCGCGATGCTCTGCGGCGCGATGCGCCACCCTGCGGAAAAGATTTTGCGCGCGGAAGCAAGGCGCGCCAGCCACGTCTCCCAGTTCTTTTCGGGAATCCAGAACGCGTAGAGCAAAACGGCGATGCTCAAAAACCACGCGAGGACGTTATCCGCATTGAACTCGTTGCCGCTGGAAAAGAGGAAGGTGAGCGCGGCAAGCGCGAACGCGCTGACGACGAACGAGCGCGCGAGCGGACGCGGTTTTTCTTCGGTGGGGACGTGCGCCAACCGCGTGCCAATCGTCACGGGCGCGGCGAACAACACAAACAACCACACACCAATAGCGATGAGGAACAACGCGCGCGCGGGATCATCGGCTTGACGATGGGCATGCAAATTTTGCGCTAGCACCGCGAACGCCATCGCGACGAGCGCAAGCGTGGGTGGGATGACTGAACGGAGACGATTCACTGTTTCTCGCAAACAAAAAAGAGATACGCGCCTTCCGTCACTGGTGGCTCGTCATAGTAACGCCGCCACAGCGGTTCGATGAGCGCGAAATTCGCGCGGTGCGGCGCGAGGATCCAGCGCCCGAACAATTTTTTGTACAGCAACGTCGGCGCGGAATAGTAATGCGCCCAATCGAAGAGATGCGATGCCGCACGCGAAAAATACGCGTGCCACTCGCGCACCGCAAAACCATAACGCGCGAGACGCGCCTGCCACACTTCGGGGGAATCGGTGCGATAGTGACGCGAGATGCGGTTGAAATAATTTTCGTACGCGCGCGCGAGCGATTCCAAATGCAGCGCGCGAAAAAAATCGGCAAAGAACAGAAATTCGGCAAAGTGATGCGACGGCGTGGTGAACACAAAGACGCCTCCGCGTCGCAAAACGCGATACGTCTCGCGCAAGGTGGCGTCCACATCGGGAATGTGTTCCAGCACCGAGTTGCTCAACACGCTCGCGAACGCGCCATCGGCGAACGGCATCGCGTTGCTGTCCACCACGCGCAGTTCGCGATGCATCCCGCGCCGCGCGGCTTCAGCAATCGCTTGCGGCGATGGATCAATTCCCACGTCGAGCGGCTCGGTGAAGGTAGCTTGCGCGAAATGCCCATCGCCGCAACCCAAATCGAGAATCGGTCGCGGCAAATCCAGCGCGGCGACTTTGCGCGCTTCGATCGCGCGCAAGAGCGCGCGAAACGACGGAATCGCCATGAGATGTTCGATGAGGTAATCGCGCGACGAATTCATCTCAACGACTCGAACAACGTCTCGTATTGTCGAACGGTTTGCTCCAGCGAAAAGAGCGCTTCGATTTCTGCGCGCGGGCGCACGTATGTCGCGCGATTCTGCAGAACGCGGACGATGCCCTCAGCCAGCGCGCGCGCGTCTTTGCTCGGCACGATCTCGCCCATCCCGGTCACACGAATCGGCTCGCGCACGCCGGGCAAATTGGAAGCGACGACGGGACAGCCGCTCAGCATCGCTTCGATTTGCACCAAGCCAAACGATTCGGTCGAGTTGATGCTGGGAACGGTCAGCACATCGCACGCACCAAAAAAGTTGCCCATCTCGCGATTCGGCAGTGGTCCCAAAAATTCCAGATACTCGCGATACTGTTTGATCAATGGCTGCAAACGTTCCCACACATTTTCGCCGATGACGTTTTCGTACTCGCCGGCGAAAAGATATTTGACGTTGGGAATTTTCTCGCGCACGAACGGCAACGAGTTGATGAGGTAACTGACGCCTTTTTCTTCCGCAAAGCGCGCGGCAAAGCCAACGACCGTGTGACCTTCGGCGTGATATTTTTGTTTCAATGCCGCCACCGCGCGCGGCTCAGGCGGCGGCATCACTACGGGCGGATAGACGACAACGATCTTCGACCCAAAGCGCGAGAGGAGTGGCGAATGGCGCGCGTAATCTTCGGTGTAGGCGACAATGCGATTCGCAAATCGTCCCGCGACCCAGTTCGACGCAAAGACAGCGCGGTCAATCGCGCGATTCAAAATCCCGGGGGGCAGTTGCAAATCACAGTGGTACGTCAACACGACCGGGGTGCGCGCGAGGAATCGTCCAATGACGGCGAGCGGTCCACCTTCGGCTTGGGGCAGGTGAACACTCGTCACATCGTGCGCGCGCATCAATGCCCAGGCGCGCGATAAAAAGCCGGGCATAATGCTCCCTTTGCTAAAGCGAAACGCAACGGGGTGTCGCAGTACAGTGACGCCTTCGATCTCCTCGCGGTAGGGCAAATCGTGACGATAGTGCGAGGTCAGCACCGTGACGCGATGCCCGCGCGCGGCGAGGGCTTGCGCCAATCGTTCAACGTAGATGGTCAGTCCGCTGATATGAGGACGATAATATGTCAGTGCAATCAGAATCTTCATTTACGAATTGGCCAATTGATCCAAAGTGTCAAGGAATTCTTCCGCGTCAAATTCTGGAGTCAAGCTCACCGACTTTTTTCCCCTACCGTGACGGTGAGGGATCAACACGTCAAGATACTGCCGATAGTCTTTGCCAAATTTCATTTTGAGCGCAACCAAGTCAGGATAGTTATCAAAACCAACAATGACAGAACCCGAGCGCAAAAGATAATACGAGTACAATCTTCCCACTGATGTAAAAACCTCTTTGAGCCACACATCCAATTCGTTATACTTGCCACGAATTTGAAGGATGGCTCGATTCTGCGCCACATCGTTTTGTAGGACCTGGACATCCATCAAGCGATTATGCGCGAGCGCAATTATCCTTTCAAAATGCGCTCGAGTGTTTCTGTCCATTCCGCGACCTCTTCGATGCAGTACTGCCATTCGATGGCATCCTGTTCCCACACCGGATTTTTGGATTCGACGCGACGCAAGAATCTGGCATCGGTCTGAACACGACGCGCAAAGACAGGATAAGTCACACCATATTTCTTTTCATACGCGCGAATCCTGGCGCGCCCTCTTTCGATGCGCTCAACACAACGGTCTACCGTATAGCGGCGCAACGCGTCCAAGACCACAGTGTCTAGATCACCAAATTTTCTGGCGACCTTCAATAAATCACCCTTCACTGCCACCGCAGACATTTTCGACCTCCCTAGTCGAACAGCGCGCGGTTTTCGACAACCCAGCGATACAATTTCTCCACGCCTTCCTGCACACCCACTTTGGGCGCCCAGTCCAACTCGCGTTTGGCTTTGGAAATATCGTACACGCAGACGCGTTGATCGCCGGGGCGCCAGTCGCCGTACTGCACCGGGAGTTTTCGCCCCAGCAATTTTTCGAGCATCGGCGCGAACTCGGTCCACACGGAAATCGTGTTGCGCGCGCCACCACCGATGTTGTACACCTGCCCAGCGACGCGGTCAATGCGCGCGGTCGCCGCATCGTACGCGTCGAGCAAATCATCAATGAAGAGCATGTCGCGCACCTGCTTGCCATCGCCGTAAATCGTGATGGGTTTGCCCAACACCGCCGCGATGATGAACCACGCGAGCCAGCCCTGGTCTTCAACGCCAAACTGGCGATAACCGTAAATCGCCGATTGGCGAAAGACAACCGTGGGCAAGCCATAGATGCGATAATAGTCGCGCGTGTATTGATCGGCAGCACCTTTTGAATTCCCGGAGAAATAGGCATGACCGTTTTGTCGAACGAGGATCACCGAGTTGGGTACTTCGACGCAGTACACCATACCGTCGTAATCTACCCATTCGCTCCGATCCCCATCCAGATTACACTGCACCGTGCGCACGGTAGAAATGTAAACGCGATAGAATCCCTCGGGGTCTAGCATAACCGATGCACCCCTACTGCACTTGATGGCAATTTCTTGAACATCGTCCGCCAGGCGCTTGGAAACAGTAGTGTAGCGCCAGGTATTTTTACTTTGTTGGTTCCCATCACCCGCCAGCAAAGAGTCCAGCAAAACATGTAGATACCTGGGATGCAAGTCCTTGATGTCCTGTGGGATGTACTTGTCGTGGCTCTTGCCCAAGGGCTTGAGATACTCGTACAATTGCTTGGACGTTGCTGTGACGTGATGTTTATCCACCACAGGGGATAAACCAATTGCCTGCATAACCTCTACGGCTTCATCGGTGCGATAGTGTGTCGTCAGTGTTACCGTACAATTACCTGTCTTTGGATTCTGGTAACAATGCCCTTCCGAGATATACCAGCCCAGAAATCGTAACCAGTCGCGCATCGGAATGGCTCGGGGAGCAAAAAAATGCTTGTGCTTTTGCGGTTTGACCTCAGGTAAAATAAATTCATCTATTTCCTTACCCTCATCAAAATCTGCTGCGACAAGATATGCCATCGGTTTACCTGCAATGTGTTGTGCTTCAACGAGGCGTGGATTCTGCAATTCATCATGGTCGCAGTCCCACGCGACCAACATTTTGTGATTGGGCGTCACACACGTTTGGAGACGACGATTATGCTGAACATACATCTTGCCCACATACGGAAAGGCATAGTGGGCAGTAGGTTTTTGGAACTCGGCTCTCTTACGCTCAAGATTGTAGGTCAAAACCTCGTCTTCAGCAGCCAACTCTTCAAAATGTTTCCAGCCACGCCTGGTCAGAATCTCCGTATCTCTGGAGTAACAGCACCCGTACGGCGAATGAAAGTCCAACGGACGCTCTTCCGAAAATCCATTCGGCAAATCGCGATAGGCATAGCGCGTGGTGTGTTCGACAATCTCCACGTCCTCCATCCCACCGTACACCTTGTTCGTCGAAGCGAAGAGAACGAGCGGGTTGCGTCCGGACGCGCGCGCGGCTTCTAGCACGTTGAACGTGCCAAGCGCGTTGATTTCAAAATCCTCGCGCGGATTCGTCACGGATGTCGTGACGGCGACCTGTGCGGCAAAATGGTAGATGGCATCCACCTCGCGCGCGGCGTCCGCGATGGCACGCGCATCGCGAATGTCCGCGCGAATCAGTTCAAAGCGCGCGCCGTACTTGCCGCGCAACCATTCCGCGTTCTTTTCCGAGCCGCGCCGCGACAGGTTATCGAATGCAACAACGCGCTCACCGCGCGCCAGCAACCGATCCACCCAGTTACAACCGATGAAACCACAACCGCCGGTGACAAGAATTTTGTTCAAGATTGAACCTCCGTATCGTGAGGCGTGAGGCGTGAAACGTGATGCGTGAGGCGTGAAACGTGAGGCGTGAGGCGTATTGCGTGTTGCGTATTGCGTATTCCGTTCACGTTTCACGTTTGACGTTTCACTTTTCACGTTTCACGTTTTACGTTTCACGTTTCACTCTGCAGTGTTTGCAACTTTTGATAGGACAATCCTTCGTGCCACATTGAATAAATGCCGAAAGCGATGAGCCAGAGGTAGGTGAAGGCATGCACGACAATCGCGTAACTGAGCGCGGCGGATTTGTCCATCCCAAAAACATTTACGAGCGTCAATTGCGCGACGTAGTGAAAAACGCCGATGTAACCCGGCGAGGATGGCACAACGACAACAAGTGACGTAACGAGCATCACCAAGAACGCGGCGGCTAGTGTCGCGTTCAAATGCATCGCGCTCATCACAGTCCAGTAGACCAAGCCGCCGGTCACCCACACAAAGACCGCCCAAATAGCTACGCCAATGATCTCGCGCGGCGAGCGCAAAATCGCAAAGCCATCAATCAGCGAATCGAGCGCGCGCCACAGACGCGGGCTATGCAAGAACGGAACTGGCGCGGTGAGCCGTCGTAGCATATTCATTCCGCGCTCTTTTTGAAACGACAAGCCCACCAAGAAAACGACACCGCCAATTCCCAACGCCGCGGTTGCCAACGCGCCCTGCCGCGCCTCGTCGGGAACGTTCGGCACAAAGAGCGCGGTCACCGCCAAGAGCAACACCACCGTCAACCCATCGCTCAAGCGCTCCACGACGACGGTGGACAGCGCGCGCGCCTTGCTCACACTTTCGATCTCACCAATCAAATACGCGCGCACAATATCGCCCAAGCGCGCGGGCAAGAGGTTGCTCAGAAAATAACCAATGTTGAGCGCGTAAAAGGTCTTGAGCCAGCGCGGCTTGTACGGATAGAACAGCAATTGCCAGCGAAAGACGCGTCCCGCGTAACTCGCAAAGAATACGAGCGTGGCAATTCCCATCCACCACCCGTCAATTCCAATCAACGCCTCGAACAACTTGTCGAACTGGATGCCTTGAAACGCAAAATACAAACAGACCGCGCTGACGAGCAACCCGATCCAAAAGCGAGCCGATTTTAACATTCGATTCCTTGACGCGCGAGGTTCATAATGCGCGCTATTTTAGCACAAGTGGGCAGATAAGCCAACCGACGCGAAAGGGCGCGAAAAGACGCGAAAGAGCGCGAAAGGACGCGAGAGCGCGAAAGGACGCGACAGAGGCGCGAAAGAACGCGAAAAGAACTCAAGAGATGTAATCAACGAGGAGATCGCAATCGGGTATTGACAAAACGACGCGGACGAATAGGTCTTTGACCAAAGTTAACGAGCAAACACACTTTTTCGTTGCTCTTGGTCATAAACAACAAACACTGTTTGATATCGGATGGACGAATCGTTAGTTCCGCCTTGGTTTCTAACAGAAGGCGATCCTGCTCATCCCAACATACAAAATCAACGCGACGATCAGTAACAATTACACCATCATACATTATCGGGACAACAACCTCACGTTCGAACTGAACGTTATATTTGGGTAGAGCAATTTCTAACGCGCGCTGGTAATCAGTTTCTTTGCAATGAATGCCCAGTTGCCGCTGTACATCAATACACGCCGCAATCATGCGGTACGAAAGCGATTCGAATTGATGCCGTGCTACCCTTCCTCGAGACATCGCCCCCTCCCCTTCCGCCCCCTTTCGCGTACCTTTCGCGTCTTTTTTCGCGCACCTTTCGCGTCTTTTTTCGCGCTCCCCTTCGCGTCTTTTTTCGCGCTCCCTTTCGCGTCTTTTTTCGCGCTCCCTTTCGCGTCTTTTTTCGCGCTCCCTTTCGCGTCTTTTTCGCGCTCCCTTTCGCGTCCACCTACCACATCTCAATCGTATAATCCGCAATCACCGCATCCAAACGACTGCGCTCGATGCTGTCAATCACTTTTTCCAGCAAGCCGTGCGCGTACTCGGCATCGGAGGAGACACACACGATACCAATCGTTGCGCGCTGCCACGAATCCAAATCGTCCACTTCGGCGATGGATACGTTGAACGATTGGCGCACGCGCGCAATCACCGATTTGACGACATGCCGCTTGTCCTTGAGCGATTGGCTCGCGGGAATATCCAGTTCAAGTGTGCAAACTCCAACGACCATTTTCGATTGAGGAATTGCGAATTGCGAATTACGAATTGCGAATTGCGAATTTCAAAGCGCGCGTCGAACCTCGGATTCGATCAGCGATTCTAGCCGCGCGAGATCCAGAAACGCGCCAGTGCGTTGGCGCGACGCGTGGCGTTCACTCACGGGACACGCATTGCACTCGGCGCAGACATCGCGGTTGCGCTCCGCAAACACCGCGCGACGCAGCGCCGCCAGTTTGTAGATTGCCTCGTCGGACAGCGGCTCGAGGGGCTTGCCCAATGCCTGCTGCGCGGCAAGCGTCACTTGCGCGGAATGTTCCACCCGTTCAAGACGCAGATACGCTTCCCACACATCCGCGCCCACCGTCACCGAGCCGTGCCGGTCGAGCATCAGCGCGTCGTACTTGCCAATCAACTGGCGAACCGCGCGCGCGCCCTCTTCGCTTGCCGGCGTAGCGTACGGCGCAGTCGGAATCGTGCCAAGATCGTACACCACTTCGGGCAGGACACACTTGGCAAGCGAAATGCCGGCGAGCGTGCAAGCGATTGCGTGCGGCGGATGCGCGTGAATCACCGCGCCAATATCGGCGCGCTGACGATAACATTCCAGGTGAAGCCGAATCTCGGACGATGGTTTGAGGTCGCGCCACTTGCCAAAACGCGGCGCGATCTTCTCACCGTCCAAATCAACGACGAGCAACTGGTCGGGATCGAGAAATCCCTTGCTCACACCACTCGGCGTCACCAGCAAACGCTCACGATCCACCCGCGCGGAAATATTCCCATCGCCCGCGGCGATGAAATTCTTTTGGTGCATCAACTTGCCAATCTCGACGATACGTTGGCGCAGTTCATTCTCCATAGTTTTACCAGCGATGCCAAAGGCCAAATCACCTGACCACCAATCCCCTCTTTGGCACATTGGTTCATTGGCTCATTGATTCCGCAACCGCATTCGCGCCCGCAATCTGCGCGTACAATGCCGCGCTCGGTTTGAGAGTGCGCGTTTGCGTAGCGCGATCATTCGCCATCAAACCAAACGGCAACGTGTATCCCTCCGCCCATTCAAAATTGTCCACGAGCGTCCAGTAAAAATATCCTTTGACCGGCGCACCCTCTTGAATCGCGCGCTGCAACGCGACAAGATGCGACACCAAATAACGCGGCCGCACTTCATCGTAACGATCGCACACACCATTCTCGGTCACGTAAATCGGCACACCGGGCGCGTACGCGGCAAGCCACTTGACGGTCTGGTAAAACGACGCGGGATCCAGATCGCCCTTGCCGAACCACTCGAGCAACTCGTCGTCGTACGATACGCCCCACGGTTGCGCGGGCAACACACGCCCAAAGAGCGCGCGGGGTTGCGAAAGATCCACCGCCACGCGCCGCGCAAAATAGAAATTCAAGCCGATGAAATCCTGGGTGCCAATCGCCTCCGCCACGCGCCCCACACCCATCGGAAAACGCAAACGCCCATCGCGCAATGCCAACAAGAACGCGCGATTGTACGCGTAATCCTGCAAACGAACGATCGCGCGATTCAATGCCGAGTTCGCGCGCGCTGGCTTGAACGCCAGAAGGTTGTGCGCCAACCCAACGCGCGCCGTGGGCTGAACGCGATGGATCGCATCGTACGCCGCCGCGTGTGCGCGCAGCATATTCGTCAGCACGCGCATTGCCAAACCAAAATCACTGACGCCGGGGGGCCACTTGGCATTCACATAGCCGGTGTACGCATACACCATCGGCTCGTTGATCGTCACCCAGAAATCGCACAGGTCGCCCAGTTCTTGCGCGATGCGCAGCGCCAAGCGTTCAAACCGCGCCACCACTGCGGAGGTTTCCCACGCGCCCGCCGCGCACAGCCACAACGGATTGGTGAAATGATGGAGCGTGACGAGCGGCGTCATTCCGCGCTCGCGCAGCGCGCCCAACACACGCCGATAGAACGCAAACGCCTCCGCGTTCCATTCGCCCTCGCGCGGTTCAAGTCGGCTCCATTCGACGGATAGGCGATGCGCGTTTTGGTTCAGCACGCGCGCCAAATCGAAATCCTCGCGATACTTTTCGCCGCGCCACCAATCGCACGCCACGGCGGATGAAGCGTTATGCTTGATATGGCCGCGCGTCTGCTCCCACGCCCACCAATCGTTGTTCGTGTTGCCGCCTTCAACCTGATGCGCGGCGGTGGCGGTGCCCCATAAGAAATGGTTAGGAAACTTTTGAATCAACTTGATTATCCGCGCGCGCCCACCAATTCGAACACCTCGACTGGGGTAGCGCGTCCTTTGACGGTGAGTGTTTCGCGCGACCGCACTTGCGCTTTGGATTCGATCAACGCATAGGTCGCGCGTGAAATCAGAATTTGATTGTCCTCGGCATTCTCCTGCAAACGTTTTGCCACGTTGACCGGATCGCCGACCGCCGTATAGTTCATCAACTCGCGCGTGCCGATGTTGCCGACCACCGCCTCGCCGGTGTGAATCCCGATGCGAAACGTCGTCCGCAAAGAGACCGGCAGTTGAGGCGCGAACGCTGCCACCTCGCGTTGCAACGTCAACGCGGCGCACGCCGCGCGCCACGCGTGATCGCGTTGCGGCAGGGGCGCGTTGAAAATCGCCATCACCCCATCACCCATAAATTTATCCAACGTACCTTCATAGCGCAACACGGTCTTCGTCGCGAGCGACAAATAGCCATTCAACACTTGAACCAGTTGCTCCGGCGGCAGTTGCTCCGCCAAATTCGTAAAGCCGTGAATATCCGCGAACAAAACGGTGACCAGTTGGCGTTTGCCGCCCAGCGCCACGCGCCGCGGATCGGCGAGCAATTCTTTCACCACCGTCGGCGCAACGTAATGCTCGAACGTGGCGCGCACGCGTTGCGTCTCTTGCTCCTGCGCGCGGCGTTGCATCTCCAAACGCGCCTGCTCTGTCAAATCTTCGATGACGATGACGACGCCCACCATCTCACCCTCGCGCCGCATCGCGGAGAGCTGCAAGGTGAGATGCACCGTGCCGCGCCCGTGCACGCGCGCGGTCACATCGCGCACGATGGGCAAGGTGCCATCGTTCCACAAACGTTTCAACAACGCGGCAAGGTCGGTCCCCTCGAACGGCGGCAACACTTGATCGTAGGGACGCCCCAGCGCTTTGGAGGTAGGCGTGCGAAAAATCTCTTCCGCTGCGCGATTCAAACTGATGATTTTGTTTTCGCGATCGAGCGTCAGTACGCCGGTGGCGATACTCGCCAGCGTCGAATCGAGATAATCGCGCATCGTGCGAATCTGGCGCATCTGCGCGCGCAAATCGGCAAGCAATCGCGCGTTTTCCAGCGCGACCGCGCTCTGATCGGCAAGAGTCGTCAACAACGTCACATCGTCTTCGGTGTAGCGTTCGCCGGAAATCTTGGCGCCGATGATCCACACGCCAATCCACGCGCCGCGGCTTTGAATCGGGACGAACACTTCGCTGTGTAACCGTTGGAGCGCCGTGCGCGTCTCGGCAGACAGATCGGCATATTCGGGCAGCCGATCCACATCGTACTGCAACAAGGGCTTGGCGCGCGCCAAGACGCGCGCCACCGACAACTCTTCGTCCAATTGAATTTCGGGTGGCACGTCCTCCGGCGCGAGAACGGGGCGCAACACATAGCGCGTTTCTTCGTGCGTGACCAGCGCCAGCATCACCGCGCGCGCGCCCATCGCGGTCTCCAACAACGCGCGCCCCTCGCGCGCCAACTCTTCCAAATCAATGCGCGCGCTCAGGCGTTGACTGAAATCCTGCACCACCGATTGCGGACTGTAGCGTTGATGGAACAACCACGCGCGCACCCATTGACTTGCCCACAAACGCAAGGGTTGGTAGACCAGCGTCAGCAACAACGCCACCAGCGCGATGCCGCCCACTGCCTGTGCCGTGTCGCCGCTACGCCACAACAGGAACGCGACGCCCAATGCCAAAATGAAAATGACCAAACTGAATGCCGAGAGGACGATGACGTACACGACTTGGCGCGCCATCGTCCCCAGATCCATCAAATCGTGCTTCACGGTGGCATAGGTGATGACGATGATGCCCAGCATTTGCAACACGGTTGCCACTGGACGCGCTGGCGCGCCCCACAACAGTTCGAGCGCGCCTTCCACGAACAACAAGGGGGACGCCAGCGCGAGGTACGCCAAGCGATTGCGATGCAAGGGGCTGGTCTGGCGCCGATATTCGCGCGTGCCGAACGCGGCGACAAACCCGTTGAAGATGAACCAAATCAACGCGCTCACCAGCCACACGAGCGCGTCGGTGGAAATAGCAAGGACCTCCCAATCAATCGCAACCCGCGCGACATCCACACCGATCAACACCGCCACGAGTAGCGCGCCGCCAAGCAATCCGTACGGCCGCCGCTCGAGTCGAATGAACGCGCGCGCGAACGCGTACAGAAACAACGGCAGCGCGGCGTGCGCGTACACGAACGCGCGCGTGAACACCTCGCCGATCGTCGGAACGGCAGAGGTCAGTGACGCGCCAACGAGCGTGAACGCGCAAAAGGCGACAAACCCCAGATAGAACAGCAGGCGTTGATCGAGCGTGTTGTGCCAACGCCGGCAGCGCACCAAAAAGACGAGCAAGCCGACGTACAGCAACAGCGCAACGAGGTGAATCCACCAAGGATAATCTGGAAAACTAGGCATACGTCAAACGATGCGGAATGTGTCCACCAGCACACAGCGCCGCTCGCGCGTGAAGGTCTGGGGACGCGTCATCCCTTCGCCGGTGTAGCCGGCAATCGAGAACGAGGTGAACCCTTCGCCGCCGTAACCCAGCCCGGCAAGACAGGGACCGTTCTTGACGAAGATGGAAACATTGATTTCTTTCGCCATTCGACTCAAATGATCGAGATGGCGCGAGTGCATCACGGCGGTATGTTTGTTACCGCCCTCCGCCGCAATCGCGAAATCAATCGCGTCGTCAGCGTTCGGCACGCGCACGAGCGGCAGAATCGGCATCATCTGTTCCGTCCAAACGAGTGTGTGTTCGCGCGGCACCTCGGCAATCGCGAGCCGCACCTCATCGCCAACTGTGATGCCAATTTCTTTGAGAATCACCGCTGGATTTTGTCCGACCATTTTCTTGTTCAGCGCGGTGTGCTTGCCCGGCTTCATCGGCTCGGCGAAAATCACTTTTTCGAGTCGCGCCATTTCGTCTTGCGTCAAGATGCGGCAACCGAGTCCGCGCAGCGCAGCAATCAACCGATCGGCAACCGCGTCCACGACAATCAATTCTTTCTCGTCAATGCAAATGATGTTGTTGTCGAACGATGCGCCCTTGACGATGTCGCGCGCGGCTTGGTCGAGCTCGGCGGTTTCGTCCACGACGATGGGCGGATTGCCGGGGCCGGCGCAGATGGCGCGCTTGCCGGATTGCATCGCCACTTGGACGACCGCGCCACCACCGGTGACAAGCGTGAGTTGCGTGCCGGGATGCTTCATCAATTCCTGTGCGCTCTCGATGCTCGGCTCGGCGATGCCGCAGACCAAGTTCGCCGGACCGCCCGCCTCGACGATGGCTTGGTTGATGACCGCGACCGCGCGCGCGGAACATTCCTTGGCGCTGGGATGTGGATTGAAGACGACGCCATTGCCACCCGCGATCATCGCAATCGAGTTGTTGATGACGGTGGCGGTCGGATTCGTCACCGGCGTAATCGAACCGATGACGCCAAAGGGCGCGCGCTCGAGCAAGGTCAAGCCGCGGTCGCCGCTCCACGCGATTGGCTCTAGGTCTTCGATGCCGGGCGTTTTGTTGATGACGAGCAAGTTTTTTTCGATCTTGTCTTCATAGCGCCCCAAGCCGGTCTCGCGCCACGCCGCCCACGCGAACACCTGCGCGTTTTCGCGCAATCGCTCGCGCACATGCGCGATGATTTCCTTGCGTTTTTCGACCGGCAACGCGATCCACATTCTTTGCGCGCGCGTCGCCGCGGCGACGGCGCGGCTCACATCAGAGAACAAGCCGGTGACCGCCGGCGCGTTTGGCTGGCGTTCGCGCAATTCTGCCAGAACGTATTGGACGATGTTGGTGATGTCGCGTTCGCTGAGTTCAGGCATAGGAACCTCTTAACGTGATGCGTGAAACGTGATGCGTGAAACGTGATACGTGGTTCACGCATCACGCATCACTCGTCACGTCCGCAAATTCACCGAATCAATGATGCCGACAATGGAAGAGCGGACGGGCTGATCTTTCAAGCCCATAATTTGCCGCGTGGAGCCGCCCTCTTGGCAGACCAACACAATATCGCCGACGCCGGACTGCGACAAATCCACCGCGACGAACGCGTCGTCCGGTTTTTCGCCGGGCAGATGCAGCGGTTGCACGAGCATGATTTTCCGGGCGTGATACGCCGGATGTTTGATCGTCGAAACGACGGTGCCGATGACTTTGGCGATTAACATTGGAAGTTGGAGGTTGGAGGTTGGAGGTTGGATGTTGGATGTTGGAAATTAGAGATTGATCAGGCATTACATCCCAATCCCCGCCGCCTTCTTTGCCAACTCTTTGCGCGTTTCCAAATCATAACTGCGATAGATCGCCAGCCGTTCCGCTTCCGGCGAGCCGCCGCCGTGAACGCCTGCGACCATCAGCAAGCCCGCGAACTTGCTCGCGGTCATATCTTCGATCAAGCGAAAACAGCGAATGCGATCATCTACCGCAACCGACGCGGGACCCGCGAGATATTTTTTCAACTGCGCGCCAATCTCCGGACTGTTGATGTCCTCTTCCGACGGCAGCGTCACGACAAGACCGCCCGCCAGATCTTGCAGCAACTCGATCTCGTGATGCAGGTTGGTGCCAGCATAATATTTGCCGACGTTCGCGTACACCAAATCGGGCAGGTACGTCCCCGATGTCATCCGCTGCCCCTTGAGCGACGCGGCGAGACCGCACGCGTGCACAATTTCGGCTGTCGTCATCAATTCGGTGAGCTTGCCGCGCACGTGACTCGCGCGCTCGATGCCGTTGTACTCCGCAACGAGCGCTGCCGCGCCGAGCAGAATATCGGTGATCGCCGGCTTGCAGCCACAGTACGAATGACGATGGTAGGTTGCAAAAACTTCGGCGAGATAGCCCGCCAGCTGCCACTCACCGCACATAAAAACGCGTTCCCACGGCACGAACACATTATCGAAAATCGTGAGCGATTCGACGCTGGCGTACCGCGAACTGACCGGCGCAACCGTCTCCTTTTTCACCGACGGCGCGGCACCGCGACACACCATCGTGATACCGGGCGCGTCGGCGGGAATCGCAAACGCCACCGCGTAATCCGCGTCTTCCTCTTTCATCTCGCGCGTTGGCAGGACGATGAGTTCGTGCGCGTACGGCGCCATCGTATTGTGCGCCTTCGCGCCGCGCACGACGATACCCTTGTCGTTTTTCTCGACGACGTGCAAATACAAATCGGGGTCCGCTTGCTGATGCGGGCGGAGCGAACGATCCCCTTTCACGTCCGTCATCGCCGCGTTGCCGACGAGATCGTTTTCTTGAAAGTATTTGATGTACTCGAGCAAGCGCGGATAGTATTGCGTCTCGAACATCTCGTCGGAGTGATGCGTGATGATCGAGAGCGCGTTGAGCGAGTCAATGCCCATACACCGCTGGATGCAGCCGGTCGCGCGGCAGTACGCGCGCGTCATCTCGACCTTTTTCTGCAAGTCGTCCGCGCTCTGGTGAATGTGCGTGAAACGGTTGATCGTCTTGCCGGTGAGATGCGACGTCGCGGTCATCATGTCCGCGTATTCCGGCATCTGCGCCCATTCGTACGTCAGCGACACAATGTTGATTCCGGGAACAATCTGGGGGTGTTCCCAAGGACGCTCAACGCGCTGACCATTCATCCAAACGTTGTGCTTCATCGCTGCGAGACTGGCGATGTACTCTTGCGGTGTCTTCATTGACGCCTCCCATACGCACCACGCCATACGTACTACGGATTTCGTATTGCGTGTT
>Ga0209018_1001780_pt1 | contig 16608 bp, 14 predicted proteins | sample YNPBryBLVA2012_FD_185814 | JGI IMG/M metagenome (GOLD analysis project Ga0209018, IMG submission 185814) | Anoxygenic and chlorotrophic microbial mat microbial communities from Yellowstone National Park, USA - YNP Bryant BLVA 2012 (SPAdes)... ...
TGTGGTTGCATTTCCAGGCCTGACGCTCCGTCGCTGACCACCGACCAGCTTACGCTGGTCCTGTCCGAATTGCTGGTCTACCCCGACGTCACGTGCGAGGCGCTGCGCGACGCCTTCGATGTCGAGTACCTGCCGCTGGCCGAAACTCCGGACGAGGCCGGCCTGCCCTACGAGGAGCACCGGCTCCCGACCGCCGACGGCCAGCACCTGCGCGTCTGGTACCTGCCGACGCGGCTCGACCGCGGCACCGTCATTCTGTCCCAGGGCGCCATGGGCACGATGCCCTGCTACCTGTTCCACGCGCGCCTGCTTGTCCGCAACGGCTGGAGCGTGGTCATGTACGACTTCCGTGGCGTGGGCGGCAGCGGCGGCCGGGTGGACCTCGGCAGCATGCCGGACGATCTCAACGCCGTCCTCGACTGGACGCTCCGCCAGACCGGGCGTGAAGCGGTCACGCTGATGGGCATCTCCCTGGGCACGATCCCCTCCGTGGCCGTCGCCGCCCAGCGCCCGCAGGCGGTCAACGGGGTTGTCCTGGACTCGCCCGTGGCCCTCGGAGCGGAGATTCAGCGTCTGGCGTTCGCTCTCCGCGGACGGGCCGAGGAGTACGTCAACAGCCTGGCGCCGAACCTGCGCGTCGAAGAGCTGGTCCGGAACGTCCGTCAGCCGCTGCTGATCTTCGCGGCGGAACGCGACGTGATTACGCCGCCGGCGACCATCCGCCTGATCTATGACCGGGCGGCGGGTCCGAAGCGGCTGGTGGCGTTCCCGGGGCTGGCGCACGCGCGGGAGCCGTTCGGCGACACCGGCACCTACACCTACGAGCTGGAGACGTTCCTGTCGTCTATATGGTCGCAGCTCGAATGGCCGGTCATCGAACCCGATGCTACAGAGGACGACTGACTGAGCGTCGGTGATGATGGCGCAGCGGAGCGCGGAAGACGAGGCACAGGTTGGCGCCGCCGCGAACGATGCGTGCTTGCGCCAGGCCTTCCGCGCCCCGGCGCCGGACGGCGCATGCTGAATACCTGGCGCCGTGCCGGGAATGCGCCGCGGGCCTCACTTCAACCGGAAGTACCAGAAGACCAGCCCCCCAGCCAGCCCCAGCAACCCCAGCGCCAAACCTGCGACGCCGAGCGTCGAGCGGCGCCCCGGGCCGCTGTACATCATGCTGCGCAGCCCCAGCCAGACGGCCACCACTCCCGGCAGCACCAGAAAAAACAGGACCAGCCCGACGATCCCCAGCCCCAGCGCCGCCGTCGCCTGCGTATCGCGGTGCAGCTTCCCCATCGTCGCCGCCGCTTCGATCGTGAACGGCGTGTTGCAGGCGGCGCAGTTGTCGGCGTCGATCGGGCTGAGGGCGTTGCAGCGCGGGCATTGGATGGCGCGGGAGCCGTCCGCCGCCTGGATGATCTGCGGCGCCTGGCAGCCGCTGGCGGCGTAGGCGTGCACGGGGGTGGGCATGTCGGCGGCGCCTTCGAGCAGGGGTGCTTTTTCGGGGCGCCCGGACGATGGGTGTAGAAACGGCACAAGGAACTGCGCGCCGCACGTGGGGCAGCGCCCGTGCTGCCCGCACATGCCCGTGTGCGCTTCCAGCAGACAGTCGCAGCGTGGGCAGGGAAAGTTGAAGCCCTGGCAGGCGCCCAGGTGCGGCGGGTCGGCTGGCACCGGGCGCCGGTCGGGGGGCATCTCGGGCACGCGCATGGGGCTGAAGCAATGCGGGCAGCGGACCTCGCGCCCCACCCAGGCGGCGCGGGCCAGCACGGGCCGCTCGCACCGCCGGCAGAAAATGGTGAAGCGTATGACGGCCGCTGGTTCGACGTCCGGCATGGATACCTCGAACAGAGCGCCAGCCTGGCGGGGGCGCCGGCGCAGCATCCGCCAGCGGTGATTCTACCCCCATGCGCACGCCGCGGGCGAGCGGGTATACAATCCGGCCCGGGCGTGGTATGGTGCCCGCCACGATCGCGTTACGACCTGCGGCTGAGGGCCAGGAGTTGGGGCGCGCGAGGCTCGTGCTGATCTGCGCCGGGTTGGTGCTGGTGCTGACGGCGGCCGGCGGCTGCCGGCTGCTGGCCCAGCCGGCGCTGCTGTGGGGCACCGAGCCGACGCGTCATGTCCCGGCCGAGTTCCCGTACTTGCAGGGCAAGAAGGTGTGCATCCTGGTCTGGGCCGACGCCGAGACACTCTTTGAGTACCCCTGGGTGCAACTGGAGGTCTCCGAACACATCGCCGAGGCGCTGAAGCCCAACGTGCGCGGCGTCACGCTGGTTCCCAACCGCAGCGTGGTCGAGATGCAGCAGCGCGACGCCGACTGGGACCGCAAGGACCCGGCGGCACTGGGGGCGCGGCTGGGGGCCGAACGGGTACTGATGGTCGAGCTGACGCAATACACCACGCGTGAGCCGGACAGCCCGCACCTGTACCGCGGCCACATCGCCGGCAACATCAAGGTGTACAACACGGGCTATCGCGATGCGGCTCCGGTCTTCAAGACGTCGGTCGAGGCGGTGTATCCTCCTGACTCTGCGGGGCAGTGGGGCAGCGACGATCAGTCGGTCCGGAAGGCCGCCATGGAAGCCTTCGCCACCGAAGTTGCCGGCAAGTTCTACGACCGTCGTATCAAGGTGAAGTGACATGACCCGCCCGCGCCGCGCCGCACTGGCCGCCCTGCTGGCTTCGGCGACGCTGGCCGCCGGCTGTCAGGCCCTCGGGTCGCTGGCGTACTACTTCCGTCCGCGCCAGATCCAGAAACCGGAATTCGAGTTTCCGGCCGGCAGCCGCGTGGCATTCGTCATCGAGGCCGCGGACCCGCGCTACGAAAGCCCCGTGTTCAATGAGGCGCTTTACGAGCGAACGGTTCAGACGCTGCGTGACGGCGGATCGAAGGCCGAGTTTCTGCCGCTGCGGGCCGCCGCCGACCTCCGCCGCGACCATCCCGACTTCGACCAGTGGAGCCTGCAACGCATCGGGCGTGAGCTGAACGCCAGTCACGTGCTCTACGTCCGGATCGACCGCCTCACGATTCGCCAGTCGCCGGACTACCCCGTCCTTACGCCCGCCGTCGAGCTGCACATGAAGGTGATCGGCTGCGGGAAGGACCCGGAGCAGGCGCGACTGTGGCCGGCGGCCCGGGAGGGGTATGCGGTCAGCCGCACCCGGCCGGCGGCCGAGGCCGCCGACAGCGAGCCGGACGCCGCCGATATCCAGGCCCGCAAGCTGGGGATCGAGACGGCGTACTGGGTGGCGCTACCCTTCATCGCAGTTGACCGGGAAGTGAAACCGCCCGTGGAACCGTGATGACGACGGGCCGTCCTGCGACCGGGTATCGCCTGGCTCTGCTGGGGGTGGGAGCCGCCCTCGTCGTCGCGGTCTGTCCCTTTCTGGGGCATACGCGCCTGAACTGGTCCGAGGTCTTCGGCCCCGGCCCGTCCCGTGCCGGGGAGGTGTTCTGGACGCTGCGGGTCCCACGGGCACTGCTCGGCGCCTGCGCCGGGGCCGGGCTGGCGGTCGGCGGGGTAGTTTTCCAGGCCCTGTTCCGCAATCCGCTGGCCACGCCCTACACGCTGGGCATCGCCAGTGGCGCCTCCCTGGCGGCCGCGACGGGGTTCCTGCTGGACCTGAGCGGGCGCTGGTTGGGCGTGCCGGTACTGGCTTTGCTGGCTTTTGGCGGGGCGCTGGGGGCCATGGCTGTGGTGTGTGCCATGGCGCGGCTGCGGGCGGGGCGGGACATGACGCGGCTGCTGCTGGCGGGCGTGTGCGTGGCGTATCTGTGCTCGGCGGGGCTGCTGCTGGTGCTGTTCCTGGCGGGCAGGGCGGTTACCAACGACATCGTGATGTGGATGATCGGCTCGCTGGCGACCCTGCGGCGGGGCGCCGCGCTGGAGCTGTTGGTGGTGCTGGTCCCGGCCCTGCTGCTGATCCTGTACTGGCACCGGGCGCTGGACTTGCTGGCGATGAGCGACGAGCTGGCCGCGTCGCGCGGCGTGGCCGTCGGGCGCGTGGTCTGGACCTGCTTTCTGCTGGTGGGGCTGGTGACGGCGGTGATCGTCGCCAACTGCGGGCCGATCGGCTTTGTGGGGCTGATGGTCCCGCACAGCGCCCGCGCCCTGCTGGGGCTGCGGGCGCTGCCGCTGGTGCTGGGGTCGGCCCTGCTGGGGGCGGCGTTTCTGGCGCTGTGCGACGGTATCGCACGCTCGATCTCCATTTACGAGCTGCCGGTCGGGGTGATCACGAACATGCTCGGGGCGGTGTTCTTCTTCTACATGCTGGCGACGCGCGACGTGTCATATCCGGCGGCGCGCTGAGCCTCCGGTCTGCCTGTCACGGAGCTGCGTCCGCGCGCGCCAGCAGCACGATGCGCATCGAACCGAAGCGGCGCTCATCAATGCGGCGCAGCGCCGGCACCTGATCGAGCGGGAGGCCTGCCGGTGCCGCGCAGCGGAACACCAGCACCCCCTCCGGCGCCAGCCGCGGCGCGATCCGCGCCAGCAGCGAGAGGACGCGCGGCGGATCGGCCGCGTCGCGGTAGGGGGGGTCAATGAATATCAGGCCGTAGCCGTCCGGGGCGGCCGGCGGACAGCGCACGGTCCAGGCGTTGTCGGCGATGACCTGCGCTGCATCCGTGATCCGCAGTTTCGCCAGGTTGGCGCGCAGGACGCGCAACGCCCGCCGCTCGCACTCCACGAACACGCAGCGGCTTGCGCCGCGCGACAGGCACTCGATACCCAGGGCGCCGCTGCCGGCGAACAGATCGAGCACGGGGCTGTCCGGTAAAAAACCGGGGCGACCGAACCGGTGCCCGAGGATGTTGAACAGCGCCTCTTTCACGCGATCGGTCATCGGACGCGTGCCCGTGCCGGGGGGCGCTGCCAGCACCGCGCCGCGAAACCTGCCCGCAATCACGCGCATGAGTGAGCGCAGTCCCCTGCCCCCCCGCCACCCGCCCCGCAGCGTCGCTAGCTGAACGCCGCCGACGCGCGAGCCGATACACGCAGTGCGATGATAACCGATCTGCGCACGATCCTCGAAGGCTGGGACTACGAGCCGGGCAAGATCTCCGTCCGCAAGATCATCGGCCGCGACGGACGCGAGAAGATCCAGACCCGCGTGGACCTGGGCGTGTTGCAGTTCGAGCCTGCCGGACGGCCCGACGGCCGGCGGCCCTACGGCTGCGACTCGATGCTGACTTTCTTCGAACTGCGGCTACAGGAGTACATCGAGCGCAACGGCAGCGACGAAGGCTTCATCCTGCTGCCGGAGGATTGCCGCGACCTGCGCCACGAGGCCCAGCTCTACTACCAGCGCTATCTCTCGCTGTTCGTCCTCGAAGAATACGCCGCAGTCGAGCGGGACACGGAGCGCACCCTGCGTCTGATCGACCTGTGCCGGCGCTACGGCGAGACCGAGTACGACCGCACGGCGCTCGAGGCGCAGCGGGGATACGTGCTGATGATGCATGTGCGCGCCCGGGCGTATCAGGCGATGAACGCCGGCCGCTACGAGGAGGCCCTGCGACTGCTCGACCAGGGCATGGCCGACATCGCCCGCTGGCAGCACGAGCAGGAGTCACCCGAACACGAGACGGACGCGACGGAGCGCGACATACTCCAGGCCCTGCGCCAGGAGGTGCTGGAGAAGATGCCTGGAACGGCGGTCCCGCGGCTCGAGTGGGAGCTGGACGAGGCGCTGGCAGCCGAGGACTACGAGCGCGCCGCCGAGCTGCGCGATCGGCTCGCCGCCGCGCGCCGCGGCGGTGGTGGCGGCTGAGGGGCCGGCCGCACTCCGGTGGTTCTCCTGATCAGGGGGCGGTCGCCCGCCGGCGGCGGGCGGCACAGCGCGGGCCGGCGCTCGACCTTCCGGTCTAGGCTGCGCGGCCAGCGGCCGGCGGGCTTCAAATCGGGGAACCTGCGCTGTAGACTGCTGGCCTTCTGTCTTGCTGTCGGCAGCGATTTTCGCGCCGCGAAGGCCCGCGACATGATGAGCTTTGACCTGCCCGAGGACGTCGCCGCGCTGCGCGATGTCGTCCGCGACTTTGCCGCCCGTGAGATCCGCCCGCACGCCCGCCAGTGGGACCGCGACCAGACGCTGCCCGATGAGCTGGTGGCCAGGCTCGGGGAGCTGGGGCTGCTGGGGATCATGGTCCCCGAAGAGTACGGGGGCGCCGCCCAGAGCTACCTGGCGAACACGGTGATCATCGAGGAGCTGGCCCGCCAGGACGGGGGCGTCGCGCTGCTGGTGGGGGCGCACAACGGACTGTGCATCGGCCATATCCTGCTTGCCGGCAACGAGGAGCAGAAGCGCAAGTACCTGCCCAAGCTGGCCAGCGGCGCTTACCTCGGCGCCTGGGCGCTGACCGAACCCGGCTGCGGCTCCGACGCCGCCGCGATGAAGACACGTGCGGTGCGCGACGGCGCCGGATGGCGCATCAGCGGGCACAAGATGTTCATCACCAACGGGGCGCGGGCGCGGGTGTTCGTCGTGCTGGCGGTGACCGACCCGGGGCGGGGACCGAAGGGGATCTCGGCATTTCTGGTCGAGCGTGGTGCCCCCGGGTTCTCGATCGGCCCCAAGGAGGACAAGCTGGGGATGCGCTCCAGCGACACGGTGCCGCTGGATTTCGACGGCTGCTACGTCGGTCCGGAGGCGCTGCTGGGCAGGCTGAACGAGGGCTACAAGGACGCGCTGGCCGTGCTGGAACGCGGCCGCGTCGGGATCGCGGCCCTGTCCGTGGGCCTGGCGCGCGGCGCCTTGGAGGAGTCGATCGCCTACGCCAATCAGCGCGAGGCGTTCGGCCAGCCGCTCGCCAGACACCAGGCCATCGCCTTCATGCTGGCGGACATGGGCACGCAGATCGAGGCCGCCCGGCTGCTGGTGCGCGAAGCGGCGCTGGCGCTGGACGCGGGAGGCTCGCACCGCCTGAAGGCCAGCGTGGCCAAGCTCTTCGCCACCGAGATGGCCACGCGCGTCGCGCTGGACGCGATTCAGATTCATGGCGGCTACGGGTACACGAAGGACCTGCCGGTCGAGCGCTACCTGCGCGATGCCAAGCTGTGCGAGATCGGCGAGGGCAGCAGTCAGGTGCAGCGGATGATCATCGCCCGCGAGCTGCTGAAGGACTGAGACGGCAGAGTCTGCCGGGGACGCCACCCGTGAACTACGAGCTGGATGACGATCAGCGGCAACTGATCGACGAACTGCGCCGCTTCTGCGACGGCGAGATCGCCCCGCGGGCCGCCCAGCGCGACCAGGCGGGGTGCTTCGAGGACGGGCTGATCGAGAAGCTCGGCGCCATGGGACTGCTGGGCATCTACGTCCCGGCCGAGTACGGCGGGGCCGGTCTGGATGTCGTCACCTACGTGGCCGCGGTCGAGGAACTCTCGCGCGCCTGTGCCGCCACCGGCATCCTGATGTCCGCACACCATTCGCTGTGCGTCGACCCGATCCTGGCCTACGGTACCGAGGAGCAGAAGCAGAAGTATCTGCCGCGGCTGGCCAGCGGCCAGTGGATCGGGTGCTTCTCGCTCACCGAGCCGGGCAGCGGCAGCGACGCCGGGGCCGCCCGCTGCCAAGCCGTCGAGAAGGCGGACGGCTGGCACATCACGGGGACCAAGAACTTCGTGACCAACGGCCGCGAGGCGCATGTGGTGGTGCTGTTCGCGGTCACCGACCCGGACGACCCGCGCCGCCGGCTCTCGGCCTTCATCGTCGAGAAAGGCACGCCCGGCTTCGAGCTGGGCAAGCTGGAGCACAAGCTGGGCATCCGCGCCAGCAGCACCGCCGAGTTCATCTTCGAGGACTGCGTGGTGCCCCGGGAGAACCTGCTGGGCGAGCGCGGGCGCGGGCTGCGCATCGCGCTGGCGACGCTGGACGGGGGCCGGCTGGGAGTGGCGGCGCAGGCGATCGGCATCTCCCAAGCGGCGCTGGAGGCCGCCATCAGTTACGCCAGGACGCGCTGCCAGTTCAACCGTCCGATCGCCGAGTTCCAGGCCATCCAGTGGAAGCTGGCCGAAGCGCAGGTGGGCATCGCAGCCGCGCGCATCCTGACGCGGCGCGGCGCCTGGCTCAAGCAGAACCGGCGCCCGTACGAAACCGAGGCCGCCATGGCCAAACTCCTGGCCAGCGAGGTCTCCAGCCGCGTCACCAACGCCGCCCTGCAAGTCTTCGGCGGCTACGGCTACTGCACGGACTATCCGGCGGAGCGGCTGCTGCGCGACGCGAAGATCACGGAGCTGTACGAAGGCACCAGCGAGATTCAGCGGCTGGTCATCGCCCGCAAGCTGACCAGCGAACCGGAATGGGTGGTGAAAGGATGACGCAGATGGCCAAGACGTGCTCGTATGTCGTGGTCGGCAAACGCAGCCCGGTCGGTCGCTTTCTCGGATCGCTGGCGAACCTGAGCGCCATGGAGATCGGTGCCCAGGTCGCCAAAGCGGCGATCGCGGCCGCCCAGGCCGACCCGGCCGGCTTTGATGAGGTTTTCGTCGGCCAGGTGCTTCAGGCCGGCTGCGGTCAGAATCCCGCCCGTCAGGTGGCCCTCGGCGCCGGGATCCCCGACCGCATCTCGTGCGTCACGGTCAACAAGGTCTGCGGCAGCGGCCTCCAGGCGGTCATGTTCGCGGACCAGGTAATCCGTTGTGGGGATGCGGACCTGGTGTTGGCCGGAGGGATGGAGTCGATGAGCCAGGCCCCGTTCCTGACGCGCCACATGCGGGCGGGCAACAAGTTCGGGCACATTGAGCTCACCGACGAGATGCTCTACGACGGCCTGACCAACGTCTACTCCAAGGAACTGATGGGCGAGCTGGCCGAGTACACCGCCGCCAAAGCGGGCATCACCCGGCAGATGCAGGACGAGTGGGCGCTGCGCAGCCAGCAGCGCACCGCGAAAGCCGCTCAGGAGGGCCGGTTCAACGACGAGATCGTCCCCATCGCGCTGCCGCGGGGCAAGGGCACCTTCTCCGCCGACGAAACTTATCGCCCGGACTCGACGCTGGCCGACCTGGCCAAGCTCAAGCCCGCCTTCAAGCCCGACGGCACCGTCACCGCCGGCAACGCCTCGCAACTGTCCGACGGCGCTGCCATGGTGCTGGTGGCCAGCGAGAAGGGGCTGGGGCGCTGCGGGGTCCAGCCGCTGGCACGGGTCGTAGCGCACGCCACGGCCGGCGGTCCGCCCCGCGAGCTGTTTTTCACGCCCCCGAACGCGGTGCGGATGGTGTGCCAGAAGGCCGGCTGGTCGCTGGGCGATGTCGATTACTTCGAGCTCAACGAGGCGTTCGCTTCACAGACGCTGGCCGGACTCAAGGCCCTGGAACTGGATGGCGACAAAGTGAACGTGCACGGCGGGGCGATCGCCCTGGGCCACCCGATCGGTGCCAGCGGCGCCCGCGTGCTCGTGACGCTGCTGCACATCCTGCGGCAGCACAAAGCGAAGCGCGGCGTGGCCGCCCTGTGCCTCGGCGGCGGAAATGCCGTGGCCATGGCGCTGGAAGCGCTCTAGCGGCGCGCGCCTGGTCGTGCAGGCGGCGCGTCGCACCACTTTCTTGTCCTGGTGACGAGGCGGCGTGGGCGCCTCGAGTCGCGACGGTCAGATCGGAAAGGTGAAACTGTGGACATTCGCACCAACGTCAGGACGGTAGCCGTGTTCGGCGCCGGCACGATGGGCACCGGCATTGCCCAGGTCTTCGCCCAGAACGGCCGGACGGTCCTGCTTCAGGATGCGCTGCCGGGCGCCGTCGAGCGCGCCATCGGGAGCATCCGCAAGATCATGGACAAGCTGGTCAGCAAGGAGAAGATCACCGCGGAGGCCGCGAAGACTACCGTGGCCAATCTGAAGCCCGCAGCCGTGGCCGATGCCGCCCGCGCCGATCTGGTCATCGAAGCGATCGTCGAGGACCCGGCCGCCAAGCGGGCGCTGCTGGCCGAGCTGAACCGCATCGTTCCGCCCGACGTCATCTTCGCCAGCAACACCAGCAGCATCTCGATCAGCGAGCTGGGAGCGGCCAGCGGTCGCCCCGCGCAGTTCATCGGCATGCACTTCTTCAACCCGGTCCCGCTCATGGCGCTGGTCGAAGTAGTCGTCGGGCTCCAGACCGCCGAGCCGGTCGTGCAGGCGGTCATCGACCTGGCCCGCGCGCTGGGCAAGACGCCGCACCGCGTCCGCGACCATCCCGGCTTCGTCAGCAACCGCGTGCTCATGCCCATGATCAACGAGGCGATCGCCTGCTACAGCGACGGGGTGGCGGATGCAGCGACCATCGACGAGGTCATGAAGCTGGGCTGCAACCACCCGATGGGGCCGCTGGCCCTGGCGGACCTCATCGGGCTGGACGTCTGTCTGTTCATCCTGGAAGTCCTTCATCGGGACCTGGGCGAGGACCGCTACCGGCCGGCGCCGCTGCTGCGCACCATGGTCCGCGCGGGCCTGCTCGGGCGCAAGACCGGAAAGGGGTTCTACACCTATGAGCAGTAGCCCCCCCGCGGCCCGCACCGCGCCCCGCACCCGGATCGAGGTGTCGCGCCGGGAGCGCGTCGCTACCGTGCGCCTGGTCGCCGACTCCGGCCCGCCGATCCTTTCCTCCGCCGCCCTGGGCGAACTGGGGCGCGTTGTCGAGCAGATCGGGGAGGACCCGGGCGTCCGCTTCGTCGTCTTCCGGTCCAGCGGGCCGGTCTTCTGTGCTGGCCCGGACGTACGCGAGATCATGGAGATGAGCGAGGACCAGGGCTTCCCCTTCAGCCGACACGGCCAGCACGTCTGCGATGCCATCGAAACCCTGCCCCAGATCACCTTCGCCGCCATCAACGGCCACGCTCTCAGCGGCGGGTGCGAGCTGGCGATGGCTTGCAGCTTCCGCATCATGGTCGCCGGCGCGAAGATCGGACAACCGGAGGTGAAGTTCGGCGTCATTCCGGCCTGGGGCGGCACCAGGCGCCTGTTTCTGCTGGCGCCGTTCAACGCCGCGCTGCGCATGCTGTATTCCGGCGAGCCGGTTGACGCTGAGGAGGCGTTGCGGATCGGGCTGGTGGACGAGGTGGTGCCGGCGGAGGCCGACCTGGATGCGGCGCTGGAGCGCTGGTTCGGGAAATTCGTCCACTGTGCTCCGCAGGCGGTCATCCGCATCAAGCGCGCCGTGCTGAACGATGATGAGTCGCACCAGTTCGCCCTGTGCCTCAGCTCGCCCGACGCACGTGAGGGTATGCGGGCGTTCCTCGAGAAGCGTCCGGCATCCTGGGTGGTGGGCCGTTAGTGCCGGTGACGCACGTGACGCGACGCGGGGCCGGTGACGCGTGACCCGGCAGCGGTGACTTGCCATCTGTCGCCTCTCAGACGCCGGCCGTCGGCCGCGGTGCGCCGCGGGCCGCCATGAGCATCAGAGGGACGGTTGAACCCGCCACGGCCAGCCGACGTATGCAACGGGGCGGCGTGGGCGGTTTTTTCCGCCTCCGCTCTACCGCTGGAGGGTGTTGACCGATATTGTTACCGGACGCGGCGGCCGACGGAATGCCGCAAGTTCATAAGCCGCAAGTACTTCTGTGAGGCGCGCTGGGCTGGGCGACTTCCGGCCCGGGCCGACGAGGGAGCCTGTCTGGATGCCGAAAATCATTAACGTCTGCGGTGCCCGGCCCAACTTCATGAAGATCGCCCCACTCATGCGCGCCTACCGCGCCTACCCCGGCATCGTCCCGCTGCTCGTGCACACCGGTCAACACTACGACCACAACATGTCCGAGCTGTTCTTCCGGCAGCTCAACATCCCGGAGCCGGACCTGAATCTGGAGGTCGGCTCGGGCAGCCATGCCGTGCAGACGGCCGAAATCATGAAACGCTTCGAGCCGGTGGTGCTCGAACACCGACCCGACTGGGTGGTGGTCGTCGGGGACGTGAACAGCACCATCGCCTGCGGGCTGGTCGCCAAGAAGCTGGGCGTCCGGCTGGCTCACGTCGAGGCCGGCCTGCGCAGCTTCGACCGCACCATGCCCGAGGAGCTGAATCGCCTGCTGACTGACGCGATCTCCGATCTGCTGTTCGTCAGCGAGCCGAGCGGACTGGAGAACCTGCGGCGCGAGGGCATCCCGGACCACCAGGTGCACTTCGTCGGCAACGTGATGATTGATACCCTGCGCGCGAACCTGGAACACGCCCAGCGCTCGCCGATCCTCGATGAGCTGGGGCTGCAACCCGGCTGCTACAACGTCGTCACGCTCCACCGCCCCAGCAACGTCGACGACGCCCGCACGCTGGCCGGCATCGCCGCGGCGCTGGACGCGATCCAGCAGGACCTGCCGACCGTCTTCCCCATGCACCCGCGCACCGTCAAGAACCTGGAAACGCTCGGACTGGCGCCACGCTTCGCCGCGATGAAGCAGTTGCAGATCGTCGCGCCGCTGGGCTACCTGGACTTTCTCAAGCTGATGGCCAACGCTGCCGTGGTGCTCACCGACTCCGGCGGCATTCAGGAGGAGACGACCATCCTCGGCGTGGCCTGTCTGACGCTGCGCGAGAACACCGAGCGGCCGATCACGGTCACCTCGGGCACGAACGTGGTCGTGGGAACGGATCCGGACCGGATTATCGCCACATACCGGCGCCGACGCGCCGAGAAGCTCGACCATCCGCCGGTACCGGAGAAATGGGACGGCCGGGCCGCGGAGCGGATCGCAAAGATACTGGCCGAGCAGACGTGAACCGCAGCCGGCGGCCACCGGTCGCCAGCGGGCAGCCGTCGGCTCCGGGCGGCGGCGCGGACGACGGCGAAGCAGCGGCCCGCGGACAAGGCAGAGAGCCGACGGCCGACGGCTGAGAGCTGAGAGCAGTGGGGTCGGATGACGGGCCGACGGTCCTGGGCGTGGAACGGGTGTACAACCCGCACACTCTGCCTATCTTCGACGCGCTGCGGTCCCACGCCGGCCTCCGCTTCACCGGCTGCGTCCTGGAGCCGCTGAAGCCGTGGCGCGTGCAGCTCGGCTGGCCGGAGCTGGCGCCCGACGCTCCACACCTGCAACCGTGGCGCAGCGCCGCGGATTGCCGGCGCTACCGCGAGCTGGTGCGGGCGGCGGACATCGTGATCTGGCCCGGGCTGAAATTCCGCCGCAGCGTGCGCCTGATTCTCGGCCGTCTGCGGCGGGGGCAGCTCAACGTGGTGTGGGCGGAGCGTTTTCGGGAGAAACGTGAGCGGCGCTGGTACGAGACGCTGAGTATGAAGGCGGTGGTGCGTCTGCTGAACAGCCCCAGGGTGCACCTGATGGCGCTGGGCGAAGGAGCCGCCGAGGACTACCGGGCCTACGGCGCCACGCGCTGGAAAGCGTGGCGGTTCGGCTACGCGGTGACTCCGGTGAAGCCGCTGGTCCGCAGCCCGACGCCCGCCCCCGACGGGCGCCTGCGTCTGCTCTACGTGGGGGCGCTGCGCAGTAAGAAGGGTGTGGACGTGCTGCTGCGGGCGCTGGGCAGCTCGGAGCTGGTCGGAGGCCGCTGGCGGCTGAAGATCGTCGGCGACGGGAAGGAGCGCGCGGAGCTGCAAGCGCTGGCCGCCGCGCTGGGTATCGCCGGCCAGGTCGAATTCGCCGGTGTCGTCCGCCACGACCGCATCGGCGCCGTCTACTGCGATTCCGACGTGCTGATTCTCCCCAGCCGTTACGAGGGTTGGGGGGCGGTGGTGAACGAGGCGATGGAACACGCTCTGGCGGTCGTGGTCAGCGACGGGGCCGGCTGTGCCCGGATGCTGATCGATCATGGCCGCACGGGGTTCGTGTTTCCCAGGGGAGACGTCGAATCGCTGGCAGGTTACCTGAAGCGTCTGATCGCTCAGCCCGCGGAGGCCGCGACCTTCGGTCTGGCAGGGCGCGCGCGGATCGCCGCTTTCCGGCCCGACGTCATCGCCGACCGCGCCGCGCGCCTCTTCCGCGGTCTGACCGGTCACGACCCGCTGCCCGAGTTCGCCGACGGGTTCTGTGCGGCGGTGCGAGGATGACGCGGCGCGACGCCATGCCGACGACCACCGGACGCTGGAGCGAGCGCACCGGCGCCATGTCCCCGGCGCGCGCCCGGCGCGTCTGCACAGTCGTCGCGGCCGTGCTGGCTGCGGTGCACGGCGCCTGCGGCGGCGAGCAGACGGGGCTGAACGTGGCCCGTGGCAGGCCGTATACGCTGACGCCGGCGCCGAGCTATGCGCCGTGCACGGAGCCCGGCGACGCGCGACAGCTCACCGACGGGCAGACGGCGGGGGCGCAGTGGTTGCGGCAGTCAACCGTCGGCTGGAGCTACCCCAAGGTGCAGCCCCAGGTCGTGATCGACCTGGGCTGCGTCGAGCCTGTCGCGGAGGTGCGGGTGTACAGCATCGGCGGCGGGAAAGCGGGCGTGTTCTACCCGGCGTCGATCCTGGTGCTGGTCAGCGACGACGGCAGGACGTTCCACGTCGCCGGGGCGGCCAGCAACGTTGGCCTCCCGCAGCAGCGCTTCGAGGCGCCGTCGGCACCGGCGACCAGCCACGTGTTCCGGATCAGCGACCTGGCGACGCGCGGCCGCTTCGTCCTGATAGTGCTGGAAACCGACGGCGCGTACGTCTTCGCTGACGAGATCGAGGTCTTGCGCGGGGAGCACGATCCGGGCCGGGTCGGCTTCGATGCGGCCAACTGCTTTGCGCAAGCTGACATCCCCGATCTGCTTCCCCGGCTGCACGAACGTGCCGAACTGATACTGGTCCGGCAGTGGCTGGAAGCGCAGCTCGCGGCCGGCGGCGACGCGGAGCTGAGCGCCGCGTTCGACCGCCTCGTCGAAGAGTGCCGGCGCCCGGCGTCGCTGTATGACCCGGCGCTGATCCGGCGCCTGACCGAAGAACTGTACGCGCTCCGTGGTCGGCTGCTGCGCCGCCGGCATGACGACCCGCTGGGCTGGTGCGTCGCCAACCCGATGGAGCAGGTGCGACCGACCGAAACGATTCCCGATGATGCCCGCCGGTTGCTGACGCTGCGCTGCTGGCGCGGCGAATACGAGTCGGCGGCGATCACCCTGGTCAATCAAAGCACTTCCGCTTTGCGGCTGACCGCATCCGTTTCGTCCTGGCGCCGATCAGGCGCGGCGTCGTCCGGCGACCGCGGCACCGAGCCGGCGGGGGGCGGGGGCAGCGCCCGCGCGTTCACGCTCCGGCACGCCGTCACGGTCCACAGCCGCTCGCTCGGCCCGGTGGGCGACGCCCTGGTCAGGCTGCCGGAGGGAGGCTGGCGGCTGCCCGCAGGTCGCGCCGGCCAGTTGTGGCTCACGTTTCACGACCCGCAGGTGCCGGCAGGGGAGTACGAATTCGATGTGCGCGTCGCGGTGACGGATGAGGCGGCGCCGTCGCTGGCCATGCCGGAGATCGCCATTCCCGGTCGTCTGACGGTCGACCCGATCGCCTTTCCACCGCAGCCGACGTTGATGAGCTGCACCTGGTCATACGTGCGGCGCGCGCGGGCGACGGCGTCCAATGCCGATGAAGCAGTCGCCGACCTGCGGGCTCACTACACCAACGTGTTCGTGCTCCATCCGCGCGAGATTCCGGCTCCGCAGCGCGGCGCCGATGGTCGCCTGCGCGTCGATTTCAATGCTCACGCCGCAGCGCTGCGACTGTATGCCGGTTCAGAGCTTGCAGGTCGGGGCGACGAGCCGGAAGCGCGGGTCCCGGGCGCGGGCTCCGGATCAGCGGCGGGCGCGTCGCCACCGGACGTGGCAGGCGCAGCGCCCGGGTCGCAGCTCCTGTTCTTGTGGGGTCTGAGTGCGGCGCGCCCGGATTTCCCTGGCATGCCGCCGCGGTTCGGCCCGGAGTGGAAGGCGCTGATGACGGCGTGGCTTCGGCAGTGGGTCGCCTTTCTGCGGCAGCAGGGCATCGGCTACGACCGCTTCGCCATGTACCCGTTCGACGAATACATCGGCGATGCGTTTTACGAGCTGGCGCGCTTCATCAAACAGGAGGTGGACCCGCAGATTCGCATCTACGCCAACGCGCGCGGCGATCCGGGGGGCCGGGAGATGCTGCGTTTACTGCCGCTGGTCGATGTCTGGTGTCTGCCCGATCAGCCGGCCGGTTTTCGTCCGCCGGCGCATGAGCAGGGCCTGCGGGAGGGCGGAGCGCGTGCTGGCGGCGCGCCGCAGCGCCAGGTCTGGACTTACGCGTGTGCCGGACCTGGCAAGGCGCTTCCGCCTTACGCCTACTACCGCCTCCAGATGTGGCGGGCGTTTGCCCGCGGCGACAGCGGCTGCGGCTTCTGGCTGTATTCCAGTCGCGAGAGGTCTCCCGCCGCTGTGTGGCGCGACCTGCCCGTGCACGCCGGCCCCTACGACGTCGTATATGCCGACGAGGGTGCGCCGGTGGACACGGCCGGGGAGAAGCTCATTCCCTCACGCCGCTGGGAGGCGTGGCGCGAGGGCGTCGAAGACTATGAATACCTGGTGCGGCTGCAACGCGCGGTTGAAGCGGTCGGGTCGCAGGACCGCGCAGCAGCAAGGCGCGCGCGGCGGGTTCTGGGTCAACAAGTAGAATACGTTCTGTCCGGCCCGGGCGACCCGGCACGGGTTTACGAGGCAAGAGAGCGTATCGTGGCCGAGATTCTCGAGCTTGAAGGTCAGCGCTAGACGCA
>Ga0209018_1001787_pt1 | contig 16579 bp, 10 predicted proteins | sample YNPBryBLVA2012_FD_185814 | JGI IMG/M metagenome (GOLD analysis project Ga0209018, IMG submission 185814) | Anoxygenic and chlorotrophic microbial mat microbial communities from Yellowstone National Park, USA - YNP Bryant BLVA 2012 (SPAdes)... ...
TCGTGGTTTCCGTCCGATGATGCGTCGATCGGCCCGGACAACTCCGGGGACTCCGTCCCCGATTTGTACCTTGCGAGCGCCGGCGAAACGGACCCTCAGGTCCGTCTGGTCTCGAATGCGGGCGGGGGACGGCTGTTCGACAGCGGGTCGCCCGTCTCCTCCTGGCCTTACGGCTTGACGTGGGGGCCTGACGTGACCGGGGACTCCGTCGGCGATCTGTTCGTCGCCGATGCTGCCCGGTCTTGCATCAGCATCTACAACGGAGCGACCGGCTCCTACGTCCGGGACTTCGTCGCTCCCGGCACGGCAGGCCTGAACACGCCGGTCGACCTGGCGTTCTCGTCAGACGGCCGCCTGTTCGTCGCAGACCAGCGGGGCGCTCCTTACAGGGGCGCTGTCCGGGTATACAGGGGCCCTGCGGAAGACAATCCCGGCGAGTTCGTCATGAGCATCTCCGGCGTGGACAACCCGCAGTGCATCGCTCTCAAACCCGGGGTTAACGATCGGGTCTGGGTCGGCTCCACGGCCGAGGCGTCCGTGTGGGAGTACCAGATCGGCGCTGGCTGGGTGGGCAAGACCTTCGACATCCCGGGCGTGTTCGACCTCGAGTTCCGGGATGGCAAGCTCTACGCAAGCGCGAGCACCGGAAACGCCGTCAAGGTCTGGGACTTTGACCTCGGCACGCTTTCCGACTATGTGACGGTCGACGAACCCCTGGGATTCGCGTGGGGCCAGGACGGCACATTCTACGTGATCTCCGACAGGGACGACAGGGACACCATCTATCGAAAGGCGCCGGGCGGGCCGCTCGAGCGCTGGGTCGCCTTCTACGGCGGAAGGCATTTGGCCTTCGGTCCGGCAAACTTCGGGGGCACGGAGAACCTGTATGTCACCGGTTCAGGCCGCATCTTCGTGCCCGGGGAGCCCGACAACACGGGCACCCGGTTCACCAGTGGCGCCCCCGGAACATTCGTGACGAACCGGAGATTCGATTCGAATGCTCCCGTCGGCAGTTACTACTCCATCACCTGGGGTCCTGACACCACCGGGGACGGCATTCCCGAAGCCTATGCTCTAGACATCACAAAGCGGGCTGTCTACAAGCTGAACGGAGCCACCGGCGCATATATCTCGGACTATGTGACTCCGGGACTCGGGGGGATGGATCAACCTTATGACCTGAAGTTCGGGCCTGACGGAAGGCTCTACATTGCGGACTTCGGCGGTCACGCGGTTCGTGTATACCAGGGAGACCCCGCGTCTCACGTCCAGAATATATTCGGGCTTTATAACCCGATCGCTGTGGCCTTCCACCCCGATTACCCGAACGATGTCTGGATCCTGAGCTGGTCCGAGAACTCGGTGTACAGGTATCGCCTCGGAACCGGATGGTTGTTCGAGTTCAATGTCACCCGTGGGTGGCATATGGATTTCGGGCCTGATAAGAAGCTCTACATAAGCTGCCCGAACGAGAACAAAGTGAAGCAGTATGATCCGGACACGCAGTCGCTCGTCGACTATGCGGACGTCATCGGTCCTCTGGGTCTTGCGTTCTCTCCCGAAGGACAGCTTTACGTCATTTCGAACGTCGATGACGTGAACGATACAATACTGCGCCGCAAGAACGACGGGACGATGGAGCTGTTTGCGGCATCCCGCCTGGCCACGCACCTGGCCTTCGGCCCTGACAATATGTTGAACGACGGCAGATCGGACCTCTACGTCGCGCGCCGATACAACGACACGCAGATCCGTGTCTATGGCGCTCCGGACTCCCCGTTCCACGCTCCGTCAGGCGTTGCGTGGGGGCCGGACGTGACGGGAGACGGAAAGGCCGAACTCTATGTCTCGGACCGCGGCAGGAGAACGATCTCGGTCTTCAACGGCGCCTCGGGAGTCTATCTCAGCGACATCGTGCCGCCGGGCGGCGGCGGACTGCTCAGTCCTGCCGGGCTCGCTTTCGGCCCGGACGGCAATATCTACGTGGCGGACGAAGGCGCAGGCGGAGATCCGGGAGCGGTGCGGGTGTTCCAGGGTCCCGGCGGAGCATCACCGGGAGCCCACATCCAGAACATCCTGGGCCTCCCGAACCCCACCTCTATCGCATTCGAGCCGCAGGCTCCCGTTGTGGAGCGGATTGGCAGCGCCAGGTCGGGAAATCCCGGCGACCGTCTCAGCCTGAGCGGGAAGGCCGTTACCGCCGTGTTCGTGGATGATGGAGTCAAGTCGTTCTATGTCGAGGAGGACGACCGCTCCGCAGGCATCAAGGTCTACCCGGCGGGCGACCCGGCCATCCAGGCCGGCGACCGTGTCAACGTTACCGGTACACTGGACGTGGATGCCAACGGAGAAGTCTGCCTGAAGCAGGCGGCGGTGGAGATCGCGGCGAGCGGGACGGTGGTCCCGCTGCCGCTCGGGCAGAACAACAGAGCGCTTCTGACAGGGCTGGACAGCACCGGCCTGTTGGTCAGATGCTGGGGTACGGTGCGCCGCATCGCTCCGCCTTACTTCTGGCTGGACGACGGCACCAACTACCGCGAGAGCGATCAGTCGGAGCCGGGAATCCGGGTGATGGGAGAGTGTCCTGTCCAGCCGGGCGGCTTCGTCCAGGTGACGGCAATCCGCTCGATGCTCCGGGTGGGCGACGGCCTCACGGTGCCGCTGCTCAGAATGCGCAGCGCCTCCGACGCAGTTCCGCTGGACTGACCGGAGCGCGCCGGACCGGGGGGCAGGGCCGGCCTTCAGGGAGGGCCTGGCCTTGCCCCCGCCCTGATTCTTCCGGGAGGCCATCGCCGCCGGAGCTGTGTCGTACGGAAGGCGCGGCGCCTTCCCGCGTTTGCGCGGCTGCTCCTGCAGGGAGGTGACACGACCATGGTGGGCGACAGGGCCCTGACGGGATTTCTTCCGCCAAAGTTTCTGGCGTTTCTGTTGGCCGCTGCGGCTCTGCCGGCTTCGGCCCATACTATAGATTGCTCCTCCGGCACGGCTTTCAACCCGGGCGTGCGGGGACAGGATCCGGCCCGGGGAGTGGGAAACCGCGCCTCCGATGGTGCCCCTGTGGTCTTGCCGTCGGAAGGCCGCCCGGTTCGTGCCGCTCCCCTGGACGAAGCGGCGCAGTAGACCCCGCGGCGGTTGAAAACTTCCGTCCCTCGGTGACAAGAGATGGCCCTTCGCCGGCCCGACAACCGCCCGGCTGCGGGCCCCGTGTCAGTACCCCACAGGACAGGCTAGCAAATCATCAGTGAGGCACCGGTGGGTTTGGTCTGAATAACGGCCGGAGGGCGGCAGGGCGAGTCGGCTGCCGGCCCATGAAGTCGCTCAATCTGTTCCATCGAGTGCCCGTGTGGGTGGGGACGCTCGCGCTCCGGCAGCGACGGTCCGTGAGGATCCCCTGTTTGACAGCTTCTTTCTCAGTGGACACGCAGCCGGGCGTCTGGTATGATGCATGATAATCAAAAGTGCATCAGAAAAGCCGGAGACCGGCGGCGTATCTGATGGGCGAAGCCGGCCCCGCGCCGGGATTCCCGGCCGGGGCCATCGCGCGGTCTGCGCGAGTGCCGGGCTCGGGCGGGCCGGAGATGCTGTCATTTTTGGCAGGTCAGGTTAGGAGACCGGAAATGAGTGATGCAAAGGACACGGGCAGGGAAACCGGCGCCAGCGTTGGGCGCAGGGCGTTCCTGAAGCTCGCGACGGCGGGGGCTGCGGCCGCTGCCGTCCAGTCGTCATCGGCAGGAGAAGATCGTATGTCGGAGAAGGAAGACCGCGGCCTGCGCGGGCCGGCGGCGTTTGCCTACGGTTACAACAGGGACCCTTACCCTCTCGAGCCCGGGCCCCATCTGTTCATTGACTGGCGCTACGTGATGGCGGGCTGGACCAACTACGCAGTCGAGGGGCGCGGGGCCGAGCTTTTCCCGGGGCAGGGCAGGGCGCCTGAAAACGTCACGTTCGATCCCCACTGGGTTCCAACCGGCGTAAGGCTGGTCGCAGAGCGGGCGCACAAGATCGGCCCGGTCGTGAAGAACGACCGGGACTGGGAGTTCATGATCAGCGGTTACGCCAGCCTTCACGATCTGGGCGGCAAGTTCGGGCTGTGGTACGAGACGGTGCCGCCGGGCGGAAACGGCGACAGCAACCTCATCTGCTACGCGGAGTCAAAGGACGGCCGGGAATGGGTCAAGCCGGAACTCGGGCTGGTGGAGTTTGGCGGCAGCAAACGGAACAACATCGTCATCGACGGGTCCAGGACTCCCTACGGCGGTCTTCACGGCCAGTCCGTCTTTGTGGATCCCGCCGCTCCTCCCGGGGAGCGGTTCAAGATCATCTTCATGTCGTATCTCTCCGGAGGGCCGGAGGAGGCCGTGCTGCAGAGACTCAGGCAAGAGCGGCCGCACAGCGTGGACGACTTCGGTCAGGCCCTGCGGGCCGGGATCTTGCTCGGCAGGTCGCCGGACGGGTTGAGATGGAGCTTCTCCGACAGGATCCTTTTCTCTCACGTCTGCGACTCGCAGACTTGCGTCTACCACGACGACTTCCTGGACCGGTGGGTGCTGTACACGCGCACCTCGGCGCTCGGGCGCCGTTGCATCGGACGGGCGGAGACCAGCGACATTGACGACTGGCCCGTTCCGGAGACCATCATCTGGGAGAACGACCCGTCCGAGCCGCACATTGACCTTTACTGCAACAGCAAGTCGTTGTATCCGGGGACCAGGACGATGCACCTGATGTTCCCGACGCTGTATCTGAGAAGCACAGATTCATGCTCGCTTGCGCTGTCGTCCAGCCCGGACGGGATCGTCTGGACGCGGGTGCCCGGGAAGGTCCTCGAGTGCGGACCGGAGGGAAGCTGGGATGCCGGGTGTCTGTTCGGCGGTTTCGGTCTGACGGAGCTGCCGGGGGATATCGTCGTTCTGCCTTACGGTGGCTACCGCCATCCGCATAAGTATCCGCGGTATGAGCGGCTGGGGCAGGTCGGGTTTGCGGCCTGGAAGAAAGAGCGGCTGTCGGCGATCCAGGCGGATGGCTTTGGCGAGTTCGTGACCATCGCCCTGACCCCTCCGGGAGACCGGCTGTATCTGAACTTCGAGGCAAAGATGCCGGGTTACATCCGGGTTGCAGTGGAGGGGGTCGAGAACCGGGGCTTGAGGGACTGTGACGTGCTGACGGGAGATCAGCTCAAGCAGCTCGTGACCTGGAAGGGGGATCCCTCGCTCGGGGTGCCGCGCGGCACGTGGCTGCGGCTGAGGATTCAGATGAAGTCAGCCAAACTCTATAGCTTCGAGTTCAAGTGACCGGCACGGCCGCGCCCCGGCCGGGCGGATCGGGCGCGCGGTCTGCGACCCGTGCCGGGACCGTACGCCAGGTCTTCTTCCGGACCCCTGCTTCAGGCCCCCGGATTCTCCGGGGGCCTGAAGCGCGTGTGGGTCTAGGCCCTTGATTGATGGAATACTATAGGCGGAGCGTGCAAGCCGACTTACCGTTGCTGACCTTTTGGAAGAGCTCAAAGGTCGCCACGCGGTTCGTCCCTGATAACGGTCAATGTGACGTTCCACGGGAAACGTGGACTCCGTCTGACATTACGACACCAGACTCACGTTCGTTTTCTCCGGGGAACGATGCCCGGACTGGCAATCTAACCTCGCACAGGCGGGGCTGTTCGGTGTCCTGAGCTCGTAGAACAGGTGCCGGGGACAGTGTTGCGAGTGTGGGACGAAAGACAGGAAGATGAGAACCTCTTGCTTGCCTCATAAGCTTATGTGCGTGATGCTTCGCTTTTTCGCCGCGGCGGTTCTGTCGCTGTTGACGCTGGAGTCACCTCTGTTGCCCGCGATCATCATTGATCCCGATGACGCAAGGCCCGTCAGCCCTCTTCTATATGGCAGCCAGGTTCACTGGCCTCGCCAGGGGGGCGGAGTGCTTGTCGCCCCTTATCACAAGCTTCGCTTGCCGGTGACCTTCAATTCGTTCTTCCTCGAGAAAGCGCGCGAGATGCCGCTGAGGACTCTGCGTTTCCACGGAGACAATCTCTACAACTGGAGATACGGCGTTGGTCCGCATCATCTTCGGCCTGGGTGCAATTTTTCTCAGTTTGGCTCCGCCATCTGGGCCAACGACTTCGGGACACACGAGTTTGTTACGCTGTGCAGGACTATTGGCGCAGAACCGGTTGTCGTCGCGCCCTATCTTGTGGCACGACGACAGCACGAGAGAGCACCAATCGCAACTCAAATGGCAGCCAACTGGGTGGAATACTGTAATGCTCCCAGCCCGGGCCTTGCCTACGGCCTGGCACAAGGATGGGAGCCCACGACTTTCACCAACTCTACGGAGGGCTTGAGCGATTGGGAGCCTGGCAGGCGCTATGCCGAAGGAGACCGCGTGCGTCGCCACGGCGCTGCGTTCAGGTGCCTTCAGGCTCACGAGTCGAGTTACCGCACAGAGCCCGGCGGCGGTGCTTACTCGAACTGGCTCCCTTATTGGGTCTGGCTGGAACCAGAGGAGATCGCTGTCCCCGGCAAATCCTGGAGAGCCGACGAGAAAGCTCCCCGAGGCTACTTTGCCTGGCTCCGTGAACTTTTTGGCCATCCCGCCCCCTTCGGCATTCGTTACTGGGAGATAGGCAACGAAGAATGGGCCTGGGGCGGGCCCGACGGTTGCTCCTGGGGGCGGCCCGAGCAGTATGCTACCAACGCCCTCGCAATCATCCGGGCGATGAAAGCCGTCGACCCCACCATCAAGTGCGGGATCAATCTGCCGGGACCGCTAGACCCGAATCGCCGGCATTACCAGACCGTCGTTTGCGGAACACCTGGTAACTACACGGAAACGTACCACGCCTCGGATTTTCTAGTCTGGCACATCTACATCGGCACGAACATTCCTAACACAGAAGACCCGCTTTCAGAATACCTATACCAGTTCAAGTCAGTTGACAGATGCGAAAGTGCTCACATTGAGCTGATGCGCGATTATCCTAAGCCGGTCTTTATAACTGAGTTTAATGTCAACTACGGGTTTTCTAAAGGAGCAGATCCGAACGACCAGGTGCACCTGCACCGGCTTAAAAGTGCATTGATTTTCGCATGCATGTTCAACCATTTTGCTAGAGTCGGGGTTAGTGCCGTACACCAGATTCTCTTCGGAGAGGTTGGCGCATGGTATGAGTCGCGTCTGTTTAGGATGGTATATGATGACATTGATGAGTCTACCGGACAGCAGCGTCAGGGTGTAACTCCGACATATTTAGTTATGAAGTTGTATAGCACGTACGGAATCGGAGAGGTATTAAGAACACGGGTTGTAAACGAAGAAGGTATTCATGCTCAGTGCTTTCGGGATCGAATATCAAGACGCGTACGCTTATTTGTAGTTAACCAGTCCGCTTCAGAGGCAAAAGCCGTGACAATTGATTTTGGGAGGCTTAGATTCAGTGGACCGCTTCTGGTAAGGACTGTCACCAGCGATCATGGGATGGAGGCCTCCAACGAACAATTTCCCGGATCGATCACTATCCGCGAAGCGGTAGGGGCACAGGTGACATCAAGTGTATTTACGCACACTTTTTATCCGCATTCTCTGACAGTTTTAGATTTGGAGGACATTGAACAATCAGGAAGTTTGAGTGTGAATATAGCCAGGGAGCCTAATGACAGTACTGCTCATCCAAGCGAAGACATACAGTTGACGGTGACTGTATCGAACAATGGGGATGAGGTAGTGGCCTCGGCTGAAGTCGGTGCCCCCATCCCGCCGGGCGTGGAGTATGTTGAGGGAAGTTCACGCCCGAGTGCGGATTATGACGGCGTGCTACGGGCATTGAAGTGGCGGGTAGAGAATGTTTATCCCGGCGAGAGGCGTCAGTTGCGGTTCACAGTTCGAGTGCGTTAGAGTATGCAGGCTGCAAGAAAGATAAGGTTCCTCGGTCTGTGTCTGAGCATGGAAGCAGGCACTGAGTGGCCAGATGTAGACTAGATTGTTAGCGTCGTGTGCTGCCGCAGGGGTAACGGGTTGGCGGCAGGGTGAGTGTGGCCTGAGTGCGTGGTCAATCTCGGATAGCTTGCGTTACCTGTTGCTCGGAATGGAAATAGCAGGGTTTAGCCGGCAGTTGCGCTTAGAGGTAGTGCGGGCCGGGCTCAGTGGTCACCGTCCCCACTCGGAGGGTGCACCACTGGTCCTCAAACTTAAAGGGCCGACGATGTGAACACAAGAGCCGGATGGTAAAGGGTGAGGACGGGTAGTAGGGCGTGTGCTCGAATGGGAATCAGGCGGAAAGAGCAAGTTACGGAGTCTGAGCTGCACTTCCCGTGCACATCCCAGGGCAGGCTCAGGCGGTCGGGAGTGTTGCTGTCAAGAGAACAGGACGCTTTCATGACACGATGAGGTCGCGCCGTACGCCATTGCACTGAGCAAGGAGAAAGAAAGCTTACGGTGCGGTGGTTGTCTTCTTGAAGAAGAATGTCTCTCGCAGCGCGCAACTACCGGGCTGTGGTCCCCCACGCGCTCCCCACTTAGGCGTTTGAGCGCCAGGTCCGAGCAGCGACAAACTGATATTTGGGCGGTAAACAGTTCGTGCTTTTAATAAGGCAGGAGCTCGCCGGGCGTCCGTCGAGATCCTCCAAAAAACGGGTACGCATTGCGTGGAAACTCCTCATCGCCGCTCCCAGAACGCTATGCGTCAGGGAATTTCTTACCCCGGCTACGAAAGCCTGAGGGGGCAGCTAAACTTGTCGCCGACAGTAGGCGCTTCCCCCGGATGCGATCCCTCGGAGTAGTTTTTGGCTCTTGGAGATACTGAATTCGGACTAGTAACCCCAGGAATATACAAAAGACGTAGAAATTCCGGCTCAGCGTAAAAGCGGGTTCCGTCAACCCTGTGATAAAAATCCCGCAACAGCCACACAACAGCGCCGCCGCTAGCCCCCTTATTGGTTCACCCGAGACACTCCTCAACACGACGATTCCCCATACGACTGTGACTATAACGAGTAGACCTCCGGTCACGGCTCCTACAAGGCCCAGTTCGGCTAAGGTTTGAACATATCCACTGTGAGCGGAATCAAGCCTTGTCGGATCAGGAATCTCACGCGAGCGCTTCCGGGCCCAAAACTGGTCCGGACCTATGCCGAGCAGAGGCGACTCCCGAAATCTTTCAGCTGCCTCCTGCCATACCTCATACCGCTTTTCAAGCGTTGCCATTAAGTGGCCCTCTCGTGGAGCTAAAAACCGTTCAAAGAGATTGTTCTGCGGTAATGTCTTGGCCAAAAATGGCGACAGTGACAGGAGGAGATACGCCAACACAGCCACGGCAACCGATGCGCGGATTCCAGCCTTTAAATGCCCAAGGAACCAAGGATAAAGTAGCAACACCAACACGAGTGCCACTGCTGGAGCGCGAGAGCCCGTAACATAAATTCCAACCATTATCAATAGAAAGGCGAAGGCATACATTATACGGGAAAGAAGACGGTGTTGTGATACTAGACCGTGGAAAGCAATAGGAGCAAACGGCACGAGCCACGCCGCAAAACCAGGTCCGTTATCAAAGACACTAAACGCTCGATGGTGTATCAGAGCTCTCTGAACACGTATAACCGTAATATCACCATATCCAAATAAGTAGTGATAGATGCGATAATAAGGCTCAGGATATATGTACTCGATTAAAGCAATGAAACACAGGACACATGCACCGATTAGGAGCGTCGCCACTGTGGCGTATGCCTGCTGCGTGCTTCGGTGGAGCACAAAAGCTGCAAGTGAAAGGGTGAATGCCGTTGTTGCCGTCAATAGTGGCTTTCGATATTCCGACAAAGCAAGATGATGCCAGAGGGAGAGAAGCGGATAAGGCTCAGTTTGAAAGAGAAGGTATATTGTAGAGGCAATGATGGCGGCGCAGTAAAGGCCTAGGCACAGAATGGGTATTGAGATAGGGGGTGATACAGCTTTTCCAGACAGGATGTAAAGAAGAATCAGAAGCGAGAGCGTAAGGCATAAAATGTCTTCAATGAGGAAGGTGCTCAAGAGTGAGTGGCCAAAGTAGAGACCAACCTGCCCTGACATTGTGGTGATGAGAGCGACGAGGAGGAAGTAGCGCCGGAGTGTGCCGGAAGGTCGGAGTACCGCGATAATGAGGGCTAAAAGGAGTGTTGTGGCAAAGGCGAACGTGGGAAAGCGGGTGACTGTCAGAGCCACGAATGGTGGCGCGAAGAGACAGAAGGCTGTGATGAGTGTGAAGGCAGCGATACGGAAGGGCGCCGGGGCGCTGAGCAGCGCGGCCGTTTGTGGGAACCGCTGGGTCAGCGGTAAGCGCGACCGAGATAAGAACTTGACCGCCATTGCAGTATCCTTTATCGGTCAGGAATCTGGGCTCCGTTAGAGTGGATTTTGCCGGGACGATGTGACAAAGGTGAGCGGGCACTTCTTGATGGCTAACCTCTGCGATCTTCGGCCAGCAATCGCAACCGAATGGTTACGGAGCCGGCCTAGTCCGTCGGCGTGCGGTTCGCAGGCCATCCGTGCAAGCGAAGCACCAGCGGCCATTTCAGCTCTCAAGAGCGCGGACAGATGGGTCCACCCTAGGGTCGCGGCCCGGAGTGCTCGGTCCCATCTCGGTTCCGCAGGATTTTCGCCTCTCGCTTGGCGGGAGAGGCTCTGCCTGATCGACATGGCCTATACTGGCGTATGTTGCCCTGCCTGTCAAGGGGTCGCCTTGCATGTGTGCCTACACGGCCTTGGCCCTGGTAGCATACTGGCTCAAGGCCACAAGGCGCCCGAGCGTGCTGATGGAGCCTCCACGCGAGCCAGACAGACGAGCGGGGAGGCAGGGCACGCCTGCAGCAGCGGCCAGTCGAAAGAATCCTACTAACCTCCCTTCCGCCAACCTGGGATGGCGGTGAGGTTTTCGTGGGTAGCTTGCGGTAACGGTTGTGCGGGTAATCTGGGTTCGCGCTGTTCGAAATCTCAGCTGGCGATCGGCTTGATCGCGAACGTTGGTCGGCGAACAACTGAGGTGGAGTCCATCGGCTAAGAGAGAGTTTGACAAGGCCCCTCCGCCTCCTTCCCCTAGGCATCGCCCCACACGGCGGCGCGGTTCCCCCCTTCCACTAAGCGGCGCGCTGTGCTACAATGTGGATGATTCCAGGGAAGGATGACGGGCCGGCGCCGGGGCGGCGCGGCCCGGGAGCGACAGGATGTTGTCCCGCATATGGCAATAGACCTCAGGCAAGAATCCTCCACGGGGTTCCAGGTCCGCCTGCAGCAGTTCGAGGGGCCGCTGGACCTGCTGCTTCACCTGATCCGCGAACAGGAGCTGGATATCTACGATATCCCCATCGCCCGGGTGACCGACCAGTATCTCCTGTATCTGCAGCGGATGGAACAGCTCGACCTCGATGTCGCCGGCGAGTTTCTGGTGATGGCGGCCACGCTCATCGAGCTGAAATCCCGCCTGCTCCTTCCTCGCCCTCCGGCTCCTGCCGTCGAGGAGGGGCCGGACCCGCGCGCCGAGCTGGTCCAGCGGCTTCTGGAATACGAGAAATACCGCGAGGTGGCGTCGCTGCTGCGCGACCAGGAGGAGACCTGCCGTCTGCTGTACTCCCGGACGGTGGAGGTGGACCCTGAAGAGCTCCCGCCGGTGCCGTCCGCCGCGGTTACGACGGCCGACCTTCTGGCCGCCCTCAAGCGGGTCCTGGAGCGGGCTTCGACGGAGAAGGCGCCCGCCGCCGTCATCCCGCGCAGACGCATCACCCTGCGGCTCAAGATGGGCGAGATCCTGCGCCGCCTGAGGGAGAGCGGGGGACGTCTGCTCTTCCACGACCTGTTTTCGCCGGAGCGGACGCGGACCGAGGTGGTGATGGCCTTTCTCGCCCTTCTGGAGCTGCTCAGGCAGCGCAGGGTGGACGCCGCTCAGGAGCGGTGCCTGGGAGAGATCGTCATTTTCCAGACGGCCGGCGAGGCCGCGGAGGTCGCGGCGCTATGACGGCGCCGGAGGCGGCCGCCCTGCTCGATGAGATCCGCCGGGGCGTGGAGTGTCTTCTGTTCGTCAGTCCCTCCCCGCTTTCGGTGCGGGAGATGGCTCTCGCGCTGGAGGCGGAGGAGACTCTGGTGGAGCGGGCCGTCCGGGAGCTTGTCGCCCGCGACCCGGCGCTATCCGGTCTGATGGTGCGGGAGGTGGCGGGAGGTTTCCAGATGTCCACCCGGCCCGAATACGCCGCGGCCGTCGCGCGCTTCGTCGGAAAGAGGGCGCAGAAGCTGTCACGGGCGGCGCTGGAATGCCTGGCCATCATCGCCTACAATCAGCCCTGTACGCTTCCGGAGGTGGACGCCATCCGGGGCGTGGACTCCTCCGGCGTGGCGAAAAGCCTTCTGGAAAAGGGGCTCATCCGCGAGCTGGGCCGCAAGGACGCGCCCGGCCGTCCCGTGCTTTACGGCACCACGGAGGAGTTTCTCGTCTATTTCGGCCTCAGGAGTCTGGACGATCTTCCGGACCAGGCCGCCCTTGAGCGGCTGGTCAGCGAACGGGCGGAGTCTCTGATGGAGGGCGCAGGTGAAGTGTCCGTCGAGGAGGCGCGAAGGATGGTGGAGGAGGTGTTCCCCCCGGATGCGCCGCAGCCCGGCGGCCCTGCCCGCACGGATTCCGCGGGGCCGCTTCAGCCCTGCTGATCCGGAAGGCGCGGCCGCCGGACCGGGCCGTGGCCTGCGGGGGGCGTTTGGGCTATCCTCTTTCTCTGTGAGGACGTCCCGTCTGCCATGTTGTTCCGGATTTTTCCTCCGGGCGCTTGCGGCCGCGCTGTCGGCCTGCCTGACCCCTGCCGCTGTCTTTGCGGACGGCGGGCCGGCCGTCAGCGCGTCCAGCGCCATCGCCGTGGACGCGCGCGGCGGACAGGTCCTCTGGTCGAAGAATGCCTCCGTCCGCCGTCCCATGGCCAGCACCACCAAGATCATGACGGCGCTTCTGGCGCTGGAGCTGGGCGATCCGGACGAGGTCATCACCGTGCCGAAGGGGGTGGAGCGGATCCCGGAGATGTCGTTCCATCTCATCCCCGGCGAGAAGCTGACCCTCAGAGACCTGCTGTATGCAATGATGGTGCGCTCCGCCAACGATGCCGCCGCAGTGGTGGCCCGGCACATTGGCGGCACGGAGGAGCGTTTCGTGGAGCTGATGAACCTGCGGGCCAAGGAGCTGGGGCTCAGGGACACGCATTTCCGGAACCCGAGCGGCCTGCACGCGGAGGGGCACTATTCAACGGCCGCCGATCTGGCGCGGCTGGCACGGGAGGCGATCGCCACGCCGGGCTTCAACGAGCTGTGCTCCATCCGGTCCATCGTGATCGAGCGGACCGCCAGCCGGGACCGCCTGCTTCGCAACACCGCCCGGTTCCTTAGGGAATATCCGGGAGCCGACGGCATCAAGACGGGCTATACCCGCCAGGCGGGCCGCTGCTTTGTCGGCTCTGCCACGGTGGACGGCTGGCGGGTGATCACGGTGGTTCTGAACAGCGCGGATGCGGGCGCCGACACGCGGGCGATCATGGATTACGCCTTCGCGCGGTTCGCTCCGCGGACGCTGGCGAAAGCCGGGGACATCCAGTCGCGGGTCCGCGTGGCGGGCGGGGAGCCGGAGGAGCTGCCGCTGGCACTTGAGTCGGATGTGGTCGTGTGCGTGCCGCGCGCGGGAGGAAAGCTCAGGAAGCTGGTGGAGCTGCGCGGGCTGGAGCCGCCGGTCAACCGGGGCGACAGGGTAGGGGATCTGGTCGTGGAGGTGGACGGCAGGCCAGTCCAGCGCATCGCGCTTGTGGCCGCCCGGGATGTGGCGCCCCGCCGGTCGCGCAATCCACTGTTTCTCGCCGTCCTCGGTTCCTTTCCTGCGGGCTACGTCTTCGTAAGGCGCTCCCGCAACGGGAGATAGCGTCGTGGAGGAGCGGCTCCAGAAAGTGCTCTCCGCGTGCGGGTGCGGGAGCAGGCGGGAGTGTGAGAGGTTCATTGTTGAAGGGCGGGTGGCCGTCAACGGGGCTGTCGTCACGGAGCTCGGGACGCGCGCCGATCCGCAGCGTGACCGCATCACGCTGGACGGGCGGCCGGTGCAGCCTCCTCCGCTGCGCTACATCGCGCTTTACAAGCCCCGCGGGGTGTCCAGCACCCGTCGCGACCCGCACGCAAAGAGGACGGTGATGGACCTGCTTCCTGCGGACCTTCAGCACCTTTACCCCGTGGGCAGGCTGGACGTCCCGAGTGAAGGGCTGATGCTGCTGACGAACGATGGCGACCTGGCGAACCGCCTCACTCATCCCCGGTTCGGCGTTCCGAAGGTCTACCGGGTCACGGTATCCGGGATCGTCACGAACGCCGAGGTGGAGCTGATGCGGCGCGGGATGGAGCTGGAGGATGGTCCCGCGCTTCCCGCCGGAGTGGTGGTGGATTCCCGGGACCTGAAAGAGGACCGGACCCGGCTGGAGATCGTGCTGACGGAGGGGCGCAAGCGCCTGATCCGGCGGATGTTCGAGGCGCTGGGGCACGAGACTCTGAGACTCAAGCGGATGGCCATCGGGCCGGTGACGCTGAGGGGTCTGAGGCCCGGCCAGTGGCGCGAGCTGACGCCGGAAGAGCTGGCCGCCCTGGGCCGCCCGAAGCGCCCCCGGGCTCCCGCCGGGCGGGGCGGCCGTCCCGTGGCGCCTCGGCGGCCGTCTGCGGGCCCGCCGGGCCGGACGAAGAGGCGCTGAAAAGATGCTTGCTCGCCCGAACCACCGTTTGTTGATAGTGTGCATCCTGACGGCGGCGTGCGCCGTCCTGGTCTCATCGTGCGGGGGGCCGGGGCGCATTCCGCCGGAGCCGGGCGGCCCGGGCAAGGGTTCTCCGGCCCGGATCGTGTCGCTCAGTCCGGGAACGACGGAGATCCTGTTTGCGGTCGGCGCCGGGGACCGGGTGGTCGGGGTGACGGAACAGTGCGACTACCCGCCCGAAGCCCGCCGGCGCGAAAAGGTGGGAGACGTCTCGACCAGCATGGAAAAGGTTATGGAGCTCAGGCCGGACCTGGTGGTTGCGGACGAGTTCCTCAACCGGGAGGCGGTGCGCCTTGCGCGCAGCCTGGGGATGCGGGTCGTCACCGTGTCGCCGAAGAGCCTGGAGGAGGTGGCTCAGGCGGTTGAGACCATCGCCGATGCCTGCGGGGTGGGTGAGCGGGGAAGGAGGGTCGCGCGGGAGATCCGTTCGGCGGTGGAGCGGATGCGCCGGGAGCGGCGGGGCGGCTCTCCGGTGAAGGTGCTGTTCGCGGTGCAGGCGTCCCCGCTGTGGGCGGCGGGCGAGGGGACGTTCGTGGACGAGATGATCAGGTTGTGCGGCGGCGAGAACGTTTCCGCGAAGGCGGGGAAGGGAGGATTCGTCCTCTTCTCCGAAGAGACTGCGGTGGCGGCGGCCCCCGAGGTTATCTTGGTGACGGACCGTTCTGCGCTGGAGCACTTCCTGCGTTCCTCCGTCTGGCGGAGCTGCCCGGCCGTGCGGCGCCGAACCGTGGTCCAGGTGGATCCAGATGTGTTCGTGCGGCCTTCGCCGCGCATCCTCGAAGGGCTGCAGCAGATGTCGGCGATCATTGGCTCCGCGCGGGGGGCACAGTGAAGGCCCGTTCCTCTCTCCGGAAGAGGCTTGTCCTGGCGGCCGCCATTCCGGCGTTTCTGCTGGCAGCGTGCTTCTTCACCGCGCTCTGGACGGGGGCCGTCGGGGTCGGGCCGGCTGAAGCGCTGGGCCAGTTGGCCTCGCATCTCACGGGACGGGCGGGACCGGAGACCAGCATCATCTGGGATCTCAGGCTTCCCCGCATTCTGCTTGCTGCAGTGGTGGGCGCGGTGCTTGCGGCGGGCGGAGCGGCCCTGCAGGGGCTTCTGGGCAATCCGCTGGCGGAGCCCTATACCGCCGGCGTCTCCTCCGGATGCGTCCTGGGGGCAAGCCTCGCCGTCATCCTGGGGCTGGATTCCATTGCGGGCGGATGGGCGGTGCCGGTTGCGGCGTTCGTCACCGGGCTGGCCGCGGTGGGGCTTGTGTTCTCTCTGGCCCGTCGCGCGGGCGGGCTGGACATCAATACGTTTCTGCTGGCGGGCATCATTGTCGGCGCGTTCTTCTGGGCGCTGACGACGTTTGCGCTCAGCCTCGCCAGGGAGGATATCGCCCGCATCTTCATGTGGCTGGCGGGCAGTTTCGCGGCGCCGTATCCCTGGGAGTATCTCCGGATGGCATCCCTCCCGGCGCTGGTATGCCTGGCGGGGCTCTTCTGGAACGCGAGGGATCTCAACGCGTTTGCGCTGGGGGAGGATCAGGCGCGCACGCTGGGGGTGGAGCCCGAGCGCCTGAAAGCGGCGGTCATCCTGCTGACGACGCTGGGCACGGCCGCGTGCGTCTCGGCCGCCGGGGTCATCGGCTTTGCCGGGCTGATCGTGCCGCACGGGATGCGCCGGGTGTTCGGGCCGGACCACAGGCCGCTCCTGGTCTCCTCCGCGCTGTGCGGCGCGTGCCTGCTCGTTCTCGCCGACGCCCTCGCGCGGGGTCTCGCCCCGCCGCGCGAGGTGCCGGTGGGAGTCATCACCTCCATCAT
>Ga0209018_1001794_pt1 | contig 16560 bp, 14 predicted proteins | sample YNPBryBLVA2012_FD_185814 | JGI IMG/M metagenome (GOLD analysis project Ga0209018, IMG submission 185814) | Anoxygenic and chlorotrophic microbial mat microbial communities from Yellowstone National Park, USA - YNP Bryant BLVA 2012 (SPAdes)... ...
CCTCTCCCGCTGCGCGGGAGAGGGGAGGGGGTCGGGGGAGGGGTGAGGGTAATGCCGACGCCCGGCACCGCAGGCACCCAGAAAGGCCGATTTCCGATCGGCGCACGGCGGCGGGCAGCCAGGTAGGTAATTGCCCGTTTTGGAGTATTATGGAGACCCACAGGCAGATTGTCAAGTCGCAAGAGGCGGTCAGTTCAGATTATACCCTACCGCGTGCCCTGAACAAGGGAGTGTCCCTTTGTAGGACAACTGCGAGCAGTTGTCCTACAGGGACTACTTGCCGTTTCCGCACGATGAGGGTATAATGTCACCCACGGGGTCGAGCGATGACCACCTGGAAGCCTCTGACCTACATCTATTCCGGCGGATTGTAGCGCGCCGACGCATCGGTGCGTCGTCTGCCGCTACAATCCGCTGCCCCAGAGCCCACACCGGTGGGCTTCTTTGTTTCCCCTGACCTAACCAACCCTGACAGGAGTGTCAGCAATGAATACCTTATCCATTGACCAACAGGTAGCGATCCTGATGAGCGGCGCCGAGTACGGCGATGAGCAGATCAAAGAGCGGATGACCGAAGAGCTGCGCGAGCGGCTGGCAGAGGGCCGGCCCCTCCGCGTCTACTGCGGCTACGACCCCACCTCCCCCGACATCCACCTGGGCCACACCGTCACCATGCGCAAACTCCGTCAGTTCCAGGACCTGGGCCATCAGGCGATCTTCGTCATCGGCACCTTCACCGCGCTGATCGGCGACCCGTCCGACCGGGACAAGGCCCGCCCGCGTCCGTCGCGGGAGATGGTGGAGGCCAATGCCCGCACCTACACGCAACAGGCGTTCAAGATCCTCGATCCAGAGCGGACCGAGGTGCGGTACAACGGGGAGTGGCTCTCTAAACTGACCTTCGAGGAGATCATCAACCTGGCGGCGCAGTTCACCGTGCAGCAGTTCCTGGTGCGGGACAACTTCGCCGCGCGGTACGCCCGCGGGGACGCCATCTGGCTACACGAGTTCCTCTATGCCCTGATGCAGGGGTACGACGCGGTGATGTTGCACACCGATGTCCAGATCGGCGCCACCGAGCAACTGTTCAACCTGCTCGCCGGGCGGAAGATCCAGGAGTCCTTCGGACAGCGGCCACAGGTCTGCATCACCTTCCCCATCCTGGTCGGCACCGACGGCGTGATGCGCATGTCCAAGAGCATGGGCAACTACATCGGCATAGACGAGCCGCCCGAAGAGATGTACGGCAAGGTGATGTCCCTGCCCGACTCGGCGATGCCCAACTACTTCCGCCTGGTGACGCGCTGGAGTCCCGATGAGATCGCCCGGATGGAGGCAGGGCTGGCAGACGGCTCGCTCCATCCCCGCGACGCCAAGATGCGCCTGGCCTGGGAGATCGTGGACGCCTTCCACGGCTCCGCCGCTGCCGACGCCGCCCAGGAGCACTTTCGCACCGTGTTTCAGAGGCGGGAGTTGCCGCCCGATATGCGGGAGTGGCCGCTGAGCGAACCGATCAACGTGGTGGACCTGATCTTCGCCGCCGGGATGGCCCGCTCGAAGAGCGACGCACGACGACTGGTGCAGCAGGGGGCCGTGACGCTCGACGGCGTGCGGGTGGACGACATCGCCGCGATGATCCCACCCAAAGAGGCAGTGCTACAGGTGGGGAAGCGGCAGTTCCTGCGCGTGAAAGCCGCGGGGTGACACGGCGACACGGAGACTGTGCCCGTGGTCCGTGGTCCGTCGTCCGTCGTCCGTCACTCGAACAGCGTCTGGGCAGCCTCCAGCAACTCCCTGCGTCGCTCAGCGGGGGTCTGCTTCGCCTCCAGATACCGTTCCAGCAGCTGCTGGGGGGTCAACTCCTCAGGCGAGAGGTTGCCCAGGCGCACCCGCGCCTCCCGCTCCACCTTGCGGCTGACGCCAGCGACGAAGTGGGCATCGCCCAAGAGCGCCTGCACGTCTCGATCGCGCACCAGCCGCTCCTGATCGGCACGCAGGTGGACGAGCACGCGCACTACGCTGTCGCGCAGGTCGTGCGCGGCGACCGCCTGCTGCAACGCCACCAGCGGCTCCTCCGCGCCGCGCAGGTCCGCCTCTACCGTCACGAAGCGCCGGGCGTTCACCTCCACAAAACGCCAGGTCGTCTCGTGGCGCGCTACCTCCACCCAGCAGAATCCCTTCGGCTCCCTCTCCTCGCCGAAGTCCACCCGCTCCAGGCTGCCGGCGTAGACCACCGCCGGGTATCCTCCACCGTTGAGGCTCTGGTGCTTGTGGATGTGGCCCAGGGCGACGTAGTCGAAGGCAGGATGGGTGAGAGCGGAGCGCAGGATAACTACGTCCCGGCCGATCATCACGCTGCGCTCGGAGCCGTAGGTCGCCTCGGAGACGGTGATGTGCGCGGTCAACACCGCCGGGACCTCAGAGTCTACCTTCTGAGCCAGCGCCTCGATCTCCTCGGTGATGATCCGCTGGAGGGCCTGGTCTAACTGCTCGATGGGCAGGCCACGGTACTCCTCATGGGCCAGCAGCCGCTGGCGGACCGGGTAGGGGATCGTGGCGACCTGGATTGGGCCGTGGCGGGTCTGGATGAGGTGCACCTCCTCCTCGCGGGCGACGATGACGTTGGGCACGGCCAGGGTGTGGAAGATGTCCACGCTGGAGGCGCGCTGCACCATCGCCGGCAGATCGTGGTTGCCCACCAGCAGCAGCACCGGGATGCCAGCGTCGGTCAGCCGCTTGACCCGCCGGGCGAAGGCGCGCTGGTGAGTTGGAGTGGGGGTGCGGCTCTTGTAGGCATCGCCAGCGAAGATCGCCAGATCGGCCTCGTGCTCCAGGGCGTAGTCAACCAGCGCGTCGAAGCGGGCCAGAAAGTCGAGCAGCCGCTCGTTCACCCCGCTAGCGGGGTCGAGCCGGCCGTAGTTCTCGACGCCGATGTGCAGGTCGGCGAAGTGCAAAAGGCGGATTTTCTCCATCCGGCAACACCCCTGTCAGTCCTCTGCGCGCGAGTAGGCGGCGACGATCTCGTCCATCACGGCCAGGGTGGGCTCGGGGATGGGCAGAGGCTGGTGGGTGGTAAGGATCTCGCGCACCTTCTGCCGCGCCACTTCGACACGGCTCAGTCCACCCTTGTTGAACCATTCCTCGTAAGTGTCCCGATCGCTGATCAGCGGCAGCGAGAGCGCGCGGCGCATGTTCCTGGCTGTGTGTCTCTGGCCGATGAAGACGCCGCCCGGTCCCAGTTGCCGGATCAGGTCTATGGCGAAGTCCTCCTCGTCGAAGCGGACCTCGCCCATGATGCGACGCACCATTGCCCCGATCTCCGCGTCCAGGATCAGTTCCTCGTAAGCGAGCAGGTTGGAGCCGTGCAGCAGGCCCATGCCGAAGAGCAGGCCGGCTCCTGACAGGGCAGGCAGGAGGAAGGAGGGGGTGTTCTCCCAGGCGGCCTGCGCCCCGGGCAGTTTGGCGCTGGTGGCCCCCGCGCCGACAATGGAAGGCAGGCCGTAGAAGCGGGCCAGTTCGGCCACCATCAGCCGCAACCAGAGCGCCTCCGGCGAAGCGGCGGTGTAGGCGCCGGTGCGCAGGTCCACCGTGGCCGGCCCACCGCAGTAGAAGACTTTGGCGCCGGGATAGGCCAGTTGTACCATAGCGATGGCGCTGATGACCTCGGCGTTGAGCACTGCCAGGGTGCCGGGCAGGGTCACCGGAGCGGTGACGCCAGCGGTGGCCATGCTGTAGAAACCCACCGGCACGCCAGCGGCGGCGAACTCCAACGCCGCGTCCATGCCGCCGCCGTCCTGGGCCAGCGGGGAGATGGTGCAGATGAAGTTGCTGAAGATGGGGCGCTGGCGCAGCGACTCCGCCCCGCCGGCCACCGCCGTCCCCAGTTCGATCTGCGAGCGGGCCTGGCGGGCGCTGGCGACGTCCTCGGTGATGACGTGTTTGGCGGTGTTGCGCAGACAGGCGTCCAGCCCGTGCACCGGCGCTCCCGGAGCAGGCATATCCCGTGGGCTGACGGTGGCGGTGATGACGTCGATCGGCTCCAGGGCGTCAGCGATACGCGCCATGCGCTCGATGTCCTCGCGGCGCGACGCACGCCGCTCGCCGGTCTCGAAGTCGAGGGTCAGCGCAGCGCAGCCGTCCTGGGAGTAGTAGGTATGCTGGCCGTCCAGCGGCCGGTCGAAGCGCGGGTCGCGGGCGCAGAGGGTGAAGGCGCCTGGCGCTCTCTTCAGCGCCGCTTCGACCACGTGACCGGGGATCCTGGCGACCGGGCCGACGACCTGCGCCCCCGCGCCGTGGAGGATCTCCAGCGCCCGCGCCGAGTGGAAACGGATGCCTACCGTCTCGATCAGGTCGAGCGCGTGGGTGTGCACCTTGCGGAGGGCCTCCTGGCCCTGGCTGAAGAGACCGACAGATTGTAGGGTGTGGATCATGTTCTCTCTCCTTGGGTGATGCTGCACCAAAGTTGGCACGAAAGGTTCGAGGAGTTCGTGCAATTCGTGGCTAGAATCCTTTGCTGTGGGAGATTCCACGACACTCCCCGCTTGCAACCACCTGCACCCGGTTGTGGTTTGTCATCACCGTGGCCAGCGCGGCGTAGTCGAGTTCGAAGCCCAACTCCTCTCCCAGGCGCAACGGGGGGACGGCGTCGGTCGCGTCCACGATCAGGTGGTCGCTGCTGGCGCCGACAACAGCGACGCCGGGACGGCGGGGGCGCAGGCCCTCGGTGCGCAGGTCCTGGTTGCCCAAGGCCAGGATGGCCCGCAGGCGCAGCCCGCGATCCTCCCATTGGGGCGTGCGGCCGAAAGCATCCTTGAGCACGGTGCCGGCTGGCAGCGAGGGCTTGGTCTTCAGTTCGATGACCTCCCCCCACACGGTGACGCCGTCGCGGCGCATCCCTGGCAGCGACCAGTCGGTGGCGCTGTCGTAGCCCAGGAGGATGCCCTCGCCCACCCGCAACTGATTGACGCGCGGCGGCATGTGGCCCGGCTGGAGCAGGGTGAGGCTGGTGGTCTGGCCGCCAGAGATGATCTCCAATCGCAGCCCAAGGCGTCGCTCGATCTCCTCGGCGACGTCCACCAGCATCTGCGTGTTCTCGCGGGTGGGGAGCACGCCGCCGACACAGCGCAGGTTGGTGCCGACGCCGATGAGGGAGATGTCTGGCAGGGCGGCCATCTCTCGCGCCGTCGCCACGGCCTGATCGGGCATCACCCCCTCGCGCCGGTCGCCCACGTCCACCATCAGGATCACGCGGTGCACCACGCCCTGCGCCCGCGCCGCCTGCGACAGCGCGCGCACCGTCTCCACCTCGGTGTTGAGGCTGACCTGCGTCAGAGCGACCACGTCGTTCACCTCGCTCAGCGCCGGCAGGCGCAGCAGCATGAAGGGACCAGCGATGCCAGCAGCGCGCATGCGGCGGATGTTGTCCAGCCGCGAGTCGGCCAGCATGGCCACGCCGCCGGCAAGCATGGCCCAGGCGACATCGGGATGGCCGCAGCAGGCCTTGGTCACCCCGGCGACCTGAATCCCGTGGGCGGCACAGAACTCGACCAGGATGCGGGCATTCTGGTGGATGGTCTGGGTATTGACCTCGATGCGCATCACAATTTCCTGTCGGGCCTATAGATGCCTGAGCGGTTCGACGGCGTCACCGGAGATGCCCAGTACTTCGGTCAACTCCTGGGACAGGTTGCGGATGTGGCGGCGGGTCTCGGCCTCAGCCTGCTCTGGGTCGTGCTGTTCCAGGGCGCGCAGGATGGCGCGGTGCTCCTGCCGCTCCCGTTCCAACCGGGCCGGCAGAAGGTCACTCTGGCGCACCATGCCCTCGTAGAGGAGGACGGTGGGGAACCACCCCCAGAGGGTCTGGATCAGGCGCAGCAGGTAGCGGCGGCCACTGGCGCGGGCGATCTCCAGGTGGAAGGCGTCGTTCAGTTCGCGGCGGCGGGGCATGTCCTCCTGCGTCAGGCAGCGCTCTGCCTCGTCCAGGTTGGCGCGCAGACGGGCCAGGGTGGCTTCGTCAATGGCAAGGGCGGCGAAGCGGGCGGCGAGCCCCTCAAGGAGCAGACGGGTGGTGCAGATGTCCACGATGTCGGCGGCGGAGAACTCAACGACCTGCACACCGCGGTAGGGGATGCGGACGGCAAGCCCTTCGGCGACCAGTCGCTCCAGCGCCTCGCGGACGGGCATCTGGCTGACTCCCAGTTCCTGGGCCAGCGTCTCCTGGCGCAGCCACTGGCCGGCCTTGAGCCGCCCGTTGATGATGCCGTCGCGCAGGCTCTCGAAGACCCGGTCGCTCAGTTTGCGGTGGTCCTGGATGGGGGAGGTCTCCAGAAGCCTTGCGGCAGTGGTCTGGGCTGTATTCATCGCCGGACTTTCTCTGCGGGAGGGTGGATGTTGATATTATATCAAATATCTAATCCGTGTCAAGCCGTCACTGCTCTCGCGGGGCGGCATCGGGATGCCGCCCCTACAAGCGGCCTGGCGGGGGATCGCAGACCCCCGGCGAGCGGGATCTCTCGCGGGGTGGCATTGGGGTGCCGCCCCTACGAGCGGCCTGGCGGGGGATCGCAGACCCCAGGCGAGGGGGGCTCTCGCGGGGCGGCATCGGGATGCCGCCCTACGAGCGGCCTGGCGGGGGGTCGCAGACCGCTGACGAGGGGGGCTCTCACGGGGCGGCATCGGGGTGTCGCCCCCACGAGCGGCCTGGCGGGGGATCGCAGAACCCGGCGAGGGGGGTCTCTCGGGGGGCGGCATCGGGGTGTCGCCCCCACGAGCGGCCTGGCGGGGGGGCGCAGAACCCGGCGAGGGGGGCAAGTAATGGCATCAAGCCTCGATCAGGAGACACAGAGACGCGGAGACAACCGCGTCCCCGCGTCCCTGTGCCCCTGTATCACCGCGTCACCGGATGGAGGTTCTGTGCCGCGACGAACGACAGCCCGTGTTCGGTCAGCGCCCGGGCGGTGCGATTGACCGAGTCGTGCTTGTCCAGATAGTTGCGCAGCAGATGGGGCATGTCCCCTGTGCTCTCCACCTCGTCGCGCGCCCGGAAGTAGTCCAGGATGTCCGACGGGTGCTCCCGCGCGCTGTCCACCTCCGGCACACCGCCCTCGTGCTTGGCGGAGATGTTGGCCACGTGGTCGGCGATCTGCACCAGTTCCTCCAGCCGGTCGTAGGGCTGGCGGACGATGGACTTGAACGTCTCGGTGATGTGATGCTCGAAGCGTACCACCTGTTCGAAGCCGAGTTTGCGCCGGAACTGGGCGGTGATCTCCATGGTCTCGTTGTTGACCGAGTTGGACCAGTTGAAGCCGACCAGCGGGCAGGTGCCGTCGGGGCGGGAGAAGAGCTTGGCGCCGATGAGGGTCCACAGGGCGGCGTAGGGGTTGTCGTTGCCCATATAGACCGAGATCTTGAACTCGTTGTCCACGCCCAGTTTGTAGAGGAAGTAGCCCAGCAGCACCGTGCCGGGGTTGACGTTGAGCACCTGACGGACGCCGTAGTTGGTATAGTAGTACAGGAACTCGTCGAGCCACTTGAGGGCGTAGTCGTTGGGTTGGCCGACGCCGCCGAAGTAGCCGGTGATGGTGGCGGGGCCGCCCAGGTGGACATTGGAGCCATCAGTGCCCTTGGTGTCCAGCGTCTCCACGTAACTGGCGCCGACGATCTGCATCGCCGCCGCCACGGCCAGCAGGTCGCCGTCAGCCTCCTGCTCCTTCATCCGGCGGACGCGAATGTAGCGGCCCGGCATCAGTTCCTGACGCTCGATGGCCTGGCGCGCCTCGGCGATGAGGAACGGGAAGTACTGCAGCGCGCTGATCTCCAGCGTGACGGCGAAGTCCTCGTTGAACTCCATACTGTCAGCGCGCGGCCCCAACACCTTGCGCCGATAGTCGGCTATGCTGATGAAGGCTCCCCGGTCGCGCTGTTCCGCCAGCCACTCCAGGTCATGGATGGCCTGCGGGGCGACGTCCCGAAGGCGCTCCATCAGGCGGGGGAGGCGGCGCGCCTCTTCCGCCTTGCGGTTGATCTCCTCCGGCGTCCCGTACTTCTCCACCACGGCCAGGAAGTCATTGATGACCCGGCTGTCCGGATCCAGCAACAACTCGTTGATCTCCTCCACCACCGCGTCGGAGATCCTCAACAGGCTCCTGAGTTCGTCTTTCATCTGCGCTATCCTCCCTGATAAGGTCTGCGGTCCGTCGTCCGTGGTCCGCCTCAGATCTCCTTCCCCTCCCCGCGCAGCAGTGCGCGGTTGCGGCGCAACACCTCGTCGGGGCCTTCCTCGCGCGTCCCCATCGCCTCGTAGAAGGCGGCATCGTAGGCGCGGGTGCGCACGACCACCGGCATCGGCACGGCGTGCCCCAGCACCAGCGCCTGCTGGCGCGTATCCAGCCGGGCCAGCACCTCGCGCAGCGGGCCGGCCCCGGCCACCCCGGAGAAGACGGCGCGGATGTCAGCCTCGTCGTCCAGCAGGCAGGTGACGCGGGTGCCAATCTGGCTCATGACCTCGGGGTCAATGCCGCTCGGCCGCTGGTCCACGATCAGCAGGGTGACGTTGTACTTGCGCAGTTCGCGGGCGATGGTGCCGAAGATGGTGTGACGGGCCACCTCGGGGTCGAGGAACTTGTGCGCTTCCTCGATGGTGATGACCAGCGGGCGCGGCTCCGCTCCCTGCCCGCCCAGAGCGGCCTCCTTGCGATGCACGTAGTGGGCGTGAATGCGACGGGTGATCGTGTTGGCTGCCAGGACGTACGCCTCCAGGCTGTTGCCGTACCGCCCGAACTCCAGGACGACGTTCGTTCCCCGGTCGAGGTAGTCGAGGATACGCTGCACGGGGTCCTCGGTCACCCCCGGCTGCAGGAAGCCGAAGCGGCGGAACATCCCCAGTTTGCGTTGGATGGCGCCCAGAGTGCCGCCGTGGAGGGTGCCCCGCTCCAGCGCGTCGGCCAGGTCATCCAGCGGGTCCTCCTCGTCCAGCAGGCGGGCGATCCAGCGCTCGCCGAGCCGCCGCCGCAGGAAATAGAGCGCACCCACCTGCACGTCCGAGAGCGCCAGCAGGCCGGAGAGGCTGTCCACGTCCTCCGGCTCGAGGTGCTCGTAGCCGATGCGCACCACGGCGTCCACCTTGCTCCCGCGGCGGCGGGAGGACTCGTCGTCCAGGGTGAAGACCGCCACGTCGCTGGGGAAGAGTTGACGAAGCCCTTTCACCTCCGTCCGCGCCTCGTCCTGGCTCTTCCAGCCGTACTCGTTGTGCATGTCGAAGACCAGGTTGACCGCGACTCGCTGACGCACCAGCCCGGCCAGCAGCAGGCGGGTGAGAAAGGTCTTGCCGGTGCCGGTCTTGCCGAAGACCCCCGCCGAGCGCTCGACCAGGCGCGGCAGGTTGAGCGGCACAGGAATGCCGGCCATGTCCAGCGGCTCGCCGATGGTGAAGTACCCCTCGCGGCGCTCGTCGCCGAAGACCAACGCCACGTCTTCGGGCGTGGCCTCGACCACTTCCGAGAAATGTTCGGGGACCGTCTTGACCGGCCGCGGCTCATCCTCCCCCGGCTCCAACACCAGCATCGGCGCGACGTGGATGCGGCCGAAGGTGGTGGTGCCACGGTGCACCTGGGCGATGAAGGGGTCGGAGACGTCGGGAGGGGACTTCTCGATCAGCGGATTGGCGGCGTCAAGGGCCACGTCGCTGACCAGGGAGAAGAAGCGCCGCCCGGTATGCCCATGGACGACGACGTACCGCCCCACGGCCAACCCTTCGATCTGCGTTTGCGGGTCGAGTTTGACCTCCAGCCCTTTGGAGAGGCTCCCGCCGACGACGATGCCCAGGCGCGAGGCCGGGGCGGGCCCAGCGGGCCGGGGAAACCACTGCTCCAGGTCTTCGGGTTCTGCCATCCTCTGCTCCCTGGTCGTCTCCCTCTTGAGGGTTGTTCCTGGCTCAGAGTGCCAAAAGCGAGGAATCGGTCGGCAGATTGAGCAGATTCAGCGGATTTCTGTGGACAAATCCGCTTCATCTGCTGTCCGCTGACTCTCTTCGGCCGTTTCGGGCGCAGCCTTCGATCAACACGGTAGCAGTCACATTATGCCACAGATGATACCTTATTGCAACGCACCGGCGAGGATGGTCTACTGCGCCAACCCGCCGACCTGCAGTTCCACTAACGTCGCGTCGCTGGCGGTGGCCCAGACGTGAGCCGCGCCGTCGTCCAGGGCGACCCGCTGCGCCTCGTAGCCATGGGCGGCGGATGCCTCGACTACGGCCAGGTACCGCACGGCGAGGGGGTGGGTGAACCTCCCGTCCATCAGCACCGCCTCCACTGCCTCCAGGTGTGTCTCCACCGTTGGGAGGTCCCCCGCTGCCAACCCCTCCTGGGCGGCCAGGAGCATCACTTCCAGGGCGATGCTCTCGGCGCCGGTCGGGCGGCGCAGGAAGTCAGCAACGATGCCGCGCCGCTCCCCTTCCACGGGATCGGGGAACCATCCGCTCATGAAGTAGGCGCCGGGGTCATACGCCTGCTGGTAACGGCGGACAGCGTCGAACAGGCGAATGGTATCCCGCAGGTCGCGCTCCTGCGCCGGGGTCGGCGGGTGGGCGTCCAGCCAGCGCAGGAAGTCCGCCTCCACGGCCGTCAGGTCGGCGCCCAGCGTGGCCTGCAAGACCGCGTCCAGGCTCTTGGCCTCGCCGAAGCCGCCGTAGACGGCCAGGAAGCGGTCCCAGCCGTGGGTCTCGACCAGGTAGGCGACGAAGGCCGCGCTCTCCAGGTAGGCGGCCTCGTGTTGGTGGAGGTAGAAATCCTCCATCAGTTGGTCGAGGGGGACGTAATCGCCCAGGCGGCGCAGCGCTGCAGCCCGCTGGGGGATGGGTTCCGGCTTGAAGTGACCGCCAGCCACCCACACGGCCAGCCCTTCGCGGAGGAAGGAGGGCGTGCCGTTGGCGAGCGGGCCGTCGCTCATGTGGGTGAACTCGTGGGGCAGCAGCAGGCGCAGGTCGCGGCCCGCGTAGTTGCGGTCCAGGTAGGACAGGGTAACCGCCGCTGCAGCGTACCCTCCCTGACCGATGACCCGGCTGACCAGGTAGAGGGAGATCGGGCGGGTGGCGGTGAGGTGCAGGCGCGTCTGCACCAGGGCGGCGGCTTGCTCCGCCTGGGCCGTCAGGGCCGGGAGATCGCGCGCGGCAGGGCTGCCGGTCAGATAGTGCAGGACGCAGCAGGAGGTGGTCGTCGTCACCCAGGTGGCCTGGGCCTCCAGCGCCGGGCGCGCCGCGGCGGGCCGCAGCGAGACGGTGAGCGTGACGACGTTGTTGGCCGGGTCCTCGTCTCCCTCCTGGATGCGGTCGTCGGGGTCCAGGTGGACCCTGAGCCGTTGCTCGCCGTCCAGGCCGGTGGTATCCCAGGCCCAGGTCAGGCGGGCGCGGGGGGCGTGGTCGAAGGCGGGCTGGCCCACCGGCCCCTCGGCGATGACCTCAGGCCCCTCGGAGGTCAGGCGAGAGACGCGCACACCCAGATCGGCAAGGGGGAGTTGGTCGGCGTTGTGGGGGGTGATGTCGAAGGTAACCACATCGCCGCTGTAGAGCGGGGGGCCAGGGTAGAGCAGGACGTCGGCGGGGGCCAGGTAGAGGTCGGCAGGCGGGGCGGGGGTGGGCAGGAGAGCGCAGGACAGGAGAGCGATGAGGAGGCACGAAAGACGCGAAAGACACGAAAGACGCGAAAGACGCGAAAGACGCGAAAGACACGAAAGACGCGAAAGGCGCGAAAGGCGCGAAAGGCGTGGAGGCGGCGAGCGCATTTCGCGCCTTTCGCGCCATTCCGCACTTCTCGTGATCGGTGTTGTCACCATGTGACTCCTGGGCTGTCGGCCAGACGGGCCTATCTTATCATCTCCCTTTTCCCTGTCAACCGTTCCCGTGTGACTTTTGTCACTTGTAGTTTCGGTCGAAATCGTGTATAATTGATATTAAGAACTATTATCAGGAAAGATGCATGGCTAGACAGGATTTGCTCACAGGCTTGCAGTCCACCGGCGCGCGGATGACCCGCCAGCGGCGGGCCGTGCTGCAGGTGCTCCAGGAGAGCGACGAGCACCTGGACGCTGCAGCGGTCTATGACCAGGTGAGGGCCCGCGACCCGCGCATCAGCCTGGCGACGGTCTACCGGACGCTGGCGCTGCTCAAACGAGAGGGGTTGGTGAATGAGCACCGTCTGGGCCAGAGCCATGCCCACTTCGAGGCGGCTCCGCGGAGCCCGCACTATCACTTCAGCTGTCTGGGTTGCGGGCGGGTCATCGAGTTCGACGCGCCAGAGGTCGCGCGGGTTGTCCGTCGGTTGGCGGAGGAGCAAGGCGTGCGGGTCCGTGAAACCCACCTCTCCATCACCGGTTACTGCGCCGCCTGTCGGAGCGCACAGGGTCTTGGGGAAGAGCGATGTGGGAGTGCGAATGGATAAGGGGTCGGGTTCCGGGTTTGAGGACGGCGAAGGGTGAGGTCTCGATGAGAAGGCATCGGAGAGAGAGAACGGGTTGCGTGTGGTCTGCGTTCGCGGACGGGCTGGTGCCGTTGAGCGCGTTGCAGCCAGGGGAGCATGCCGAAGTGGCGCAGGTGGCATGCGGGCGCGGGTTGCTGGGCCGGATGGCTGCACTGGGCTTCACGCCTGGCGCTCAGGTGACGGTGGTGCAGAACTTCGGGCATGGGCCGCTGATCGCCCTCGTGCGCGAGGCCCGGATCGCCCTGGGGCGGGGCGAGGCGAGCAGGATCTACGTGCGCCGGGGGGCGGCGTGAGTACCTGTCACTCCCTGGGCGAAACGCACGTCGCACCGACGCCGGGATCGGACGGCGTCGTCACAGTGGCGCTGGCCGGGCAGCCCAATGTCGGCAAGTCCACCGTCTTCAACCTGCTCACTGGCCTCGACCAGCATGTCGGTAACTGGCCCGGCAAGACGGTGGAGCGAAAGGAAGGAACCTTCACCCGGAACGGGGTGACCTATCGGCTGGTGGACCTGCCGGGCACCTACAGCCTGACTGCCAACTCTGCCGAGGAGGTGATCGCCCGCGAGTTCATCATCCGCGAACGGCCAGATGTCGTGGTGGCGGTGGTGGATGCGGCGATCCTGGAACGCAGCCTCTACCTGGCGGCGGAACTGCTCGCCCTCCCCGCGCCGGTGGTTGTTGGGCTGAATATGATGGACGTGGCCCGTCAGGAGGGGATGGAGATTCAGCCGCAGGTGTTGTCGGAGATGCTCGGCGTGCCGGTGGTGCCAATGATCGCCACCCGTGGGATCGGTGTGCCCGAACTGGCGGAGACGGTGGAGCGGGTGGCGCGGGGGGACATTGTCTGTGCTCCCCATCCGCCGCAGGTGCGCGCCGACCACCGACAGGTCCTGCAGCAGATCGAGGAGATCGTCGCCAGCCACGTGCCGCCGCCCTATCCGGCAGATTGGGTGGCGTTGAAGTTGCTGGAAGGAGATGCGGAGATCACGCGGATGATGCAGGAGAGCCTGCCGTCCGAGAGTTGGCAGAGGCTGCACGATGTGCTGCGCGCCCATGACGATGCGCTGTTGGCTGTGGCGAGTGGGCGGTACGAGTGGATCGGCCAGATGATCCGCACTGCTGTGACCCGTCCTCGCGCCGGACCGATCAGCCTGACCGAACGGTTGGATCGCTGGGCCACCCATCCACTGTGGGGGCTACTGGTGCTGGCGGCGATCCTCGGCTTCACCTTCTGGCTGACTTACGCTGTGGGAGCCCCGCTGCAGGGGTGGTTGGATACGTATGTGGTCGGCGGGCTGGGCGGACTGGCCCGCGCGGCGCTGGCGGGAGCGCCAGCCTGGCTGAGTGGCCTGGTGGTGGACGGCATCATCGGCGGGGCGGGGACGGTGCTGACCTTTCTGCCGATCCTGGTCATCTTCTTCGCCGTCATGGGGATGCTGGAGGATGTGGGCTACATGGCTCGCGCGGCCTTCGTGATGGATGGCTTCATGCACCTGATGGGGTTGCATGGCAAGTCCTTCCTGCCGCTGTTCCTGGGCTTCGGGTGCAACGTCCCGGCGGTGCTGGGCACCCGGGTGATTGAGTCCCGTCGCGCGCGCTTGCTGACGATCCTGCTGGCGCCGCTCGTCCCGTGCACGGCGCGGATGGCGGTGATTGCCTTCCTGGCGCCGGCCTTTTTCGGTTCGGCGGCGACGTTGGTCTCGTGGGGCATGGTCGCCCTGGCCCTGGTCGTGTTGGCTCTATCGGGGATGGTGATCAACCGGCTCTTCTTCCGCGGCCAGCGGGCGGCGTTCATCATGGAACTGCCCCTTTACCACCTCCCGAACTGGCGCACCATCGGTTTGCTGGTCTGGCAGCGCAGTCTGGCTTTCGTGCGCAAGGCCGGCACGCTGATCGTCGTCGTCTCTGTGCTGGTCTGGCTGCTGTCGGCGCTGCCGGGTGGGAGTGTGGAGCAGAGTTACCTGGCGGCTGTCGGGCGGTGGCTGGAGCCGGTGGGCCGGCTGATGGGGCTGGACTGGCGGTTGTTGGTCGCCCTGCTGACCAGTTTTGTTGCCAAGGAGAACTCCATTGCCACGCTGAGCGTGCTGATGGGGACGGGCGAGGGAGAAGGGTTAGCGGCGATGTTGGCGATGACCTTTCCCATCTCGACGGCGCTGGCTTTTCTGACCGTGCAGATGCTGTTTGTCCCCTGCGTGGCGACGATCGCGGCCGTGCGGCAGGAGACGGGGTCATACCGGTGGGCAGCGTTCAGCCTCGTCTTCCTGTTGGTCGTCTCGATGGTGGTAGGGATGGCGGTATACCGGGCAGCGGTGGCGGTGGGGTGGTGATGTGGGTGCGCGGCAATGGGGAGACGTGGGAACGCGGAGATGGGGAGATGATGGAGCGGCTGCTGGCGTTGTTGCGGGAGGGAGGGACGTGGCGTGTGTCTGATCTGGCCAAGGCCCTGGACACCACGCCGGCCCTGGTGCAGGTGATGCTGGACGACCTGGCGCGGAAGGGGTTGTTGCGGCAGGTTGCTGCGACATGCAACAAAGGGTGTGCCGGATGTGCGCTGAGCGGGCGTTGTAACCCGTAATCGCTCGGCCTGTTCCCGCCGCCTCTTGACTCAGGTCAGGGGCCTTCTTGCCCCGGTGGCCTGTGTAACCTGCCGGCCTGGTGAAAAAGTGCTCTGGCGCGCCCCCGCAAACTTCCCCCGGCCGGCTATCCTTCTGAGAACACATCGGTCTACCCCGCCCTCTCCACTATTCTCATATTTGCTATTGACAATATGCAAATACTATGCTATACTTGTTGGCAGGGAGGAGTATCGAATGCCTGGAGGTGCCTGGCGGTGGCGGGGGTGTTCCCGCCGGATGGTGCGTTTCCTGGAGCCAACGTTGCTCCTGCTCCTGCATCGTGGCCCGGCCCACGGATACACTCTCCTTGAACGCCTGGGGGAGTTCGACCTCGCCGGGTTGAACCCCAGCGTTATCTATCGGGCGCTGCGGGACATGGAGGAGCGGGGCTGGGTCGTCTCCTTCTGGGATGAAGAACAGACCCAGGGGCCGCCCCGTCGGGTCTACCGCCTGACCGGCATGGGGGACGAGGCGCTGCGGTTGTGGACGCAGGACCTGGAGGAGACGCGAGGGTTGATCGACCGGCTGCTGGGATCCTACCGTCAGCACATGAAAGAGGGCGAGGGTGAGCACCATTGACCTGTTGTTGAAGAGCCTGCAGGCCGATGCGCCGGTCCGTCAGGTGTTGGTGGGAGCCTTCTGGACGGCGGTGGTGACGGACAACGACCCGCCCCGCTGTGGGCTGGCGTCTACGGTGCGCGGCGAAAACCATGAAGACAGGCCACCCGTGCCCGACGCAGGCCATCTCCGAGAGCACAGCGCCAGAGGGCTGGCTGAACGATTGCGTTCCCCGCGCACGCTGGAAGCCAGCATCGGGATGGCGGCGTTCAATGCCCTGCTGGAAGTCGAGGAGTCCTCCTGTATTGAGGTGAACGCGGAGGAGGTTATCGTGGAAAAGGGCGCAGGGCGGCGGGTTGCGGTTGTCGGACACTTTCCCTTCGTGGAGCGGCTGCGACAGGCGGCAGGCGAGTGCTGGGTGGTGGAGCAACACCCGCGTCCCGGCGACCTCTCTGCCGATCGGGCGGCAGAGGTGCTGCCACAGGCGGATGTCGTGGCCCTTACTGGCACGTCGCTCATCAATCACACCTTCGATGACCTCGTTCGCCTGTGCCAGCCCGATGCCTACGTCCTCCTCCTGGGCCCCAGCGCGCCGCTCACACCACTTCTCTTCGAGGCCGGTGTGGACGCCGTCAGTGGCACCATGGTCACCGACCCTGACCGCGTGCTGGCCGCCCTGGCCCAGGGGGCCACTTTCCGACAGATCAAACGAACCGGCGGCCTCCGTCTCTTGACGATGATGCGGAACACGCAACACGTAAAACGTAATACGTAACACGTAATACGTAACACGCAGCACACAACACCTGAAATCCTGAGGAGATAGAGAATGATTGATCAGACACAAGTCCTGCAGGCGCTGAAGGGGGTAGAGGACCCCGAACTGCGCCAGAGCATCGTCGAACTGGGGAT
>Ga0209018_1001797_pt1 | contig 16550 bp, 14 predicted proteins | sample YNPBryBLVA2012_FD_185814 | JGI IMG/M metagenome (GOLD analysis project Ga0209018, IMG submission 185814) | Anoxygenic and chlorotrophic microbial mat microbial communities from Yellowstone National Park, USA - YNP Bryant BLVA 2012 (SPAdes)... ...
ACGAGATTTCTCGGCGCAAAACTTGTCCCGAGCGTAGCCGAGGGAAGCGCGCCTCGAAATGACATCAAGGGATTGTCAAGGGACTTTGCACCAACCGTATCTGAGCGCGCACCTGCTTTGCCATTTTCACCGAATTGTGCTAGAATGGCGACCGTTCGTTTTGGAGAGATAGCGCATCGAAATTCGCGCTACATCCAATCTCTAATCGTAACTACTCACCCTGTCATTTCGAGGTGCGCTGTTCGCACCGAGAGATCTCATTCAAACATTGCGAGATTTCTCGCTTTGCTCGAAATGACACGGCGGCTGAGCAGTTACCTCTAATCTCCAAACTCGCGGGGAGGACGCGTTGCTCAACATTGTTGGGAAACGGTATTGGTATTTTTTGCTTTCCTTGTTGGTCATTATTCCGGGCTTGGTCGCAATCGGGCTGACCTGGGCAGACACCGGTCAACCCTTTCGGTTAGCCATTGATTTCACCGGCGGCACGCTACTGGAGCTCAAGTTTGCCAAACCCCAGTCGTTCCAAACGGACGACGTGGTCAAGATCTTTGGCCAGTTCGACCTCAGCGCGAATGATGTGCATGTGCAACCCGCCGGCAACGATACGTTGCTCATTCGCACCAAGACGATTGACAACGAGACGAAACTCAAAGCGGAAGAGCTCTTGCGCGCGCGCTATGGCGATTTCACCGAGCAGCGCGCCGAATCGGTGGGACCCGCTGTGGGCGCCGAAGTCGCGCAGCGCGCGGCAGTAGCAGTGATGTTGGCGACCATCGCCATCTTGCTGTACATCACGTGGGCGTTCCGTCGCGTGCCGCAACCCTTCCGCTACGGCGTCTGCGCGATCATCGCGCTGATTCACGATACGCTCGTCGTGATGGGCGTCGCGGCAATTTTCGGCTTGCTGTTCGGCTGGGAAGTGGACGCGCTCTTTCTCACCGCGCTGCTCACCGTCATCGGTTTTTCCGTTCACGATACCATCGTCGTGTTCGACCGCATCCGCGAGAATCTGTCGCGCATTCGCGGGATTCCCTTCGAAGAGATTGTCAATCACAGCATCCTGCAAACGCTCGATCGTTCCATCAACACCGTCTTGACGACCTTGTTCGTGTTGTCCGCGCTGATTCTCTTTGGCGGCATCACGATTCGCCAGTTCGCCATCACGTTGTTCATCGGTATCTTTAGCGGAATGTACTCTTCCATCTTCAACGCCGCGCCGCTCCTCGTCGTGTGGGAAAACGACGAGATTGGCAAATTCTTCCGCCGCTTGTTCGGCAAGCAAAAGCCCGCCACCGCCTAGCGCGCGCTTCGATTAACGACGAAGGACGAAGGACGAAGGACGAAAGACGAACGACGAATTTCGTCCTTCGTTTCACATTTCACGCCTCACGTTTCACGTTTCACGTTTCACGCCTCACGTTTCACACCTCACGCATCACACCCCACGCCCCACGCCTCACGTTTCACTTGTCACGCCCCCCGTGTTGTGGTAAGATAGTCCCGTGCCAAATTCAATTCTCGTCCGCGCCGCGCGCGCGCAAGACAAGGACGCGGTTCTCGCATTCTGCCAAAACACTTTTCAATGGGGCGATTACATCGCCGAGGTGTGGGAACACTGGCTCGCGGATTCGCGCGGACAACTCTTGGTCGGCGTCGTGAACGACGCGCCGGTCAGCATCATGCGCGTCGTGCCACTCGGCGAGACCGCGTGGTTGGAAGGGATGCGCGTCCATCCCGATTTTCGGCGGCAAGGCATCGCGCGCATAGTCGAAGCCGAAGGGCGCGCGTGGGCGCGCGAACGCGGTTGCCGCGTGACGCGCCTCGCAACGAGCATCCGCAATACCGCCGCGCAAGCAATGTTGGAAACGATTGGGTATCGCCGCGCCGCGCAGTTCAACGAGTGGGACGCCACGCCCACCGATTTTTCGCCTGCGCGCATCGGCACGCCGGCGGATCTGCCGCGCCTTGCCGCGTGGTGGCACGCTGCGGACGCGCCCACCGTCAGCGCGCTCGTCCCCGATCGGCAGTGGCATTGGACGCGCCTGGACGACGCGCGCTGGCAAGACCACCTCCACGCCGGCGAAGTGCGCGTCGCCCCCAACGGATTCGCGCTGCTCCTCACCTTCGACGAACGCGAGTGGAGTCACCTCGCCCTGTTCGCGCTGGCGGGCGATGCGGAGACAATCGCAACGCTCGCGCGCGCGGCGCGCGGCGAAGCCGCCTATCGCGGCTACGCGCATCTGGAAGCGCAAATCGTCGAGCATCCCACGCTCGACCGCGCGCTCGAACGCGCGGGATTCACGCGCCGCGGCGGAATGTTCATTTACGAGATGGAACTGTGAAAACGCGCAACGGACAACCGTCAACCATTTTGCATCATTGGTCAGCGCTGATGTGCGTTGGATTGATTAGCATCATCACTGCTTGCGCGCCGCGTCCCATTCCCACGATGACACTTGCCACGCCCACCGTGGCTACGGCAACACCCACCACAACGCCCACGCCCATCGCCACTCCCACCGTGACACCGACCCTGCCGATTCCCACCGCGCCTCTCGGCACACCCACTCTGTTCGGCACGCCATTTCCGTACGAACGGAATCCGCGCGCGCTCATCATCGAAGCGGATGTGTGGGGCGGCGCCACCGCCAGCGTACGCGACGCGCACGTTCCACTGTTCCGATTGTACGGCGATGGATTCGTCGTGTTTGCGGGCGCGGACGCGCCACTCACCACTGGACTGGATGCCGTCGTTCGCACCGGCTATCTATCCGAAGCGGAAATTCACGCGTTGCTCACGTCCCTCAATCGCATTGCGTTTGTGAATCTGCGCGAGTATTACGAGCCGCGCCCCAAGCCCGCCGATGCGCCGACCGCGCACATCCACGTCTTTCAGACCAAACTCAAGACCGTGCGCGTCTACGCGCCCGATCACGAAAGTACGCCCGTCGCGTTCTCCGAAACCTTCAAACAAATTTTGTTGACGCGTCCGGCAAACGCGCAAACCTTCACGCCCACCGATGCGTATCTCCAAGCGACCGATGCCGGCGCGCTGAGCGATTTCACCATCAAGGATAACGTCGTCACGTGGACGATTCCTGGCGTCAAACTCGCCAACGCCACCGGCGGCACCATCGTCGCCGGCGACGCGTACGCGCACATCATCGCGCTCCGCGCCGCCAATCCCAACGCGACCTTGTTTCGCGAAGGCGAACGCGTGTATCGCGTCCGCTTTGAGCCGCGTCTCCCACGCGCCGTCTATCTCAGCGATACGCTGGGGATGATTCTGAACGCGCCGCGCGAATTCAGCGGACGCGCCTTTGAGATTGTCGGATATTATCGCGGCTGGAATCTCTACGGCGAAGCGCGCGGCACGCCGGTCACGCGCAGCGATTGGGTCATCGCTGACGACGGCGGCGCGATGTACGTCACCGGCTTGGGCGTGCGCGGACTCGACCCATCGGCGCGCAGCGACGCGTGGAACGTCGTGCGCTTGACCGCGCGCGTGGTCTATGTGCGCCTCGGCACAAGCTATCTGGAGGGAATCCGCGTGGAAAATTTGACGCCTGCCACCCCCACGCCGTCCGCATCGGCTAGTCCTGCGGCAACTGCTACTGTCGTTGGCATCACCAGCGCGGACGCGGCGATTGCAGCAGTGCAAGCGCGCTTTCCGGAGATGGCAAAGATTCAGCGCGCTGCGCCCGGCACCATCGGCGCGACGACCGACATCAAAGTTTTCGATCGCGGCGAGGGCTGGGAACTTGCGTTCATCGAGGGCTGGGGCGATTGTACCGCCGGCTGCATCAACAATCGCTACTATTATTTTTCGGTGCGCCGCGATGGTCGCATCACCCCCGTTGGCACGTACACCCGCATCTTTGACGCAACGACGAACACGTTTCAGACCAGCGGCGTGCCGATGTGGGGTGTGCCGCGATGACGCGTTGCGTTTTTTCGTGATTGGGGTAAAATAACGCGGGATGACCCAACGAGCATTTTCGAACGCGCGCGCGGCATTGCTCCTCGCGCTGCTCCTGTGCGCGAGCGCGCTATCCGCGCACGCGCAGACGTCGCCCGCTGCCGATTTGGCGGCGCGGCTCAATCGCGAACGCGTTGCGCGCGGACTGGCACCCCTCGCACTGAACGCGCAACTCATTGCCGCGGCGCAAGCGCACGCCGAAGACGTGGCGCGCAATGGACAAACCAGTAGCCCGCAAGCCGGTCACATCGGCTCGGATGGCTCGAATGTGTTCGAGCGCGTCGCGCGGACGGGCTATGGCGCGTACAGTTGGGGCAGACGCCTGGGCGAGAATTGGGCGTGGTATCGCAACACCGCCGACGCGTTCGCAATGTGGATGGAGAGCGCGCCGCATCGCGCGAACATTCTGCATCCGCTCTTTCGCGAGATGGGGATTGGCGTCGCCGCGGTGGGAAACGGGACGTTCATCTACGTCATTGATTTTGGCGCGCAACCCAACGTCCTGCCGATCTTTATCAACGACGGCGCGACCGAAACTTTATCGCGCGACGTCAAGCTCACGCTGACGAACGAAGAGGTGGCACCCAACGGCGATGGCGACAATATCGGGCGACCGGTCCAAGTGATGGTGTCCAACACGGCGGATTTTGCCGGCGCCACGTGGCAAGCGTACGCGCCCAAAATCAGTTGGACGCTTGCGCCGAATGGCGGTATGAAGACGGTGTACGTCAAGTATCGCGATGCCAAAGGACGCACCGCGCTTGCCCGCGCTTCGATCGTTCTCGGCGCGGCGGCAACGTCAACCAGCGCGCCGTCACGCGCGCCGGTCACACTTGCACCGACGCGCGCGACCGCGTTGCCCACTCTAACGCCAACGCGCGCGCCGACCGATGCACCGACCGAAACGCCGACCGCGACGGCTACGCCAACCGAGATTCCCACGGCGGCTGTGGAGATGGTTGCGCTACCCACACTGACACCAACGCCGGAAACGCCGCCCGCGCGCTTGGACGACTTGGGACTCGTCGTCGTCGCGGTGATGTCGCTCGTGATGATTCGCGCGTGGTACGCCGTCGAGCATTGAGGTCGAGAATGCGATACCGACTGATTCTTCTGCTGTTGAGTGTCGCCTGGGTCATCGGAGCGAGCGCGTGCGGCATCGTGTCCAACGTTCTCCCTTCTGGCACAACGGCAACGAACGAGTACGCGACGCACGTCGTTCAAGTTGGCGAAACGGCGAGTCAAATTGCCGCGCGCTATGGAATGACCATCGAGCAACTGATCGCGCTGAATAGCGAGGCGTATCCGTCGCTGGCGCACGATCCATCGTCCATCCGACCGGGCTGGCGGTTGCGCGTTTCGCTGGCGAACGCCGATACGTCCAAGACGTTAGTGAATGGCGCGCTCGATGAGGAACGCGTTGCGCGAGAAGTGATCGAAGGAATCAACACGGCGCGCGCGCAGCGCGGCCTCGGCTTGCTACGGAGCGATGTCACGTTGACGCGCATTGCCAAGGATCGCAGTACCGATATGATTGCGCGCGACTATTTCAGTCACTATGACCCGGCGACCGGACAGGAGCCCTTGTTGCGTTATTTGCAAGCCGCCAAGTTTTCGTATCGCTACGCGGGGGAAAATATCGCCGAGGTCAAGAATGATGCCGGGTGGGTTCCGCCGTGGCTCACGATTGCCGCGCGCTACACGCCCAGCGATTTGGCCAGCGAGTTCGTACGAGGTTGGTTGAACAGTCCCCAACATCGCGCGAATGTTTTCAATACGCACTATCGGCGCACTGGCGTAGCGCTGGCGATTAGCGCGAATGGGCGGCGCGTGGTGGCAACCCAAGTGTTTGCGGATTAGGAGGTGTTCCCTTGCTCGATCCCATCCTCGATCAGGTTACAGAAGAGACGCACGAGTACGCGGCGGTGCTGGCGGAGTTTGCGACGCGCGCCGAGTCGGTGGCGAACGAGTGGTTTGCCGCGTGCGCCGAGGCGTGCCGCGCGGTGGGCGCGCCGCCCGCGCTTTTGGAAGAAGCGTTTCGCGCGTTCTTTGGCGAATTGAAACAAGCCAATTTGCGCGGCGCGTATGCCGCCTTTGCGACGTGGGGTACGGCCGCTGCGCGCGCACCACTAGAGTACATCGCCGCGCTCAAATTGTTGCGCGCGAGTCAACACGCCTTGCTCCCCTTTGCCTTGCGCCTGTATGACGACGCGCCGCAGTTGCCGGAATTACTCGACGCGTTGAGCGCGAGTTTCGACGCGCTGGTGACTGTCGTTGGCGCGGCGTACATCGGCACCACGCCCGAACGATTTCTCGCCAATGCCCCGGCGTACGTCCTCGGTCAGTTGACCGGCGGCGCGGCGCACACACTCAACAATGTGTTTGCCGTCATTGCTGGGCGCGCGCATTTGTTGAGCGAGCAGACGAACGAGGCGGGCTTGCGCGCGGAGTTGGAGGCGTTGGTGGCGACCGCCGCGGTGGGAGCGCGCATCGTACGGCGAATGTCCGAGTATGCGCGCAGCGATGTGACGACGGAGATGCCACTAGCGGATGTCAACACGCAGTTACGTGACGCGGCGGAACTGACGCGCTTTATGTGGCGCGATCAAGCCGAAGCGCGGGGAGTGGTGATCGACGTGGTCAAGGATTTTGCGGATGTGCCGCCCGCGCAGATCGCTCCATCCGCTTTGCGTCAAGTGGGCGTGGCGTTGATTCTGAACGCAGTGGAGGCATTGCCGCAAGGTGGCTTGGTCACGTTGCGCACCGAACGCAAGGACGATCGGGTTGTGATTTCGATTGTGGACAACGGCGTTGGGATGAGCGAAGAGACGCGCGCGCGGTTGGGGCAACCCGGCTGGACAACAAAAGGGATACCGCATCTAGGGATGGGGTGGCATCTGGTCACAAAAATTGTGGAGCAGTTTCACGGGACATACCAAATCGAAAGCAAGGTGGGACGTGGCACGCTCGTTACACTCACATTTCCAGTGGCAAAACGAGCGACAGGAGGAAAAACTCGACCTATGGCAACAACACGCGCGGCAAACGTTTTGGTCATTGACAATGAACCCGCAGTGCGCGACCTGTTGGCGCGCTTGCTCAAATTATCTGGGCACAACGTCGTGACCGCTGAGAATGGCAGCGAGGGAATCGCTACCTTCCAGCGCGGCGCGTTCGATGTGGTGCTGACGGACTTGGGGATGCCGGAACTGTCTGGCTGGGATGTGGCGCGCGAGATCAAAAAGGCAAATCCCAAAACGCCGGTGGGGTTGATTACGGGCTGGCCCATTGATTTGACGCGCGACGAGTTGCGCGCGCGCGGGGTGGATCACGTCATCGCCAAGCCCTTTGACCTGCCCACCCTGCTCGGTCTCATCGAAGACGCGGTGGCGGCGCGGTAAGGGAGACGCGCAAATAGCTGTATCGTCAAGTTCTACCCACTCGCGCATCGGGACGCCATATGGACATTTTTGAAAAGATAACCCGCTTTGTTCAGCGAGTGTTCAAAACGAATCTCGAAACATTCCTCGAAGCATTGAAACTCAGTCCCAATGCTCAAGGATATGTGAGTGGTTCGATCACCGAACTCTTGTTGAAAAAGAAACTCGAAGAAGAGTACGGGCTTGAAGTCAAACGCATTCGGGAGAAATAGGAAGGCAGAAAGCCCGCGCGTCATCACGGAGATTTCTATTTCCGCGCCCCTGCTTCTGCTTACTGGTATGTCATTGAATCAAAGGGCGTGAAATCCAATTCGGAAAAGTGGCATCGGCTTTACAATTTTGAGAATTTGAAGAACTTGCTGATTAACCATGCCGATAAAATTCCCTGGGTAGATCGCCATCAGGACGTTGAGCCACAGGTGGTTGACTGGATTTATGCTCACCTGCCCAAGTTTCGCAGCGAGTATTCATCCAATCTCTACGAATACGAAGAAACGCAGAAATACAAGTCCAAACGGGAAACGGAAAAAGCGAGAGCCGTGGCAGCTTTGCGCGGCTATACGCGAGACGAAATCAACGGGCTAATCGAAGAGCGATTGAATTACGTGATGTCCAGAGTAAAGGTTTTGGAGACACACTTTGTCTCTGGTACATCGGGCGCAAGTGAAAGGACACAGGCGACACCGCGTAAGGATGAATTCAACATCGTAGCTATTGATATTGTCTTGCGTTACCCCGAACACAAGTTTTTATTTGCCAACCCCCAGAATCTACAATCCTCCGGCGATGACCCCAACCACCTCCAGCAAAATTACATCATGGGCTTTGTGTTTACAGATGAGCAAGGGAATGTGACCTTGAGCGTCACAGATGAGTGGTATGAAGAGTTCCGTGATGTTCTTGATACATTAGACCCTGAAGATAGCGTCAAAGAAGAAGAGATGCAGGTTGACAACAGGTATTTTGTAGTGAATGAAGACGGCGAGTGAGATGAGTCCAAAGGTAACCTACAACAAATCTTCCGAACATCGCAGAAGGGTAAGGGAGCAGCAACTGTTATTCACGGAAGAAAACCTGCTCCCGACTTCATTGCCGCGTCTCCACGAGTTACGCCCCGCCACAAACCTAGCCGCTGTTTTTGATGAATGTCATAACTATATCTACGCCAACGAGGGTTTACTCAAAGATAAGATTTTCCACGAGATAGTAAAACTGCTTGTCATGAAATTCTATGATGAGCAGAACAACGCAAAACGCGGCTTGCAGTTCGGTATCACGTCTAGCGAGTATCGAAACATCCTAGCCAATCGCCCCAGCGATTTTGAAGGGCGTATGGCAGCCCTGTTTGCCGCTGTCCGAACCCAGTATGGTTCTTTCTTCTCCGATGACGCCTTAAAACTCAAGCAGCTGACTCTGGCTTATATTGTTGGGCGGCTGCAACACATCGGTCTCACCCAAACGCCTGGCGATGTGAAGGGAGAAGCATTCCAAACCTTCGTCTATCGCCACCAACGCGGCGATAGGGGAGAGTTTTTTACGCCTCATCCAATCGTTCGGCTGGCGGTTGAAATGCTCGCTCCCAGACCAGATGAAAAGATTATTGACCCTGCTTGTGGGAGCGGCGGATTTCTCATTCAAGCAATTTCTTACATTAGCCGCAATCACCCTGCGCTGGATAAATCGGCTTATGTTCGAGAACGCATTTGCGGCATCGAGTTCAACCCTGATGTTGCCCTCTCCGCGATGATTCGTCTTGCCTTTGAAGGCGGCGCAGGCACAGAGATTGTTTGCGCCAATGCGCTTGTCGAGAAAGAGCAATTCCATAACGCTTTTGACATTGTACTAACGAATCCTCCTTTTGGCAGCAAAGGAAAAATAGAAGACCAGCGTATTCTCAAATCCTATCTGCTGGCTCGCCGATGGAATCAAACCCGCGATGATGAATGGGAAGTAACAAGAAACGTTTTAGCAGGACAATCCCCAGAAGTTCTCTTTATCGAAAAGTGTTTGAAACTGCTACGACCCGGCGGGCGAATGGCAATCGTGTTGCCCGACGGATTGTTGCAGAATGTCTCGAATAGTCATATTCGTTTCTGGATTCGTTCACAAGCCAAAGTATTGGGCGTGGTATCCATTCCGCAAGATGCCTTTGTCCCTTATGGCACGGGAATCAAGACCTCGTTACTTTTACTTCAAAAACTGCCTGCCACCGCAGACCAAGTATTCATGGCGCAGATACAAAAGATTGGATATGATGTAAAAGGACAGCCCATTTACAAGCGCGACGATAGCGGCAAGTTCGTCAGAACATCAGCGGGCTTACCTGTTATTGATGATGATATTGACGACATTGTGCGTGCCTACCACAAATTCCAGGATGGCGATTTTGAATTCGAGCGCGACTCTGTTTATTCCGTGCCAGAAAAATCGCTCAATGGGCGGTTAGATGCGGAACACTATCGTCCCGAAGACCGCAAATTACTCGAACACTTGCAGGCAAATGGCGCCAAGCCGTTGGGTGAAATAGCGGATATCCTCAACGAGACAGATGATTTCCGCCTGGCTTCCGATGGCGAGATACGCTACATTGCAATTTCGGATGTAGACGCGCGGACAATGCAGGTTGTCTCACAGCAGATTATCAAGCCACACGAAGCGCCATCCAGAGCAACCTATCGCGTACGGCAAGGCGATATTATTACAGCGATTTCGGGAGCAAGCACAGGTACACCTCGTCATGCCACTGCACTCATTACGGAAGACGAAGATGGAGCGATTTGCTCTAACGGCTTTGCCGTATTACGCAACGTTCACGGTGTAGAGCCACTCTTCTTGCTGGCATACATGCGAACCGAATATTATCTGCGTCAGGTCAGACGGCTGATGACAGGTCACGCGATTCCTGCCATCTCGATAGATGATTTGGCCAAGGTACTTGTCCCTATCCCTCCTACCAATCTTCAGAAGAGGATTGCCGATGAGGTTGCAACCATAATCACCATGCGAAAACAGGTCTTGAAAACCGGAAACAAAGTTGTAAGACAGACAGAGCTTGTTATTGAGCAATTGAATTAAAACATCCAAACGCACTCAACTGTTACGTTATCCAACTATCCCACTGACATATCAATCTAAAGGAGCCAAACAATGTGGCATTTGTTATGGGACATTTTCGCCGCGATGGCGCGCGTGGGCATTTTTGGTTACGGAGGCGGACCGTCCGTCATTCCCTTGATTCAAAAAGAAGCGGTGGGCGCCAAGTGGATGACCGCCGAAGAATTTGCCGCCGCGCTGGCAATGGGAAACGCGCTGCCCGGTCCCATCGCAACCAAAATGTCGGCGTACATCGGTTACAAGGTGTTGGCGGAAGCCACACACAATTCGCTCATCGCGTTGTTCGGCGCCGTGAGCGGCGTACTGGGAATGGTCGTCCCATCGTTTATCATGATGTTGATTCTGGGCATCGGCTTTTTGCAGTTCAAGGATTATCCGCAAGTCAAAGGTGCGTTGCAAGCGGTCAAGCCGGTAATCGTGGGCTTGTTGGCGTATACCGCGTGGACCGTGGTGCCGCAACCGGTCAAAGTAGACGCGCTGATCATCGCGCTGGTCTCGTTCGTTCTGCTGGTGTGGCTGGACATTCATCCCGTTCTATTGATTCTAGCCGCCACGCTCTTTGGCGCGCTGGTGTACGCGCGCTAACGTGCTGGCTAAAAACACACGCCCGTTTGCTGGATACGCAAACGGGCGTGATTTTTTTGCGAGCCGATTGCGCTCACGCGGCGATTTGCATTTGACGCGCGGCAAGGTCAAGCGCGAGGGTCACAATCCGTTCGACCGGCAAAAGGCGTTCGTCTGCCACCTGACGTAGATCAATTGTCTTGATGTAGCGGTGACACTGCGCGCAAGTGTAGAGCCGATACACTTGATCTTCGGACACAAAATATTTCTGCTGGTTCGGCTCGTCACATTCACAAAAAGGACAAGTGCCGCGCCAAAACGTCCACTCAAAGTCGCAGCGCGCGCAGAGCAGGATGCGCGTGCCGGTTTCTTTTGCCAACGCCGCAAAATCCGGCGCACCGCCACACACGGGACAGCGCGCGCGAAACCAGATGCTCACATCCACAAAAGGTCCCAGCACTTGGGCGTACGTACGTAGAAACGGATGCAAGGCGTGATTGAGAACAAAACCCAACAGCGGGACATCGAGTCCTGCCGCGCGGGCTTGGCTCAGTTCGCCCTCGCGCAGATAATCGGTGGCAAGGGGCAAGACAGCGGCGCGTTCGTGCGCGAGCCAATCGCGAATCGTCTCGAGCGCAGGGCGCAAATCCGCGCGATGCCGCGCGGTGATGACGCACGTTTCGTCACACAGATCCGCCAGCGCGTTGCTATCGGCGCGGAACGCTTCCGGGGGCAACACCGGCACACCGCGCTCGATGCGCGACGGCGCAATCTGGGCAATCCCGGCATACTCGCTGGGGATAATCGAAACGCGCGCCTGCGCCGTCAGCAAATCCAGGTAGAGCGCGAGCGTTTCCGCTTCTTCAGGATGACACGCCTGCTGTGCGCGTAACGCCTCTAGGATTTTATCGTAACTCATCTGTTTATCACGCGAACGCCATTTGCGGTGTGGAGACTTGGGCGGCAGCGAGTTGGATCCGCGTAAAGTGCAACCGTTCCATCGCCGCTTCGGTGACGTGACGCATCAAGATATACCCCAGCATGGTATCCTTGTCACACATTGCTCGAAGCGCGCGCGCGTTGATTTTGAGCGCGTGGCAGGGTTTGCTTGCGCGGGCAGTGTGCTGCAAAATGTACGGTGGAATCAGCGCGGAAATTGCAAACGGCTCACCGGGGTTCACCTCGCCAATCAAGATTTCCTTGCTCCGCTCGGTCAGCACGTTAAAGAACAAATCCACACTGCCGCTTAGCAAGAGATACAACGCGTCGGCGGATTCGCCTTCCTCAAACACAGTGTCGCCTGCCCCCAAGTGAATCTCGTCCGCAATTTGTGCGAGGGCTTTGCGTTGCGTCTCATCAAACGAAGCAAAGAACGGATACCGCCGCAAAAGTTCTTGCGAGACCATCGGTCACCTCCTCATTCAATCAGCGGGTGGTTTGTCATTGACCCTTTTTTATCCACGCACTAACTCGGCGTGCTGGTCAGGTGAGTACGCGCCCAGGACATGCGCGTGAGGGCGGCTTGCGCAGCGCGTTGCATTAACGTCTGCCCCAGGTGCGGATCGGTCTGGCATAGCGTACGCAAGGCATCGCCATTAATCTTGAGGACACGACACGGTGTCACCGTGCGCGCGGACGCGGTGAGAATGTACGGCTCGATCAAGGTGGAAATGCCAAACGGTTCGCCTGGGTGAATCGTGCCGAGGTGCAACTCTTGTGACACATCGGACTTGTCTTTGGCGTACAATCGGACAGTCCCTTCCAACAAGATGTACAGCGCGCGCGCTGGCTGCCCTTGTTCAAAGATGACCTGATTCTCGTCCACATCAACTTCTTCGGCGATTGCCGCGATGGCTTGGATGCGCGCGGCGTCCGGAAAGAGCAAGAACTGCGAACGGCGTAACAGGTCTGGCGAAACCCTCGGCGCGCGTTGTGCCACTGGATCCTCAACAAAGAGCGGCAAGAATTTCGCGACCAGTCCATACGCGATGACGCCCGCCGAAATGATCGCCAGGGTGATCGCGAATTCCATCCAGTTCGGGAAATACGTTGCGCCGGTCGAACGAACCCAACCGAGCAAACTCACGTTGAAGCGATTCAGGACAACGCCAAAGAGAATCACCAGCAACGCCGCGCCCAGCAAACGACGGCTATCCCGGCGAACCGAGGGGAGCGAAAACAGAATGAGTGGTGCCACTACGCCTAACAAGAGTTCGAGCCAGAACAAGACACTCATCCCACCTTGAAATGCCCAGCCCCATTCGCCCGCTGCGGTAATATCGTACACGCGGAGAAGCAAGTAGATGCCGAGAGGAATGGGAATCACCTTGGCAAATTCGCCCAGCAGGTTCACCTCCAAGCCGCGAAAGAACACGCGCGAACTGATGTACGATTCGAGGATGACCATCGCGGGACCCACGGCGACCGCCGTCAAAAAGAAATACACCGGCAGTAACGGCGAGAACCACAGCGGATTGACCTTGCCCGGCGTCGCGAGAAACAGCGACCCCAACGACGATTGATGCAAGGTGGACAACAAGGTGCCCAGAATCACGAGAAAGAACGTGAGATGGCGATGAATGACATTGCCGATCTGCCAACCCAATTTTTCGAACACGAGCGGACTGAATTCAAGCGCAAGCACCGTCGTGTACAGCATCACGCACCAACCCACCTCGAACATCACCGAGTGCGGATTCCAGTAGATGATGAGATGCCAAATGCGCTCTGGGCGACCAAGGTCTACCAGCAGCGCGACAATCACCATCAAATAGCCCAAAAAGCCGGTCAGAATCGCGGGGCGCACGATCGGGATGAAACGCTTGTCGTTGAAGATGTACACCGCCGACGCCGTTGTGAACGCGCCCGCCGCCAGCGCGACGCCGCACAGCAAATCGAAACTGATCCACAATCCCCAAGGATAGGTGTCATTCAAGTTGCTGATCGCGCCGATGCCGAATGCGTAACGCCACAACGCGACCACGACGCCCAGCGTCATCAGGGCAAGCAGAATCAACACCCCCGGCGCAATGCGAAAACGATTCCACGTCGTATTCAGTGTGGTCATACCGCTTCCTCCTTTTCCTTCGCCGCGTGCTCCGCGCCGCGATTCCGCAAGCGGAAGAAGAGCGCGAGACCGGTAAGCGTGGCGCCCCACGCCGCCGCAAAGGGCAGTGTGTACTCCATCACTTGTTCACTCAGCGCGGTCACCGGCGCCGTGCCGAGTTTCGGCAAGCCCAACTGTTCGAAAGGAATCGCCGAGAGGTACAAAATCGAGGTGCCACCCACTTCGTCTTTGCCGTAGATGTGATTCACATAGCGGGTGGGATATTTCTTGATCTGCGCCTCTGCCTGCGCGATCAATTGGTCGCGTTCGCCGAACGTGATCGCTTTCGAAGGGCAGGTTTTGGCACACGCCGGAATCAAGCCGTTGCTGACGCGGTCTATACACAGGTTGCATTTGCGAATCGTGGCTTGCTCCAACAACCCCTTGCCCCACTCGAACGTCGGAATGCCGAACGGACATGCAATCATACAATAGCGGCAACCGATGCACTTGGAATCATCATAGACCACGGGACCTTCGGGAGTCTTGTACAGCGCGCCCACCGGGCAAACCGACGCGCAGGCAGGATGTTCGCAGTGCATACACGCGCGTTTCAGAAAGTAGAACCCGGCTTTGCCGTTCGCTTCGATCTCGGTGTACTGAATCAGATTCCACGTCTTGGCGGAGAGCGCGGGCGGATTGGTGTACGAGCCGGTGTTGCGCGTCTTTTCTCCCGGCAAATCATTCCACTGCTTGCACGCCACCTGACAGCCGCGACACCCCGTGCAACGCGTCTCGTCAATCAACATTCCGTATTTGACAGTCATCATTCACCTCTTGGTGCAATGAACCAGTTCCAATTTCCAATGAGCCAATTTGGCTCCAACGGCTGGTGTTTTGGCTCATTGGTTCATTGGCACATCGGCTCATTGTCTACGCTTTTCTCACATCCACCAAGAACGCTTTGTATTCCGGAATCATCGTATTGCCATCGCCGACGTGCGGAGTAACATCGTTTGCCACGGCGCCGGTCGCGAGGCCTTGCCAGCCGTAGTGCCAAGGCATTCGGACGATGTGCACTTTTTTGCCATCCACGATCATCGGCGACATTCGGGGCGTCACCATCGCGACCACTTGGATCTCGCCGCGCGCCGATACCACCTTGACCATCTCGCCGTTCTTGATGCCGCGCTCTTGCGCCAATTCCTTGCCGATGAGGACAAACATTTCGGGTTGGATTTCCGCAAGCCACGGCAACGTGCGCGACATTGCGCCGGCTTGCCAATGTTCGACCAGCCGAAACGTGGTGCAGACAATTGGAAACTGATCACTCGTGCCGATGTTATCCCCAATCGGCTTGCCCTTGTCCATCGCCCACACTTTGACGACCGGATTGATCTGGCAACCGGACAAGCAATTCTTGACAGGCGACTCGACGGGTTCGTAATGTTCGGGCAATGGTCCCTCCGCCAGTCCCGTCGGCGCAAAGAGCCAGCCCTTGCCATCCGCTTTCATCAAGAACGGATCGGTGCCGGACTGCGCGGCGAGACCTGTGCCGGCGGGATTCGCTTTGGCATCTGGCGCTTTGGTCGGCGCAAAGTCCGGTACGTCATAGCCAGTCCAGATTTTCTTTTCGGCGTCCCACCAGATCAGTTTCTTGCTTTCGGACCAGGGCGTCCCGTCTGGTTTGGCGGAGGCGCGGTTGTAGAGGATGTGCCGATTGGCGGGCCAGCAAAAGCCCCAGTACGGATACAGTCCAAGGTTGCCCGGATCTTTTTGCCCGCGCCGTCGCGCCGCGGGGCGCCAAATGCCGCGCCCATCGTCGGCGGGCGCAAAGTAGCCAGCGTAGACCCAGTTGCCGCACGCGATCGCATCGTAATTGGCAGCGGAGGCAATCGTTGCGAACGCCGGCAAGAGCGCGCCTTTTGCCAACAGCAGGGTGCCTGCCGCGTCCTTCACATCATCGAGCGCATAGCCGTTGATTTCGCGCGCCACCAGTTCCACGTCCGGTTCCGCACCATAGTCCCAGTGGAGATCGAGGACCGGTCGATCCTTGGCGTCGTTTGAACCGGCGTAAACCGCTTTCAGCGCTTTTGCCAGGCGATCGAGAATCCAAACATCGCTCTTGGCTTCGCCGGGACCAACAGCGACGCGCGGGCGCCACTGGATCCGTCGTCCGCTCGTGACAATCGAGCCGGCTTTTTCCATCGCATCGAGCGCGGGGAGGAGAAAGACTTCGGTCTTGATCGTCTTGGGGTCAACGCCTGGCGCTTTCCAGAAATCGGCGGTTTCGGTTTCGAACAAATCCATCACCACAAGCCAATCGAGATTGTTCAGCGCCGTGCGTTCCATCCGCGCGTTGGGGCCCGAGACCGCGGGATTCTGTCCCATACAGAACAGCCCT
>Ga0209018_1001798_pt1 | contig 16529 bp, 14 predicted proteins | sample YNPBryBLVA2012_FD_185814 | JGI IMG/M metagenome (GOLD analysis project Ga0209018, IMG submission 185814) | Anoxygenic and chlorotrophic microbial mat microbial communities from Yellowstone National Park, USA - YNP Bryant BLVA 2012 (SPAdes)... ...
CGGCTGCGTCCGGGCGCCTTGGCCGCGCGGCTCAGCCAACTGGCTGGCGACCGGGCATTGGCGGCCGGGCTCGGCCGGCAGGCGCAGCGCGTGGCGCGGCGGCTGTTTCGCTGGGACGAGACGCTCAGGCAGATACGGATCGCAGCAGGGCTTCCGCCAGCCGACCCCACTCCCAGCGCGGGCGCTGCCAGGGCCAGATGGCCAGCGAGCGGAAGCCGTAGCGCGCCGCCAGCGGATAGCAGCGCCGCCGGAACGCCTGATCGCGCAGAATCTGGAGCGTGCGCGCCGTGCCGCGCTGCCAGTGCGGCAGACAGTCGGGCCGGGCACGCAGCGCCGCCTGCATGCAGTAGCGCGCCCGCAGATCGGCTGTGAAGGCACGCTCCACATCGTCCGTCAGGCGCGCCATGGGCTGGCGCGAGTAAACCAGCAGATCGTCTGACATGTACACGCATGGCCCCTGGCAGGCCAGTCGCACCAGCAGCTCATGGTCCCCGCAGTTCCGCAGCTCGCAGCGGAACAGGCCGGTGCGGGCCAGATACGCAGCGCGCACCATCACCGCCGGGGTCTGCACGATGCAGCGCTCGAACAGGTACGGAGCGATGTCGAACGGCCGGTCGAAGGGGATGTCCGGTAGCTCCGGCCGTCCGGGCCGGCCGTCCGGGCCGCGATACGAGGTGCGTCCGGTGACGAAGACAGCCTGCGGATAGCGGCGCATCGCCGCCAACTGCCGCTCCACCGTGTGCGGCTCCCATTCGTCATCGGAGTCCAGGAAGGCGACGAACTCGTTGGGGACCGCCCGGATACCGGCGTTCCGCGCCGCCGACACGCCGCGGTTCGGCTGACGCAGATAGCGGATGCGTCCGGCGAATTGCCGCGCCACCGCGGGCGTGTCATCGGTGCTGCCGTCGTCGATCACGACGATGTCGCAGCGCTGGGCGGCGGTCTGACGCAGCGCGCTACGGATGGCGGCCGGCAGCAGCGCGGCCCGGTTGTAGGTGGGCAGTACGACGGTGACGCGGCCGTTGCGGGGCGGCGTGGCGCAAATCATACGCATTCACCCTGGCTGACGGGGGTGCGCAGCCGGCGCTGCGGGTTCCGGCGCCGGACGGCGCCCGGACGCCGGTCCCGGCCACGCCATCGGACGCGCGGAGGGACGCCTTGAGCGACCGGCCTAGTGGGCCGCCCCATGGCCGGCGCCGTTCAGCACCGCGGACGCCGGCACCGATAGACGCAGGGAAGGGCGCGGCGGGGCGGCGTGCGGCAGGCGCGCTGCGCGGCCAGGCTGCGGGGGCGCGGCCGGCCGCCCGCGAACAGCTCGGAGCCAGGGACTTTGACAGGCAGCGGCGCCACGTTCGGAGCGGTCGGCCGGTCGCAGGCGGCGCTGCCTGGCGGTCGGGCGCCGGTGGGGCAGGAAACGGTCGTGATCGAGGCCGGAGCCGGTCGGCGCTGGTCTGCGATCGCGAGTCTGAAGTCCCAGCTTCGCGAGCTGTGGCGCTTCCGGGAGCTGCTCTACTTCTTCGTCTGGCGCGATATCAAGGTGCGCTACAAGCAGACGGTGATCGGGGCCGCCTGGGCCCTGCTCCAGCCGCTGTGCGCGATGGCGATCTTCTCGCTGATCTTCGGCCGGTTCGCGAAAATGCCGTCGGACGGCGTCCCGTATCCCGTGTTCGTCTACGCCGGACTGCTGCCCTGGACGTTTCTTGCCAACGCGGTGTCGCAGGCCAGCCTGAGCCTGGTCAACCAGGCGCGGCTGCTGACGAAGGTGTACTTTCCGCGGCTGTTCATTCCGGCGGCCACGGTGGGCGTGGGGCTGGTGGATTTCGGGCTCAGCTTCGGCGTGTACGTCGGGCTGATGCTGTGGTACGGGCACACGCCGGGCATCTCGATCCTGCTGCTGCCGCTGCTGGTGGTGCTGACGGCCATGACCGCGCTGGGGTGCGGGGTGCTGCTGGCCAGCATAACGGTCGTCTACCGCGACTTCCGCATCGTCGTCCCGTTCCTGGTGCAGGTCTGGCTGTACCTGAGCCCGGTGGTCTACCCGGTGACGATCATTCCCGAGCAGTACCGCTGGATCATGGTCCTCAATCCGATGACCGGGATTATCGCCGGATTCCGCGCTGCCCTGCTGAACCGGTCGCCGGACTGGACCGCGCTGGCCCTGGCCACGCTCCTGGCGGCGGGCATCCTGGCTGTGGGCGTCGGCTACTTCCGTCGCACAGAGCGGCGGCTGGCTGATATCGCGTGAAAAGCATGGGCACCGCGGCCATCTGCGTCGAGCACGTCGGCAAGCAGTACCGGATCGGTGTGCGCGCGGCGGCGCGGCGTTCGTTCGGCGAGGCGCTGGTGCACGCGCTGGGAGCGCCGCTGCGGCGGCTGCGGGCGCTGCGCGGGGCATCGGAGGGCGGGGACCTGTTCTGGGCGCTGCGGGACGTGTCTTTCGAGGTGCAGCCGGGCGAAGTGGTCGGAGTCATCGGGCGCAACGGCGCCGGCAAGAGCACGCTGCTGAAGATCCTGGCCCGCATCACCGAGCCGACCACCGGCCGGGCCACGCTGCGCGGGCGGCTGGCCAGCCTGCTGGAGGTCGGAACCGGCTTTCATCCCGAGCTTACGGGGCGCGAGAACATCTACCTCAACGGCGCCATCCTGGGCATGAAGAAGGCCGAGATCAGGCGCCACTTCGACCAGATCGTCGACTTCGCCGAGATCGGCCGCTTCCTCGACACCCCGGTCAAGCACTACTCCAGCGGCATGTACGTGCGCCTGGCCTTCGCGGTCGCGGCCCACCTGGAGCCGGATATCCTGCTGGTCGACGAAGTGCTGGCGGTGGGCGACGCGCTCTTCCAGCAGAAGTGCCTGGGAACCATGCGCGACGTCGCCAGCTCGGGGCGCACGGTGCTGTTCGTCAGCCACAACCTCGCGGCCGTCGAGGGGCTGTGTCAGCGCGCGCTGCTGCTGGAACGCGGGCGGCTGACGTTCTGCGGCCAGGTCGCGCCGGCGCTCCAGCGCTACCTCTCCGGAGCGCCGGCCGCAGGCCAACCGTCGCTGCGGGAGCGGACCGATCGCAGCGGCAACCAGCGGCTGCGGTTCACCGGGCTGCGCTTCTGCGCCCCCGCGGGGCAGACGGACACGTTTCTGACCGGTCAGGACTTCCGCCTGGAGATGGACTACGAGGCCCAAGGCCGGCTCCGCCACGTCTCGGTGTCGGTCCCGTTCTTCACACTGCTGGGCCAGTCGGTCTTCGTGACCTGGACGCGCGTCAGCGACGGGGACTTCGAGACCCTGCCGCCGCGCGGGACGTTCATCCTCGAGATCCCGCGGCTGCCGCTGCGCGCCGGCACCTACACGGTGAACCTGTACTGCGAGGTGAACGGGCTGCTGGCCGACTGGGTCAAAGAGGCCGCCCGTTTTCATGTCGTGGAAGGGGACTACTTCGGCAGCGGGCGCATGCCGCCGGCCGGTCACGGGCTGATCGTCGTCGATCACCGGTTCTCCTATGAAGAGGCGCACGCACTGGCCTGAGCTGCTGGACAGCGCGCAGGCCTGGCTCCTGCGACGCTGGCGCCTGCACGTGGCGCGGCTGCGGCCGCGGACGCCGCGGCCTGAGGAGCGGTCGCGCTTCGTGTACCAGCAGCGTTTCATCGATTTTGCGATTCCGCCCGGCGCGCGGGTTCTGGACATCGGCAGCGGAGGCGACCCATTTCCGCTGGCGACGGTGCTGGTGGACCGCTTTCCCGGGCGGACGCACCACCGTTACCGGCCCCTGGTGCGGGGCGGGCGCATGTTTGTTGAGGCCGACGTGTGCCGCCTGCCTTTCCCCGACCGGGCGTTCGATTTCGTGTACTGCGCTCACGTGCTGGAACACGTGGCGGACCCGATCGGCGCCTGTCGGGAGATCATGCGCGTGGGCCGCCGGGGCTATATCGAGACCCCCGCCCTGGCGCGCGATGTGCTCTGCGCCTGGGGCGTGCCCGACATGCACAAGTGGCACGTGGTGCAGATCGCCCACCGCCTGTGCTTCTTCGAACTCAGTCCCCGGCAGAGCGCCGGCATCGGCAGCCCGGTGTGGCGTGAGCTGCTTTACGGTCGCTGGCACCATCCCATGCAGGATGTCTACTGGGCGAATGTGGACCTCTTCCACGTCATGTTCCTCTGGCAGGACCGCTTCGCGGTGCATGTGTTCCGGCTCGATGGCAGCGTCTCGGTCCACGACCCGCCGGCGCGCAGCATCCCGGAAACCGCCCGGCCGGGAGCGGCGCCGCAAGAGTGCGCACGCCAGGCGATGAAAGTGTGAACAGACCTGGCGCGGGCCGACGGTGGTGGACCCGCGGCGCGGCGCCGGCTGCTCCCCAACGGCTTTGGCCAAGGTCGGCCGCAGAGCGGGGCGCCGGCGTTCAGCCCTGGAGAGCCGCGCCGCCGGCGGGGCTTGCGAGTCGGCCCGGCTTGTGCTGTGATGCCGGAACAGAGTCGTTGGCGAAGCCGGGTACGATCCCGGCGGTGACGGTGCGCAGATGGTCGCTGGCAGGCGGGCATTGGTGACGGGCGCGGGCGGCTTCATCGGCAGCCACCTGGTCGAGCGGCTGGTCCGCAGCGGATACCGCGTCCGCGCTTTCGTCCACTACAACTCCGCCGGGAACTGGCACAACCTGGAGCGCATCGACCCCGCCCTGCGCCGGGAGGTGGAGGTCGTCGCCGGCGATATTACCGACCCGTTCTCGGTGCATGCCGCCGTCGCCGGCCAGGAGGTCGTCTTTCACCTGGCCAGTCTGATCGCGGTTCCGTACTCGTACGTTGCGCCGGCGGCATACGTGGCGACGAACGTCACCGGCGCGCTGAACGTGCTGCAAGCGTGCCGGGCGCACGCGACGCCGCGCCTGGTGCACACCAGTACCAGCGAAGTCTACGGCACGGCGCAGTATGTGCCGATCGACGAACAGCACCCGCTGGTCGGGCAGTCGCCCTATTCGGCGAGCAAGATCGCGGCCGACAAGCTGGTGGAGAGCTTCCAGCGCAGCTACGGGCTGCCGGTGGTCACGGTGCGGCCGTTCAACACCTTCGGTCCCCGGCAGAGCGCGCGGGCCGTCGTGCCGACGATCGTCAGCCAGGCGCTGGCCCGGGACGAAATCCGGCTGGGGCGCCTGGAGCCGGTGCGCGACCTGACCTACGTGGAGGACACGGCCGCCGGTTTCATCGCCGCGGCCGAATGCGACGCCGCTGTCGGGCAGACGGTCAATCTCGGCACGGGCAACGGCTGGAGCGTGGGCGAGGTGGCCGAGAGGGTGCTGCGCCTGCTGGGGCGGCGCGTCCCCATCGTGACCGACGAGCAGCGGGTCCGCCCGGCGGAGAGCGAGGTGCTGCGGCTGATCGCCGACAATTCCAAGGCCCGGCGCCTGCTGGGCTGGCGGCCGGTGGTGGAGTTCGAGGCGGGTCTGGCGCGCCTCATCGAGTACGTGCGGGCGCACCCGGAACAGTACAGGCCGGAAATCTACCATGTCTGAAGCGACCCCCGGTGCGGGGGGCACACGCCCCGTGGACGCCATCCTGCTGGCCGGCGGGCGCGGCACGCGCCTCGGGCCGTACTCGGCGGTGCTGCCCAAGCCGCTGGTTCCGCTGGGCGATGTGCCGGTGCTGGAGATTCTGCTGCGCCGCCTGCGGATGCACGGCCTGACGAATCTGGTCATCTGCACCGGGCATCTGGCGGAGCTGATCCAGGCGTTTTTCGGCGACGGGGAGCGGTTCGGGGTGCATCTGCGCTACGCGCGGGAGGACACGCCGCTGGGGACGGCCGGCCCGCTGCGTCTGGTCGCGGATGCCGGCGACCCGGTGGTGGTGTTGAACGGTGATCTGCTGACGACCCTGGATCTGACGGCGCTGTGTGCCAGTCACCGCGCCAACCATGCGGACGCGACGATCGCTGTCTATCCGCGCGAGGTGCAGATCGACTTCGGGGTGCTGGACGTGGGCGCCGACGGCCTGCTGCTGCGCTATCGCGAGAAGCCCGTCTACCACTTCGACGTGAGCATGGGGGTGTACGTCTTCCGGCGCTGGGTGCTGGACCTGATCACGCCGGGCGAGCGCCTCGACATTCCCGAGCTGGTGGGGCGCGTCCAGGCCCGGGGCGGGCGGATCGCCTGCTACCGCAGCAACTGCTACTGGCTCGACATCGGACGGCCCGACGATTACGCCAAGGCCCAGGAGGAGTTCGAGCGCGATCGGTCGATCTTCCTTCCCGATGAGGTCGGGAAGGCGAAGAACTGAAGGCCGGAAGGCGGAAAGGCCGGGCCCGCGCGGACAGCCTTTCGCTCCGCCTGTCAGCCTATCACACTGCGAGCTTGTGGCGTCCTGATGTCCGCCGCCGGCGCACAACGCGTGGTCCTGATCACCGGCTACGCCGGCTTCAGCGGCCGGCATCTGGTGAGTCACCTGCGCCGCAACGAAGCGGCGCTGCGCATCGTCGGCTTCGACGTGTGCCCGGCCGACATCGGCGGCGTCGACCAGCACATCGCCGGCGACCTGCTGCAATTCGGCGCCATATCGGCAGCCGTGGACGCCTGCCGCCCGGACGCGATCATTCATCTGGCCGGCCGCACGCCCCCCGCGTCCGACGCCGACCTCTGGGCCGCCAATGTGGGCGCGACATTCAACCTGCTGGAGGCTGTTCGCCAGGCCGGTCTGCAACCCCGCATCCTGGTCATCGGCTCAGCCGCCGAGTACGGCCCGGCGCAGGCCCCGCTGATCAGCGAGGAGCACCCCTGCCGCCCGACGACGGCGTACGGGCGGAGCAAGCTGGCGCAGACGCTGCTCTGCCAGCACTACGGCGCCCGCTTCACTCTGCCGATCGTCATCGCGCGCACCTTCAACCTCTTCGGCCCGGGCATGCCGCCGCGCACGGTGATCGGGGAGCTCTGCGCCCAGATCGCCGCCAGCCCGTCGGGCGGCGTGCTTCGCGTCGGCGACGTGTCCGGGGCCCGCGACTTCATCGACGTCCGCGACGCCGCCGCCCTGTACTGGGCACTCGCCTGCCGCGGAATGCCCGGGCAGGTCTACAATGTGTGCACCGGACGCGCGACCGTCATCCGCGACCTGCTCCATCTGCTGCTGGCGGTCGCGGGGGCGTCATATCGCATTGAGTCCCAGGCGGAGCGCTTCCGGGAGGGCGACGTGCGGCACAGTTGCGGAGACTGCACGAAGCTGCTGCAAGTGGCCGGGATCAGGCCGCAGCTTCCGCTGCTGGATTCGCTTCGGGACACGCTGGCCGACTTCCGCCGGCGTCCTCCGCCGTGCGCCGGCCAGTAGCGAATGGCCGATGAAAAGCGGTTGCTGCCACCCCGGCCGGCCGTTCGTTATTCAGTCTTCGGCATGCCTCGGGGCGGAGCGTGCCGGCGGGCGCGGGGCGTTGCCGGTGAGGCACTTCTCGAGCCGGTCAGGTGTGTTCCACGAGCACGGGGCGCGTAGTGCGCCAGTCGTCGCGAACGGCGCAGGCCCTTCGAACAGCGTTGAGCGCCTGCGCCAGGCGCTCCTCGAACTGCGCCAGGCGCACGTCGATCGGGTCCTCGAGCTCGGCCTGGGGCGTGTCGGCGTCGGTGACACATGAGCGTTCCGGCGCCGGCAACCGTATTTCGGGCGCCGCGGCAGCCCGCTGCATATCGACCGGGGGCAGGGCCGGCGGCTCGACCGGCGGCGCTTCGGGCGCCAGCAGGGCGCGGTGTTGCCGCAAACACTCGGCGAACATGGCCCGCAGGGCGCTGTCCACGTCGGGCAGGGTAACCTGTGGTCGGTCAGCGCCGCAGGCCTCCAGCAGCGCGTTGTCGCAGATCTGGTTGATCAGCGCCGGGTTGCCGCGCGCCAGGGCTGCGATCTGGGCGATGGTGTCGGGGCCGAAGATGCGTTCAGCGTCGCCGCCGGCTGCGGCCAGCCGGGCCTGGATGTACTGGCCGGTAAGCTCCGGGGTGAGCGGTTCGAGCTGGCAGGCGCGGAATATGCGCCGCTGGATGCGGGCCATTTCCGGCGCCGCCAGGGTTTCGAGCACGTTCGGCAGTCCCAGCAGCAGGAAGCTGTGGGCGCGTGCGGCGCGGTGTTCGCGGGAGACCCACGCCAGCACGTCGTGCCAGCCGGACGGGGGCAGATCCTCGGCGCAGTCGACGATCAGCAACGGGGGGACCGGCAGGAACTGCGCCGTGTGCACCTGGATGTGCAGCGTGGACTCGTCGACCGGCGCGCCGCCGGCGGCCCGGTCGAAGGAGCCGGTCGGGAACACGGTGACGCGTGTAGCGCCGTCGGCCTGGGCGCCGCCCTGGACCCATAAAACCGGGGTGCGGGCGTTGGCGCTGCTGGCGATCATGCGGGCCAGCAGCGTTTTTCCGCTGCCCGGGGCGCCGACGACGACGCATCCCCCCTTGGCGGCGTGCGTCGTGTACTGGAGCGTCGCCAGGGCTTCGGCGTGCGAGGGGGCGGGGAAATAGAATGCCGCATCGGGCGCAGGATCGAAGGGCGGCCGGCGCAGTCCGAAGTGTTCGTACGCGTCCATGGGCGCTTTGTGCCCGCTGAGGCCCATTGAAACATCGGTTCGGCGCGGGGGCCGCTAAAACATTTCCCGGAGGCGGCCGGCCCGGCCGGAAGCGGGGGGTTACCCATAACACATTTCACGCCCGTCCCGAATCCGTCGATAACTCCCCCAGAGAAACACCATGCGAGTCCCGGCCACGGATGGCCTGGCATGCTGACCGGACGTGACAACGATGAGTGGCCAGTACCCGCCGCCAGCCAATCCCGTGTCCAGCCGGTCGTGTGTTGGGCGCGGCCGGTGGTCCGCCGCCCGGGCGACGGGGGTGCTGACCGCCGTCTTGGTAGCCGGCTGCGCATCGACGCATGACCAGTTGGTGGACTTCGTACGGGCTGGCGACGCAGCCATCTCCACCGGCCAGTACACGGTCCATCCCCCGGATGCAGTCACCATCCATGCCCCGGGGGCCACGGAAATCGACGGCGTCATGCAGCGCGTGCGGCCGGATGGCAAACTCTCGCTGCGCCTGCTCGGCGACGTGCACGTCGCAGGTCTGACGCCGGAGGAGATTGCCGACAAGCTCAAGACCCAACTGGCGCGCTACTACATCGAGCCGGAGGTTGTGGTGGAGGTGGCCCACCCGCGCAGCGCGGTCTACTACGTCTTCGGCGAGGTGTCGAACCCGGGCGTCAAGCCCTTCACCGGGCGTGACACGCTGCTGAGCGCGCTGGCCGAGGCCCGCCCGACGTTCCTGGCCTGGCGCTCGCAGGTGCGTGTCGTGCGACCGGCGCCGGACGCGCAGGCGCCCAGGATCATCGTCGTCGACCTGGAACAAATGCTGCGCTCGGGCGACAGCAAGCGCAACGTGCTGCTCCAGCCCGGCGACATCATCGAGGTGCCGCCCACGCCGCTGGCCTGGCTCGGACATCGCGTCCGCGAGCTGCTCTATCCGTTCATGCCGGCGATTGAGGCGTACACGCGGCCCACCGAGGTGCTTGAAGCGAACGACATCTATGAGGAGCAGGGCAACGGCGGCAACGACGGAGACGTTCCGGGGCGCTGACGCCGGGCGGCACACACAGGTGACCTGATCGATGGCAGTGCACCAGGATCGAGCCTTCGAAGACATCCGCAGCACGGTGCACGAGTACGCCCGACTCCTGCGCCGCCGCTGGCGCCTGGCGCTGGTGGGCGCCTGTGCGGTGAGTGCTGCCGCCTTCTGGGCCAGCCAGTACCTGCCGCGCCAGTACGGCACCACCACGCTCTTCGAGCGCCGCGACGACGCGGTGCTCCAGAACCTGATCCACTCCAACTCGCCGTACAGCTTCGGCCAGCTCCGCTCGACCTTGAAGCTGGACATGACCGGCTCGCGGGCGCTGGCGGAAGCGGCCCTGGCGACCGGCCTGTTGCCCCCTGACGCCATCACCTCGCGCCAGGCCCTGACGCAGGAAGAGCTGAACCGCCTCGAGGCCGCCCTGAAGCGCTATGCGATCGAGGTGTCCGTGCGCCTGGTCCAGAGTTCGCCCAGCCTCGATACGGTCGAGCTCGATTGCGCTGCCAACGATCCGGTGGTGGCCGGCCGCTTCGCCGCCGCCCTGCGCGACGGCTACGTCCGGCGGACACGCGAGCGGATCACGCAGATCCTGCTGGGGGCGCGCGACTTTTTCGCCAACGAGGTGGAGCGTTTTCAGGCCCAGGCGGCGGCCAGCAACCAGCGGCTCCAGGAACATTTCGCCGAGTTCCCGGGCGTCGATCCGAGCGATCCGGGCAGCGCCGGCGCCCGGCTGGAGGCGCTGCAATCGGAGCGACTCCAGCTCGCCCAGCGCCGCGCCGAAATCGAGGCCCAGATCGTGGCGCGCGAGCGCTTCCTGACTTCGGCCCTGTTCACCAGCCCCCCGGCCGGCGCCCCCGCCTCACCGCCGCCCCAGCCGCCGCCAGTCCTGCCGGATACCGGCTCGGCCATCGAGCAGGCCATTCGGAAGGTGGAGCAGGAGCTGGCGGACGCCATCGTCGTCCGCCGCATGACCAGCGAGCACCCCACGGTGAAGGCCCTGGAGCGGAAACTGGAGAGCCTTCAGACGGCCCGGGCGGCGGTGCTGCTTTCGGACAGCGTCGCAAGCGCGCCAGCCGGACCGGAGCCCGACGCCAGGCAGCGCCTGCGTGCCGAAGACCCCGTGCTGGCCGGGCAGCGGCTGCGCGTGGAGCTCGAGCTTGACGCGCTGCGCGGGCAACTGGCGGTGGCCACCGACCACCTGCGCGAGGCGGAAGAGCGGGTGGCCCGCTTCCAGTCGCTCTACGACCGGTTGCTGCAATCCTCAGGCGAGCTGAAGCAGTTGCAGGATGCCTTCCAGCAGGACGTCGCGACGGTGGGCATCTGGCGCCAGCACCTGGCCCAGCTCGAGCGCATCCTGGCCGCCGAGAACGAGGAGCGCGGCACCCAGTTCGCCCTGATCGAGGAACCCAAGGAGAATACGCGGGCCATCAAGCCGCGCGTCTCGGCCATCTTCGTCATCTGCCTGGGCTGCGGCCTGGCCGCCGCAGCGCTGCTCGTCGCACTGGCCGAACTGCTGGACCGCTCATTCCGCTCCGCCGCCCAGGTCACCCGCGGCCTGGGACTGCCGGTCCTGGAATGCATCGGCGTCATCGCCACGCCGCGCGTTCGACGGCGGCAACTGCTGCGGCGGCTGGTGTGGGTGCCGGCGCTGGGGGTGCTGATGTGTGCCGTAGGGCTGAGCGCATCAATGGCGTACGCGAGCCTGGAGCTGCCGGAGCTCCATCGGCGGGCCGTGGTGCGGCTGGACGGTCTGCTGCGGGCAGTCGGGGGGCCGCCGACCTTCCTGGCTCCGCAGGCCAAGTAACGAGGTGCCGCCGTGGGCGCGATGCAGAAGGTGATGCAGAAGCTGCAAGCGACGACGGGCGCCGCGGGGGCCGAGAACCCGGCGGCTGCCGCGCCGAACGCGGCCGAAACGTCCCCGGAGACGCGCTCACCCGGGCCGGCGTCGTCCGGCGCCGCGGGCGGCGCCGGCTTCGTCCCCGACCCGCTCCCGGGGGCTGCGCCCGCCGGCGGCGCCGCAAAAGCGCCTCCGGCGGCGTGGAACCTCAACCGCATCGACAGGGCCCTGGTGGCCTTCCACGACCGGTATGGGGCGGTCGCCGAACAGTATCGCTCGCTGCGCGCCCGGCTGCTGAACATGAACCCGCAGGGCAAGCGCCAGGTGATCGCGATCACCAGCAGCCTGCCCCAGGAAGGCAAGAGCGTGACGACCATCAACCTGGCGGCGGTGATGGCCGAGGGACACGAGCACCAGGTTCTGATTCTGGACGGAGACTTGCGCCGCGCCTCGCTGGCCCGCATGCTGGCGCTGGATCCGGAGCCGGGGCTGGCGGACCTGATCCGCGGAGAGGCGGACTGGGCGGCGGTCGTCCGCCCCACGCCGCTGCCGAACCTGAAGGTCATTACCGCGGGGTCCGTCGCCGACAAGAACTACGGCCGGCTCGTCAGCTCGTCGGCGCTGCGCAGCATTCTCGGCCGGCTGCGCGAGCAGTTCGACTATGCCTTCATGGACACGCCGCCGGTGAACACCGTGTCGGATGTCAGCATGCTGGCGCCGCACTGCGACGGCGCGATCCTGGTGATTGAGATGTGCCGCACGCCGGAGCCCTCGGTGCTGGAGGCCGTCCGGACGCTCCAGACCACCAACGTCAAGCTGCTGGGGTGCGTCCTGTCGCGCTTCGAGGACCAGCGCGGGCATTACTATGAGCGCTATTACAGCTACTACAACAGCGAGTGAGGCCCGCCCCGGCCGCGCCCCCGCTCCGCCGGTCACCATCCATCCCATCCTCGACAGCGTGGCGCGCCACGCCTGGGCCGACTACGTCACGCGCGCCCCCGCCGGCACCCTCTTTCATCACCCCGACTGGTGCGAGTGCGTGGCGGCCGCCTTCCGCCACCAGCCGCTGCACCTGCTGGCGCGGCGCGGCGGGGCGACGGTCGGCGTCCTGCCGCTGCTGGGCGTTCGCAGCCTGCTGGCCGGGGAGCTGCTGGTCAGTGTGCCGTACGGCACGTACGGGGGAATCCTCGCCGAAGACGCGGAGGCGCGGGCGGGGCTGGCTGCCGCCGCGGTGCGCCTGACGCATGCGCGGGGCGCGCGGCTGCTGGAGCTGCGTTCGGCGGTGGGCGGTCTTGCGGGCTGGGTGGACGACCGGCGCTATGTGGTCTTCACCAGGCGCCTGCCGTCCCGGGTGGAAGAGCTGGAGACCTACCTGCCGCGCAAGGCCCGGGCCGCCGCCCGGCAGGCGCGGCGGCGCGAGGGGCTGACGGTGCGGCACGATGCCGGGCTGCTGCGCCTGACCTGGGGCCTGTATGCGCGGAGCATGCGGCGGCTGGGTTCGCTGAACTATCCGTATCGCTTCTTCGAGAAGCTGGTGGAGACGCTGGGGCCGCGGGCGTGGGTGACAGTGGTCTGGAAGGGCGCGCGGCCGGTTGCCGGGTTGCTGAGCTTCGTCTTCCGCGACCGGGTGTATCCGTACTTCGTTGGTGTGGACGAGCGGCGGCGCTGCACCGGGGCGACGAATCTGCTCTACCTGTCGGTGATGGAGCGCGCGGTGGGCGAGGGGTTGCGCTGGTTCGACTTCGGGCGCTCGCGCAGGGACAACGTGGGGGCGTTCGACTTCAAGCGCAATCAGGGTTTCGAGCCGCAGCCCCTGGGCTACCAGCGCTACGTGCCGCCGGGCGCCACGCTACCCGATCTCTCGCCCGGCAATCCGCGCTATGCCCGGCTGCGGCGGGTGTGGACGCGGCTGCCGCTGGCGTTGACCAGGCCGCTGGGTGCCTGGCTGTCCGCCTCCATTCCGGGGTGACGCGCGGCGCATGAAGATCCTCATGATCACGCCCCGCTTTCCCTACCCGCCCGATCGCGGGGACAGGCTGCGCTGGTGGAGCGAGCTGGAGTTTCTGGCGCGGCGTCATGAGGTGTGGCTGGCCAGCGCGGACACGCGTCGCCCGGGTCCGGCCCACCTGGACGTGGTTCGGCGCTGCTGTCGTGATGTGGCGGTCTTCACGCGTCCGGGAATATGGTGCCTGGCCCGGGCAGCGCTGCGGTTGTCGCTGGCGCAAAGCGCGACCGCGGGCTACTGCTTCGACCGTCGGCTGGCGCGGCGCGTGCGCCGCTGGTCGTCCCAGGTCGGGTTTGGCGCCGTTCTGACCTGTTCGTCGGCGATGACGCCCTATGCCGAACTGGTTTCTGCGCGGCGCTTCGTGCTGGACATGGCGGACGTGGACAGCGTCAAGTGGCGGGTGTACGCGACGCGCAGCCGCTGGCCGTTCCGCGCCCTGTATTCGCTGGAGGCCCGGCGGCTGGCACGGCTGGAGCGGCATTGCGTCCGCCACCATGACATCTGCGTCGTCGTCAACGAGCGTGAACGCCGTAAGCTGCTGGAGGGCACCTGCCCGCGGGCGACCGGCGTGCTGCGGACCTGTGTGGACCCGGCGCAGTACACGTGCCTGAACGCCCTGCCGGAGAGCCGGGCGCCGGTCCGGGAACCGGTGATCGGCATGGTCGGGTCGATGTTCTACCCGCCCAATGTGCGCGCCGTGAACTGGTTCGGTCGTTACGTCTGGCCGCTGGTCCGGGCGGCGCGCCCCGATGCCCGCTGGCTGATCGTCGGGGCGCGGCCGACGCGTGCGGTACGCGCGTGGGGCCGGCAGCCGCAGGTTACGGTCACGGGGTACGTGCCGGACATCGTGCCTCATCTGGCCCGGATGCGGGTGTTCGTCGACCCGGTGGAAGGCCACCTGGGTGTGCAGTCGAAGGTGATCGTGGCCCTGGCCGCCGGCCGACCGGTGGTCGTCACCCCGGACGGGGCGGCGGGAATCGACTACGGGCAGACGCCCCCGTTCCTGATCGCCGGCTCGCCCGGGGGCTTTGCCGAAGCCGTGCTGCGGCTGCTGGAGGACGACGGGTTGGCGTCGAAGCTGGCGGAACTGGGGCGACGGGTGGTCGCAGCCAACTACCGGGCCGAGACGCAACTGGGCCAGCTCGAGCACTGGCTCAGCGCGGAGGCTGCGGTCGCTGCCGACGTTCTGCGGCACTCCGCGGCGCCGGCGGCGGGCGCCGTGCGGCGCGCCCCACGACATTTCACCGTCGGCGCCATGGAGCGGAGGGCGCGGTGATCGCGGGGCGCAACATCGTCTGCGTGGCCAGCAACTGGTTCGAGCATCCGACCAGCAAGCATCATGTCATGCGCATTCTGGCCGAACGCAGTCACGTGCTGTGGGTCAATTACCACGCCTCGCGCCGGCCGGCGCTCACCGGCAGCGATTCGCGCCTGATTGTTCAGCGCCTGCGCGCCGCATGCCGCGGCCGGCGCCGCGTCGCACCCGCCATCGACGTGCTCTCGCCGCTGCTGCTGCCGCTGCCGGCGTGCCGCCTGGCGCGGCGCTTCAACGCCGGGATGATGACGCGGCAGCTTCGTGCCGCGCTGCGCGCCCTGCCGCGGCGTCCCATGCAGCTCTGGCTCTTCACGCCCGACGTGCCGGAACTGATCGGCCGCCTCCGCGCCGAACGCGTCATCTACTATTGCGTGGACGATTTCGCCGCCTTCCGCGGCTTCGACGGGGCGCTGGTCAGTCGGCTGGAGCGCCAGACGCTGGCGGGGGCGGACGTGGTCATCGCCACGTCCCGGCCGCTTTACGAGCGGCTGGCCCGTTTGCATGCCAACACGCACTTCGTTCCGCACGGTGTGGATTTCGAGCATTTCGCCGCGGCCGCGACCGCGCCGCCCGAGCACGTTCCGGAGGAGCTGCGCCGCCTGCCGCGCCCCGTGCTGGGTTATCTGGGTCTGATCGCCGACTACGTCGACCTGGAACTGCTTGCGGCCGTGGCGCGCCAGCGGCCGGACTGGTCGATCGTCCTGGTGGGTGCCGTGCGCTGCTCGACAGCCGCGCTCGCCACGCTGCCCAACGTGCATCTGCTGGGCGGCCGGCCGTACGAAAAGCTGCCGCGCTATTGCCGCGGTTTCGATGTCGGGCTGATTCCCTTCCGGATGAACCGGCTCACGTACTCCGCCAACCCGATCAAGCTGCGCGAATACCTGGCGGCCGGCCTGCCGGTCGTCTCCACGTCGCTGCCCGAGGTCCTGCCTTACCGCCCCGCCGTCCACAGCGGCGCAACAGCGGACGAGTTCATCGCGGCCTGCCTGTCGGCCCTGGCGCGCCGGACGCCCCGGGACGCCGCCGCGCGCCAGGCACTGGTGCGGGACGAAAGCTGGCGTGTGCGGGTGGCGCAGCTCGCGCGCATCGTCCAGGACGGCGCCCGCGTGCGGGGGCGCAGCCGCATGCCGCGGCAGACCGCAAATGCCGGATAGTCAACGGCGGACGGCGCGCTGCCAGTGAGGGCGGAGATTGTCGGACCTGTCATGCTGCGTGCAGGGCAGCTTCCTGCCGCGCTGGCCGGCAGCCCCGCGCCGGCCCCGAGTGACCGCGTCCAACGTTCTGCGCCGGGAGCAATGAGCGCTCGCCCGGCGGGTGAACGTCACTGCCGGATGAACCACAGCAGGAAGAAGATCAGCACCAGCGCGTATACCAGGATGGTCAGCACCACACTGTCGCGCCGGCTGCTGTGCGTCCGGTGGCGGGGCTTGCGGTGGACGCGGCGGCACAGCCCGCGCAGCTCGATCTCCTGGATATGCAGCGTGTACCCGCAGTTGACGCACAGCGGTTGCGAATTGCGGTCGCGGAAACGCACGCTCTGGGTGTGGTGGCAGCGCTCGCAGACGACGTGCGTCCGGATCGGGACGGCGTTCAACCAGCCGCAACTGCTGCACCGCACGCGCCGCTGCCTGTCGGACACCTCCAGCACCATGCGGCAGTGTCCGCAGCGGCAGACGACCTCCGGCTGGGGGGCGTCAATCAGATGCGGCATCTGCGGGGTTTCAAGCAGTCCCATACTTACTGAATCGCACCGGGGCGCCGGGCGCGTGAATAGCGGACAGATCGGCGGCGGCACGGCTGCCGCGCGCTTGCGGCGGG
>Ga0209018_1001800_pt1 | contig 16527 bp, 18 predicted proteins | sample YNPBryBLVA2012_FD_185814 | JGI IMG/M metagenome (GOLD analysis project Ga0209018, IMG submission 185814) | Anoxygenic and chlorotrophic microbial mat microbial communities from Yellowstone National Park, USA - YNP Bryant BLVA 2012 (SPAdes)... ...
CCCCCGCCCCTCTCCAGCCCGGCGGGAGAGGGGCGGGGGCCAGGGGGTGGGGTGAGGGGCCGGCACGCCGGCCCTGCCAGCACCAGGCCTGGTAAAGGGTAGGCAGTTACCAATGCCAAAGGAGAAGTAGGGTATGAGGTTCTCTCATCTCTTCGGCCACACCCTCCGCGAACCACCATCCGACACGGAGATGGACAGTCATCGCCTGCTGCTGCGCGGCGGGTTCATCCGCCCCCTGGCCGCCGGCCTCTTCACGCTGCTGCCGCTGGGTTACCGCGTCACCCGCCGCATCGAAGCGATCCTCCGTCAGGAAATGGACCGCATCGGCGCCCAGGAGCTGCTCATGCCGCTGCTCAACCCGGCGGAGATCTGGCAGGCAACCGGCCGCTGGGACAGCACCGCCCCGGCGCTGATGCGCCTGCAGGACCGCAATGGGCGCGATTACGCCCTGGCCATGACCCACGAGGAGGTCGTGGCCGACCTGGCCCGGCGGGAGGTGCAGTCGTACCGCGACCTGCCACGCGCGCTCTTCCACATCCAGACCGGGCTGCGCGATGAGCCACACCCCCGCAGCGGGCTGCTGGGGGCGCGCGAATCGCTGATCAAAGCCGCTTACAGCCTGCACCCCGATGCTGCCGATCTGGATCGTTTCTATCCCCTCATCCTGGAAGCCTACCAGCGCATCTTTACCCGCTGTGCGCTGCCGGCCATCGCGGTCGAGGCCGCGCCGGCGATCGCGGGTGGAGCCGACTCACACGAGTTCATGCTCCCCCACCCCGCTGGCGAGGAGCGGCTGCTGCGCTGCCCCTCCTGCGGCTACGCCGCCAACGCCGGACACGCCGAGTTCCGCCTGCCCGCCGAGGAAACACACACCCTGGCCGAGCCTCGCCCGGTCGCCACGCCGGGCTGCGCCACCATCGCCGATGTGGCTGCCTTCGTCAGCGTGCCGACCCGCCAGACGCTCAAGGCTGTGTTCTACTCCTGGCAGCATGCCACCCGCGACCTGGTCTTCGTCGTCATCCGCGGCGACCTGGAGGTGAACGAGACGAAGCTCATCCACCGGCTCGGCGGAGGCAGTCTCCAACCGGCCATGGATGACGAGATCCGCGCCATCGGCGCCGAACCGGGCTATGCTTCGCCGGTCGGACTGACGGTGCGAGAGCGCCGCGACGGGCCGGGCGCGCTGGTCGTCGCAGACCGTTCGATCCAGGTCGGCGGCAACTTCGTCGCCGGCGCCAACCGCGAGGGAGTCCACCTGACCGGCGTCAACTACCCCCGCGACTTCGCCGTCACCCTGCTGGCCGACATCGCCCAGGCGCGGGAAGGCCATCTCTGCCCCCACTGCCCGGGTCGCCTGGTCATGGAGCCCGCCATCCAACTGGGCCGCTGTTGCCCACTGGGCACTCGCTACGCCGAATCGCTCGGCGCGCTGTACCTGGATCCTGCAGGACAGCAGCGACCGGTGGTGATGGGAGCTTACAGCATCAACCTGGGCCGATTGATGGCCGCCGTGGTCGAGGCGCATCACGACGAGGCCGGCATCGTCTGGCCGCCCGCACTGGCCCCATTCGACGTCCACCTGATCCTGCTGGGCAAGGACGAGGAGCGTGCCGCCGCCGAGGAAGTGTACGCGCTGCTGCGTCAGGCGGGCCGGGAAACGCTGTACGACGACCGCGAGGAGAGCGCCGGGGTCAAGTTCGCCGACGCCGACCTGATCGGCTGCCCGCTGCGGGTCACCGTCAGCCGACGCAGCCTGCAGGCCGGCGGAGTGGAGGTGAAAGCACGCCGCTCCGCCGAACGGCAGGTCGTGCCGGTCGAAAACCTGTTGGAAACCGTTGCCTCCACTGCCCCCTTCGCCTTTGCTACTTGACAGAGCAGCCAGTCTGTAGGATAATCCGCTCACGTAACTGCTCAGCTCACCCTCCCGCAGGTTCGGAAGTGACCGAGCAACGAATCGGAGCGGCCATGGAAGTACGATTCGGACTGCCAATTGCGCCCAAACCTGCGGGAGGGTGAGCAGTTACCAGTCCGTAGGATAATCTGCTCACTTGATCGAGGGAGAGAAATGCTAGAAGTAACCGATGCAACGTTCGAGTCCGAGGTATTGCAGGCCACGTTACCTACCCTGGTGGACTTCTGGGCAACCTGGTGCGCGCCGTGCCGCATGGTCGCTCCCATCGTGGAGGAGATCGCTCAGGAACAGAGCGGGCGCATGAAAGTCGCCAAGTTGGACGTGGACAGCAACATGAGCACCGCCGTCCGCTACGGGGTGACGAGTATCCCGACGCTCATCCTGTTCAAAGAGGGAAAGGAAGTGAAGCGGTTGATCGGCTACCGTCCCAAAGAGACGCTGATGGCCGATCTCGAGCCGCTTCTGTAGGAGGAAGGTCAGACGAACGCCCGTCCTCTCGCCGGGACGGGCGTTTTGTCATCACCGAGGCAGACAGGCGTGAACCATCGCGAGCGCATCCTGGCCGCCCTGGCCCACCGCGAACCCGACCGGGTGCCGATTGACCTGGGCGGTTCGCCGGTGACGGGCATCAGCGCGATCAGCTATGGGCAGCTCAAGCGCCACCTGGGGCTGGCGGGCGACCCGCCGCGCGTGGCCAACGTCATCCTCCAACTGGCCGAGGTCGAGGAGCCGGTGCGTCAGCGTTTCGGCGCCGATGTCATCGGCCTGCCGTTGCTGGAAGCGCTGCCCGGCGTGCGCAATGACCGCTGGAAGCCGTGGACGCTGCCCGACGGCTCTCCCGCGCTCATCTCCGCCGACTTCGCCCCTGAGGTCACAGGGCGCGGCGACCTGCTCATCCGCGCCGCCGACGGTTCGGTCACTCAGCGCATGCCCACCGGCACCGTCCACTTCGTCCCCGCCGACGCGCCGCTGGCCGAGGCCCGCCCGGAAGACCTGGAGCGTTTCGCGCCACGTCGCATCTCCGACGAGGAGTTAGAGTTCCTTCACTACGCCGCCCGTCGCCTGTACGACGAGACCGACTACGCCATCTTCGGCTGGTTCGGCGGCAGCGTGTTCGAGAACGCGCAGTTCGCCCGTGGGTGGGTCAATTTCATGATGGACCTGAAGCGCAATCCGGGGTTCGCCGCCGCGCTGGTGGAAAAGCTGGCTGCGGCCGCGCTGGCCGACCTGGAGCATTACCTGCAGGCGGTCGGCAAGTACGTGCACGTCATCGGTTTCGGAGACGACCTGGGGGTACAGGCCGGGCCGCAGATCAGCCCCGACATGTACCGCCGGTTGGTCAAGCCTCATCACCAGCGGCTGTACGGACTGGTCCACACCCGCAGTCAAGCGTATGTCTTCCTGCACTCCTGCGGTTCGGTCTATGACTTGATCCCCGACCTGATCGAGGCCGGCGTGGACGTGCTCAATCCGGTGCAGACGTCGGCAGCGAAGATGGAACCGCTGCGGCTGAAGCGGGAGTTCGGCGAGCGGCTGACCTTCTGGGGCGGGGGATGCTGTCCTCACCGGGTGCTGCCATGGGCGACACCGGCGGAGGTCAGAGCCGATGTGCATCAGCGGCTGGACATCTTTGCGCCAGGCGGGGGCTACGTCTTCGCCCCGATCCACGACATCCAGCACGACGTGCCGGCGGAGAACATCGTCGCGATGTACGACGCAGCGCGGTATCCACGATTTCAGCACCTGCGGGAGGGTGGCTGAATCTGCCGCATCCGCTCACCCTGACACCGGCTCGACAACGACAGCCGTACCGTAAGCCAGCACCTCGGTCATATTCTCGGCCAGCTCGGTCGCGTCGTAGCGGACGCCGAGGATCGCATTGGCCCCCAGCTCCTCCGCGTGGCGCACCATCAGCGCGAACGCTTCGCCGCGTGTCTCCTCGCACAGCGTCACGTACTCATGAATCTTCCCGCCGACGATCGTCCGCAAGCCAGCGACGAACTGCCCGACCATGCCGCGCGCCCGCACGGTGATTCCGCGCACCACCCCCAGGGGGCGTACAACGCGGTAGCCCGGCAGGTCGTTGGTCGTGGTGATCAACTGCTGGTCCATCCCTACCTCCTCACCACCGTTCGTAGCGCACCAACTCGGCCAGCGGTTTGCGCGTCTTGGGACGCGGCTGATCGGCCGGGTAGCCCAGCGGTGTGAAGGCGACCGGTTCCACGCTATCCGGCAAACCGAGGACCTGGCGGGCAGCCTGTGGGTCGAACGCCGCGATCCAACAGGTCCCCAGTCCCAGCTCCGTAGCAGCCAGGACCAGATGGTCCATCACGATCGCGGCATCCACCTCGCTGTAATTTCGTCCGTCACGGCGCACCCAACCCAGTTCCGGCAGGGCGCAGACACAGAGGATCAGCGGGGCCTGGGTGAACCACTGGCTGCCGTAGATACGCTGCAATTCCGCCTGGCGGCCCGCCGTGTGGATCACGATCACCTGGAACGGCTGCTTGTTCGCCGCGGTCGGGGCCAACCGCGCTGCTTCGAGCACCTGCGACAACTTCTCGTCCTCTACCGCATCGGGCCGATACGCCCGCACGCTGTACCGCCTGTGCACCAGTTCGAAAAAATCCATCGCTCCCTCCTCTGTCTCCGCGTCTCCCCGTCTCCGCGTCTCCCCGTCTCCCCGTCTCCCTACGGCCTCTCCAACCCATGCGCCTCCAACAGCGTCCGATCGGCCAGCAGTTCCGCTGTCGGCCCATCGGCAACGATCCTCCCCTCGTCGAGCACGACCGTGCGTGGCAGCAGCTCGGCGACCAGGCGCATATCGTGCGTCGCCACCAACATCGCCTGCGGGAGCGCGCCCAGCAGACCGATCAGCCGACGCCGCGCCCGTGGGTCCAGTCCCGCCGACGGTTCGTCCAGCACCAGGATGTCCGGCTGCATCGAGAGCACCGAGGCGATCGCAGCCCGTTTCTTCTCCCCCAGGCTGAGGTGATGCGACAGGCGCGGCCCGAAGCCGTCCAGTCCCATCTGCGAAAGCGCCCAGCGCACACGGCGCTCCACCTCGTCTTTCGACAGGCCAGCATACAGCGGTCCAAAGGCCACGTCCTCGGCGACCGTCGACGAGAAAAGCTGGTCGTCCGGATCCTGGAACACCAGCCCCACCCGTCCGCGCAACCGACGGATGTTCTTCTCGTTCAGCTCCTCGCCGAAGAGACGGATCGTGCCCTGGCCGTGCAGCAGTCCGGTCACGAGGAGAATGAGTGTGGACTTGCCGGCCCCGTTCGGGCCGACCAGCGCCACCTTCTCACCCGGCGCGACCGCCAGGCTCACCTCGCGCACCGCCTCCCGTCCATCGGGATAGCGGAACGAGAGCCCATCTATCTCCAAGCACACTTCACGCTTCACGTTTCACGCTTCACGTTTCACGTTTCACGCTTCACGTTTCACGTTTCACGCTTCACGTCACCTGCCCCACGACGACCACCGCCGCCAGCACCATCAAGCCGACGGCCCCGACCGCCCAGTCCACCGGACGCAGGGCTGGCGGGTCCATGGTGCGCACCTCGCCATCGTAGCCGCGCGCCAGCATCGCTGCATAGATACGTTCGCTACGCTCATACGAGCGGATGAAAAGGCTGCCGGCCATCCCACCCGCGACGCGCGCTCGCCAGGCCAGGCTGCCCCCACCCCGTCCGTCCGGCGCGGCAGAACGGGCCTGGCGCGCCCGCAACAGCCGTTGCGCCTCATCGGCCAGGACGAAGAGATAACGGTATAGGAAACCGCCGATGGCGACCAACGTGCGGGGGATGCGCAGGGCGCGCATCCCCCACAGCACATCAGGGAAAGGCGTCGTCGCCGCCAGCAGCACCGCTGCCTGGATCGAGATGTAGGCGCGGATGACGATGGACACGAAGCGCAGCAACCCGGCCTCGGTGATCGCCCACGGCCCCAGCATCCACAACGGCCGGCCCGGCGTGGAGAACGTCACCGTCAGCGCAGCCAGGGTGAAGGGCAAGGCCGTCAGGGAGCGCTGCTGGACCAACCCCAGCCCCACCCGCGAGAACAGTTCGATCACCAGCAGCAGCCCCTGCAGCAGGGCGAAGATGGCCCACGCCCGCTCCGGCGTCAGCGCTGCTGCGAGGATCAGCGACACCGCGAGCACCAGCTTGACCCGTGGGTCGAGCCGGTGGACAGGGCTCTCGGCGGGCCGGTAGCTATCGAGGGCGTGGATGTGCATGCCGTTACGCCTGGGACACCGCCCGTCGCCGGTATAGCGCCGCCAGTCCGACGGCCAGCCCGAAGACAACGATCGTCCCCGCCACCCCAGCCACGATAGTCGCCAGGGCCTCGTTCGAAATACCGGGGAAGACGTAGTCCGGGATAATCTCATAGGGTGCATCCTGGGCCGCTTCGAGGAAGCCGATGTCCTCCGCCACCCGTTCCAGCCCATCGGGGTGCGGCGAGGCCAGCGGCGAGATCAAGGTCAACGCCAGCGCCAGCGCCAGTCCGGCCCAGACCCAGCGCAGCCCGCCCCGCGCCGACGAGCGTCCCGCCTCCACCAGGTCGGGCCGCACCACGGAGACCAGCGCCAGGGCGCCGAGGGTGATCAACCCCTCACCGATCCCGATCAGGACGTGGATACCGGCCATCGCCGGCAGGGCCACGCCGATGGGCGAGGTGCCGGAGAAGCCCAGCTCGATCGCGCAGGCCGTCGCCGAGACGACCACCGAGGCCCAGGCAGCGACCGCGCCGCCGGCCAGCAGTCCCCAGCGCTCCTCGCCGGCCAGCAGGCGCACTCCTCGATAGACCCCATAGGCCACCAGCGGGGCGATGATCGCCATGTTGGTGATGTTGGCCCCCATCACCAGCAAGCCGCCGTCTTGGAAAAGGAGCGCCTGCACCGCGACGACAGTGGTCATGACCAACATGCCCGCCCACGGTCCCAGGAGAATCGCCGCCAGCGCCCCGCCGACGAAGTGACCAGAGGTGCCGCCGGCGACGGTGAAGTTGAGCATCTGGGCCGCGAAGATGAATGCCGCCAGCACGCCCATCAGCGGCACCTGCCGATCACCCAGCGCCTCCCGGCTGCGCCAGAGCGCCAGGCCAATCCCCACCACAGCCACCACCCAGCCGATCAGAGCGACGACCAGGCTGAGGAAACCGTCCGGAATGTGCATGGGGACGGGAACAGGGGAAACGGTACTCAGTAGCATGTTTGAACCTCCTTTTCGTGTTGCGTGTTGCGTGCCTGACAGGCGGCGCAAAGCCCGCTGACGGCGAAGTGCTGTGGCCCGCAGGTGAAACCATACTGCGCCCGTGCCTGGTCGAGCAAAGGGCCCAACAAATCCGCGTCGGCCTCGATGACCTGCCCACACTGGCGGCAAACCAGGTGAACGTGCGGCCCGTGTTGCGCCGTAGCATAGACGACCTGCCCACCGCCCAGGTCGGCGCGGCTGGCCAGCCCCTCTTCCACCAGCAGGTCGAGGGTGCGATAGACCGTGGTGAGATTGACCGCGCGGGCGCGCCGGCGCACCTCCGCCAGCACTTCGTCGGCAGTCAAGTGGCGACCGCTGTGGGCGATTACCTCGATGACCATCTCCCGCTGAGGGGTGATCCGGTAACCGCGCTCGCGCAACGCAGCGATGAAGGTGTGACAATGAGGCATAGCAAAACTTCGCTATTGCAATTGGTTGCAGATGGGAAGATTATACCCCAGACAGGCGAATCTGTCAAGGGTATAGGTGACACGGAGACGCGGTGACACGGTGAATCTCCGCGTCACCGCGTCTCCGCGTCTCCGTGTCTCCGTGTCACCGCGTCTCCGCGTCTCCGTGTCTCCGTGTCACCGCGTCACCCCGTCACCGTGTCACCCCATGCGTTCCGGCCCAGTAGACCCGCCCACAATTGGGGCAGCTCCAGAACCGCTCCTGCGTACGGAGGACATACGGCGGAACACGGTCAGCCGCTCGCTCGTGCGGGATAGGCTCTAGCGGCACGTTACAGAGGGAACAGCGGGAAAGAGCGGGGTCGCCCGGTGGGCCGAGGGCCTGGCGCACCTGCTGCAATTGTTGCTCCAGCCCCTCCGATTCGATCAGCAGCGTGCGCAGGCCGCGACGGGCCGCCAGCGCCCGATCGCGGGTCAGCAACACACGGCCCTCGGCGCGGGCGCGGTGGGCAAGCTGCAGGTCGTCGGCGTTGCGCTCGTAGGCCGTATCGTAGCCCAGCAGCCGCAGCCGGCGGGCCAGCCGGCCCAACATCCCGTCGGCCAGGAGTCGCGGCGCATTCGACTTGTCCATTTGGCGAAAACGGCGAACTCTGGTAAGATGTAACCGATCGAGCGTATTCTACCCCACAGGAGCGGCAATGACAACTGAGACCTGGCTTCCCCTGGTGCTGGGTTACCTTATCCCGGTCGGATTCTTCCTGCTGGGTTGGGGAGGTATGGAGCCGGAACACGCCCGGCGGGCAGCCGCGCGGGGACTGCTGGCCCTGGCGCTGGCCACGCTGGGTTACTTCGCCGTGGGCTTTGCCTTCCACCTGGGTGGGGCCGGGTTGATGTCCAACCAGGAGGGGCTGGCCCAGCTCGACCTGCTGGTGCGCTGGGGCTTCATCGGCCTGGACGGCTTCTTCCTCAGCGGTGGCGCAGATACACCGGAGGCGCTGCTCCTTTTCGCCGCGTACCTGCCGCTGGCCGCCACGGCTGTCCTGATCCCTGTGATCAGCCTCTCCAGGCGGGCCACCGGCTGGCAGACGGCGCTGCTGGGCCTGCTGGTCGCCGCCGTTCTCTTCCCCCTGCCGGCCTGCTGGACCTGGGGCGGCGGCTGGCTGGCCGCCCTGGGACAGACGGTCGAGCGGGGGCACGGGCTGGTGGACTATGCCGGCAGCGGCGCGGTCTACCTGTTGGGCGGGATGATCGCCCTGGGCGGGGCGCTGGCCCTGCCGCGGACCACGGCCCGCGGTGAACCGGTCGGGATGCCGCCGGCCCACTTCCCCCTGCTGGCCTGCCTGGGCGCGCTGTTGACGATCATCGGCTGGCTGGGCTGGTCACTGGGCACGCCGTTCCACGCCGTGGGCGCCGCGGTCAATCCAGGGCGCGTTGCCGCCGGCGGGCTGCTCGGCACAGCGGGGGCCACACTGACCTGCCTGATCTATTGCTGGCTGGTCCTGGGCCACAGCGACCCGTTGATGGTCGCCCGCGGCGCGGTGGCCGGGCTGGTAGCCGTCTCGGCCGGCGCGCCGTTCCTGCCGCCGTGGGCGTCCCTGGTCGTCGGCGGACTGGCCGGCCTGCTCCTGCCATTCGGCATCTACCTGGTGGACCATCTGCTGCGGCTGGCCGACAGCAGCGGCGCGGTAGCGACCACGGCCCTCAGCGGGATGTGGGGGCTGCTGGCCGTAGCCCTCTTCGCCGACGGGCGTTCCGGACAGGGCTGGAACGGCGTCGGCCTGGAGACATACCGTACCGTGACTGGCCAGGGCGTGACCGGCTTCCTGGCTGCCCACGGCATGAACGGAGATGGCCCCGGGCAACTGATCGCCCAACTGGCCGGACTGGTCGCCATCGCCCTCGCCGGCCTGCTGTCCGGATGGCTGACGATTACCCTGCTCGAACTGCCCAGACATCCACGCCCCGCCCCTCAACCGCGGCGGGACGAGAGTTGCGCTTCCGATGAAAACGAGTATACTAGCAGTAGTTCCCATCCCTAAGGAGGAAAAATGAGAAAGCTTGTGTTGCTCAGCGTCTTGGCCGTTCTCCTGCTGGCTGTTCTGGCCTGCGGCGGCAGTCCCACCCCCGTGGTCGTCAATCCACCGACCGGTGGTGGTGGCGGTGGCGGCGGCGGTTCGGCCACGATCATCATGCACAACAACTCCGGCCAGACCGTCTGGTACGCCTACGTCTCGCCCTGCAGCGAATCGACATGGGGAGATGACGACCTGGGCGCCAGCACCGTGGAGAATGGCAGCACCTTCACCTTCAACGTGACGGCAGGTTGCTATGACCTGCGGGCGGACGACTCCGACCACAATCAGATCGACGTCGAGTGGAGTGTCAACGTCAGCGGGACGTACGACTGGTACGTGCCGTAAATCATCGTCCGCCGGTCCACACCGGGCTCGGACCGCCCGGTAGATCCCAGGTGCGACGTGATCGGCCTTCTGTGCGACGCGTCGCACCTGGTGTTCTGCTCAAGAGCAGGAGGTAGGATGCGAAAGGTAAGAGATAAAAGGCAGGCAGAACGTCGGCTGGCTTATCTGATCGTGTCAGGTGCGCTGCTGATGACGATGCTGGCCTGCGGCGGGACAGCTACCCCGACCGCCACGCCGACCGAACGGCCGCCGTTGAGCGAACCGCCGCCATTGACCGGAGCGCCGGTCAGCATCACACTGGTCAACGAGTCGAGCGTGAGCGCCTGCTCTGCCTACGTCTCCCCCACGACCAGCGACACGTGGGGCGAGAACCTCCTCAGCAGCCAGCCCCTCCCGTCCGGCAGCCGCCGCACATTCGAGCTCGCACCCGGCAATTACGATCTGCTGGCTCGCGACTGCGACGACAATATCTTAGACAACCAGTGGAACATCACCATTGGCAGCAGCTATGTCTGGACGCTGCCCACCCTACGGCGAATCGAACTGACGCTGAGCAACCGCTCCGATAGCCAGATCTGCTACGTCTACATCTCCCCCACCACCAGCGACAATTGGGGCTCGAACTGGTTGGGGCCGACCGAGGTCATCCGCAACGGCGAATCCCGCGTCTTCATGATCCCCATCGGCCAGTACGACCTGCGCGCCGACGACTGCGACCATGCGCCCCTCTACGAGGAATTCGGGTTCGACATCCGCGAGGCGTATCGGTGGGAGGTGACGCGGTGACACGGAGACACGGAGACGCGGAGACGCGGAGACACGGAGACGCGGAGACGCGGAGACACGGAGACACGGAGACACGGAGAATCACCACATCACCGCGTCTCCGCATCACCGCGTCTCCGCGTCTCCGCGTCACCGCGTCCCCGCGTCACCGCGTCACCGCGTCTCCGCGTCCCCTGAGATAACCATGCGCAGTGTCGAGTGGCATCAGGGCTTCGTCCGTCTGGTGGATCAGCGCTTCCTGCCGGGCGAGTTACGGTTGCTGGAGCTGGAGCGGCCAGAGCAGGTCGCGCAGGCGATCCGCGACATGGCCGTGCGCGGCGCGCCGGCCATCGGCGCCACGGCCGGTTTCGGCCTGGCTCTGGCCGCCTGGCACAGTCCGGCCCGCTCACAGGCCACGTTGCTGCACGACCTCCAGCAGGCCGCCGATCTCCTGCGCTCCGCCCGCCCTACCGCCGTCAACCTGGCCGGAGCCGTCGAGCGCGTGATGCGGCGAGTGGCCGCCGAGGAGAATGTGGAACGCATCCGCCAGGTCGCCCTCGACGAGGCACAGGCCATCGCCGACGAGGAAGTGGCCCGCAACCATCGCCTGGGTCGGATCGGCGCGGAACTGGTGGCGGATGGAGCAACGATCCTCCACCACTGTCACACCGGCGCGCTGGCAACCGTGGACTACGGCACCGCCCTGGGGGTCGTCCGCGCCGCCCACGAGCAGGGTAAGCACGTCCACGTTCTGGTGGACGAGACGCGCCCGCTCCTCCAGGGCGCCCGCCTGACCGCCTGGGAGCTCCAGCAATTGGGCATTCCCTTCACCCTCATCGCCGACAACGCCGCCGGCCATTTCCTGCGCACCGGACAGGTGAACCTGGTGCTGGTGGGCGCAGATCGGGTGGCGGCCAACGGGGATGTCGTCAACAAGATCGGCACCTACAAGCTGGCGGTTGTGGCTAGGGAAAACGCCGTCCCCTTCTACGCCTGCGTCCCCACCTCGACCATTGACCTGTCCATCGCCGACGGTGACGCTATCCCTATCGAGGAGCGTCCGGCAGAGGAGGTGACGGGCCTGACGCTCCTGGGCCGGCCGGTCGCGCCGGAGGGCGTAGCGGTCGCCAACCCCGCCTTCGACGTCACCCCCTGCCGCTACGTTACCGGCATCGTCACCGAGAACGGTGTCGCCTACCCACCCTACGCCGAGAGCCTGCCGCGCATAGTCAGCGCGGCCAACGGGAGGGACTCGTGAACATCGTTGTCACCGGCTCCATCGCCTACGACTACCTGATGCGTTTCCCAGGGCGCTTCGCCGAGCACTTCTTGCCCGATCAGCTCCATCGGGTCTCGCTCAGTTTCCTGGTGGACGAGATGCAGCGCCAGCGCGGCGGCTGCGCGGCGAACATCGCCTACAACCTGGCCCTCCTGGGCGAAAAACCCCGACTTATGGGCACGGCGGGGCAGGATTTCGGCGAGTACCGCGCCTGGCTGGAAGCGCACGGGGTGGATACCTCGCTGACCCGCGAGGAAGCTGACCTGTTCACCGCCTCGTTTTTCGTCAACACCGACCTGGACAACAACCAGATCGCCAGCTTCTACATCGGCGCGATGGCACGGGCGCGCGAGCTTTCATTCCACGCCCTGCAGGGCACGCCGATGGACCTGGCGATCATCTCCCCCAACGACCCCCAGGCGATGGTTCGTTACGCCGCCGAGTGCCGCGAGCTAGGTATCCCCTATCTGTACGACCCCAGCCAGCAGATCATCCGCCTCTCCGGTGAGGAACTGCGCGCTGGCCTGGCCGGTTGCGATATGCTGGTGGTGAACGATTATGAGTTCGAGATGATCCGCGAGAAGACGCAGCTGAGCGCCGAGGCGATCCGCTCCTCGCCGGCCCGCGCCTGCATCGTCACCCTCGGCGCCCACGGTTCGCGCATCTGGACCGCCGACGCCGTCCACGACATCCCGGTTGTGCCCCCGCGCCGGGTCGCCGACCCCACCGGCGTGGGCGACGCCTACCGCGCCGGGCTGATCAAGGGGCTCGCCCTCGGCCTGCCCTGGGAACTGGCCGGGCGGATGGGGGCGCTGGCCGCCACCTATGTCCTGGAGCAACCTGGCACGCAGAACCATCACTATACCCAGGCCGAGTTCGTCGCCCGCTTCCGCGAGCACTTCGACGATGAGGGGGGATTGGAGAGGATGAGTAAGTAGGGAAGTATGCAGGTGTGCAAGTTTGCAAGTTTGCAAGTTTGCAAGTTTGCAAGTGTGCAAGTGTGCAAGTTTGCAAGGGTGTAAGGGTGTAAGGGTGTAAGGGTGTAAGTTGTAGTTTTGAATCTGTACTATGAGATGTGACAAGGAGATTCTCATGCCTATTGACCACGATATCCATGACCTCGATCTGGCTCCTGCCGGACGCCTGCGCATCGAGTGGGCGGAGCGGGAGATGCCGGTGCTGCGGTTGATCCGCGAACGGTTCGCCCGCGAGAAGCCGCTGAAAGGCATACGCCTGTCCGCCTGCCTGCATATCACCACCGAGACCGCTAACCTGGCCCGTACCCTGCAAGCCGGCGGGGCGGAACTGGTGCTCACTGCCTCCAATCCCCTCTCCACCCAGGACGACGCGGCGGCGGCGCTCGTCTCCTACTACGAGATCCCCGTCTTCGCCATCAAGGGCGAGGACAACGAGACCTACTACAAGCACATCCACGCCGCGCTCGATCACCGCCCACAGATCACGATGGACGACGGGGCCGACCTGGTGGGCGTGCTGCACAAGGAACGCACCGAGCTGATCGGCAACGTCATCGGCGGCACGGAGGAGACGACCACCGGTGTCATCCGGCTGCGGGCGATGGCCCGCGACGGCGTCCTGCGCTACCCGATCATCGCCGTCAACGACGCCCTCTCCAAACACCTCTTCGACAACCGCTACGGCACCGGCCAGTCCACGATGGACGGCGTCATCCGCGCCACCAACGTGCTCATTGCTGGCAAGGTGGTGGTGGTGGCCGGTTACGGCTGGTGCAGCCGGGGGATCGCAATGCGCGCCAAGGGACTGGGGGCCAACGTGATCATCACCGAGGTCAACCCGCTCAAGGCGCTGGAGGCGGTGATGGACGGCTACCGCGTGATGCCCATGCGCCAGGCCGCCCCACTGGGCGATATCTTCATCACCTCCACCGGCGACATCAACGTCGTTGACCGCCAACACTTCGAGGTCATGAAGGACGGGGCAATCGTCTGTAACTCCGGCCACTTCAACGTCGAGATCAATATCCCGGCGCTGGCCGAGATGGCCGGCCGCGAACCGCGCCGCGTCCGCCCCTTCGTGGACGAGTACACCCTGCCCGACGGGCGGCGCATCTTCCTGCTGGCCGATGGCCGCCTGGTCAACCTCTCCGCCGCCGAGGGCCACCCCAGCGCAGTGATGGATATGTCGTTCGCCAACCAGGCCCTCTGCGCCGAGTATATGCTGCGCCACGCCGACGAGCTGGAGCGAACAGTCTACCCGGTGCCGGAGGAGATCGACCAGCAGATCGCCCAGATCAAGCTGCGGGCGATGGGCGTGGAGATCGACGTGCTGACGCCGGAACAGGAGAAATACCTGGCATCCTGGGAGGAGGGAACATGAGCGAGGAGACAGGACGTGATAGCGAGTTGCACGCGGCGTCCCAACCAACCGTCTACCGTGGCACCAGTTCCGACATCACTGCGCTCCTGGCAACAGCAGTCGGGCTACTGGCCCTGCTGACCTACGGAACGATGGGCAGCTTCATCTACTGCCTGCCCATCCTGCCGCTGATCCTGGGCATCGCCGGCCTGGCCTCGGCGCGGCGATCGGTCGCCCCCGACCGCACGCGGCTGCTGTCCTGGATCGGCGTCGGCACGGGCGGCTTCGCCCTCCTAGTCATGGTAGCGCTATTCATCTTCGTCATGCTGATCATGCTCTTCTCCTTCGTATTCCCATTGATGATGCTCGCCATGACACCCGAGCTGAGAGGATATTGAAAGATCACCTGCTGGCCATTGACGTCGGCACGCAGTCGGTGCGGGCGCTGCTGTTCGACCTGCGAGGCAACCTGGTGCACAAGATCCAGGTGCCCATCGAGCCGTATTTCTCCACTCAGCCCGGCTGGGCCGAACAGCGCCCGGAGGTGTTCTGGGAGCACCTCTGCGCGGCTTGTCAACAACTTTGGCCGGCGAGCACGGTTCCCAGGGAAGCCGTCGCCGGTGTCGCCCTGACCACACAGCGCTCCACGGTCATCAACGTGGACGCCGACGGCCGGCCGCTGCGCCCGGCCATCGTCTGGCTCGACCAGCGGCGCACCGGCGGGCTGAAGCCGGTTGGCGGCCTCTGGGGACTGGCCTTCCGCCTCGGCGGGATGCGCGAAACGGTCGCCTACCTGCAGGCCGAGGCGGAGGCGAACTGGATCCACACCCACCAGCCGGACGTCTGGGCGCGGACGCACAAGTACCTCTTTCTCTCCGGCTACTTGACGTACCGGCTGGTAGGCCGCTTCGCCGACTCGGCGGGCTGTCAGGTGGGTTACGTCCCCTTCGACTACAAGCGCCAGGCCTGGTCGAAAAAGTGGGACTGGAAGTGGCAGGCGGTGCCGATGGATGCACGCATCCTGCCGGAACTGGTCGCGCCGACACAGCCGCTGGGGACAATCACCCCGCAGGCTGCCGAGGCAACCGGCATCCCGGCCGGACTGCCGCTCATCGCCGCCGCCGCCGACAAGGCCTGCGAGGTCCTCGGTGCCGGCTGCCTGGAAGCGCACATCGCCTGCCTCTCCTACGGCACCACCGCCACGGTCAACACCACCAGCCAGCGCTACGTCGAGGTCATCCCGCTCATCCCCCCCTACCCCAGCGCCGTGCCGGGGGCGTACAACCTGGAGATCCAGGTCTACCGCGGCTACTGGATGGTGCGTTGGTTCCGCCAGGAGTTCGGCCTGCGCGAGGAACAGATCGCCCGTGAGCGGGGCTGCGCGCCGGAGGAACTGTTCGATGAGCTGGTGGAAGCCGTGCCACCCGGTTCGATGGGGCTGACCCTTCAACCCTACTGGTCGCCCGGCCTGAAGAGCCCCGGTCCAGAGGCGAAGGGAGCGATCATCGGCTTCGGCGACGTGCATACCCGCGCCCACATCTACCGCGCCATCCTGGAGGGCGTGGCCTACGCCCTGCGCGAGGGGCTGGAGCGGACACAGAAGCGGCTGAAGGTGCGGATGACCGAGGTGCGCGTCTCCGGCGGGGGGTCGCAATCGAACGCAGCGCTACAGCTCACCGCCGACATCTTCGGCTTGCCGGCCAGCCGCCCACACCTCTACGAGACCTCCGGCCTGGGGGCGGCGATCGTCGCGGCAGTGGGGCTGGGACTGCACCCCGATTTCGCCACGGCGGTGCGGGAGATGACGCGGGTAAGCCAGACCTTCGAACCGCGTCCGCAGGCACACGAGATCTACAACGGACTCTACCATCGCATCTACAAGCAGATGTACCCCCGGCTGCGCCCGTTGTACGAGGAAATCCGCCGCATCACTGGCTACCCACCCAGGTAAGCACAGATTCCTTCTGAGCCAATCCGCACAATCCATGATTAACCGTAACTGCCTACCCTTTACCAGGCCTGGTGCTGGCAGGGCCGGCGTGCCGGCCCCTCACCCCACCCCCTACCCCCGCCCCTCTCCCGCCCGGCGGAGGGTGCTTAAAAAAGCCAGTGAAACAGAGGGGAGGGCTTGGAGGACACCTTGTGA
>Ga0209018_1001805_pt1 | contig 16497 bp, 14 predicted proteins | sample YNPBryBLVA2012_FD_185814 | JGI IMG/M metagenome (GOLD analysis project Ga0209018, IMG submission 185814) | Anoxygenic and chlorotrophic microbial mat microbial communities from Yellowstone National Park, USA - YNP Bryant BLVA 2012 (SPAdes)... ...
TTGGAAACAAACTTAATAAATTTATCCTTATCAAAAATTAAAGTTCCTTCTATATCAATAAAAAATACTTCTTTCATCTTTTTATCCGACAAAAGAAGTTTAATTAAATCTTTATCCAACTTTAAAGCAAGTTCAATAACCTTATTCTTCAAAAGCTCGCCTTCGCTAATAAGACGTTCGTCTTTTTTAAGGAGGTTTTTCAAATTGTCTAATAAGTTTTCCATAGTTTTACCTCATTAAATCGTCAATGCTAATGCCTAAAGCGTCAGCTATTTTTTTGGCGGTTTCAATTCTGGGATCTGGCGTTGCCCCAGATTCAATTTTTGTTATTGTATGCAAGGTAATGCCGGCAAGTTTTGATAACTTGTCTTGGGATATACCCAACTTTGCACGGTATTTCTTAATATTCTTTGCAATTGTTGGCATTTCTTTTGACATTGTAATATAATTTTACTGGTAACTATTACCAGTAGCTTTTATTAGCATAAAATTTATAATTAAATGTCAAACAAAATTGGGGAGTTCCTTGTTGTTGCCTGCGCACGGAAATAGTGGGACAAGGGCAACTATAAATAATGATAACCCCTCGGCTTCTGAAAAAATTTTGGCAAAACCAAGGAGCAGGCGGGTAAAAAGAAAAAGGGGTTTGGGGAAAATCAACTTTTACCCCCTTGCTTCTTTTAGGTGGTGGGTGGGTATGCGTCGCCGAAAGCGAGGCGAGCGGGCAAACAAACCCTCCAGAAATAATGAAAGTCTTGTTTGGTCGGGGTGGCAGGAATCGAACCTAGCTGCCTCATGCACCCCATGCATGCGTTCTACCAATGAACTACACCCCGATCAGGGGTTATAGCTAGAAACAACAACTAAACTTTGTCAAACCAAGTTAGTCAGTTAACTAGCCGCTACCAATTGTTGCAAAAAGTTTTCTAGCTGGATCGTCTTTAATCTTGGTTTATTTTTGTATAAAGATGATCTTCAATAAGCCACAAACTAAAACCATCCCTGACAATTAGACCAAATCTTGGGTTTTCAAACAGACTTGACTACTTTAACCCAGGCCGTAGCCAGATTGGTTTTTCAATTTGCTAAATCCAGAAAAAGTTCAAAAATTATTCGTCTTACGACAAATGCTCTTCAATAAACAAACGGCTAATAGTTAAAAAATAAGATAGTAAAATTGGTCCAACCACAATACCAATCATGCCAAACAAACTAACTCCTAAAATGAAACCAGAAACTGAAACTAGTGGATGAATATGACCCAATTTGCTTTGAATAATTGGTCTTAGAAAACTATCGTTTAAAGTTAACACAATGGCCAGTATAACCATAATCAAAGCAGCGTAATAATAGCCACTTAACAAAAAGATAATAATTGCTGGCAATACCACAAAAATGGGACCAACAATAGGCAAAAAAGACAAAATAGCGGCAATAAAGCCCCAAATTATTGGTGATTGCAAATTAGCTAGCCAAAAGGCTAAACCAAAAATCGTGCCTTGAATAATAGCCATTACTGTGTTGCTTAATAACACTGCAAAGGTAACCGTTTTAAATTCAGTTAAGATTTTAAAAACGTTAGTCCTATTGAAAGGAATGTATTTTAGAGCCATTTGCAAAAGGGTTTGTCGATCGGTGACTAGTAAAAAATAAAAAGTAAAATAAGTTAACAAAATTCCTATAAACCAAAAATTAACACTAGCCGTTAAGGTTAATAAAAAGTTGCTAGCTACGTTGGTTAGGTTGCTAATTTGAGTTTCCAAAAAGTTTTGCAAGTTTATATCAAACGGTAGTCTGGTCAAACCGATTTCTAGAAAATCCAGCCAATTTCCGTTTTGCAAAAAGCGTTGGATTTCATTCAAAATCAAAATTGTCATAAACACTAAAGGAGTGACAATGGTCACTAAGGTAATGATAATCACCACCAACGCAGCAATGGTTTTGGATAATTTTAACTTTAAGTAACAAAATTCAAATAATGGATAAAATAAGACATACAAGACCAAAGCACTTAAAAAATAGCTAAGATAAACCCATAAACCATAAATCACCACTATTCCTAAAATTACAACTATGACCAAAGCTGAAATTTTTTGAAAACTCTGCTTAGTCCAAAATTGATCACTGTTGAGCATAAATTAACTGAAGAAATTCTTATATTTTTAGTATACTTAACCGTAGCTAAGTTTGGAGAGTCGGACAAGATATCTTTTTGATTTTTTAAGATAATTTCTTTTCTGTAAAGTCAGATAGCCCAAACTTGACCATTTTCCACAAAAAGCCTAAACTTAGCACAGTTGGTGTTGTATGCAAGTCTACCAAGTCCCACAGTTTTTGGATTCCGGTAATAGAATCTTAGGCCCTTTAACTCTTGGGCAATTGATTTACGCTGTGGTTGGAGGAGCTGTGTGCTTTGTGATTTTCAATTTCTTTAGTGCTTTGATTCCGGGAATAGGTATTTTTGCTTTACTGCCAGTGGCCCCTGTGGCTGGATTGACTGCTTATCTGGCTTTAGGTAAATATAACGGTCGCGACGCTGATATTTATGTATTGAAAATGATTGTTCATTTTGTCAGACCCAGAAGAATGACTTACTGCCGCAAACCAGATTTATCGGAAATAGATGAACAAATTAGAGAGCTTACACCAGAAAAAATTCTGGAAAGATGGCGAGAAAGAAGAGAAATTACTCAAAGTCAAGATATATTTAAACGTAGAGATGTAGAATACAAAGTTTCTACGATCAAGAATCTAACCAGTTCTATTGAAGATATTCAGCAAAACGTATTGTATGAAATTTATTCAATGGAAAAGAAAAAAGAAGACACTGAAGCACTAGTTAAAACTTTACAAGAAACCAACAACCCCTATAGTGTGCCTATTGTAACTAAACCTACTATGGATCTAGAAGAAAAAATCCGCCAGGAAAACCTACAAAGACAAGAAAACTTAAATTTCTTAAATCTTTCTAAGAAAGACGATTAAAAACAAAAAATATGCACAACTCAGACCTTAACCAACAAACAGTAAGCCAAAACTATCCCCCTAACCAACCACCTAACCCTCTACAAGCCTTGAAAAGTAGGCTAGGTAAAAAAAATGCTACAACAACTTTACCCCTTAATAAGCAAAGCTCGGCTCCTCAAATCTTAGTTGATGATTTACCAAAAACTCCTCTAACCGATGCCCAAAAAATTCAAAAAATCAACGAAATTCTAGCCGAATTTCAAAGAGAAATGAATAAACTAAGACTTAAACGTAACCAAGCAGTTGAAAATTACGTACAGCAACTGGCTTTGCAAAAAGCCAATCAAATTTTGGCTAGTATTAAACAAATGTTTTCCAATATAACCAGTCGATTTAGTAAGAAATAGCTCTTGACTAGAAAAAATCTTTAGATTTCTTCTTCCAGTAGAAGCAGTTTTTAGTTTAAAAATACTTTAACTGCGGGCATAGTTTAGTGGTAGAATGCAACCTTCCCAAGGTTGAGGTGCGAGTTCGATTCTCGTTGCCCGCTCCAAAATTAAACCTTAAGAAATAGTTAACTAATTTGGTTTCGCCATACCTCTCTAACTTTGCAAAAGCAAACTAGCTTGAATTTACAAATCCAAAAGTGAATTGTTAGTTTAGTTTAGTTTCATCAATCCTAATTGTAATTGACTCAAATTAAGTTAATCAAAGTTTTTCTTAATCAAAATCGACTGTCTAGTTTATTACTCCCCAGTAGGCAAACAGAAACTGCTAACTTAAAGTTGGTAAATCTTTTAAATAAATCAGTTTGGATTCGCAGGAATTAATTTGACCGATAAATTTCTTTGTAGTTTTCAACCATTTTCACTTTTTAACCGAACAAAAATTTCGCCAATAAATAAATTCTTGGTTATCCTTTACCAAAGATAGAAACCAAAAAAACATCTACTAAAATGAACTTTCAAGCCAAATTTACCCGCCCTAGAGGCTTTCTCAAATTCAGAAATAACCCAGAACCAAGCGATTTATCCAACAAAAAACTTAACTTCCAGTTGTGGCGAGTAAAATTTGATACTCCCCAAATTCTTTATGCAAAAACTAAATTTTCAAACTAAAAGAGTTCTTTGTGTTAAGTATGATTTATAATTTGAGTTGTATGACTTTGAGCTGAAAGACTATTCAGCATTGTCCAATAAATCGTCAGCCTTTAACTCATCTTCCATTTCGGGTACATCCACAGACTCGTTTTCCGAAACATTTTCCGAAACATTATTAAACCCTACCCGGCCTTCTCTTAGTCTTTTTCTAAACTCTTCCAAAATTAAGTTTTTAGCTTTTTCCAAAAGATCTGGATGCTCATACAAAAACTTTTTACTATTTTCACGACCCACACCCAACTTGATTTCCTCTGAATCAAGCTTGAATTTGTAGGTATTCCCAGATTTTTCAATAATTCCATAATTGACGCCTATGTCCACCACTTCTCCAGCTACAGACAATACTCCAGGCTCGTTAAACATCATATCAAACTCAACTGTTTTGAACGGAGCAGCCATTTTGTTTTTCACAATTTTTACGCGAATTCTTACGCCAACATTGTCGTTGCCAGCTTTGAGGTTGCCAACTTTACGCACATCTAGTCTTTGGGTAGCAAAAAATTTTAGAGCCTGGCCGCCAGTTGTGGTTTCTGGATTGCCAAACATTACCCCGATTTTCAAACGGATTTGGTTAATAAAAATTACTACCGTTTTAGACCTGGAAATAGCGGCTGTTAATTTACGCAAAGCTTGAGACATCAATCTAGCTTGGACTCCCATTTGACTGTCACCCATGTTACCCTCTAATTCAGCCTTAGGTACCAAAGCAGCTACCGAGTCAATTACAATCACGTCAAAAGCGTTAGATCTAACTAAATTATCCACTATTTCTAAAGCCTCCTCACCATTGCTGGGTTGTGAAAGATACAAATCATTCACTTTCACGCCTAGTTTAGCCGCCCAGTCCGGATCTAGAGCATGCTCGGCATCAATAAAAGCGGCTATTCCTCCTTGTTTTTGAGCTTGGGCTATGGTAGATAAAGCTAAAGAAGTTTTACCAGAAGATTCTGGCCCGTAAATTTCAATAATTCTCCCCTTTGGAAAACCCCCTACCCCAGTAGCCAGATCTACTGACAAAGAACCGGTGGAAATCACTTCTACATCCATATCTACCGATTCGTTCATTTTCATTATCGATCCTTGGCCAAAAGTGCTTTTAATTTGCGAAATTACCAGCTCCGCCATTTTTCTTTTTTGCTCAGCATCCATAACAGTTGGATTGTCGTTCTTCAGAGTAGTTTTTTTAGACATAAATAATCAGCCTTAAAATTAAACTAAAATAGTTACTAGCCTAACTCAAAGATTTTACCGAATTTGTCAAAACAAATAAACAACAAAACAACCAATAAATCAGCCAGCTAATAGCTAAAACCATTAACCAACCCAAGTAGTTAACCTACAAACCAACATCCTAGTGTTTCTTTTAAATCAATCTTTAATTTGCAGATATTCCCGGATTTTTCAATAATTCCATGATTGACACCTATACTCATCACTTCTCCAGTGCAGATAATGCTCTAAGTTCGTTGGACATCATATCAAACCCAACCGTTTTGAACGGAACAGTCGTTTTGTAAGTCAAAAATTATAATTTTGTCGAAGCCACAATAATGTCTGCTTCTTGCAAGGTTTTTTGGTTTTTATCACTAATTCCGCTAATAGTTATTTTTAGAATTCCGGCCTTAGTAGCTCCACCACCAACCGCAGAATCTATGTTTGTCTTCATGATTCCTGAAACATAGCTTAGACCAGGTATACAAGCTTTAAACACGTTTTCTGGCGCTGGAACTACTTCAACCCAACTAGTTTTAGCTTGATTTAAGACCTCTGTAGTAATTTCCTCTTTGAATTCTTCTGGTACAGGCGCATTTCCTGGAGACAATTTAACATCTTTAATGTACATCCTTTGGTTATCGTTTAGTCTTACCCTAAACCATTTAGAATCCTTAATTTCTAAATACCTTGTAGTATCATTAGTACACACACCACCCATTTCTCCAAAAGTATCTACTAGACCTATGTTGTAGGTAAGGGTTATACCATCTTTTTGAAAAATTAAAGTTGTGCCTGTACTGGTGTTTTCCTCTGTGAATAACCAATCTTTACTATACTCTAACTCAAAAGTAGGATACGAAGGATTAGTGTACTTTTTAATCGGGCTTTCCGGTTCCTTGGGTTTTTCCTGAGGTTTGTCTGACTGGCTGTTGTTTAGATTGGTATCTGTGGCTGTTTGATTAGATTTTTGTTCAATAAACTGCTGTTGACGATAGTAGCACTCTCTAGGATTTGTATTCTCCAAGATCCGACCGCCATAGTAGACACATTCTTCAAAAGTCGTTACTGTTGGTTGGTTGAGCGCTGAATTGTTTGACCTAGTAGACTGTAAAATTAAGATCCCAGCTAGAAAAATCACTACAGTCGCTACTATACCTAAACCTATCTTGTTTTGCTTGAACCACAGCCAAGAAGAATTTGTTTGATAGCTAGAATTTAAGACCTCGCTATTAAACACCGGCAAAACCTCTTCAGTTTTACTGACTTCTTTGTTAGTTTTTTTCTCGGAAATAGCGGTGTCATAATTATTTTCAGTGGCAAGATTTTTGTTTTTAGACATAGTGAAATTCACCTACATTCAGTAGGTTAAAAAAAGTCAGGCTTTTGTCAATATCAGTTAGCTTTTCTAGTTAAACTAAATTTTTGGTTGAAATTTTCTAGTTTTAGAAATTGCCTCAATCAAAATCAACAAATTAGTGACCATTCAAGTTTTGCTCAGATAAGCATCTGTCCAGAATACCCCTCAGTCTGAGAAAGCTTTTGTGAAAACCTAATTCTGATATATCAATCTTTGCTTATTTGGAATTATCTCAAGCTAATTTTCAGGCAAGATTGGTCAACAGTCGACACTTGGAGTTTATAGAACTTACTAAAGTTAACTTAGAGTTGACGAAATTAATTTTTCTATATTCTTTGCTAGTCTTTCTAGTTTTAACTGATTTTAATTACACACTTATTAGTGCCTAGCTTATGCCATCGACTTCTAAACCCAAAAACATTATTGAAAAAATTTGGGAGGAGCACGTTGTTGTCCAAAAAGAAGGTCATCCAGCAGTTTTAGGGATCGATTTACAGCTGGTTCACGAGGTAACTTCACCTCAGGCCTTTGAAATGTTAAGGGAGAAAAATCTACCAGTAAAGTATCCGGGAAAATTAGTGGCTACTTTAGATCATGCTATTCCTACTCGTTTAGATAGAGATAATATTTTTGATGAGGTAGCCAAAAAACAAGTTGAAACCTTAAGACGTAACGTGGTCGATTTTGACATACCTTTTTACGATTTTGGTAGTGGTAACCAAGGGATTGTGCACGTTTTAGGTCCGGATTTAGGAATTACCCAACCAGGTTTGACGATAATTTGTGGCGACTCTCACACAGCTACCCACGGCGCTTTTGGAGCTTTGGCTTTTGGTGTGGGCACCACTGAAGTGGGTTTAATGATGGCTACAGGCTGTATTTTGCAAGATAAACCAAAAACAATGAAAATTGAGTTCAAGGGCCACTTGCCTAAGGGAGTGTTTAGCAAAGATATGATTTTAAAATTAATTTCTTTGATTGGTATTGGAGGAGGTAACGGACATATTTTTGAATATACTGGCACAGCTATCGCTGATTTAAGTATGGAAGCTAGGATGTCAATTTGTAACATGAGCATTGAAGCCGGAGCTAGAGGCGGTCTAATCTCCCCAGACAAAAAAACTATAGAGTACTTAAAAACCAGAAAAATTACTACTAAAATTAGTTCTGGCGATTTGGATAGGATTATTGAAGAACTGAGACTACCCTTAAAAATTCACGGACAAGCACACACTAAAGCTAGCGTCATAAGTCAACAATTGATTTTGCGACTGTTGAACCTGGGACGTAAGTTTATTTTAATTTCCAGTTATCCTCAAAGTAAGGCTTTGTTAGAACAAATTAACGACTCTGCAATTGCTTGGGTTCAAGACGTGTCAGCGTTGTCATCTAACTTGGATAAACCGATGATTTGGTTTGAGGGATCGCTTTTGGATAATATTCAGTCAATTTTAGCTCAAATTGAGCCAGACAGAATTGTGGCCGTGTTAGACCTAGAAAATCTGTCAATCAATAAAAACTTGGCTGATCTTAAGCAACTGGAATTAAGTTTGCAACCTTTATTAACCAGACGTAATTTGCTATTAGCTGGAGATTGGACCAATTTGGAATGGGTAAATTTTGAGTTTAATAGCGAACTACAATTTTCGCCCTACAACAACCAACTGATGCCGAAATTAAGCGACTACAAAGTTTTGTGGACCCTGTGTGAACCCAAACCTTTCAGACCCAAAGAGGAAGATTGGGACAGAGCGGTGGAATATTGGCTAAGTTTACGCAGCGATCCTGGCTGTGAATATGACCGAGAACTAGTAATTGATGTTAGTCAACTTGAACCAATGATTACCTGGGGGACTAACCCTGGTGAAGGTATACCTATCACCGGCACAGTGCCCTATTTGGACGAGTTACCCGCAGATAGTCGGAACAACGCCAAAAAATCGTTGGAATACACTAAACTACAAGAAGGTCAAAAACTCCTTGGTTTGCCAGTAGACTTTGTATTTATGGGTAGTTGCACTAATTCTCGTATTGAAGATTTGCGAATTGTAGCCAAAATTTTGCAAGGTAAAAAAGTGGCCAAAGGAGTGACTATGTACGTAGTGCCTGGTTCTGAAGCTGTCCGTAGACAAGCCGAGCTGGAAGGTTTGGACCAAATCTTTAAAGAGGCTGGAGCCGAGTGGCGCATGCCAGGTTGTTCGATGTGTTTAGGGATGAACGACGACAAAGTGCCAGCTGGTAAACGCTGTGTGGCCACCTCTAATCGTAATTTTATGAACCGCCAAGGTCCAGGAGCTATCACTCACCTAGCCAGCCCAGCCACCGCCGCCGCTACAGCCATCACTGGGGTAATCACTGACCCGAGAACAGTACTGTAAAACCTCTAAACAATAAAAAGCCCTAAACTTTACCTGGAAAAATTATCCAAGTGCAAACTAGTTCAATAAGCCCAAAACAAACCCTTGAAACACAAACTAAAATTGCGAATTGTAAAAAAGTTGTAATAATTACAGACAAAAATTAAGACGCACCTCAAAGGTAAACGCCAGAGTCGACGCAGACTAACAAAATTTTTCTATTTTTTATTTTTTTGACTAAAATATTTCTCAAAGATTACCTTTGTCTCCTCATCAGTAGGTAATCTAAATCCACCCTTGCCATCACGAACAAGGTTGAAAGTGCTTCCAGTCGGGACCCCTCCTTTTACAAGCTCTCCCAGAAATAGTTCTCCATTAGTTCCCGGGTAGTCTCTAATATTCTCGTAGTATATTTCTTGTCCTTGTCCTTGATTTTGTCCTTGATTTTGTTCTGGACTGCCAGAACCAAAAAATTTTTTGAACATAAGCAGAATGTTATTCTGAACTAATATAGAGATATATTAGAAGATTTTTTCAGATTCGTCAAGTGTATTTTAAAAAAACTATATTCTTCTTGTATTTCCCCTTCAAGGCAAGTCAAAATTCAGATCATTAAAGTCTGTTGGTAGTCATTCTTTACTAAAAATTGCACTCATCTTATTTTGGTTAAGACTAATCTGGAACACTTGGTCTAGACTTTGAAAAATTGATCAAAAATCTAAGCCAATTTCACAAAACACTCAAAACAACAAAATCAAAAAACCTATCACTTACTTAGATGTAGTCAGAATTTAGCCATACTTGACAAAAATTTCTTATAAATCAACTCGTCAATTAGTGTTAAATTAACTAACCTTGCTATGACCTGCTCAAGTTGGAATTCTGGTTGTGGTTGTGGTCCTAATTGCCAACCTGAACCTGACCAAAGCCAATCAACCAAACATTTAAAACAACACAGTGTTGAATTAACCGGCACCCCCGATTCGGATAATTGGCTAAAACGAGCTAGCGCCAGAGGTATGATGCGAGCTGTGGGCTACACTGACCAGGATTTTGAGAAACCTATCGTAGGCGTGGGTACTCCCTACACCAATATTACGCCTTGTAACAACAATATTCAAGAGCTTAGCCAAATTGTTTCTCGAGAATTGGAAAGGGCTGGTTTTAAAGCCTACTACATAGGCACCCCGGTGGTTACCGACGGTGAATCTATGGGTATGGAAGGCATGAAGTACTCTTTGCCATCCAGAGATCTAATTGCCGACTGTATTGAAACCATGATGGAAGCCTATGCTTGTGATGCTGTGATTACCTTATCTGGGTGCGATAAAACTATTCCAGGGGCGTTGATGCCTATTGCCCGACGTAACGCCATTGGCATCACCTTATACGGTGGTTCTGTTTTGCCTGGAGAATACAAAGGTCAAGAATTAGATATTGTTAGTATTTTTGAGGCTATTGGAGCCTATAGTGCTGGTAAAATTAGCAAGGAAGATATGGAGGAAATAGAAAAGCGAGCCATTCCTGGGTGCGGTAGTTGTGGAGCTATGTATACAGCCAACACCATGGCCACAGCCATTGAAGCTTTGGGTATGAGTTTGCCTTTCAGTTCCTCTAACCCAGCCACTGACCGCACTGGACGGGTGTCTGAAAGTAAATATAACGACTGCATTCGCACGGTTCACGCCTTAAAAAATTTAATGGAAAAAAATATTCGAGCCAGGGATATTATGACCAAAAAGGCTTTTGAAAACGCCATTACGGTAATGATGGCTTTGAGTGGCTCTACTAACGGAGTGTTACATTTACTAGCCCTAGCCAAAGAAGCTGAAGTAGATTTAACCTTAGCCGATTTTGATCGAATTAATGCCAAAACGCCAATTCTGGCCGATATGAAACCGTCTGGCCGTTACGTTATGTATGATTTATACAAAGTTGGCGGCACTCCCGTGGTAATGAAAGAATTGCTCAAAGCTGGCTTGCTGCACGGAGATTGCTTAACCGTTACCGGTAAGACTGTGGCCGAAAATTTGGCTGAGGTGCCTGACATAGCTAGCCTCAATCAAGGTTTAGTTAATCCTAAATACGCTGAACATCCAGTATTGTATCCGGCCAACGCTCCCAAAGCAGAACCAGGCCACCATATTATGGTGCTCAGTGGCAACTTAGCTGAAGGATGTGTGTTTAAACAAAGTGGTAAATACCTTGCCGATGGTCGGGCACATACCGGTCCTGCCAGAGTTTTTGAAAACGAAATCGATGCTATTGACGCCATTTTAGCTGGTAAAATCAACAAGGGTGACGTAATTGTAATTCGCTACGAAGGACCCAAAGGTGGTCCCGGTATGCGAGAAATGCTATCCCCCACATCAGCGTTGGCTGGTAGAGGTTTGGTTAATGATGTGCCTTTGATTACTGATGGACGTTTTTCTGGAGGGTCTCACGGAATTATTGTGGGTCACATTGTTCCGGAAGCTGCTGAAGGCGGACCAATAGCTTTACTTCAGGATGGTGATTTGATCACTATTGATCCTAGTAGAAAGCTAATTCAAGTGGAACTAAGCGATGAAGAGTTGGCCGCTAGAAGGGCTAAGTGGAAGCCGCCAGAACCAAAATACAAAAAAGGCTTCTTGGCCAAATACACTCGTTCGGTTCGCAGTGCTAGCGAAGGGGCAGTCACTCATTAAAGTTAAGTCTGTTCTAAAAACCCTTAGAAATATCTAAACACACCCGCAAAACATAGAAACAACATAAGTAACCAAAAAACTACTGGTACATAAAAGTTTTGTGAAGTATAGAACAATACGAACAAGAACCGCCTTTCTTGCTAGGTCTTCATGCCTCTATTAAGAGAAGTCAAAGGTGGGTTCAGATTCTAGGATACACTTACCATTTGTAGGGCGATAAGAAGTGTATAAGGAGCTAGGTTTGGCCTGCTTCCCCTTGGTGGGGATACTGGCAGATCTGCGCGAGGTCAAGGACTTAGTGTTGCCAAATACCTGCCCTAACTCTTTTTGGATAGCTTATTCAGAGGGTGCTTAATCTGGGTGTTTCTTTGATCCTTTTCTATCTACCAATGTAATTTTTGGTTTGGTACTAACTTTTTTAAAAAATGTCCAGCTAAGAATTATAGCTTTTTCCAAAGACAAATTAGTTCCCCTCATAGATTCTTGGTTTACCAATTGAAAAAAGTATTTTTATGAATAACCTCAGGCTAAATTAAATAATAAGTTGGATATAAATTTAATAATGTGGCATACTACTCTTGGTTTTAGAATCAATCAGAATACGTAAAACGTGAAACAGCAAAACTTATAGAGAATATCTACAAGCTGAAACAGCAGAACTTGATGATACACAAGATAAAATAGCAGGACCTATGGGAAATAATGAAAATGATATATAAAAACACTTATTAGAAAATGCTGAAATAAGAAGGGTGATAAAGCCTTTATAGCAAAAATAGTTGTAAAACTGATAGTAGATGTAAAAGCTAGATTTAGAAAATCCGGAAAAACTTCAACTATTTATTTATATGCTATAATAGATGCCTTAGACGAGGTCTAGAATAAGTAAACAAGGGAAGTTTTTAGAAGATGTTAAATATCTGCGATACCGAACTACAGAACTTGAACAAACTGTTGCAACAACAGAACGAGCAATGCAAGAAAAACCAGGAATCGTAGCACCAGATAATCTTGAGAAGGCTAGACATCTTATTATTGAAGCATATACGGGGTTTATGGTATATAAAAAACGGCGTTAATGCTGTAAAATTCGGCTAGATTGGTGTAGTAAAAATTCGGCTAGATTGGTGTAAAGATGAGAAAACCAAGGAAGTCCTGTATATAATGAAGATCTGCAAAAACATATTACAGAACTTGAACAAACTGTTGCAACAACAGAACGAGCCATGCAAACCAAACTAGGAAACACAGTAGCACCAAAAAATCTTGGGGAAGTTCAAGCTTTGATTGCTCAAGCAAGGCAAATCCTAGAAGCCCAAGGTCAATAGTACTCTAGGTTGTTATGTAAAACCTTGTTTAATATTCATCAAAACAACACAAAAGTAAAATAAATGACCACTTCAGGCATCACAACCCCAAAATTCCTAAACACACACAGACTGACTTTAATCTTCAGTTAATTACTTAAAAGAAATTGGGTTTGGAGTAAAAAACAAACTTGGTAGTAATTTTTGGTGAAGTTTTTGCCTAGTTGAGTAAGTCTTGGTAAAGTTTTTTGAGTTCCTGGAAAAATTGGTGGATACTGACTGGTGTGTGGAAAGCCTGAGGTAACAATTTTTGGTATACGCTTAGCAAGCTAACTAAATTAGAAGCCAGATTTTAATTTATAACCAACTGTTTTAACTTCAGCCCTATTTCTTTATCTAGACTAATTCGGAAGATTTATTAGGCTCTACTGAAAAAGTTTAGAAAATTGATGGTTTTTGATCAGTGCTCGGCGTTTTTTCAAGCCTATCTGGAAAAATTAGTTGATCTTTAAACTAGTCTATTTGTATTGTCTAACCTGTTTAATTAGATTAGTTAAATTGACTAAATCTAGCTAGTGTTAGCTTAAGCATTAAAACGTGGGTAACCTGAGTGGAGTTGTTTAGGCTAACCAAAACACAAGGCAGTAGTAGTTTTTCAATTTTCAAGCATTCCAAGTTGTTCAACGATAATAGTTAAGTTAAAGTAACCTAACCTGTTGGTTGGTTAACCCGACTTTAGCTTGACAGGGCTATCTAAATTCGCCAATGTAACACACGATATGTCTCTAGAACCTAGAGCTTTCTTTTTAGAAGCCTTAAATTGGCGCTATGCTGTTAAAAAATTTGACCCTAAAAAAATTTTATCTGCCGAACAAACAGACTATGTCTTAGAAGTCTTTCGCCTGGCTCCAACCGGTTTTGGCTTGCAACCGTATAAATTAGTAGTGGTGTCTGATCCTAAACTCAAACAGGCTTTGTTTCTGCAAGCTGGAGGTCAAAATCAATTTAAAGACTGCTCTCATTTGTTAGTTTTTTGTGCCTTAAAGCAAATAGACGAAAATTATGTTGATCAGTACATGCAGACCATAGCCGAAACTCGAAACGTTAAACTGGAAACCTTGCAAGGGTTTAAAAATTCTATTTTAAATTGGCTAAATAAGCTATCACCAGAAGAGTTTTTAAACTGGTCAAAAAAACAAGTATATTTGGCTTTGGGTATGGTCTTAAGTGCTTGTGCTCTAGCTAAAATTGATAGTTGTCCTATGGAAGGTTTTGACGCTCAGCAAGCATCTCAAATATTAAAATTAGACACCAACTTAATACCCACAGTTCTGTGTGCTTTAGGTTTTAGAGATACTACAGATCCTATGGCTAATTTGCCTAAAGTGCGTTTAACTAACAGTGACCTAATTTTATATATGTAAAAAAGCTATAGTCATTGAAAAATTATGTTAATTTAACGCTTTATTAAATATGCTTGGCAATCATAACCATATTGACCCCAACTCTAAAGTGTATAGTTTCTTGTTAACTTTAGAAGAAATTATTCAAGCAAAATTAGATTCACCTACAACCGGTTCCTACGTTGGTCAATTAGGTTCTCAAGGCACTGCTAGAGTTGCTCAAAAAGTTGGCGAAGAAGCCGCAGAAACTATAATTGAAGCGGTTAAAGCAAATTTTGATGAATCTCAATTTTTGGCTGAAGCGGCTGATTTATTGTTTCATTATCTCATTTTATTACACCAAAAAGGCTATAGTTTAAAACAAGTAGTACAAGTTCTAGAAACCAGACACCAAATTGCTAAAAACAAGTAAGTTATCCATATGTCTGCTAAAAAGTTACGTATCGGTATTCAAAAAAAAGGACGTTTAAGTCTAGATTCAATTAAATTGATTAAAGATAGTGGTATAGAATTCTCCAGTAGAGAGGGAACTCTCTTTACCGAAAGTACTAATTTTCCTATGGAGATTATCTTTCTGAGAGATGACGACATTCCCGAATACGTGGCTGACGGTACTTTAGACATTGGAATTGTAGGACATAACGAAGTTGAAGAAAAAAATGAGCAAATTGATATAGTCAAATATTTAGGCTTTGCTAAATGTCACTTGGCAATAGCTGCACCCACTAATTCAGATATCACTTGTGCAGAAGATTTAGAAGGCAAAACTGTAGCTACTTCTTATCCTAATATTTTACGTCGGTATTTACAAAAAAAGGGTATAAAGGCCAACATTCAAAAAATCAGTGGATCAGTAGAAGTTGCTCCTGGAATTGGTTTAGCCGATGCTATTTTTGACATCGTTCAAACTGGTAGCACTCTAATCATTAACGGTCTAAAAGAGGTAGAAGTGGTGTTTTATTCGGAAGCAGTATTGATTGCTAATCCAGAACTAGATTTTGAAACTAGAAAATTGTTAGACAAATTTTTGTTCCAACTAGAATCCTATATGCAAGCTAAGTCACTGAAATATGTCGATTTTAATATACCTAATTCAAAACTGCCAGAAATCATTAAAATTTTTCCTGAAAACAGTTCTTTGTCTGTCAACCCTCTGTATGGAAAAGAATCCAGTAATGTTATGGCCATTATCCAAACTGACCTAATGTGGGACATCATTCGACAAATAAAGGCTGTTGGTGGCTCTCGAATTTGTATTTTGCCGATAGAGAAAATGGTTTTGTAACATACTAAAAAACTTTTCTACGAAAAAATACTACTCGCAAGTCAAAAAAGTTAGTACGACTTTGCTATCTTAACCTAATAACCCAAATTCTTAGATAATTTAATTTTTTGTCTAAACACAACTTTTTCTTTATTAGCTAACCAACATAATTTAGCTGGTTTTGCTTAGGACGATAGTTTTTCCCAAAGAACTTAAATTCGCTTGCTCTATGTTTGGACAAGAACTAATTATTGTCGCGTTACCCAACAGCTACAAATTTTGTGTTTGGTAATACCAAAAACCAGGCAATTAGTTAAATTTTTTATTCCATTCCACTTAAAAATTTTATATCTCTTCTTAAAGTTAAAGCGCTTTTAGAATTAAACTCATTATACAATCTTTGTAAAAACAGATAAAGTTCAAGCAATTCCTCTTTTGAAACAACACCCTTTTTAACACCCTGAATCATTTCTTTTATTTGTGGAAATTTTTCATTAACCATTTCCCTAAAGCGAGGAAACCGATTATACTGATCTTCCAATAAAAATAAAAGATGGTCTGACACAGATGGTTTTTTTATAAACATCTTTAAATTACGCAAAACCCTGAAAATAGTTTCCCAAAAAGCTCATCAAATTTTTCACCCTCAGATACAGCTACAGCCGATTTAGCTAGTAAAATCAAGTTACCCTTCTTTTCCATCTCTTCTTGCACCAAACCTTCGTTTAAAATTTCACCTAAATACTTGTCTACAATTGCCCGGAGCTTTGAAAACCTAAA
>Ga0209018_1001806_pt1 | contig 16473 bp, 28 predicted proteins | sample YNPBryBLVA2012_FD_185814 | JGI IMG/M metagenome (GOLD analysis project Ga0209018, IMG submission 185814) | Anoxygenic and chlorotrophic microbial mat microbial communities from Yellowstone National Park, USA - YNP Bryant BLVA 2012 (SPAdes)... ...
CTGTTGCGCAAGGTCGAGGAAATGAACCGCCAGGGCGAGAAGCGGGTCATCCGCACCTGGTCGCGGGAGTCCACGATCTTCCCGCAGATGGTCGGCCATACCATCGCCATCCACGACGGGCGGCGGCACGTCCCGATCTACATCACCGAGAACATGGTCGGCCATCGCCTGGGCGAGTTCGCCCCCACGCGCACGTTTCGCGGTCACGTGACGAAAGAGAAGAAAGGCAAGGTCTCGCGCTAGCGGGAGACGGGAGGAGCGAGGAGATGGAGGTTCGCGCACTGGCCAAGCATGTGCCGATGTCGGCACAGAAGGCGCGGCGCATCGTGGATCAGGTGCGGGGCCGGCACGTCGTCGAGGCCCTGGAGATGCTGCGCTTCATGCCGCAAGCCACCGCCACGCACGTCGAAAAACTGGTTCGCTCTGCCGTCGCCAACGCGGAGGAGAACGTCGGCCTTTCGCGGGACGAGCTGTACATCGCCTACATCACCGCCGATGAGGGGCCGGGGGTGTCGCCGGGCAAGGGACGGCGACCGCGCTTCGGTGGGCGGGGGCGCTATCGCCCCATCCGCAAGCGGTCGTGCCACCTCACTGTCGTGCTGGACGAGATCGAGGAGTAGAGGCGCGGGCGCTGCGCACGCGAGGAGGGCAAACTTGGGACGCAAAGTTCACCCATACGGTTTCCGGCTGAAGAACATTCGCGACTGGCGGGCGCGCTGGTATGCCGATCACCAGGAGTATGGCGCGCTGCTGCAGGAGGACCTGCGCATCCGTCAGATGTTGGAGGAGAAGCTGGCCGGCGCGGCCATCTCCAACGTCGAGATCGAGCGCTTCCCGAACCAGGTGCGGGTGACCATCGCCACCGCCCGGCCCGGCATCGTCATCGGGCGCAAGGGCGCGGCGGTGAAGACGCTGCGCAAGGACCTGGAGGATCTGACCGGCGGCAAGAAGGTGCACGTCGAGGTGCAGGAAGTGGAGCAGCCGGAGTTGGACGCCAGGTTGGTCGCCGAGAACATCGTCCAGCAGTTGGAGCGGCGCATCTCGCACGGACGGGCGATGAAGCGGGCGATCCAGCAGGCGATGCGCGCCGGGGCGCAGGGCGTCATGGTGAAGTGCAAGGGCCGCATCGGCGGTGCGGAGATGGCCCGCCCGGTGACGCTGCGCGAGGGCCGCGTCCCCCGCCAGACGCTGCGGGCCGACATTGACTACGCCGTGGACGAGGCCTACACCACCTATGGCCGGATCGGGGTGAAGGTGTGGATCTACAAGGGCGAGGTGCTGCCCGAGGTGAAGGAAGAGGAACCCTTCATCGTGTAGCGGCCCTTCGTGGAGGGATGACCGATGTTGATGCCGAAGCGGGTCAAGTACCGCAAGCAATTTCGTGGGCGCATGAAGGGCCGCGAGAGCCGCGGCACCGAGGTGGCCTTCGGGGAGTATGGCCTCCAGGCGCTCGAACCGGCCTGGATCACCGGGCGGCAGATCGAAGCGGCCCGCCGGGCCATCGTCCGCTACGTTCGCCGGCGCGGCAAGTATTGGATCCGCGTCTTCCCCGATAAGCCGGTCACCGCTAAGCCGGCGGAGACGCGCATGGGGAAAGGCAAGGGCGCCGTGGACCACTGGGTCGCCGTGGTCAAGCCCGGACGCATCTTGGTCGAGCTGGCCGGCGTGCCGGAGGACATGGCCAAGGAGGCCATGCGCCTGGCCGCCCACAAGCTACCGATCCGCTGCCAGTTCGTCATGCGGCACGATGTGACGGGGGAGTAGGATGCAGGTCATGGAATTGCGGCAACTCACGGATGGCGAGCTCCGCACCCGCCTGGACGAGGCGCATCGAGAGCTGTTCAACCTGCGCCAGGATTGGTACCTGGGTAGTCTGGAGGATAACAACCGCGTCACCGCGGTCAAGCGGGATATCGCCCGCATCCGGACGATCCTGCGGGAGCGGGAGTTGGCGAGGATGATGGAAGGAGGCGCGCAGTGAAAGAACGTCGCAAGCGATTGGTCGGGCGCGTCGTCAGCGATCGAATGCAGAAGACGGTCGTGGTCGTGGTCGAGCGGATGCACAGCCATCCCCGCTACGGCAAGGTGGTCAAGGTGCGCAAGAAGTTCTACGCCCACGACGAGGATGGGAGCTGTCGGCGGGGCGATCTGGTGCGTATCGTCGAATCGCGGCCGCTCAGCCGGCTGAAGCGATGGGCGGTGGCGGAGATCCTCGAACGGGCCGAGGTCCTCGAGGAGGTGGCCGCATGATCCAGCAGGAAACCCGCCTCCACGTCGCCGACAATACAGGGGCCAAAGAGATCCTCTGCATCCGCGTGATGGGCGGGTCGAAGCGGCGCTACGGCACCGTGGGCGATGTGATCGTCGCCACGGTCAAGCAGGCCATCCCCAACTCGCCGGTCAAGAAGGGCGAGGTCGTCCGCGCCGTGATCGTCCGCACGGCCAAGGAGTACAAGCGTCCGGATGGCTCGGCGATCCGTTTCGACGACAACGCGGCGGTGCTGTTGGACACGAGCGGCGTCAACCCGCGCGGCACACGCATCTTCGGCCCGGTGGGGCGCGAGCTGCGCGATAAGGGGTTCATGAAGATCGTCTCCCTGGCCCCTGAGGTGCTCTAGCCGACCGCTTACCGCTTATCGCGTATCGTCTTGCGATCATTGGAGTGAGGAAGTCAGGCATGGGGAATCGAATCAAGAAAGAGGACACGGTAGAGGTCATCTCCGGCAATGACCGGGGGATGCGCGGCAAGGTGTTACGGGTGGACCCCGGCAGCGACCAGGTGATGGTCTCTGGCGTGCGGGTCGTCAAGAAGCACCAGCGCCCGGTGCGGGCTGGACGGGGGCAGGTGCAACCGGGCATCATCGAGTTCGAGGCCCCGATTCACCTTTCCAAAGTGATGCTGGTCTGCCCGCGCTGCAACGCCCGCACGCGGGTCGGCTTCGACGTCCACGAGGACGGCAGCAAGTCGCGGGTGTGCAAGAAGTGCGGGCAGGCGATTGATTAGCCGATCAGGGTACGGGGTGACAGGAATGCAGCGATTGCAGACGTTCTACCGGGAGCAGGTGCGCCCGGCGCTCATGCGGGACTTCGGCTACGACAACGTGATGGAGGTGCCGACGCTGCGCAAGATCGTCGTCAACATTGGTCTGGGCGAGGCGTTGGACAACCCGAAGGCGTTGGATTTCGCGGTGCAGGACCTGATGACCATCACCGGTCAGCGGCCGATCATTACCCGCGCGCGCAAGTCCATCGCCGGCTTCAAGCTGCGCGCCGGCCGCGCCATCGGGGTCAAGGTGACGTTGCGTGGCGAACGGATGTGGGCCTTCTTCGACCGGTTGTGTAACATCGCCCTGCCGCGCCAGCGGGACTTCCGCGGCGTGTCCGAGTCCGCCTTCGACGGGCGCGGTAACTATACGCTGGGGCTGCGTGAACAACTGGCCTTCCCCGAAGTGGCCTATGACAAGATTGATAAGATCCGTGGGATGGAGATCACCTTCGTCACCACGGCCAGGTCCGATGAGGAGGGACGGCGGTTGTTGGAGCTGTTGGGGATGCCGTTCCGGCGAGGCAGTTAGCGGAGGATAGAATGGCCCAGAAATGTATGCCGATCCGAGAGAGCAGACGGAAGTATAAGACCCAGGTGCGCAACCGCTGCGAGCGGTGTGGCCGCCCGCGGGGGTACTATCGTCGCTTCCGACTGTGCCGCATCTGCCTGCGGGAGTTGGCCCTGCAGGGCAAGGTCCCCGGCCTGGTAAAGTCCAGTTGGTAGGGTACGGAACATGACAGTGACAGACCCAATTGCCGATATGTTGACCCGCGTCCGCAACGCCATCGCGTTGGGGCACGCGACGGTGGAGATGCCTTCCTCCAAGATGAAGGTGGCGATCGCCCGCATCCTGAAAGACGAGGGGTACATCGAGGACTACCAGGTGACGACGCACGCGGAACCGCCGACCCATCGGTTGGTGATCCGTCTGAAGTACGTCGGGGATCGTCGGGAGCGCCGGCCGGTCATCACCGGCCTGGAGCGCGTGAGCAAGCCGGGCCGGCGGGTCTATACGCAGGCCAGGGACATCCCGTGGGTGCGCAGCGGGATGGGGGTCGCCATCCTGACCACCCCCAAGGGGCTGCTCACCGGGCAGCAGGCCCGCCGTCTGGGCGTCGGCGGCGAGGTCATCTGCTACGTCTGGTAGTGGGCTTCGCCCGCAGCGGGGTCGAAGGGAGGTAAGGAGTGTCGCGGATTGGTCGTATGCCGATCCCCCTGCCGCAGGGGGTCACGGTGGATATTCAGGGCAGCCAGGTGACGGTGCGCGGGCCGTTGGGCGCGTTGACGCGCACGTTCGACCCGGCGATGCAGATCGAGCTGCAGGACAACGTGCTGCACGTCTCCCGTCCGACGGACGGGCGGCAGCACCGCGCCCTGCACGGCCTGACCCGCGCCCTGCTGGCCAACATGGTCACGGGTGTCTCGAAGGGCTTCCAGAGGCAACTGGAGGTCCAGGGCGTGGGCTACCGGGCCGATGTGCAGCCGGACGGCAGCCTGTTGATGCAACTGGGGCTGTCGCACCCGGTGCAGATCGCGCCGCCGCCGGGCATCGTGTTTGATGTGGACCAGCGCACCCGCGTCATCACCGTGCGCGGGGTGGACAAGGAGCTGGTGGGCGAGGTCGCGGCGAAGATCCGCGCCCGCCGTCCGCCGGAGCCCTACCGGGGCAAGGGCATCCGCTACGTGGGCGAGCAACTCCGCCGCAAAGCGGGCAAGACGGGCGCGTAGGAGGCACGGATGGGGGAGAAGGATCGTCGGCTGGGACGGGATCGTCGGCACAAGCACGTGCGCAGCGCGGTTTCCGGCACGCCGGAACGGCCGCGGCTGAGCGTCTTCCGCAGCCTGCAGCACATTTATGGCCAGGTCATTGACGACACCTGTGGCCATACGCTGGTCTCCGCTTCGACGGTGGACCCGGAGGTGCGCGGGCAGTTGGCCGGGTTGAAGAAGGCGGAACAGGCCCGTCTGGTGGGCAAGGTGTTGGCGGCCCGCGCCCTGGAGCGCGGGGTGACCCGCGTGGTGTTCGACCGCGGCGGCTACCAGTACCACGGGCGGGTCAAGGCCCTGGCCGATGGCGCCCGTGAGGGTGGCTTGGACTTCTAGCAGGCGGCGGGGGCGCTGCCCCGCCCCTCTGGCGACGGAGGCGGAATGGATATTGATTTGCGAGACCGCGAGGTATTCGAAAGCGAGAAGGTGGCCGAGGAGCTGGACGAGCGCGTGGTGGAGATCGGCCGCGTGGCCAAGGTGATCAAGGGTGGCCGACGCTTCGCCTTCCGCGTGATCGCGGTGGTGGGGGATAACAACGGCAGTGTCGGCATGGGCGTCGGCAAGGCCCGCGCCGTGCCCGACGCGATCCGCAAGGCCACCGAGCGCGCCCGCGCCTCGATGCAGCCTGTCTCCCTGGTGGGTCACACCATCCCCCATGAGGTGGTCGGGCGCTGCGGAGGCGCGCAGGTGTTGCTCCGTCCGGCATCGCCCGGCACCGGCGTCATCGCCGGCAGCGGCGTGCGCGCCGTCCTCGAAGCGGCGGGCATCCGCGACGTGCTGACCAAATCGCAGGGCAGTTCCAACATGCTCAACATCGTCAAGGCGACGATGGACGGACTGGCCAGCTTGCGCTCGGCCGAGCAGGTCGCCCGCGAGCGGGGCGTGCCCGAAGCGCAGGTGATGCCCTTCTGGAGGCGCGGACGATGAGCGCGAAGAAGGCGAAGCAGAAGCGGTTGAGGATTACGTTGACCCGTAGCCCGATCGGCTACGCGATGGATCAGAAACGCACGGTGCGGGCACTGGGCCTGTCGCGGATGCATCAGACCGTCGAGCATGCCGATACCCCCACCGTCCGTGGGATGGTTTTCAAGGTCCAGCACCTGGTGAAGGTGGAAGAGGTCGAGGCATGAAGCTGCACGATTTACGCCCGGCTGAGGGTTCGAAGAAGCGTCGCAAGCGAGTCGGCCGCGGCATCGCTGCCGGGCAGGGCAAGACTGCCGGACGCGGTACCAAAGGCCAGAACGCCCGCAGCGGCGGCGGCGTCGCCGGCTATTTCGAGGGCGGCCAGTTCCCGTTGTTGCGCAAACTCCCCTTCGCCCGCGGGGTCAACTTCCGCGATCCCTGGCGGGTACGCTTCACGCCGGTCAACGTGGACCGGCTGGAGCGCTTCGCGCCGGGCACGGAGGTCACCCCGGAGCGGTTGGTCGAGGCGCGCATCATCCGCCACTCCGATGAGCTGGTGGCAGTGCTGGGGCGCGGCGAATTGACCCGCCCGCTCACCGTGAAGGCGCACCGCTTCTCGGCCAGCGCGCGGGCCAAGATCGAGGCCAGCGGCGGCACGGCGGTCGAACTGCCCTGGCAGCGCGGCGGACGGCGGACGCGGTAGACAGTGGGTAGTGGGCAGTGGGCAGTGAGCAGTGCCTGACGATAGGCGATACGCGATGCGCGATAGGCGATACGCGATACGCGATGCGCGATAGGCGATAGGCGATAGGCGATAGGCGATACGCGAGGAGAGCGATGCTACAGGCTTTGCGCGATGCGTTGAGGTTGCCCGATCTGCGGCGGCGGATTTTCTATACGCTGCTGATCCTGGTCATTTTCCGGGCAGCGTCTCATGTGCCGGTGCCCGGCATTGACCGCGCCGCGCTCCAGCAACTGCTGGAAGGCGTCAGCGGGGTCAGCCGCCTGGCGAACCTGCTCGACCTGCTCTCCGGCGGGGCAGTAGCGAACTACTCCATCCTGGCCAGCGGGGTCTACCCGTACATTAACGCGACGATCATCATGCAGCTCCTGGTTCCGGTGATCCCTCCGCTGCAGAAGATGGTCGAGGAGCAGGGCCAGGAAGGGCAGCGCAAGATCAACCGCTGGAGCTACTTCATCACCGTCCCGCTGGCGATGTTGCAGGCGTGGGGCCAGGCGCAGCTCTTCTCCAACGTGAGCGGCGGCCAGCCGGTGCTCCCGCGCTTCGGATTCAGCCAGCCGGAGTACATCCTGCCGACCATCTCGGTGCTGCTGGCGATGACCGCCGGGACGATGTTCGCCATCTGGTTGGGCGAACTGATCACCGAACAGGGCATCGGCAACGGGCTTTCGCTGATCATCTTCGGCGGCATCGTCGCCCGCGCCCCGGCCAACGTGGGTCGCATCTTCGTCACCGATGGCTGGTTAGGCATCCTATTCTTCGTCGCCATCACCGTCCTGATCATCCTCGTCATCGTCTACGTGCAAGAGGGGCAGCGGCGCATCCCGGTGCAGTACGGCAAGCGGGTACGCGGGCGGCGCATGTACGGCGGCGGCAGCACCTACATCCCGCTGCGGGTCAACATGGCCGGCATGATCCCCCTCATCTTCGCCCAGTCGCTGCTGACCTTCCCGGCGGTGATCGCCAACTTCTTCGTCAACTCGGCGAATGTCAGCGTGGCGGCGTTCGCCACCGGCGTGATGAACTTCTTCAGCGGCACGCCGACGGAGTGGTACATGACGCTGCTGTACGCCCTGATCTACTTCGCCGGGGTCGTCGGCGCGACGTACTTCTACACGTTCGTCCTGGTCGAACAGCAGAACCTGCCAGACGTGCTGCAGAAGCAGGGCGGCTTCATCCCGGGCATCCGACCGGGCAAGAAGACCGCCGATTACATCAACGGTGTCTATCGCCGCATCACCCTGGTGGGGGCGCTGTTCCTGGGCGGCGTGGCTGTGCTGCCCTTCTTCACTCAACTGCTGATGCACACGCAGGTGCTGTTGATCACCTCGGCGGGCCTGCTGATCGTCGTCGGCGTGGTGGTGGATACGATGCGGCAACTGGAGGCTCAGTTGCTCATGCGCCACTACGAAGGATTTATGAAGTAATGGGCTGTCGGGTCGTCCTGCTGGGCATGCCCGGCGCGGGCAAGGGGACGCAGGCGGAGCGGCTGGCGCAGGCGCTCGGCGTCCCCCACGTGGCCAGCGGCGACCTGTTCCGCGAGCACCTGGACAAGGGGACGGAACTGGGCCGGCGGGCGCGGGGCTACATCGAGCGCGGCGACCTGGTGCCCGACGACGTGACCATCGGCATGGTCGCCGAGCGGCTGGCCCGCCCGGACTGCGCCGACGGGGTAGTGTTAGACGGCTTCCCGCGCACGGTGGCCCAGGCCCAGGCGCTGGAGGGGGTGCTGGCGCGACTGGGCGTGGCGCTGGACAGCGTGCTGCTGGTTCACGTCAGTGAGGAAGTGGCCCTGGCCCGCCTGGCCGGTCGCTGGACCTGCCGGGCGTGCGGGACGGTCTATCACACGCTGTTCGACCCGCCGCAGCAGGCGGGGGTGTGCGACGCCTGCGGCGGGGAGCTGTACCAGCGTCCGGACGAGACGCCCGAGGCGCACCGGCACCGGCTGCGCGTCTATCAGGAGCAGACCGCGCCGCTGGTGGAGTACTACCGGCGCGCCGGGCTGCTGGTGGACGTGGATGGCGAGCAGTCCATTGAGGACGTCGCCGCCGATCTGCGGGCGGCTGTCGAGGCGGCCTGCGGCGGATGATCCATATCAAGTCGGCGGCGGAGATTAAAAAGATGCGCCAGGCCGGCCGCATCGTGGCCGAGGTCCTGGAGCGAATGAGAGAACGGGTCGCCCCCGGCGTGACGACGGGCGAGCTGAACCGCCTGGCCGAGGAGGTCATCGCGCGCCACGGCGCGCTCCCCTCGTTCAAGGGCTATCCGCCGGGCAGCCCGCACCCGTTCCCGGCGTCCATCTGCGCCTCGGTGAACGAGGAACTGGTGCACGGCATCCCCGGCCCGCGCGTCCTGCGCGAGGGAGACATCGTCAGCATTGACGTCGGGACGATCTACCAGGGCTACCAGGGTGATGGGGCGGTGACGCTGCCGGTCGGGGCGATCAGCGCGGAAGCGCGGCGGCTGCTGGAAGTGACCGAGGCGGCGCTGGCTGTCGGCATCGCTCAGATGCGGCCCGGCCATCGCTCCGGCGATGTCGCGGCGGCGATCCAGGCGTATGTGGAGGGACACGGCTTCAATGTCGTGCGCGAGTACACCAGCCACGGCATCGGACGGCAGATGCACGAGGAGCCGCAGATCCCCAACTATGGGCAACCGGGTCACGGGACGCCTCTGCGGCGCGGGATGACCATCGCTCTGGAACCGATGGTCCTGGCCGGCGATTACCGCGTGCGCGTGTTGGACGATCATTGGACCGTGGTCTCGGCAGACGGCCAACTGACTGCCCATTTCGAGCACACCGTCCTGGTGCGGGATGGGGAGGCGGAGATCCTGACGCGGCTATGAGTTCAATGAACAATGAACAACAAAATCTGGTTCTGGGATCGGTAGTCCCTGGTCCTTGGTCATGGGTCATTTCCTAAAGGAGTGAGGGGATGAAAGTATCACCGTCTGTCAAGCGGCGCTGCCCCAAGTGCAAGATCATTCGTCGGCGGGGCGTGTTGCGCGTGATCTGTAGCAATCCGAAGCACAAGCAACGGCAAGGGTAGTTTCGACCGGAGGGAAGCATGGCGCGTATCGCAGGGGTGGATTTGCCCCGGGACAAGCGAGTCGAGATCGGCCTGACGTATATCTACGGCATCGGGCGGCACACGAGCGGCTCGATCCTGCGCCGGGCGGGCGTCAACCCGGACACGCGGGTGAAGGACCTCACCGAGGCGGAGGTCTCCCGTCTGCGCGAGATCATTGACCGCGAGTACAAGGTCGAGGGCGATCTGCGCCGCGAGGTGCAGATGAACATCAAGCGCCTGATCGAGATCGGGTGCTACCGTGGGTTGCGCCATCGGCAGAGCCTGCCGGTGCATGGGCAGCGCACCCGCACCAATGCGCGGACCAAGCGCGGGCCGCGCAAGACCGTGCCGGGCCGCGGCCGCCGTCGAGGGATGAAGAAGAAGTAGTCACGGAGGTCTGAGATCTATGGCAGAGGGTCAGCAAACGCGCAAGGCGACAGGCCGCCGGGTCAGGCTGAACATCGGCGAGGGGCGGGCCTACATTCACGCCACGTTCAACAACACCATCGTCACGATCACCGACCCGCAGGGGAACGTCATCAACTGGGCCAGCGCCGGCACGGCCGGCTTCAAGGGCTCGCGCAAGAGCACGCCCTTCGCGGCCCGTCAGGCGGCCCAGCGGGCGGCCAAGGAGGCGATGGACCACGGTATGCGCGACGTGCACGTCTACGTCAAGGGGCCGGGGCCGGGCCGCGAGCAGGCCATCCGCGCCCTCCAGGCGGCCGGACTGCGGGTGCGCTCGATCACCGACGTGACGCCCATCCCGCACAACGGCTGCCGGCCGCCGAAGAAACGCCGCGTGTAACGGGTGGGAGGATGAATGGCTAAACAGACAGGTGCGACGTGTAAACTGTGCCGCCGCGAAGGGCAGAAGCTGTTCCTGAAGGGAGCGCGCTGTACCTCGCCGAAGTGCGCGCTGGAACGACGGGACTATCCGCCGGGTGAGCACGGGCGGACGAGCCGCTTCCGCCGGCAGCGGCCTTCCGACTACTACCGCCAGTTGCGGGAGAAGCAGAAGGTGCGCCGCATCTACGGAGTGCTGGAGCGGCAGTTCCGCCGCTACTTCCGCGACGCCTCGCGACGGAGCGGGCTGACCGGCGAGAATCTGTTGGTCACGCTCGAACGGCGGCTGGATAACGTCGTCTACCGCCTGGGCTTCGCCGACAGCCGGGCGCAGGCCCGCCAACTGGTGCAGCACGGACACTTCACGCTCAATGGGCGCCGGGTGACGATCCCTTCCCACCCGGTCAACCCCGGCGACGTGATCTCCGTGCGCGAAGGGGCGCGCCGTCGCAAGTACTTCAAGGAGCGAGCCGAGATGCTGGACGCGCAGCGCGCGCCCCAGTGGCTGAGCCTGGACGCGGAGACCTTGACCGCGCGCATGGTCGCCGCCCCGCGACGCGAGGACGTGGACCAGCCGGTCGAGGAGCAGTTGGTCGTCGAGTACTATTCCCGCTAGTCGCCGCGGCGCCTGGCCGAACGGAGGGAGGCGAGGTTGTTCACGCTGGTTCTGCCCAAGATCGAGATGGAGGCCATCTCGCAGCAGTATGGCCGGTTCGTCATCGGCCCGATGGAGAGCGGGTACGGTGTCACGCTGGGCAACGCCTTGCGTCGAGTGCTGCTGTCCTCTCTGCCAGGCGCGGCCGTCACTTCGCTCCGCATCATGAACGTCGCCCACGAGTTCGCCACCATCCCCCACGTGCGCGAGGACGTGATGCAGATCATCCTGCAGATCAAGCAGTTGCGCTTGAGGATGGACGGCGACGGGCCGGGGCGGATGACGCTGGAGGCGCGCGGCGAGGGCGTGGTCACCGCCGGCGATATCGTCGCCCCGCCGGAGATCGAGATCCTCAACCCGGATCTGTACCTGTTCACCGCCGACACCGGCGACGCCCATGTGGAAATCGAGTTCACCGTGGAGCAGGGCCGGGGCTACTCGCCGGCCGAGGAGCGGGAACGGCTGGCGATCGGCGAACTGCCGGTGGATGCCATCTTCAGCCCCGTCCGCCGCGTCGCCTTCGATGTCGAACGGGCGCGCGTCGGCCAGATGACCAACTACGACCGCCTGACCATGGAGATCTGGACCGACGGACGGGTCAGTCCGATGGACTCGCTGAAGGAAGCGGCGCGCATCCTGGTCACCCACCTGCGCCTGATCGCCGGCATCACCGAAGAGCCTGAACTGGGCGGCGAGGTGAGCGAGGGGGCCATCCCTGCCCGCGTCCGCGATATGCCGATCGACGAGATGGGCCTCAGCGTCCGCGTCTTCAACGCCCTCAAGCGGGCCGGCATCTCCAAGGTCGGTGAGGTGCTGGAGCTGCTGGAGAAAGGCGAAGGAGCGATCCTGACCATCCGCAACTTCGGCGATAAGTCGCTGGTCGAGCTGCGCGAGAGGCTCGAACAGTTGGGCTTTTGGCAGTACGTGAATCTGGAGAAGGCGGCGGAGTAGATCGCCAGTCTGGAGGTGTGTGCATGCGGCATCACGTTGCGGGAAAGAAACTGAATCGCCCGATCGGTCACCGCCGCGCGCTGTTTCGGAACCTGGTGTCTGCGTTGATCCTCCACGGTCGGATCGAGACTACCGAGGCGAAGGCCCACGCAGTCCGCGGCCAGGCGGAGAAGCTGATCACCCTGGCCAAGCGCGGACTGGCGGCCGAGGGGGAGGTGCCCGCCCGCGGCGTCCACGCCCGGCGGCTGGCCGCGGCGCGGATCAATCGCTGGGCCAGCAAGCAGGATGGGACGCGGGTGGACCTGGTCAAGAAGCTGTTCGACGAGGTCGCCCCGCGTTACGCGGAGCGCCCCGGCGGCTATACCCGCATCACCAAGTTGGGGCCGCGCAAGGGCGATGCAGCCCCTATGGCGGTGCTGGAGTTGGTCGAGGAGTAGGACCGGCGCGTTCCGGTCGGCACATGAACAGCCGATGCGGGTGAGGGCGGTCGTCGCCTACGACGGGACGGACTACCAGGGTTTCCAGCGCCAGGCCAACGGGCCGACCGTCCAGGAGGTGCTGGAGCTGGCCCTGGAGCAGGTGACCGGGGAGCCGGTCGCCGTCCTGGCGGCGGGACGCACCGACAGCGGGGTGCATGCTGAGGGGCAGGTCATCGCCTTCGATACCCCTTGGCAGCATCCGCTGGACGCCCTGCTGCGGGCACTCAACGCGACGCTGCCGCCCGACGTGGCGGTGCGCCAGATCGCCCCGGCGCGGCCCGACTTTCACCCGCGCTACGATGCGCGCAGCCGGCGCTACCGCTACACGGTGCTCAACGAGCCCGTCCGCTCGCCGCTGGCCCGCCGCACCAGCCTCCACGTCCCGCAACCGTTGGACCTGGCGGCGATGCAGGCGGCGGCGCGGCTGGTGGTCGGCGAGCACGATTTCGCCGCCTTTGGTCAGCCCCCACAGGGGGAGGGGACGGTGCGGCGGGTGCTGCGGGCCGAGTGGAGCAGTGCGCCGCCCTGGCTGTTCTTCGACATCGAGGCCAACGCCTTCCTGTACCGGATGGTGCGCAGCCTGGTCGGGACGATGCTGCAGGTCGGCCTGGGCGCGCTGACGGTGGATGGCTTCGCCAGGGTGCTGGCCGTCCGCCAGCGGGCGCAGGCCGGCCCGACGGCCCCGCCCCACGGGCTCTCTCTGATCGAGGTGCGGTACGACGAATGTTGTGAGGAGTGAATGAGCGTGAAGACCTATGTATTGAAGCCAGATGAGGTACAGCGGGACTGGTACGTCGTCAACGCCGAGGGCAAGACCCTGGGCCGGTTGGCGACGGGGATCGCTCGTGTCCTCACCGGCAAACACAAACCAGAATACTCGCCGGCGGTGGACGGAGGGGACTACGTGATCGTGGTCAACGCCGAGAAGGTGCAGGTCACCGGCCGGAAGGTGGATCAGAAGCGGTATTACCGTCACTCCGGCTATCACGGCGGCCTGAAGGAGGTCAGCCTGCGTGACCAGTTGGCCCGTCACCCGGACCGGGTGATCGAACACGCCGTGTGGGGGATGATGCCGAAGAACACGCTGGGGCGACGGATGTTCAAGAAGCTCAAGGTGTACGCCGGGCCGGGCCATCCGCACCAGGCCCACCAGCCGAAGCTATTGGAACTGTAGCGGGGGGAGAGAAGGGATGGCAGATTTGCAGTACTACGAGGGCGTGGGACGCAGGAAGACCGCCACGGCGCGGGTGCGCCTCTATGCCGGCGGCGAGAGCCAGGTGGTGGTCAATGACCGCCCGGTGGGGGAGTACTTCCCCAACCCGTTGGCGGTGATGAACATGCTCGAACCGTTGCGGGCCGTGGGGATGGAAGGGCGCTTCCGGATCTCGGCCCACGTGCGCGGGGGAGGCATCAGCGGTCAGGCCGAGGCGGTCCGCCTGGGCATCGCCCGCGCGCTGCTCAAGGTGAACCCCGACCTGCGGCTGATGCTGCGCAACGAGGGTTTCCTCACCCGCGATGCACGGATCAAGGAGCGCAAGAAGCCCGGTCTCAAACGCGCCCGCAAAGCGCCGCAGTACACCAAGCGCTAGTCCGTCGCCGCGCTCCGCCAGACACAGCAGGGGTGGGTCAAAGACCCGCCCCTTTGCTTTCGTCGGCGAAGTGTGTTACAATGACGGCCCAGGGAGCCAGGTTGGAACAGGAGGCGTCAAATGAAGGACGAAGCGCGCACACAAGACTATGTCAATATCCTCCGTCGTACCGATGTCTTCTACGACCTCTCGGAGGCCCAGCTCCAGATGGTCGCCTCGATCTGCTCGGAGATCGAATACAAGATGGGGGACCTGGTCTTCGAGGAGAACACCGTAGGGGAGGAGATGTACGTCATCGCCCAGGGCGAGGTGGAGGTGCTGCTCGATCCCTCGCTGGTGCAGGTGCAGCCGGGGCCGCACAGCGGGCCGTCGGTCATCGCTACCCTGCGCGCCGGGCAGACCTTCGGCGAGGTGGCGTTGGTGGACCAGGGGTTGCGCACGGCCTCGGCGCGTTGCGCCACGCGCCGTGCCCGCCTGCTGGTGCTCCCCCGCGGGCGACTGATCACCCTCTGCGATAGCTACCCCGAACTGGGCTACCGCGTGATGCGCAACCTGGCGGCGGACCTGGCGTTCAAGATCCGCGGTACCGACCTGCTGCTGCGCGAGCAACTGCTGTGGCGCCCGCGTCCGATGGATTGAGGTGACCTTGACTTTTCGTTGCGCGGCGCTATAATAACCATCACCAGCGGGTGTAGTTCAGCGGTAGAACGTCAGCTTCCCAAGCTGAATGCCAAGGGTTCGAATCCCTTCACCCGCTCTGCGGGCGGAATATATAGCCCCCATCGCGCGTCGTGTGGATCAGCCGGCGCGCTTCGCTTTTGCCCTCGATCTTTCTCCGCAGACGGCTGACGTGAGGACGAACCACGTTTTGCGCCTCCAGGTCGCTGACATGGCGGTGCCCAAGGACAGCGGACAGTTCCCGACAGGATACCGCTGCGCCTGCGTGGCTCATCAGACAGGATAACAGCTTCGCCTCGGCGAGCGTGAGCCGGATGCTCACCGTCTCGTCACCTGTTCCCGTTGACACGAAGGCGATCTGTTGATCGCGGTCCAGCGCCACCGGTCCGACGGTCAGCCGGCGATCGGCCGGTCTCGTCGGCGACGGCCCCGCAGAGCGGCGCTGTGTCAGCGCCGCGTTGACCGACTCGGCCAGTTCAGCGATGCTGATGGGCTTCTGCAGGTAGTCGTCGGCGTGCAGCTTCACCCCGGCGATGGCGTTCTCCTTGGTCGCGTGGCCGGTGAGCAGGATGACTGCGACGGACGGGCAGTTCTGGCGCACCCAGCGCAGGACTTCGATGCCGTCCATGCCCGGCATCCGGATGTCCACCACGGCCACGTCGTAGGGGGCGCCCGCCAGCATCGCCTGGGCCTGCGGGCCGGACTCCGCCTCGTCCGCCTGGTAGCCCATCAGGTTGAGGGCGCGAGCCAGCGGTGCGCGGACCTCCGCCTCGTCATCCACGAGCAGGATGCGCGCCTGGGTGAGGGCTGGGCGGTCGAGCGATTCGTTCATTCCGCCGCTCCCTGGATCTGGCCGAACGGGTGCACCGGCAAGCGGATGGTGAAGGTCACGCCTCGCTCCTCCGTGACGTTCTCCACATTGATCGTCCCGCCATGCTGACGCACGATGCTGTGGCAGATCGGCAAGCCCAGCCCGGAACCGTCCACCTTGGTGGTGAAGAAGGGATCGAAGATGCGCTCGATGTGCTGTGGCGGGAGGGCCGGGCCGTTGTTGGAGATGGTCAGTGCGACCGCCTCCCCATCGGCGCGGGCGGCGATGTGCAGGTGCCCCCCTTTCGGCATGGCCTCGATGGCGTTGATGATCAGGTTCAGCAGCACCTGGATGATCTGATTGGGCGAGACCATCAGGATGGGCAGGCTGTCGGGGATGTCGGTCGTCGCCTGGACGTGGCTCTTGCTCATTTGATGGTCGGTCAACGTCAACGCCCTCTGCACCAGGTAGGGCAACGACACAGGGTAGCGGGTGTCGAGGGTCGGCTGTGCGAACTCGAGCATGTCCTTGGTCAGGCCGGCCAGCCGTTCGATCTCCTCCAGGACCACGCCCAGGCGTCCTTGTTGCTCGTCGGGCGGCAGTGGGAAGCCCAGCATCAGCTCCAGGTTCGTGCGGATGGCCTGCAACGGGTTGTTGATCTCGTGGGCCAGCGCTGCCGCCAGGTAGCCCATCGCCGCCAACCGTTCGGTGCGCCGGATGTGCTGCTCCGCCTGCCGGCGATCGGTGATGTCGTGGGCGAAGATGACGGCCTGGGCGACCTGTCCATCGGAGAAGATCGGGTAGACGCTGGCCTCGTAGAATCGCCCGCTCCACTCGCCCTCGAGATGGGCCGGCTGGCCTGTCCGGAAGACCTGGCGGACGGTTTCGATGTGGGGAGCGATCTGTTCGAATGGCTCGATCTCAGCGGCCAGCAGTTC
>Ga0209018_1001807_pt1 | contig 16470 bp, 13 predicted proteins | sample YNPBryBLVA2012_FD_185814 | JGI IMG/M metagenome (GOLD analysis project Ga0209018, IMG submission 185814) | Anoxygenic and chlorotrophic microbial mat microbial communities from Yellowstone National Park, USA - YNP Bryant BLVA 2012 (SPAdes)... ...
TTCTTCCAGGAAGCCGACGAGCTGGAGCGCGCCGCTGCCCAGGCGTCGACCGCGCACATCAATCGCGTGGAAGCGCGCGCCATGGCCGTGTCCACCGACCGGTCCGCCCTGCACGCTTCCCTGGACGACTCTCCGCTCAAGATCGACGAGGTCCTCCGGCGATCCCTCGCCGCCGATCTCGATGTCCCCAAGGATTCCTGGAGCGATCGCTACGTCGACGTCGTGTGCCACGGGCTGATCGACGCATCGGCGAACGGCGACCTGGACGTGGTGCTTGCCTCGTTGCGCAAGTCTGCGGCGGACCTCGTGGTGGCCGGCCGGCTGGACGTTGCGTTGACGCTCTACGAGGCCATCGCCGAGCGTCTTGCGCGCAGCGACGCCAGGGAGAGCGGCAAGATCGCCGAACGCCTCACCGACTCGATGTTCGGCGGCGACACGTTGTTGCTTTCGCTGCAGAAGCTGCAGGCCGCCCCGGATCTCATCCCGCGTTTCCGGCCTGTCATGGCCAAGCTGTCGGCAGACGAGCTGCCCGTGGTCGCAGAGGCCCTGCGCCATCCGTTCGGGGAGCCGGTGCGATCGCTTTTGCTACCGTTCGTGGAGCGCACGCTGCCGGGCAACGAGGATCTCGTCGCCGGTGTGCTGCCCGAACTCGACCCGGTGATCGTGTTTCCGATCATGGCAATGCTCGGGAAGCAGCGAAGCGAGGCGTCCCTAGCGGTCCTCGCGGATCTGACGAGCAGCAGGAACCCTGCGATTCGCATCGAAGCCAAGGTGATCGCCGCAGGGAGCGCCGACGCCGTGCAGAACGAGCTGGCGAAGCTGACCTCCGATGCGTCCATCGCGGTTCGGATCGCCGCGCTTCGCGCGATCGCGCGCCACAACCTCAAGCGGATCTTGCCGAACGTGGTGCGGCAGATCCAGTCGACCGGCTTCCATTCGCTCGAGCCCGAAGAGCGCAAGGAGCTGTTGACGACGTTGCTTTCTCTCGCGCCGGACCGCGGTGAAGCAATCGCCCTCGACATGGCGAAGAAAGGGAGCCTGTTCTCGTCCGAGTCGCGCGAGGCATCCCGCACTGCTGCCATCGAGGCGTTGGGGTCATCGTCGACGTCGCAGAAGGTGTTGGCCGGACTTCGGGAGATCTCGCAAGCCCGGTGGGGCACCTCCGAGGAAACGCGCCAGGCGGCAGCCGCTGCGGCTGCACAGGTCGAAGCGCGCATCCGCGCCGCCAGGACGGCGCACGGGGCGGTCCGATGAGCGGGCTCGACATCGTCACCAACGACGCCGGCGAGCGGGTTCGTCGCGCTCACGCGGTGGACCTCGGCGAAGACGTGATCGTTGCATTGCACCGGCTGGCGCGTCTGACACGCCTGCATGACATCGAAAACCAGGCTTTCGCGCGTCAGCTCGACCAGACCCACAAGCTGGTGAGCGATTACTGTCTTCGCGCCGGTGCCAACCTCAACGTGTTGTTCGCCGACAGGGTGGTGTTGATCGGAGGACAGCTCCTGAAAGGCTCGCGAGCGGCCTACGAAGCGGCGACTGATCTCGGCGAAATCCTGGCCTGGTGTGGCGGCGCCGAGCTGACCATTGCCCGCGACATCACCGCCAACGAGCTCAAGGCCTTCGCCGACGCCCTCTCCGCTGCGTTTCGCGGCCGCAAGGGCCAGGGCTTCGTCTCCCCTACCCCCAAGATCCGCCTGCGTCAGGTCAGCGATGCCGCAAGGTTCCGCGGCATCGATGTCGAGCGCCTGCCGCTCGATGAGAAGATCGTCCGCACCTACGCATCCGCCGTGGTGGTGATGCGCAGGTTCTTCGACGACTTGCGTGCAGGGCGCTATCTGCTGCCGCGACGGCTCAAGCGGGTTGCGCAGAGCCTGGTCGACCTGTCCTCAGGCAACACGCCCGCGTACCTGGGCGTGACGGAAGTTCGCAACCAAAACCACGATGACGCCGGGCGAGCCGTCAACACCGCCATCCTCGCCGTCGCGACCGCCCGGCAGATCACTTCCGACCGCGTGCTCCTGGCGCAGATCGCGATGGCCGCCATGATGCACGACGTCGCACGGCCAAGGGCTTCGGGGGTCGTGGGCCGCCCGGGCAACAGCCCCATCGTAGCGCGCCTGTCCGAAGACGCAGAAGACCGCCTTCCGGCAGGAGCCGGCGCCGTCCTCACCGCGCTCGGCCGAGTCAACGACCCGACCATCCGCCGCAGCGTGCTGACCTACGAAGCCCTGTGGCTGCGTCGTTCCGCGTCCCTCGGCCCGGTCTACCGCGGCACCCGGCCGCCCACCATCCACGCGCGGATCATCGCTGCCGCACGCCGCTACAACGACTTGGTCACGCCCGAACCCGGTCTGGCACCGCCGTCCCCCGAATCCGCCATCGCCACGATGGCCCGGGAAGTCCGCGAACCGCAGGACCAGTCCATCCTGCGCATGCTCGTTGCGACACTGGGCGTGTTCCCGGTCGGCACGCTCGTCAAGTTGTCGTCCGGCGAGACGGCCGAGGTCATCCTGGGACGCAGCGAGACGGCCAAGTTGAATCAACCGCGGATCCGCGTGCTCATCGACGTGCGCGGCGCCGTGCTGCCGCGCCCGTTCGAAATGGATCTGTCGGCGCCGCCTCGCACCATGGCAGGCGCACGCATCGCCAGCGTGATCAGCACCGACGGGTGGGCCAAGGCGAACGTGCCGACCGCAGGTCCGGCGCTCATCCACGACCCCGACGACGAGGCCGAGCCCGAGCCGGCGCCTGCTCCGCCGAAATCGGCTTCGCCGCCGCTGCCTTTGGTCGAAGGGGACCGCGCCTTGTCGCCGGCTTCGGTACGTACCCGGCCCACCGTCGCGCCCGGCAAGCCGCGTGCAGGGATCCAACCCAGCTCGCAATCCCCGGACCCCGCCGCCACGCAGCAACTGCTGCCCGAGCTCGACTCCAGCACCAGCCCGGTCTCCGCATCGGTGAACCAATCCCTCGGCTGGGAAACGGACTTGCGGGTCTCGGCCCTATCGGTGCCCCAGCAGGCCCCGACTCCCCCTGCACCTGTGTCCCCGCCACCGGCACCGGCTTCGCAGAACCGGCCCGCGGAAGAAGACCACACGGTGTTTCAGGCGTCGCCGTTCGCGGCGGACTTCGAGACGCCCCCGTCTGCCGACGAAGAAGACGAAGCGGGGACCGTGTTCCTGGTGAGGGATGCGGCTTCCGCGCAGGCGCATGACACGGCTGGCATCGCGGCGCGCGCCGCTTCGGAGCCCACGGCCCAAGGCACGCTTGCCAGGACACCGTTCGTGCATGTGCTCGTCTATGTCCTCGACCGGGTGCTGACCGGGACGTTGGTGCTGCGAGACCCGGAGCGCAGGGAGCATGGGATCTTTTTCGATCGCGGCGCCCCCGCGCGTTTGAAAACGTCTCATCCCGTGGCGCAGCTCGGCGAAGAGTTGATCGCGGCGCGGCAGATCATGCCCGGCACCATCGAGACGATCGTCGCAGCGGCTCGCCGCGAAAACGTGCTGCTGGGCGAGTTCCTCGTAGCGCACGGCATCGCCACGCAACAGGCCGTGATCGACGCCCTCCGGGCCCAGATCGTCCACCGGATGGAGTGGCTCGCAAAGCTGCCAGGCGAGACCGAGTACGAGTTCTACCTCGACGAGGATCTGCTGCATCTTCGAGGAGAGCCGACGGTTTGCGAGCCGCTCAACGCCATCTTGTGTGCGATGCGATCCTGGAACGACCATCCGCGCATTGTCTCGAACCTGATGCGTCTGAAGGATCACCCGGTGATGCTTCACCCGAACGCGGACATCTCGCGTCTGGCCTTGACCAGGGCCGAGACCGTTCTGGTGCAACGCATTCGGGCGCAGCGTCTCACGCTCCTGGAGCTGTACGACAACAGCCTCGCCACCGACCGGGGCATCAGTGCCATCCTCTACATGCTGCTTGCGACGCGGCAGCTTGTGGTCCCCGGCCAGGCGCGCGAGCCCATGACCACGCCGCCGCACGCCGATGTGCCTCCCCCCCCCACACCGTCGATGCGCCCCGTTGCGGCACGCCCGTCGCGTGGCGCAAACGTCCAACTCGACGACGCCGACGACATTTCCCAGTCCTCCTACCCATCGCTGGATACTAGCCCATCGGCCGTGGCCCAGGCGATGGAGGCCGACTTCCACGCAAGCCCGGACTCGCCGCGCGGCTCTGTACCTCCGCCCGGCCCACAGCCTGCGGTTTTCGGCCCGCCCCCCGCCCATCTGCGCAAACCCATCGCCATCGCAGGCGCCCCGACGGACCGGCAGACGACCGCACGCGGCAACCTCGCCGCCACGCCCCTCATCCACGTGCTCGTGTACATGCTGGATCACGGAGCATCGGGTACGGTGGTGCTGCGCGAGCCCGATGGATCCGAGCACATCGTCTTCTTCGCAGACGGCGCGCCCGCAAAGGTGCGCACCGCAAAGTCGATCGCACCGCTTGGCGAGCTACTCGTGCGAAGCGGTGCGCTCGACGCCGACAGGCTGGATGAAGCCGTCAGCACCGCTCGCGAGATCGAGGCTCTCCTGGGCGAGTATTTGATCCTCGACAATCTCTGCACCAAAGATGCGGTCATGCAGGCCCTGGAGCAGCAAGTCGTCGAGAAGACCATCGCGCTCGCGAACCTCCCGAGCGAGACGACGTACGCCTTCTACCGCGACGTCAATCTGCTCTCGAACTGGGGCGGCAAGGACCTGTTCCGCGCCAACCCGCTGTCGGTCATCCTCGCAACCTCCCGCGTCTGGCAGGACCGTCGTCGAATGCGCGGTGCGCTTCACAAGATCCGCGACCAGCGCCTCCTCATCCACCCCGACGCGGACTTGTCGCATCTCGCGATGACGCCCAACGAGCAAGCTGTGCTCAAGGCTATCAAGACGGAGGATGTCACCCTTCGAACGCTCGTCGACCGCCATACGATGCCGGATGAGGAGATCAACTCATTCATCTATGCGCTCGCGATCACCCGTCAGTTCGGCTACCGGGGCCAGGCCAAGAAGCCACCCATGATAGCGAGCATGGCCGGCACGACACGGCGTCGGATCAGCGAGCCCACGCCTGCGAGCAAGGTCCAGGTCAGGCCCTCGGGTCGCTCGGAGATCCAGGCACCGGAGAACGTCTCCGAACCTCCCTCCTGGAACTCGGCCCGCATCAGCGCGGTGCCCTTGCCGCCCGACATGTCGACGTCGGCGGCCATCCCCACGCCCAGCGCACCACCATCGGCCTCGCTGCGCGAGGTACCTGCACGCACGGACACGAAGAGCGAGACGTCGGAGGCCATTGAGCGCGCGCTGCAGGCCGATGATGCGTACCGGCAGGCGTTGGACCTCATGCGCAAGGGGAACATCGGCGAAGCGCGCGAGCACGCTCTGCGAGCCCTCGCGCTCGACACGGAGAACCCCGACTACGTGGCGATCAACGCGTGGCTCGGCGCCCTGTCCAACGAGCCCGGCGCGGTCGATCAGGCCATCGCGCGATTGACGGACACGCTGCGAACGAGCCCCTATTGCCAGACGGCGCTGATGTTCCGCGCCAAACTCTATCGCAAGTCCAATCGTCTGAGCGAGGCATTGCAGGACTTCGAAACGGTTCTGCGGCTCAACCCGACCAACCGGGAAGCCACGAGCGAGGCGCGTATCCTTCGCCACCGGCTCGGCCGCTGAGGTCGGCTTCTCCCCCTCGGGGCATGCACCCCCCAATGGTCGAGCCTGCAGAGGCTCGACCGCGCGGCCTCCACATCGTCAATGCCGTTTCTACCTTCCCGGTCGTTCGTCGTAGGATGCTCCGGCCATGCGCGGTGAACCGATCGTCTTCTCCATCGGATCGTACCAATACCTCCGCGACGATCTTTGCCGGCTCGGTTCCCTCGAGCCCGGTGAGGTCGACTCGCGCACCTTCCCGGATGGCGAGCGCTACCAACGCATCTGCGACAACGTCTCCGGCCGCGATGTCGTACTCGTGGGCGGCACCACCTCCGACTCCACGACCCTCGAGCTTTTCGACCTGGCGTCCGCCATCGTCAAGTACGGTGCCGGGCGGCTCACGCTCGTCATCCCCTACTTCGGCTACTCCACGATGGAGCGCGCGGTTCACCCCGGCGAGGTCGTGACAGCCAAGACCCGCGCGCGCTTGTTCTCGTCTATCCCGCCGGCGGCCCGAGGCAACCGGGTGTTCCTGCTTGACCTGCACACCGAAGGGATCACCCACTACTTCGAAGGCGAGATCACCCCCTGGCACATCTCGGGCAAGCCCCTCATCGCCTCGGTCGTCAAGCGGCTAGCCGGCAGCGATTTCGTCGTGGCTTGCACCGACGCCGGACGTGCCAAGTGGGTCGAATCCCTGGCCAACGACCTCGGCGCACACGCCGCTTTCGTGTTCAAGCGCCGGCACGACGACGGCCACACCGAGGTGACCGCGCTCAGCGCACAAGTCCAGGGCAAGACCGTCGTGATCTACGACGACATGATCCGCACGGGCGGATCGCTGATCCAGGCTGCCAGGGCGTACGTCGACGCGGGCGCAACCCGCCTGTGGGCCGTCGCCACGCACGGTGTCCTCCCGGGAGACGCCCTCGAGCGCATTGCCGCCTCCGGCCTCTTCCAGCGCGTCGTGTGCACCGACAGCCATCCTCGCGCACGCGACCTGCAAGGCAGCATGCTCGAGGTCGAGTCCATTGCAGGCCTGGTGCTCGATCAGATCCGCAGGCACTGATCTGATCATCTCTGCATCAGCGCCGATATGTCCTGGCGTCGTGCACGACGATGAGACGATGGCCGTCGACCGGCGAAGAACATGGACTGACTCCGAAGGTCCCCCGGGCCGCGACCGCACCCATGCTCGGCACGCACCCCACGAGCACCGGTCGACGACGGTCTTGCTGCCACGCTGGGGAGCACGACCGGGCGCCTTGCGTCCGGGCCGCCGCCACGACCCGCGCCACCACCTGCGTCAGGTCCAGGCCCATGCGTCCGGCGGCAGCCACGAATCCCGCATCGGATGCGATGCAAGGATTGGCGTTCACATCGATGACCCATGCCTTCCCTGTCTTGTCGACACGGAAGTCGATTCTGCCGTAGCCGCGCAGGCCGGTAAGCCGCCAGCGTTGCAGGGCAGTCGCAGCCAGCCCCTCCAGCAAGGGTCTGTCCGATCCGGGCAGGTCCCAGGTCCGCACGGTACTCTTGTATTCGAACGACTCGCTGTCCCACTTCGCCCGGTAGCCCAGCACGCGCGGCTTGCCCGGCAGGTAGCTCTCGAATCGCATCTCAGGCACGGGAAGTACCTCAGGGCCCTGCGGGCCTTCGAGCATCGAGACCGCGAACTCGCGCCCGTCCACGTACCTCTCCACAAAGTAGGGGGCATGCCTGGGATCCAGCGAACTCGCGACCCGCTTCAGACCGTCCCGGTCGAACGCCACCGAGCTTTCGTCGAGCCCCACCGGGGCGTCCTCCCATACCGGCTTGACGACATAGGGTCCGTCGAACGCAACGTCCACCGAGACAAGGCATACCGGGAGCGTGGCAATTGCCTCGCGCGAAAGTACCTCTTTCGTGGCGAGCTTGTTCGATGTGAGGTAGGTCGAATCGAACTGCGCGCCGGCATAGGCGAGCCCGAGATGCTCGAGCACCGCAGGCGCCAGGGTGATGAGCCTACCGTCTCCGGCCACGTCCTCCGCGAGATTGAAGACGAACAGGGGGGACAGCCGGCGCAGGTCATCCACGATCGCTTGCAGGTTCAGGCCCATCTCGACCAGGACCGGTTCGTAGCCCAGCGCACGCAGGCTTTCCGACACCTCGGTCGCCTCGTGCAGCGCGTCCTCCCGGTCGGCGCGGACGGCATCGCCCACCGCGGCGTGAAGCACCGCAACCACCTCGCTCATCGGGCTCCCGCCACCTTGGCGCCCACCGGCGGGCGCACACCGTTGCGCTTGCACGCTTCGACCACGATGCGCCCGATCAGATCGAGATACTGCCGCCCCGACGCGGTCCAAACCATGGGTAGGTCGGAGTGCTCCGGGTGCAACCCGGCAAGGGGATTGAGCTTCATGACCATGAGGCGGCCGTGGTCGTCGGCGCGAAGGTCGGCACGCCCGGCGTCCGCGCACCCCAACGCACGCATGCCCAGACCGCCAGCGTCCTGCACTCGTCGGCCAGCGGCCCGGACACGGTCCTGTACTCCGCCAGCTCCTCGCATCGCTCCTTGTTGGTCAGCGAGTACACGTTCGCTTCCGCTTCGAACCGCAGGATGATCTCGAGCAGTGCAGGCACCGCCTCGGCGTGGTTGCTAGCACCGACGACCCCTACCGTGAACTTTCGTCCCGGCAGGAAAGTCTCCACCAGCACCAGCTGCCGATGCTCGGGCAACAGCGACGCACACACCGTGCGCAGATCCTCCGGAGACCGGAGGACGGATCGCGGCGAGATTCCCTTTCCTATGCCTTCGGCGATCGGCTTGGCAAAGAGCGGATACGGCAAGTTCACCGCGTCGAGATCCTCTTGCGGCTCCACGATGGCGAAAGGATCGGTCGGAACGCCGCAGTCGCGCGGCACCCGTTTGACCGTGCCCTTGTGCGAGCTGATGGCGAGCACCATCGGATCGGAGAACGTGTGCGGGATAGCTCTACGCGTAGAGCGGCGCCGGTGCCTGCGACTCGCGCCCGTATCCGCGAGCCCCCTCCGCGGAGTTGCACACCAGATCTCATCTGTCCCCGGCTGCGAGACGGCCGACGAGCGCCCGCACATGCCCGACTCGCTGCGTATCGCAGCCGATTGCGCGCAGCGCAGCGTCGACGGCCTCGATCGTATCGGCACGGTCGAACTCCGCCGCCTCCTCGTCGGTACAGCCCAGCGCGATGTACTCGTCGCGCAGGTCGTATGTGATTCCTACCAACATGGGGTTCCTTCACCGGATCGAGGGAGCGCGACCCCTACGCGCAGCAGCGTATGCGCGTCAAGCAGTGCTGGTGTGCCGCGCTCGCCACCTCCGACTCGACCACCGTCATCCGCCGTGCAGGGTCCACCGCACTTTCCCCTCACCACATGCCCCTCACTAGCCCCAACGCCGCGATCACCGCCGTCTCTGCCCGCAGCACGTGGGCGCCCAGCCGCACGCACGCGTACCCTGCCGCCTCCGCCAACCTGGCCTCCCCCTCCTCCAACCCGCCCTCCGGCCCCACGAGCAAAGCTACCTCGGGAGCCTCGATCCCCCCGCCCACCAGCTCCCGCACCGGACGACTCGCCCGCTCCCATAGACACAATCGCAGCGACCCCGGCGTCTCCGTGCGCTCCAGCGCCTCGGGCAGCTTCATCGCCTCGCGAATCTCCGGCACGTCGCCCCGCCCGCTTTGCCGCGCCCCCTCCACCACGATGCGCCGCCATCGGCCCCCACGCCGCGACCCGGTCCCCGGCGCAGGCACCGCCGTCCGCGCACACACCACGGGCACGATCTCCGTCACCCCCAGCGCCGTTGCTTCCCGTATCGCCCACTCGAAAGCATCGCTCTTCATCAGCCCAAGCAAGAGCACCAGACCACGGTCTGCAACCTCCCTCGCTGCTCGCACCTCCTGTACCTCGCAGGTCACGCGCCCGCGCTCCACCGCGACAATCCTCGCCACCGCCTCCACCCGCTGCTCCGGGTCGAACAGTGTCATGTCGTCGCCCGGTCCGAGCCGATGCACCCTCGTCACATAGTGCGCCGACGACGCCTCCAGCTTGAGTCGCCCCGCCGACAGTCCAGCGACCGGCACGCGCAGCCCGCTCATGCCCGCTTCCGCAGCTCGATCGCAATCCACTCGTCTTGCTGCGCTACCCTCTCCACCGCCATCGACGAAAACGCCCGCTCCACGGCGTCTCGTTGCTCGTCGAGCACGCCGGACAAGACCAGCAGGCCTCCCGGCGCTACCCGCGCCACCAGCGCGGACGCCATCTCAATCAGCACGCGCGCCTCGATGTTCGCCACCACGACCGGATACTCGCCATCGAGGTCACCGATGTCGGTCGTGTCGACCTGCACGCGGTTCGCCACACCGTTGGCCTCGGCGTTCTCGCGAACCACGTCCACCACGTCGGGATCGTTGTCGATGGCCCGCACTGCCTGCGCCCCATGCACCAACGCCACGAGCCCCAGAATCCCGGTGCCGCATCCCACGTCGAGCAGCCTGGCACCTTTCAATTGTGGCGCGTGACGCTCCAGCGCGCGCGCGACCAACATCGTCGTAGCGTGAAGCCCTGTGCCGAACGCCCGACCGGGCTCCAACGTCAACACGTGCCTTCCCGTCACCGCGGCCGTCTCGTCCCAGGGCGGACGCACCACGATCGCATCCGTCAAGCGAAATGCCTTGAATCCTTCCTTCCATGCGTCGCGCCACGCATCCCCTACCACGTCGTCACGCTGCACGTCGTACCGCGTCCCAAGCTCCGCACACGCGTGCTCCGCCTCTTGCACCGAGCCGAAGCTCGCGAGCATCGTCACGCGCCCTGCGCTGCGAGACCGCGCCAGCGTGCTCTGGTCCCGCTCCTCCACACCCGTCGCACCAAGCTCGAACAGCTCCGCCACGAGGACGTCCGCCTCGTCCCCCGGCACATCCACGGCAATGCGCGGAAAGATCGGAACGTCCGCCGTCATGATCCTCGTCGTTGCTCCTCTTCTCTCTCCAAGGCCTCCGGCATGACACCGGGCATCGTCCGCGTCACGGCCCGATGACCACGACCACGTGGCTGGTCGGTCCTTGCTGCGCCGGCCCTGGCGTGGGCTCGCTCTTGCCGGTCAACAGGATCGCCGCGACCACGCCGCCCACCACCGCCGCACTGCCTGCCCAGAACCACGGGCTTGCGAACATGCTGCCGCCTTCCTCCGGCGCAGGCACCGCAACGCGAAGCGGCGCGGACACGTCACCACGCAGCGCCACGGGCAACCCCGCGGCGTCCTGCGCTTCGATGTAGTACTCCACCAACGGCGGCCGTACCGCGCTGCCCGGAATCACCGCACGAAAGCGCCCTTGCCCCGTGCGCGCCACAACCGTGCTGAACTTGCCCTTCGACCCCGTCCGGTACTTGACTTCGACTCCCGCCACACGTCCCCCCGGATCGTCGAGCTCCCCCGTGATTCGAATCTCCTGGTCCCGCTGCCACTCGGCCGGAGACACGTGCTTGATCGAGACTGCTTGCACCGGAGCCGCTTCGGTCACCAGCCCGGGCCTGCCTTCCTCTTCCCACTTCTTCTTTGTGGCGGCGAAGAAGTCCCGGAACCGGGGGGACTCCGACGACCCCAGCACGAAGTCGGGATCGATGCAGTACAAGCCTCGAACCGCCGCCTCGGCTTCGTCGGTCTGGTTCAACGTGATGTAGTTGTAGGCCAGGTATCGGTAAACCTCGATGCGATCCTGCTTCGACGTACCCGGACGCAGCAACGCCGCCGACAGCGTCTGGATCGACTCTTCGTAGCGCTGGTCCTCGAACAGAGCCTTGCCCGTGGCAAGCAAGTTGGCCTTGCCTGCGGGCGCGTGCTGCGCGACCGCGTCGTGGGGCAACGCCATCACGGCCACGGGGCATCCCAGTGCCAACGCCACGAACAGCACGCCCACTCCGGATCGGGTTCCTGATCTGAGCATGCCCCGAACACTACCACGGCGTCACACGGCTTCGCGACGCTCCCGCACTGGATACCAGGCCTTGCGGGCCGGGACCGTGACCAGCGATTCAAGGCGCAGGTCCAGAGGCGGCACGGACTCGCCGGGGCGAAGCACCAGCGCGGCCAGAAAGCCTCCGTACACACACCCCATGTCGATGCCCGTCGCCCAGGGGTGCATCTGCGGCGCCATCAACGCATGATGCCCGAACACCACATGCGGCGGCCCCTGGTACCGACGTCCCCAGGGCTCACTGCCCCGAAGCTTCGAGGCCTCGCCCTTCTCGGTCAGGCCACGGATCGTGAGCAGCACATCGGGGTGCTGACGCTCCACCGGAATGCCGGGGACCAAACCGGCGTGCACGACCCGCACGTCGTGGTCAGGCAGGTCGACCCACAACGGCATCGAGCGAAGCAGCTTCCAGTGCCGGCCTCGCATGCTCCGGACGACCTGCTGGTGGCTTGGCCCTAGCGGCACCTCCGCCCGACCTTTCCTGCGCGCTTCCTCCCACGAGAGCAGTTTGGCTTCGTGGTTGCCACGCACGCTCCGCCCCCCCAACTCGATGACCAAGTCTAGCACACCGATCGTGTCCGGCCCCCTCGCGACCAGGTCTCCCACGAAGTACACACGGTCATCACCGCACACAGCGACGCGCGCGAGCAGCGCTTCCAGCTCCTGCCTGCAGCCATGGACGTCGCCTACGATGACCGTGCGTCCCATGTCGCTGCGTTACGTAGTCGGGCACCGAAGGTCGCGCAAGCGGTCCCGCCTCAGCCTCGTGCTTTCACACTTCCTAGACGACTGCCCCGATGCCCCGCTGTAGCCATCATGGGCGGTCCTACCAAACCTCGACGAGCGACACCCCAGCGGGACCGAGCACGGCCGCAGCCTCGGCACATGGCGGCGGATGGGCGGGGACCTCAGGCCACGCTACGACGATCGGACTCATCGGTTCAGTCGTCACGAGGTGGAACAGGCGCCAGGTGGGCAGACATGTGCTCTCAGGGGCGGTTGAACCGGCGGGCGGCGAACAGGAGGCAGGCGGCAACGTGGCGGAATGCGTCGGGGGTGGCGGTTCGCCATTTCGGTGGTTTCTCCTGGGGAATACCGCGAAGATTGGGGCTCATCGGGCGGATTTGAGGTGGCGGCCGCCACTTCTGCGCGCCGGTACCTACGCGAAAATCCGTGCGACTGAACTGGCACGGAGCCTGCTGGATGATTGGGCGCCGGTGCGAGTGCGCATAGCGCCGGCTCGCTGTTTGACAGGATGGACACGGGACGGTTGGGATTGTCCAGGCGGCTTGGCTTCGGCCGGGTCGCCGTGGGTAACGTGGCGGGTTTTGACCTGACAAGAGGTGCCACGCGCGGTTGTTGGGCGCACGTCTGCCGGGTTCGGTTGCGACGAGCGGCTGGCCCGGCAGGCGGAGCGCGATAGGCTGGTGGTCGGCGTCGTGGAGGCGACCGGCCCCGGCTGGCTGGTGGTGAAGCAGAGCCCCGGCTGGCTGGTGGTGAAGCAGAGCCCCGGCTGGCTGGTGGTGAAGCAGTACCCCGGCAGGCAGACGTGTGCCTTCGAGTCGACCTTGGATTGGACAGCCGCTCGGGCACCGCACGGTCGCACAACGCGCAGGCTTCGCCCCCCCGCGCAGATGGCGCCGATACCCGTCCCGGAGTGCGCCGAACCAGGTTCGTCCCGCCGGTCGCACACCACGACCTGGGCGCCGAACCAGGTTCGTCCCGCTCCCGGCACCTTCCGGCCCGGGCAACGACACGGGTTGGCACGCGCCTGCCTCCGGCTGCTCCGCGTCCGTGTCGTGAAAAGCCTGCGCACTGCCTTCGCGGTTCTCGCACCTTGAGGAACACCTCCACACCCCCCCAGCGCGGCGTCGGCCGGGCCCCCCCGAAGACTCGACATGCAGGGGCTCGCAGGGCCTGCCAGGCCAGTGCAGCACGTTGTCCCGCCGTCACCGCGCCCACAAGACCGCAAGGTCAAGCTCGGTCGCGTCGAACGGTTCGCCACGCACCTTCTCCTTTCTCGTCGCTTGCTGCAGTCAAGGCGATCCGGTACCCGGCGCCGTCGAATCGCCACACTTCGAGCAACTTCTCGGCGGGGTCCACGAGCCACACATGCTGTACCCGCTCGCGTGCGTAGATCCGCGCCTTGCGCACGCGGTCCACACCTGCGGTGGAAGGAGAGAGCACATCGCAGACCCAATCGGGGGGCAAGGTCAGGAAGGGTGCATCCGGCGCTTCGGGCATCCTCTCACGGCGCCAGCCACCAAGGTCGGGAACCAGGAGGTCGTCTGCGAGATGGATCTCCGGTTCGTAGAGCAGAAGCCAGCCACCGGGGCCACCGCGCCCCGCGCTTGAAAGGAGGGCCGAGTTCCTCGCTCAGGGCTGATGTGGCCGGCGCGTGGGCAATCGCAGTCCAGGGCAGGAGTACCAGCTAGCCGTCGACCACCTGCGCGATCATGTGCTCGGGCGCGCTCAGGACGTCCTCGTACGTGGCGCGCTTCTTGGCGAGCTCGGCCATGACGAGAGTATGGGGGGGGACACAGAACGGGGCAAGGCTCCTCGAGGCCGTGCGCTGGCGGTGGCGCAGCACGTGCGAGCGCGGCTGTTCCGACGAGGGGCAACGACTCTGGATCGAGCCCCCCGGCCGGTTAGCGGGGAATCGGCAGCCAGCCAGCCGTCGCAGACGGTGACGGCGATGGGATGCAAGCGTCGGCGGCGGCGCGTGCGACGAGCCGCCGCATCCGCGATGCACTTCGTCAACCCGAACCGTGGCGCCAAGATGAGCCGGCCCCAGCCTTCGTCACGGCGCCTCCACCTGCGCATTCTTCGGCACCACCACCACACCGCCTTCGCTGACGTGAAACCGCTGCCGGTCTCGCTCGAGGTCGTAGCCGATCTCCGCCCCTGCCGGGATCACCACCCCCTTGTCGATGATGGCACGACGGATCCGCGCATAGCGACCGATGGAAACCTCGTCGAACAGCACCGACTCCTCGACCTCGCTGAAGGAGTTGATGCGTACCCTCCTGGACAGCACACAGCGGTGGATGCGCCCACCGGAAATGATGCAACCGTTGGCCACCAGGCTGTCGGTCGCGATGCCCACACGCGCGGAGGCTTCGTCGCGGAACACGAACTTCGCCGGAGGGTCGTGCGACGGTCCCGTGCGAATGGGCCAGCGGCGGTTGTACAGGTTGAAGTTCGGCCGAACGGAAACCAAGTCCATGTGTGCGTTCCAGTAGGCGTCGATCGTGCCGACATCGAGCCAGTAACCACGCTCTTGGTCCGTCTCGCCGGGGACGCGGTTCTGCATGAAGTCGTACAGGTGCATCCGCCGCCCGGCGATGTGCATCGCTGGCACCAGATCGCGGCCGAAGTCATGCGTCGACGACTCGTCCCGCGCGTCGATCTCCAGCTCCTCGAGCAGCGATGACGCTTTGAACACGTAGTTGCCCATCGACACGAGGGTCATGTCGGGCCGTCCGGGCATGGCCGGCGGGTTCTCGGGCTTCTCGACGAAGCCGAGCAGACGGCCGTCCTGGTCCATCTGCACGCACCCGAACGCACGCGCCTGGTCCCGCGGCACCGGGATCACCGACACCGTGCACTCCGCATCGGCAGCGAGATGCGCGGCAATCATCTGTCGCAGGTCCATCTTGTAGACGTGGTCGCTCCCGAACACGCAAACCACGTCCGGAGCTTCGTCCTCGATGACGTGCTTGGTCTGGTAGACCGCGTCGACCGACCCTTTGAACCAGCTTTTGCCCGTACGCTGCTGCGCCGGGATCGTCTCGATGAAGTCGTCGAGGATGACGGACATGCGCCACGTGCGCGCGATGTGCTCCTCCAGCGAGGCGCTCTTGTACTGGGTCAGCACCTTGATGCGAACCAGCCCCGAATTGACGAAGTTCGACAGGACGATGTCGATGATTCTGTAGCGTCCGGCCCAAGGCACCGCCGCCTTGGTGCGGTCGGCGGTCAGCGGAGCGAGCCGTCTGCCTTCCCCACCGGCCAGGATCATGCCGAGAACCCGTGGGGCTTCGAGCATGAGGGCGGGCACCTGCGCGACGCTCATGGCGGCGATACTAGCGCGGGTGCACCTCGTTCTTGAACTCCTGATGCTCGTCGTGGTACGCGATCGCTGTCCGCTATCATGCCCGTCAGGGGCTTGGAGGATACATGACCCTCACCCGCTCGCTCGTCGTCGTGACGGCTGCCGCTGTGCCGACCATGCTGTTGGTGGCCATGCCTGGCTGCGGCAACAAGGAAGAGCCCTACAGCCCGAAGCCCGCCTGGAGCGGACGGGCCGTCAACCTCCCTGACGTTCCCACGTTGCCGGCCAAACCGAGAAAGGTCGGCGATGCCTACACGGTCTGGGGCGCCATGCACGACCTGCGAAGCGTCGTGCACATGAAAGAGGTCAAGGACAAGGAATTGTCGATCGTCGGCTGGGTCGTAAAAACCAACTTCATGGACCCCGATCCGTCCAAGCCCGGTCACTTCCTCAACGAGTGTGCCGTCCACAAGACCGGCAAGGCAGACCCGGAAGGTTGCTCGCCTCCCATCCCGGCCATCTGGATCGCCGATGAAAAGGGCGATACGAAGAACGCCATCAAGGTGATGGGGTTCGCCTCGAACTGGGCCCAGCTCTACGATCAGATCGAGAAGGACAAGAAGGCCAAGGAAGGCGATGAGCCGGTGCAAGACGAATTCCTCGGCATCGCCCTCCCCATGCCCGTCCCGAACGTCGATGCCAAGGTCAAGGTCACCGGCACATACGGCTTCGCCTACACGAAGTCCACCTCCGGCATCGAGAC